>OCTA010002763.1_pt1 | contig 15788 bp, 8 predicted proteins | sample 1538991 | NCBI WGS metagenome assembly OCTA01 (sample SAMEA3539302, study PRJEB22396) | soil metagenome | biome: tundra; feature: field; material: soil | place: USA | collected 2010-05 | depth 0.15 m | reverse complement strand
AGGGTGTGGCGGGGGACGTTCGACGGCAGCCTGCCGCCTCGTCTTTCAAGACGAAAGCCAGATGTGGTCTTCGCGTTGTTCATGCGGAATCGCTTTCTCGGGGCAATCCTGGTGCTTGAGGAGTTGCGGTTCCGCAAGCGGGACGATGCTTTTGAACTGGTGAACGCGGTCCAAGGGACGTGGGGAAGATATCCAGTCCTTCGGCAGTTGATCGCTCTAACGGTACGGCGAGGGCCGCGGAAAGGTCTCGGATGAAAATGGTGAATCAAGCTGGGGTGGGTGCCAGTCTTGCAGGCTGTGTGGATTTCGATGATTTCACGGCGGCCGGGCGCGGCAGCGGGCTGTGTCCCAGCGCAAAACGAGCGCCGGGCTCGAAGCGAAACGGGGCGTTGGCAATCCCGCAGCCGGCTCAAGCCAGATGGCGGGCGAGTTGGGGGAATTGAAACGCCGGTTCAATTCCGCGCTGGTGATTTCGGCGCGATTCCGGCAATATCAAGGGCTCACGCCACAAGGTCACAAAAGCAGTCACAAAACAAAGCGGCATTAGCGGCACGGCAAAACCTTATTTCATGTAGGAGACATGCTCCGCTTTTTCGACAAGCTGGCTCATGGGCAAGGCACCGGAATGAATCGCGAGTCCTCGCGCCTCCCTCCATCGTAAGGGACGGCCCGCTGGCGGCCCTTGCGGGGTTGGCGGCAGGCCAAGGCTTAATGTTGGATTGCCAGGAGCGAGGCTTCACGAGGCGCACCCGGTATCTTTTTGACTGGGTTCAGGTAGGAAACCAAACGGAGAATGTTGCCGCACATCCGCCGCGGGCGGCTGATTTTTTATCGGCCGCGCTCCGTCATGGAATGGTTCAACCAACGAGAGTGCGGACCGAATAGCATGAAGTAGTTTGCTGTTAACACCCTCGATGAAACCCCGGCTCCATGCCGTATGGCCCCGCCTCCGCGATCGGCTCGCCCGGGCGATGTAGCAGTGGGATACGGACTTCAGGGACGTGCACGCCGAGTTCGAGTCGGCCGCCCCTTACGCCGCGATCCCGACGGACCTTTCCATCTTCACGCTGGCTGCCACCAGTCTGCGCGGCGAACCTTTGGATCTCTTTATACAACGAAAACAAAACACCCTGGATCAACACGATCCCCTCACCCCAACCCAACCCACCGAGCTGGACAATATCATCCGGCTCCCGGCGGCCTTCCGCTGTGCGGCCCGAATGGAAGCGGCGATTACGCGTCCGGCGCACCGATCTGTGGGCGAACTGTGATAACACGCGCCCGCACTTGCCCACCTGACAAGCGCAGTTAATGCCCAGTTTGGTCTCGCGCAGCAGATGGCACACGCGGTCCAAGCGGCGGCGCAGGATTTCGTCGCGGACAGAGCAATTCAGCCAGCGCCGGAATCGCGCCTCGAAGTCCTGGTGGATGGCGTTTTGTCATGAACATGTTTGAAAAGCAGTTTGCTGCTGTTCAGTCCACGAGTTCCTTTTCAATCGCTTCGAGAGTCTTGCCATTAGTCTCCGGCAGCTTAAAGAAGATGAATACAAAACCGAGGACGCAGATGGCGGCGTAGAGCCAAAAGGTGCCCGATGAGCCCAGCTTCGCGTTGAGCATCGGGAAGGTGTAGGTCAGGATGAAACAGGCGATCCACAGCGCGGTCACCGCCACCGACATCGCGGCGCCGCGGATGCGGTTGGGGAAAATCTCCGAGATCACCACCCAGGTGACCGGCGCGAGCGACATGGCATAAACGCCGATGGCCGCCAGCACCAGGAGCAGCACCGGCAGGCCCTGCACGCCATTCCCGTAGCAGACGCCCATCGCTGTATAGATGACCGCGAGCCCGGCCGCGCCAAAGAGCATCAGCGGTCGCCGCCCCGCGCGGTCCACCGTGCCTAGCGCCACGAAAGTGAACAGCATGTTCACCGAGCCTGTCCAGGCGATGTTCTTGAGCACACTGGAGATGTCGTAGCCCGCCGCGCGGAAGATTTCCTCGGCGTAGTTGAATATCACGTTGATGCCGCACCACTGCTGGAACACCGCCAGCACCACCCCCAGCACCAGCACCTTGCGCAGCCTGGGGTCAAGCAGGTCGGTGAAACGCACATGGGCGATCTCCTCCTTGGAGAGGGTGGTTTGAATTTCGGCGATGGCCGCATCCGCGTATGCTTGGCCGCCGATGCGGGTCAGGATGCCACGCGCGCGTTCCTGCCGCCCGTATTTGGCCAGCCACCGCGGGCTTTCAGGCACGAAGAACATGCCGAGCAGGAACAGCAGCGAAGGGGCGGCGGTCAAACCGAACATCCAGCGCCAGCCTTGCTGACCGAACCAGGAGTTCTTGATGAACTCGTCGGTGGCCCCCTGCGGCAGGTTGCGAACGAGGCACCAATTGAGCACCTGCGCCAGGAGAATGCCCACGACAATGGTGAGCTGGTTTATGGAAACGAGCTTGCCGCGCATCCGGGCCGGGGCGACCTCGGAGATATACATGGGCGACAAACTGGATGCCAGGCCGATGGCCACACCGCCCAACATGCGCCAGGCAATGAAGATGGAGAAGCTCTGCGCCAGCGCGTTGCCCAGCGAAGTCACGGCAAACAAGAGCGCCGCCACAATAAGCAATCGTCTGCGACCAAACCGGTCGCTCAACGCGCCGGCGATCAGCGAGCCCACCAGGCAGCCGATGAGCGCGCAACTGTTTGCCCAACCGATCTGGGCCTCGCTGGTCAGATCGAAGTAGCGCTGGAAAAAGGGCTTGGCCCCCCCAACGACGACCCAATCCCAGCCGAACAGCAGGCCGCCCATTGCCGCCACGGCGGAAATGAGCCAGATGTATCCGAGGTTATAGTCAGCTTTCAGACTCGAGGATTCGGTTTGGGTGGCTGTGATCATACGGCAACAAGTTGTTAGGCGACCTTCGATACCAAAGGAGGGCGGAACAGTCGATTGCTAAAACGGGGCAAGCTCATCCGGGGACACTAGGCCAGGGCGGTTTGGGCCGAGGCCGACACGAAAGATGATTGACCATAGCTGTCTTTCACGGCTCGGAACATGGCGAGGATATTCTCGGTGGGCACGTTGCTTTGGATGTTGTGAATGCCGTTGAAGACAAAGCCGCCACCCTCGGCAAAGATGTCGATGCGCTCGCGGACCTGGCGGTAAACCTGGTCGGGGGTGCCAAAGGGCAGCGTCTGCTGCGTATCCACGCCGCCGCCCCAAAACACGAGCTGCCGGCCAAATTCACGCTTGAGCCAGCGAGGGTCCATTCCCCGGGCGGAGCATTGCACCGGGTTAAGGACGTCGAAGCCGGCTTCGATGAAGTCGGGAATGAATGGAACCACCGAGCCGCAACTGTGAATGAACGTCTTCCACTTGGTCAGCTGGTGGATGCGGTCGTTCACTTTCTTGTGGAACGGCTTGTAGAGATCACGGTAGGTCTGGGCCGAGCAGAACTGCCCCGTCTGCGTCCCAAAGTCGGTTCCAGAGACGAAGACGACCTGCGCACGATCGCCTACGGCGGCGGCCAGCTTCTCGATGTTCTTGAGCGCGCATTCGCATTGAACCTCAAACACTTTCATCACGTAGTCGCGATTCGTGACCGTGGCCATGTACCACTCCTGCACCCCGCGGATTCCTTTGGGGTTTTTCATCCACGGCGCGGGCACGAGGGCAATGTCGCCAAAGGCCGTTCCGGGCAGGGTCATATAAATGCCATAGCTCGTCCTCTCGTAGTACTGGTGGGCGAGCCTGGCGAAATGCCGAACTTCCTCGTCGCTGATGACCTCCATCTCCTCGCAGTTGTCGGCAGGATCGAGCCTCGCCTCATCGAGCGGCTGCTGTCGATTGAGGGCATCAAAGAAGCACGTGTCCTTCGGCATCCACGCGCAGGCCGACGCAGTGGTGTCGCCTTCAGGATAAATCAGCCAGCCGCCGTCATCGGCGGGCGTCACATTGAACTGGCCCGGCACGAGCACCGGGGTGCCGTCGAACAGGGCAAACGGCTTCCAGCCGTCATTCTTGAAACCGAACATGCTGCCCGACCCGTGCACCCCCACCACGTCGAGGCTGAGCGCCTGGCGCAGTTCCTCGTCAATTTCGCCGAGCATCTGGTAGCATTCGGTCACCTTCACGCGATGGCCGTTCGTGCCGAACAAGGCGTCCCGCAAGCGGTGGACCGCGCCCGCCCCAATGCCAGTCTGGAAGCCGGCGCCAAAATCAACGCAGAGGCGGTCGGGTTCGGTATGATTCAGGGTTGCCTGCAATCGTTCGCGTGATGTCATAGGGCGGTGTGGATGAGTTGGCGATACCTGGCAATCCGTATCGAAGGCGCGCTGAGGGCGAGGGTTCGGGGCCCCGCGGCTAGGCTGCTACCCTCGCCTTTCCAGGGAGCAGACGGGCAGTGTAGGATTGGTGGCGCGGTGCCTTTTTCAAGCATCCGCGCGGGCGTCAGCAAAAGGAGAAGCCAGCATTTCATGAGCGAGCGCGCATTCTTAGGCAGCATGATGACCTGTCCCCTCGACCGGGGCTATTGGCAAAAAGAGTTATTCCGTTGTCGCTTTTAACAGCCTTGACCCACCAGGGTTCGCGGGCAGCAAAAAGCCTCCGAACGGTGTCCCGAGTCGGAGGCTTTGAAAGGGAAAACAATGGCTTAACGGCGGAAGCTGCGCCGCACCAGGAGGGCGAGAGCTGCAAGTTTTGATGTGCTGCTGAAGAGTTTCATATCGACTGTTGTCTTATTTGGTTGCTGCGGTTAATCCCGAACCACCCGCGCTTATACTGCGCTGGACGGCAATGTTTCTAGCAAATTCGCCGGGGCCTGCCAATCGGCAAATCTGACAAAACTGTTGCCTACTTTGACACCGCGTCCCTGCCTTGCAGGGAAAGAGGCTCCGAGATCCCGGCTCCCACGGCGGCTCACTTGTAATGCGGTGTCGGGCGGAGGCTGGAGGGGGGCGCCCGGGAGTCTCAATGTTATCCCCGGTGATGCTCCCATGTGTCCGGCGAGGCTCCCATGACTCTCTCATGACTCTCCCTGGTTGCCACGCGGAGCGATGGGACAAAGCTCACGCCTTCGAGCATGGGCTGGCTCATTGAGACAACTGCAGGGTGAGTTGCTGCACCGGCTCCACAGCCAGGCGGTCGATTCTGGCCGTCAGGTCCTCCCGGGAAACGGGCTGGGTTTCGACGAATACGTCCTGCCCGGCTTTCCAAGGCGAGATCACGACCACCACCTCGGCGTCCGGGCTGGAGAGTTCGGCGCGCCAGCGCCTGAGAGCGACAAACCATTCCGGGCTTTTCCAGAAGTCATCCGCCGCCAAATGCCCGTTAACATAGAGGCGGGCCATGTCTCCGAGATAGCGAAAGCACAGGTGGTAATCGACGGCGCGACTCCAATCCAGCCTCCCCAGGCGAATGCGCCATGCCTGGGCCGCGCCAAACTTGGGCTGATACCAATAATCTTTCTCCGCAGTGGGAAGGGAGCAGGGGGCGAATGCTGCCGCCACCCGGGATATCCGGGGAGTTTCCACGCGGTAGCAGGCAAAGCCGTCCTTGGGCCGGGGCTTGAGCTGCTTTCCATTGAGCAGCAGGGGCTGCTCTGTTTGCGGGTAAATGCGTATTGGCAGGGCGCCTTCGGACTTCGAGCGCACTGTTAACGACGGGCCCGCTTGCCAGATTTCAGCAGGGCAAAGCGCAAGCGCACGCGTTGCGCCAAAGTAGATCGGCCAGGCCCGGTAACTGTCTTCTTGGGAAACCACCAGCAGCTCCACCCTGGCTCCCTTCGCCGTGGAAAAACAGAACGGTTCACCCAGGTCCGGGCGCGACAGCTTGCTTGCGCCACCTTTGAGGCCCGCCAGCAGAAACTCCGGCGGGACTCCAGGCGTGGCGGCAAAAACGAGGCGCTCAATTCCGGCATAGGTGAACCGCATGAACGGGGTGGCCGAGGCGTAGACCAGCGTGGCGTCAGCCACCGGCAGGTTGAGCGGCCAGATGCCCATGGCGTCGGAGGGAATGGTGACAGGCCGGGATGGGAGAAGGAGTTCGCCCCCTTTGAGATGGACGGCAAACTGCACGTTGGTCTGCGCGCGCATCTCCAGATGGTATTGGTGGTTGTCAAAGAACAGGAATCCGCGCGTGCCGTCAGAGCGCAGCGCGTAACGAAGGTGCTGCGGGTCGTCCGCTGCGGGATGCCGGGCCGGCAGCGATGGTGCCAATGGGGCGAGTTCCTGCCCAAAATCAGCCAGGAATTGATGCAAGCGCTTCAGCCGAAAGTAACTCTCGTGGGCGGTGCCATATTCGCCCAGGGGAGCCTGGTAACCATACGTCACCTGCGGACATTCCGGCTGGCCCAGCCAACCAGTTTCGCCGAGCGGCTGGGAACCACCCCGGTACATGTAATACCCGATCAGATTCGCGCCTTCTCCCAGGCGGGTCAGGGCCTGCGCTTCCGTGTCGATCGCCGGAATAACAGGGCGGCGCCACCGGCACATTTCCATGCCACCGCCCATTTCGGCCATGGCAAAAGGATAGCGCGCCGGGTCGTAACGGAGGTTCTGTCCGCGCGCCGTTGCCGTCCTCAAGTCCTCGCCCACCGTCGTATCCCTGACCAAAGTGAGCACGTCGGAGAACAGGAGTTCTCTGGGCGGGGCCAGCCGCTTGGTGCCGCCTAGCCAGGTGCCATCGATATAGCTGGCCTGCAACGGCAGCACTTCATCTTTGGGGACCCAGGCCCAGCCCCAGCCAGTGACCGAGTAATAGGGCACATCCAAGCCCAACTGGCGCGCGCTGCGCTTGCATTCCAGAATGTAGGGATCCCCGCCCTCACCGCCGCAGTGCCCGAATTCATTATCAAACTGGATGCCGATCACCGGGCCGCCGTCTTTGTGCATGAGCCCCCGCGTTTGCTCCGCGACGGCGCCATACCACAGCCGAACCTGCGCAAAATACGCACGGTCCAGGGTGCGCGGCTTGCAGACCTGCGGCAGCCAGTCGGGGAATCCGCCATTCTTCATCTCGCCATGGGCCCACGGGCCAATGCGCAGCCAAACCAAGAGCCCGTGCTTCTGACACAGCTCGACAAATGCGCGCACATCCCGGTTCCCGCCCCATTCATACCGGCCTTGCGTTTCCTCGTGCACGATCCAGAAGAGGTAGGTGGCAACGATCTGCACGCCTCCGGCTTTCATGGCGAGGATGGAATCCTCCCATTCCTCGCGAGGAACGCGCGAGAAATGGATTTCTCCCATCACCGGCAGCCAGGGTTGGCCATCACGGGTGAAGTATTGGGAGTTGACGCCAAAGGCAGGTCCGCGCGGGCTGGTGGCCGTGCCCATCTTGAGGTGCCCGGATAGGACCTTGGGCGAGTTGGTGACCGACGAAATACTCAGCGCTTGCCCGCGGATCGCGGGAAGGCCGGCTGCTCCGGATGCCTGCTCTGCGGCAGCGCGCAAAGCCGCGATGACCATCCCGCACAAAAGGGTCAAGGTTGGACACTTCAATGCGGCCATCACTTTGACTGGTCGTTAAGACCGGGCACGATGCCCAGGTCCCGCACGGCACCCTCGTCTTTCAACAAGGGCTTGAACTCGGCTGCCCCGGCGTAATCCTTGCCGGCATGGTCGCTCAAGGCAGTCAGCCGGAGGTATCGGGCTTTGACCGGTTTTGGGAAAACAACGGTCTGAAGGGCCTTCTGGTTTGGGAACTCGCCCGGGTTGCCCCAGTCGCGCCAATCCGTTCCGGTGAGCGATACCTGGGTGCGGTACCGAGCAATGCGGCCATTCACCATATCCTGACGTGGCAGGTAGCTGAATCCTGAGATGATCCTGGGGGTCAGCAGGTCCAGGGTGAGCGAGATGGGCAGCTTTGCGCCCGTCGTCCAGTCCGAGTGCCAAAACGTATTCGGATCGCCGTCCACCGCCAACTCGGCGGGATGCGAGGCATGCTCGCTGGTGGCTGTAACCACCCACTCCCGCTTACCGAAGAGCGCGGCCAATTGCTCCGGCGTCAGCTTTCCTTTGGGCGCAAATTCGCCGGAGCCCGCGTAGGCGAACAAAGCCCGGCGAAGCTGGCGAGCGACAATGCGGGTCTCAAGCTCGCTGTCCACATCCAGCGTGCAGACGAGCAACTTCCCCGGCCCTACCAGCGCCTCGAAGATGGCCGACGGCACGGCATTGCGGTTGTATTTATCCACGAACCGAAACGGCTTCGCGATGGCGGGATCGAGCCCGTCAAGGTCCACCGCGACGGATTTGGCGGTGAGCTCCCACCACTGCCAATCAGTGTGAGTGCTCGTCGGGAATTGCCGCCAGAGGGGATGCGCGCGCTCGATGGTCGCCCCGAGCGTGCCCGGCTGGTCCGGAAAATGTAAGGGGCTCCAGAAGACGGGGATGAATCGCCCTGGCAGGGGCTTCTTGACCGCACCGGCCGGCGGGAATAGCAGAACGGTTCTTCCGGCGGCCAGGGCGGCCAGCGTGCTGGCATCCACCCCACGGGAGACTGTGAAGGCCGCAGAACTGTCTGAAGGGGCCGCGAGCGCCGGATAAACCCAAATGGGCCAGGAATTGGCCGCGTGCGCCGCGGGAATGGCCACCTCGAGCGTGAGCTGGGCCGCTTCCTGAACTTTTGCCAGCGCAACGCGAATGGAGCCGAGCGGGATGCCGTTGCCCAGAGGCAAGGCCGCTATCGCGAATGAGCCTTCCCCTATGACGCTAGTTCCACCGCGCAAGCTCCAGTTCGCCTTAACATTGGCCAGCGGCTGCTCGGCGAAATGGGCGGCTTCAATGTCGGCTTCGAACATTTCGCTGTTGAGCCAGGTGAACTTCTTCATTCGCGCCAGCGGCACGGTCGGCGCGCAGAAGCGCCGGAACTCGGCGGGCGTGAGGATACCCTTGCTGTCCCAGAAGGCGTCGAGCATGCCGACCGTGGCGGTGCTCTGGCCGGGGAAATCCTGGAGCTGGAGGAGCTGGATTCCCGCCAGCCCTTTGGTGCGGAGCGCGCGCTCCAGGTCTTCTTTGTAGAGCAGCGCGGCGAGCTTGCCGGAATCGCGCGTATAGCGGGCGGCTTCCCCAACGCGCCCTTTCCTTTCCAGGTCGGCCTTGATGGCTTCCCAGGCCGTCGCCCGCATCGGTGTCGAATCGTATTTTGGCAATTCAGCCAGGTTCGGATAGACCACGTATTGTCCGACTTCGTGGGTGACGAGCGGGATGTGAATGGAGGACAACCCCTCGGAGTAATCGCTTACCGTGTTGGGTTTGGTGTTGTTCAGAAAACCCTGGCCCCGCACCCAGCCGCTCTGGGTTTCCTGGGAAATGAAATAGTCGTCATTGGCCCCGGGGAGCTTCCCTCGCGGAGAGAACGAATAGGTCGTGCTCGTAAACATCAGCCGCGGCTCAAGCTGGCGAAAGTAAGCGACCAGTTCGTCCATCTTCGCATAATCGCCGGCCAGCTCGTTGCCCATGCTCAGCATGACGAAGGACGGATGATTGCCGTATTCGCGAAACATGCGCGCCCCTTCGGCTTTGAGCCAATCGTCCACCGGCGGGTTCTGTCCCATCTTGAATGTCCAGTTCGGCAACTCAACGTGCAGGTAGAAGCCGTAACGATCCGCTGTCTGGAATGCCACCTCCGGCGGGCACCAGGAATGAAAGCGCATGTGGTTCAGCCCGTGGGCTTTGGCAGTGCTGAAAATCTTTTCCCATTGCTGGCCAGTCATATCCGGATGGCCGGTTTGCGGAAATTCGGCGCATTGCACGTCCCCGCGCAGAAACGTCTTCCGGCCGTTGATGGCGAATTGGCCTCCCACGGCTTTGAACTCGCGCAGACCGAAATAATCGATCACTTTGGAGGCGGACTCACCATCGCCCAGCAAGGCCATGACGCTATGAAGCGAGGGATCAAACTCGGACCACCTCGCGGCGGTTTTGGGCAGGGGCACGAAAAACTCCTGCCACATTTCTCCCGGTGCTACTTTCAGCTCCCGAGAAACCGTTTCATTGCCCGCTGAGGGATTTAAAAAGAAGGGGCGAGTCTGCTCCTGGCCGGTGTGGTTGACCAGTAAGACCGCGGCCTGCACACCGCCCCGCGCAAGGTCGGGGCGCAGCTTGAGCGATTCAATGCGCAGCTTGAGTTTCGCTTCCAGCGTGATGCGTCCGATGATGCCATTCCAAATGGTCTGCGTTTCATCCGTGTAGGAATGGCCCATGACACCGATGGGGACCTTCTCCCGGTTGTCGATACGAATCGTGAGGGTGTTTTCTTGCCCGGTCTTGAGCAAGGCGGTCAGGTCGAACCGATGCGGCGTGGTCAAGCTGAGCTGAGGCTCACCCGGGACCTCCTGGCCATTGACCCAGACCCGGCTTTCCCAGATCACGCGTTCGAGCGTCAGGATCACGTCCTGCCCCTTCCAGTCCGCCGGAATCCTCACCGGGCGCTGGTACCAGGCCGGCCCGACGTAGCGAAAGCGCTGGTGCAAGCTCTGCATTGCCGGGCGCTCCAGATTGATGGGGATGGACAGAGGCTCGCCTTTGCCGGCCAAGGCCGTGGTGCCGGGCAGGCTGATGGAGTCGCCGAACGACTTCTCCCAGAGGCGCGACTGGAGGCCTTCGTCCTTGGGATCGAGCTGCAGCCGCCACGTGCCGGCGAGAGGGATTTGAGCGGCGGTGAGGTTTGCGCTCATCAGCGAAAGGAGACCAAGCAGTTGAAAATGTGTTTTCATGGGCATTGATTCATTGACGATTGGTTTAAAGGGCCAGACTTCCATCCAGCACGACCGTCACCACGGACCGCCTGGGAATCGCGATGGCGTCCTTGCCGGCAGTCTGTTTCTGCAAATCCAGGGTTTCCGAGGTGACATAGGCAGCGATGGCTGATCCTTTGGCGGTTGGAATGGCAACGCTCCGGTCCTCGCCGCCGCAATTTACGAAAACGATGACTTGTCTTTGAGTTCTCTTGTCCGCGTAAGCGGAAACCATCAGGCCACGGCACTGTTCCGATACAGCTTCGTTTCCATCTAGAAGATTGGCGGCGATGCGGACCATTCCCGGACGCACGAACAACGAGTAATTGCCCAAGGCCCAAAGGAGCTTCGATGTCCTGATTTCGCCGTCGCGCCGGGCGTAATCAGCATCAGCAAATCTGAGCCCAGAAGATTTCCCGTTGTCGATGCAAATCAGCCCGTCCTTGAAATCGAAACGTGTCACCGCCGTCCACCACTGCCAGGAAGCGGCGCCAGCGATGGCCAGATCGGCATGGATGACACGGGCGACATAAAGCGCGGTATCCATGCCCAAGTCGCGTTTCCGGCCGCTCCCGACCTCACCCGTATTTTCCAGAATGCAAAACTCAGTCTGCCAGTAGCCGGTTTGAGGGCTGACTTGGTCCAGCGTTTGCCGCAGGGACATCCGGTTGCTGACCAACACCTCCAGGGGCCAGGTGGTCCCGTAACTGTGCCCAGAAATCACGTTGGCGACGTTGGGAATCCCGCCCAGGAAGTGTTTAGAATCTTTGCTGAAGAAATCGCGGATTTGATCGCCGCGGTCCGGGAGTTTGTTCGGAGAATACAAATACGAGATATTGCCTGCCTCACCAAAAACGAGCTTGGTCCCGAGGTTCCGCCTGTGCAACTCCCTGCCCAGCAGGCTAACGAACTCGTGGCATTCCGCATTGCTGACAGCCGTTCCTTCCTGATTGTTGGCCTTGGCCCAATCCCATTGAGGCTCGTTGACGGGGCTTAAGTAATGGAACGGAAGATTCAACTGCCTTTCAAAATGCTCCATCACCTCAGCCAGAAACCTCGCGTAATCAGCCATTTTCCCGGGCTGGATGTTCATGGAGTTGGTGCCCGTGCCGTGGGCCTTCCCGTTCAGCGCCAGGTGGGCAGGAGCAGCGATCGAGAAGGCCAGGAAACCGGGCACACCGCGCGCCCGGGCGGCTTTCAGAAACCAACGTTGTCCCTCCTGCTTGGACCAGTCGTAAGTTCCATCAGGATTCTGGAAACACTCGGTCCGGCGCCATTCATCAGCTATGCCGCTTTTGCGGCCCTGCTCCCTGCTTCCCGATCCAATGTAAAACCGCCACAGCGACAGACCGATGCCTTCCGGCTTTCCGTTGTCGGAAATCCTCGAGCTGAACAGTAAATCGGCGATTCTGTTCTTCTTCTCCTCAGGCCAGTACTTCCCAACCATCTGCAGCCGCCAGGCATCAGAAGCACCGAAGCCCACCATCGTTTGGTGGGTCTTGGATGGATCCAACTTCAGCACCAGTACTCCCCTCGGGCTGGAATCAAGGGCGGCCTCTGCTGGCGCGCTGAGTGCGAGGGACAACATTACGCCTGCCGCCAGCAGCAGCTTGGCCTCGACACGGAGGAACACCTTGGCAGCAGACCAGGAGGCTCGCATGCCGCGTGTCATAGGCTCAATTCGCGCTGCCCAAAGAGGCACAATGCTTTCACGGAATACTGCGTGTAGGAAACCATTTGAGCAGCTCCGCCGCCACCAGTTCGTGGCCCTCGCGGTTCGGATGATTCGCCTGCGACATCAGGTCGGCGGGACGAACTCCATCGCGGATGCTTTGCTTGAAACGCTCTAGCGAGTCGGCCAGGCCGACCTGGTACTCGGCGGCGAGCCGGCGGATCTGCGCGGCGTGGAGGTTCAGCGGGTCATTGGGGTCGTCAAGCTTCGCAGTCAAATCAAGGGTGGGGGTGAGCAGAATGATTGGAATATGTTCTGCCAGGCACTGGTCAATCATAGCGCGCCAGGCCTTTTCCGCGCGTGCCAGACCAATGCCGCGATCATTGAGCGCATAATCCATCGTCACAACGTCCGGTCTCAGCGATAGGACGTCGCGGTCAAATCGCTTCGCTCCCTGCTCGGAGTTTTCCCCGCCAATCGCGGTGACGATGACGTTGAGCACCGCATGCGGAAAGCGCTCCTTCAAACCCCGATGTAGGAGGTGAGGATAGGCGTTGAAGGTCTCCACCACCGGTGTTTTGAAATATCCCGCCGGCACGCTGTGGCCGTGGCAGACAATGTTCACAGTCCGGTTGGTGGGCCAGTCACTGGAAAGCAACGAGGCGAGCCTCGCCAAATAGCTTTCCGCAGCCGGGGCGTTGGTTCCAGCCGGAACGCTCCGAAGCGGCGTGGCCAAGCCGGCCCATCCCAACCCGGAGCAGGCTGCAATCGTCATGAGTTTGGCCATCGTCTGTTTGAGATTCTTCACGGCAGTGACAGGCGATAGAACACCGGCGGACTGTTAGGGTCAATCGGCACCACCCAAACGTTCGTTTTCAGCGACTCGGACAAGCTCGTCCAATTGGTGCTCAGGCCGATCGCCAGCTCGTTGGTCTGCACTTGTAACTGCCAGCCGATTTGATCCGCCGGCCAGGTGATCACCAGGTTGCCGCCGTCCATTTGCGCCAGGATGTTCGTGGGGTTGGGATTGAGCGCTTGCACGACCGCGAGGGTGCCGTCGATGGAAAGTTTGTTGGTCCAGGCATAGCCGGCCTTTAGCGCAGGCAGGTCGGTGTGGCTAAAGGAGTTCGTCCCGACGATGCTAAAAAGCCTGAACGAATCGCCCGGTCCCAGTTCCGGCCCGAGGTTCGTCACCGTCAGCGACCCGCCCAGCGTGAGCGGGCCGCTGACGGTGACGGAGTCGTTGGTCGGCGAAAGCGATTTGTTGAGCTCCATGACCGTCGTGCCGGCGAGCGTCAGGCTGCCGTTGATAGTGAGCCTGCCGAGGTTTGTGCCCGGCGAGAGCACCGCGCCGGCCAGCACCGTCACATTGCCGTTGATCGTGCCGGCGCCACCCAGGGTCCCGCCATTGCCGACTATCACCCGGCTGGTTACGGATCCGTTGATGACGAGGACACCATTCGAAACGCTCGTGTCGCCGGTATAGGTGTTGGCGCCGTTCAACACCATCCGGCCCGCGCCCAGTTTGGTAATCCCTCCGCCGGCGGCGCCATATTCTGCCGGAGGATTGATCAGCCGCGCCGAAACGATCAGGTCATCATCCGCCGGGCCGTCGGCCACATCAAAAACATTGGTGCTCAAAATGTGCACACCCGAGTTGGCGCTCGTGTTGCTGATCACCGCAGGGACTGCGTTCGGCAAAACGGCGACGCCTCGCGTCAAAACCCAGCTTTGATAGGTCGGGTTGTTGCCGCCCGCTCCCGAGAGCTTGCCGCCGTTCAAAGTCACGTTTCCTACGGGGACGAACTTCACCGTCTCCAACGTTGCGCCAGGCCCGATTACCACCGACTGATTCGGCTGGGTGCCTGACGCGCCAAAAACCGTATCGTTGCCGAGAACGATTTTCCCCGGGCCGTTTTGCACGATTGTGCCCGTGCCCGTCACCCCCGCCTGCGGTGGAACCCAGGTGAGGTTCGCACTGCGGTTGAAGGCGAGTGTTCCATTGTTAAGCACGTTCACCAAATTGGGGATGTTGCCGACACTGCCACCATTGCCGATCTGCAACGTCCCAGCGCTGATGGCGATACCGCCGCCATACGTGCAACTTGCAGCAAGGATCAGCGTCCCGCTGCCACCCTTGGTTAAGCTGGTGGTCGCTCCAGCAATGCTGCCAGATCCGGTGATGAGGTACGTTTGGGCTGCATTGCTCACCGCAAGCGACGATGGGCTCACCGAGGCATTGAGGGCGACCGTGAGAGGCGAATTGCCTGCAGCAGTATCGTCGAAAATCACCGAGAGCCCGGGGCAATAGGTCACACCGGCCAAAGCCGCGTCCTGCCACACGCCGGCGATGCTGGAGTTCCAGTTTGTGTCCAGTCCGGTCCATTTCAATGGCGCTTGCGGGCGCACGACGGTGGCGCTGCCTGTGCGGTCCCCAGCCAAGGAAGGACCATTCGCGTCGAACATTCCCGTCAGCGTGTATGAGGTCGTCGAGCTTGGGCTAACCAAGCGGGTAGCGGGACTCCCATTGGTGCTTTGCACGAATCCATCCGACCAGGTCAAAGTCCAGGGCGCGGTCCCCGTCAACGCCGCCTGGAGCATAGCCGAATCGGTGCCGCTGCAAAGCGTGGCATAGCCGCTGACTACCGACGTGGGAGGCACGTAATTGGTCACCACCGTGACACTGAAGATGTTGGTCGTTCTTCGGCCAATCGTGTCCGTCGCAATGACGGAAACATTCGCGCTGCCGGTTTGGTTCCTGACCATCTGCATGGTTACTATGCGTTGGATCGTATTGGTGTAAGGGTCGGTCCAGGCCGACAGGCGCGAACCGGGAATCGGCTGTTCCAGCGTCGAGTCGGGCAATTGCCAGCCAACAGCCAGATGGTCCGAACCGGTGCTGGCGGCCTGCACCGCCTCGAGGTAGTAACGGCGCCCTGCCACTAAACCGATCGCTGAGGATTGCTGGTTAGTCTCTTTCGTCCATTCCCGTGGGGCGGTGTAATTCGTGACCGCGGCGATGAGGGTCTTATTCACCGGGTTCTCGTTTGAGCTGAGAAAGAGCTGGCTGGCATCGCGGCTCGCAATCCAGAAGGTGTAATTGCCAGTCTGCGGAGCAACGACAAAGCCACGCATGCGTGTCCCGTAATTGCCGCCAATGTTTTGCGGCGCCTCGAAAAGCCCCGGCAGCGTCACGCTGCTTGGGGCATTCGGAAAGAACGGGGCGGCGGTGAGATTGCTTAAGCCCGCGCCGGAAAAGTTCGTGAAAAACTCCCGCGTGATGGCGCCCGTGTTTAACGGGATGGCCACGACAATATTAGAGCCCGGCAGCAGGGCTGGATTATCCGAATAGGCGCTGATACTCAACAGGGGCGCCGGCGC
>OCTA010002762.1_pt1 | contig 15789 bp, 11 predicted proteins | sample 1538991 | NCBI WGS metagenome assembly OCTA01 (sample SAMEA3539302, study PRJEB22396) | soil metagenome | biome: tundra; feature: field; material: soil | place: USA | collected 2010-05 | depth 0.15 m | reverse complement strand
CTGCCGTCGAACAGGATCACGCCGTTAGTCTTCGATACCACCACCGGAAGCTCGGTCAGGCTGATGGTGGCGTCCTTGATATCCAGCCGGCCGGCCACCTGGGGTTGCGCCATCGGGCCGCGAATCGTGACGCCGGTTTCGATCATGCCCGAGCCGTAAATGTCCTGGCTGAAATCCCGCAGGCTGGCCAGGTCGAATGTGCCGCTGACGCGCAGGTCCAGCGCATTCTTCTGTTGCAGATTGATCGTTCCCGATAGCGACAGATCGGTCGCGCGGCCCACCAGCCTTGCGCTTTCGACCTTCACCACGTCGCGCTCCATGCTGACCACGATAGGCGCAGCATTGTGCAGCACCAGCGCATTCCCCGGCGCGGCCAGGTCGGCGCCCGGCCCGGCTTCGAGAGAGGGAATGCGCAACTGCGCCTTCCACAGATCCGGTTTGAGCGCCGGGCCGGTAATCGCCAGCGTGCCCTCGGCCGACCCCGCCACCTGCATGCCGCCAGGGGGCCGTCTGCCTCTCAGCCATGCCCGCAGGCGTTCCAGGTCGAGCCGCTTGAAGCTCAACTGCACGCCGCCCGGATAATCGTCCGTCAGGCTCCACTTGCCATCGCCTTGGATCACCGAACCCGCCAGCTCGGAATCGAAGTGCGCCACCAGCTCCGAACCTTTGGTTGTGGCGGTTAGAGTCCCGTCGCGCAGCGGCTGATCGTTGATCCGCAAGCCCCGTCCGGCCAGCGTGCCGTTCAAGCCGATCAACCGGAAGCCGGGCTGGCCGGGCTTGGCGGGCGCTATATCCACCACCCCGGCGCCATGCAATTCGGCCGTGCCGCTAATGCTGGGATAGTCTTTACGCACGATCTGAAACTGGCCCAGCGGCATGGCGTTGCTGTCCACCTGAAACCGCAGTTGGCCGTTTCCGAAGTTGCCGGGCCGCTGCGTATCGCCCTGGTAGCGCGCCTGCAGCGTGACATTCTTGCTGCCCGCCGCCAGTTGCGCGTTCGCCAACTCCACGGTCGTGCCCGAGTAACTCACCGTGCCCGTGAAGCGGTCGAATGGCTCGCCGTCGAGATTGCCCTTGGTGGCCGTCACCGCAGCTTCGATGCGCGGGGCGCCGTAGGTTCCCGCGACCTTCGCGTCCGCGCCGATGGTCCCCTCCACCGGCACGTTCTTGATGTCTGCGATCGCCATCAGATCCGCGGCCGGGGCATTCCGGATGGAACCCGCGAACGAGACCGGGCTCAAGTCCTCCACCTTCCACTCGCGCATGCCCAACGAGCCTGCGCCCTGCGCGTGCAATGCGCCTTGCTGCACGTTGCCGTTGCGCACGGTAAGGCCCGCGCTCGAAAGGTCGATATCGCCGCTGAGCGCCTCGAAGGTCCGGCCGGACCAAACCACGTTCCTGGCAGTGCCATGCCCCGTGATGCGCGGGTCCTCTGACTTGCCGGTGATAGCGCCATCGAATACCGCATCGCCCGACTGCAACTTCACCGGCAGCGACTGGATCGCGAAAGCCGGCAGCACGTCGTCCAGGTTCCGCGAATCTGCGTGTATGCGCAACTGCCGTCCCAGCACGCCGGAAAAGTCGAGGCGCGTGGATGGCAGCGCTAGCGATGAGGCTCCCAGATCCAGGGTCTCGCTGGCTGCGTCATACGTCGCCTCTATCGAGCCGTGCACCGGAGCGCCCGTTCCGGCGGGCGAAATCGCCATGCGGGCCGCAAGCTGCAGCGTGCTCGTGTTGCCAAATGTGACGCTCACCTGCACCGGACCGGATGCGGCCGCATCCCAGGGCACGCTCTGGCCGTTGTAGACGCGCATCGTCTTCCGCACGTCGAAGCCGGCCACATCGCCCTCCACGTGCACCCGCTGTAAGTCCGCGATTTGCGTCTTCCCCTCGAAAGAGCCGTCCAATAAATCGATGTGAATGCCGCTAGCGTCCACCGTCTTCTGCCGCAGCACTACGGTTTCCATGCGTCCGCTGATCGAGAAGGGTTCGAGTGCCCTATCACAGCCCGTGGTGGGGTTGGTGGGGCAGGCGGTTCCGCCTGCCTTCCTGACTCCCGTCAGGGAGGCCATCGCCAGACCCGCAATCCGCAGGCCCGACACCGCGATCCGCCGCGGGTCGATGCTGAAGCCGCCATCGGCGCGGAAATCACGCAGGACGAAGTGCGGGTCCGGACCAAACAGCAGACCCGCCGCGTGCAGCGATCCGCTGGCCTGGTAATCCGACGTCCCGTGGAAACTCGCCTTCCCGGCCAGCGTCACCGGACCTTCCAGTTGCAGGCGCCAGCCGAGCGTGCGCGTCACTTCGCCGAGCGCCGCGCGCACCTTATATTGAAACGCACCCGAGAAATCGGTCAGGCTGTCGATCGCGCCGGAGAATTCGGCCTGCGACTGCCCCGTCTCGACGCGCCCGGAATCGATCCGCACCCGATTCTTCTCCACCGCCAGCGCCAGGCTTACATCCAGCGGCACCGGCCGGTAGCCGCCCCAATTGAATCGAGCCGGCGCGATGGATAACTGTCCGCGATACCGCGGCCCCGCCACGTCATAATCGAACTGCGCGCGCAGATTGCGGCCTTGCGCGTCGAACGGCGTCTTCCCCCGCCCCGCCACTTCGAAGCTGCCGTCTTGCAAACTGTAGCGGCCGATGGCCAGATCCAAAATGGTCTCTACCGTGCCCTTGCCTGCCCGCCGCACTTTCGGCGCAGGCAGATTGGTGTGCCCATCCGGATAAAGAATCGCGTAAACCTGCGGATGCCGCACGTCGAGGTATCGCAGATCGACGGAGCGCTTCAGCACGGAAACGATCTTGATGCCCACCACGACGGCGTCCGCGCGAGCGAGCGGTGGAGCTTCCGCCGGCTCGCTCCCGTGCAGCACAAAACCATCCACCTCGGCGCGCAGTAGCGTCCAGTCGAACTTGAACGCGCGGATCTCCGCGCGCCCGCCGGTGGCCTTCTCCACTTCCGCCACGATCCGTTGGCGCACCTTTTCGCGAAACCAATCGCTGCGCAGAACCAGCACCGCGCTCAGCGCCAGCACCAACAGCAGCGCCGTCAGGATCCCCGCCACGATCGCGATTCTGCGCGCGCGGCGGCTCATTGGAAGACCTCGTCGTGGTATTGAATGTGGGTGCGGCGGCGGGCCTCCTTCAGCCATTGCTCCACTTGTTGGTTGGCCGCCTGGCTGATCAGCGTTTGCTCGATGCCGGCGCGCTGGTCGTCCACCGAAGGCGTCTGGCCGGGATGCGCCTCCATCAATCCCGCGCGCATGTGATCGTCGAAGTACTTGCGAATCTCCTCCTCGCCGATCTGGATGCCGGGCCGGAAGCGCACATCGATGAAGCGCACCAGCGTCAGTTGCCAGGTCAGCCGCGCCTTCAGATCGTCTTCGCCGACGCCATACTCCGCCAGCGCGCGTCGGTACGCGGCGTCGTCCCCGAAACGGGCCTTCTCTTCCTGGAGCGCCGCTTCCGTGTCGGCCGCGGATGGCGGCGGGTACCGGCTGGCTTCCAGTTCGCTGCGTACCAGCGTCTGGTCCACCATGCGCTCCGCGGCCTCGCGCTTCTCTTCGTTACCGAGCCGCGACGTACCGAGCCGCGACGTACCGAGCCGCGACCGTAAGGGAGCGTTGTTCAAAAACGCCGTGATCCGTATCTCGCGATCCAGATCGGTTTCCGTGATCACGCGGCTACCCACCGAGACGGCGATGCGGTCGATGATCTCTGCGCCAGCCACCGCCGCCAGGCCAGCCAGCAAGATTGCGATGTAGATCGGGCGTCGCATCAGAATGTCTGTCCTATCGAAAAGAAGAATTGGAAGTGGCTGATGCTCTGCGCCACGCAACTGGCAGGTAGGGTCGTGCACGGGTATTGGCCGGCATTCAGCAGATCGCTGAAACTTCCCGAGAAGCCGATGAAGCGTGGCGGATTGATGCTGTACGCCAGGTCCAATCGCACCGGACCGATCGGCGTGCGATACCGTATCCCGAAGCCTACCGCATGGTTCATGTAATCGAAATCGGAAAGCCCATGCTGATCCGTGCGGAACGAGATACTCGACGGGCTGCTGTAGACATTCCCCATGTCGTGAAAAAGCACTCCGCCTATATCCTCGCCCAGCAGCGGGAAGCGCAGCTCGGTCTGGTTCATCAGCAGCGCGGTGCCGCCCAACGGAAAGCCGGTGACCAGGTCGCGCGGCCCGGCTTGCAGATCGGGGAATCCGCGCTCGGAAGTGGCGCCCCCGGAGAAGAAGTGCTCCGGCAGTGGAATCGCCGTGTTCGGGTCCGCGACATTGTGCAGCGGATGCACGATGCCGAAGCTGGTGGCGCGCGCCAGCACCAGTTTCTTGCCGATCGGGTGATAGGTCGCATTGCGCCCCAGGAAGCGTCCGAAGGTAATCTCGGAGCCGAAAGCGCGCGGCGCCGCCGCGATATCCATGGTGTTGTAGATGCCCTTGTGCGTATCGATGGGATCGTCGCGCCGGTCCTGGATCATGCTCCATGACACTTCGCCCACGCGGTCCGGCTGCGAGAACAGCGGAACCAGCAGCGGCGAGATCTTCAGGGTCGACTGATCCACCACGACATGACGGTAAGTGTACCGGTACAGAAGCGTGATCGACTTGGATAGCCGGTCGGAAAGCTGCACCGAGGCTTCTTCGCGCTGCGCCGTGAACGTACGCACGTCCTTGCTGTTGTCGTACAGAATGGTGTATGAGAGAGTCAGCTTCTCGTTGCCCCGCACGCGCGGAACCGTATAGTTGATCAGCGCGCGCTGCTCCAGGGTCGAAACGCGGCCTCGGAAACTGAGGCTCTGGCCCAGACCCCACAGGTCCAGGCGCGAGACGTCCAGCGTGAAATCCGGCGCAAAGCCGGTCTGGCCTTGGGGCGCCTCCAGGCAAGTCGAGCATCCGCCTATTCTGGCGAACTCAGCGCCGAAGCCGGTGGCGGTCGAATACTTGTGCGCCTCCTCCATGTCGTAGAGCACGTACTTTTCGCCGCTGTCGCCGTCGGGATTCTGGATGGCCGTATCCACGCGCGCGAAAACGCCCAAATCGTACAGGCGGCGCTGCGATTCGCGCATGGCGGTAGGCGACAGCGGATCGCCCGCCTTCAACAACATGTTCCTATCCACCAGGCTGCGGCGCGTGTTTTGTAAGCCGCTGATCAAGATGTCGCGCACGAACTCCTGCTGTCCTTCGTGGATGACATAGGTTAAGTCCGTCTGGTGGGCCTCGGACGCGGGCTTGGAACTCCATTCAAACGTGGCGTTCGGGAACCCCCGCGTGGAGTACTGCTGCAGGACAGTATCCCGATCGACGGCCACGTTGTACTCGCTGAAGGGCTGCCCTTCCACGGAGCTGAGTTGAGATAGCAACTGCGCTTTATCCAACTTGGCGGCGCTCTGCACATCCAGGTTATGGATGAAGTACTGCGGGCCTTCTTGAATATCGATGAAAACCGCCAGATTATCGGGCTTGCCCTTATAACCATCCACAAGCTTGTGCGTGACCGCTACGTCGCGGAATCCGTTGGATTGGTACAAGCTGCCGATGGACTGCTCGTCGCGCCGCAGCAGAGCCCCGCTATACCGGCCGCGCCGGAACTGCACGAGCGAAGCGCGCATCAGGAACATGCGCTCCCGGATGGCTTCCGTCCTGAAATACTTGTTGCCCTGAATGCCGATCAGCACCAGCTTGTGGCGCTTGCCTGGGTTAATGAGAAAGTCGATGGATGCCTTATCGTTGACGACGCGCTGCGGTTTGAATTCGACTTCGGCGTCGAAATAACCTTGCGATTGAAAGTAGTCCCGCAAGTTGCGCTCGCCTTCGAGCAGCAGGGATTCGTCCACGGTGTGCTCTTCAAAAACGGGCACCAGACTCCGCAGCTTGCCTTGCGAGACCTTGGCCCCCACGGCGTGCACCTCGACTTCGGGTCCGGCATCGATATCCAGCGAGGGCTTGCTGCGATTGGTGTCCGCATCGTAGTCCATCGCCTTCAAAGACACGCGCGCTTCAAAGCGCCCGCGCCGTTCGTACTTGGAACGCACATCCTCGATGCCCTTGCTCACGCGCGACTGATTGACCGTGCGCCACCCCCCGATCAGCCAGCGGCGCCAGTGCGTGGCGCTCACGATATCCTCCAACGGCATCTTGGTGTCGCCGCTTATGGCCGGTGTGGTGAAATGGGCGCGCCGTCCGGAATCCACCACGAAGTGTACGCTCACCTGCTGCGTGTGCGGATCGTAGGACACCTCCGGCCGGACCTGGCTCGCGTGCAGTCCGTTGCTTACGAGCAGTCGCTCGATGGCCGCCTGTGCCGGAGCCACGGCCTCCTCCGTAAACGGCTGGCCCAGGCTCAGCCGGGTGACGTTCACCAATTGGCCGCGGTTGGGCGGATCGGATGTGTGGCCCAGCACCGCTACGTTCCCCACGAACCAGCTATTCTTGGTGATGATCCGAACCGCCACGCCGCTGGCCGGGGCTGGCGCGGACTCTGCCTCCACCTGGATGTCTTCGAAGGCGCCGGTGGCATACAGCCGCTCGATAGCCGCGTGCACATCCGCCAGCCGCAGGGGTTCGCCCTTCTTGAGCGGGACGATGTTAGCCAGTTCCGCGGCGGTCAGCGGCTGCTCCGGCGGGACGTACTGAATATCGGCTATGGGCTGCCCTTCGTACCTCGCCGTCTGCGCCCAAACCACCTGCGCACAGGCCAGCAACGACATGGCTAAGTATCGAGCGAAGCTCCGGCACACCCTCCCCATCATAAACGAACGTGGCGCGCGCTTTAGCGTGCAGCGGCGAACTTCAGTTCGCCGAGAACGTGCCCGCACGCACAATATGTCCTCCCTTACCAGGCGCGGAACCGGCCCGCTGTGGAAAGTAGCGTGCCGCGATCTGCGGCGGACCCAGGTCTTCGACCTCGGTGAAGCCCAACGCCATCAGCTTGGCGGCGAGCGCATCCGACTCGAAGTAACTCACCCAGGACTCCCCGATCCCGGCGACATGCGATGCGCGCGCGTCATGCACGGCGCGCATCTCACCAGACAAGGAGTCCGGCAGATTGCTATAGTCGAACACCACCTGCGCGCCGCCGGGCAGGCTGCCGATAAAGCGCAGCGTGGCGCTGGCGGCTTTCTCCGTCAGATAGGGCACCACCCCGAGCCAGGTGAAAAAGGATCGCTGTGCCGGATCGAAGCCGGCGGCGGCTAAGCCCTCACCCAAGGTCTCGCGCTCGAAATCCACCGGCGCGAAGGTGAGCGTGCGCGGCAGCGGAATGTCCGCCTCCGCGAGCCGCTGCCGTTTCCAGGCTTGCGTGGCCGAGTGGAACACCTCTAAGATGCGCAGGCGGTCCCGCATAGCGCCGCGGTAAGCGTAGGTGTCCAGGCCCGCGCCGAGTACCACAAGCTGGCGAACGCCGTGTTCCACCGCGACCGTCAGAGCATCTTCGGCAAAGCGCGTCCGCGCGGCGATGAATATACGCATCGCCCGTCTGTGCGGGTTTTGCTCGGCGTCGCGAACCAGGGCCTCGGCGTCTTCACCATCTTTCTCCAGGACCTGGTGAACCGCACGATGGACCGCCGCGCCACTGGCAGTGCATGTAGGACAGGCCTCCTGGCCTGTCTGCCCACAATCCCTCACTGGCTCCCCGTATTCACCTGTTGCCGCGTGTGCCGGTTGAGATACCAGCACGGCGGATCCCCGAAATGCGGGAACAGCGAATTCACGCACTCCTGCGGCGCCGGCGGGTCGAACGCATACTGCGTCTTGCCATCTTTCATCGGGATCACCCATGCTCGCTGCACGATCACGCTGCCGAATTGCGCCCGGTTGTTCGGAATCCGATAGCGCAGCGCGGCATAATCGCACACGTAGACCAGCGCGCCCGCCAGCAGCATGCTAAGCACCGGAATGATCAATATGCGCTTCAAATCTTAAGAAACAGCTTGCGCCGGTACATCCAGTATAGGATGAGCCAGTAAGTCAGCAACACCGCGGCGCCCAGCAGCAACGGTTCCAGGCCTGGACCGAAAACACGGAACGCCCCCGGACCCAGGTGAATCCGGAACGAGCTGAAGATGAAGCGCTCGAACAGGTGCGCGATCATGTAAGCTGCGATCGAGTTCACGCCAATGACCACCAGCGGGAAGGCCCACTTCCGGTAACCCTTCATGTCGATCACCCAACTGAAGGCCGCCGTGAACAGGAAACAGACTCCGCCGCTGAACAACGTCCAACTCGGAGTCCAGATGCGCTTCACCACCGGGCAGATGCCGGTGAAATGCAGCAGCAGGCCCGCGGCGACCCCGATCACGCCGGCGATCAAGAGGCGCTGCATCGGGATGCGCGGCGCGCTGGCGCGCAACCAGCGGCCGGCCACCAGTCCCAGGATCATGGTGCCCAGCGTGGGAATGAAGCTCAGCGTCAGGTATCCGCCGTCATTGAAGACGAACGGGTGCGAGCGCGGGAATAGGTTCAGAAACCACTGATCGAAGGCGTTGCCCAGGTTGGCGTTCTTGTTCCAGTGCGCGGCAAAGCCGGGGTAGAAATGCTGCCAGTTGGCGGGCACCCCCACGGACTGCCAATTGAATCCGGAACCCGGCACGGGGTAGAGCGCCCACGCCAGCCAGTAGCCGGTCAGAATCGCGGCCAGCGCAGTCCATTGCCAGCGCGGCTTGCAGAAGCCCAGCAGGAACAGGAGCGGATATCCCAGCCCGATCTGCGTGAGCGTGTCTTCAAACGTGAAGTAGGTCCGCGGGCTGTACATCGACCGCAGAAAAATTCCGAGCGCGATCAGCAGAAACGAGCGCCAGATGGCGTGCGCCCACATCTTGCCGAACGTGCCGCCCTTGGCCAGCCGGCTGGCGATGGAGTAAGGCAGCGCCACCCCCACCAGGAAGGAAAACGAGGGCTGAATCATGTCGTGCAGCGAGCAGCCGGCCCACTCCACGTGAGTCTGGTTGTATCCCAGAAACGCCCAGAACCAGTTGCCGGGGAAAGCGTGCGCCACGCGCGCCAGTTCCAGGACTTCGGCCATCATCAGCAGCATCACCCAGCCGCGATAGGCGTCCACGGCGATGTTGCGGGTGACCGGTTGTGGGGCGCGGACCGACCCCTGCACCGGGTTCGCAGCATTGACGGTTGCTTGCAGGCGTCACCTCCCAAGGGGAACTACTCGACGTTAGCACAACGCGGGTTTGCCGCAAACCCGCTTACCGGAGAAGGGACGCTCCAAGCGATTCGAGGATTGCATCCATCTGGTAATCTGGTAAGAGCACAGTATGCGCAAGGTTTCTGCGGAGCACAACCCGGAGAGTCCGAGACGGCCCGTTGAAGCAACCGTAGCACGCCCAGCCGCCCGGAACGGCCGACATCGTTCGCTGCCAAGCATATTCGATTTCTACGCCTCGCCTTCGGCAGCGGAATTGGCGAGCGCCCAGGGCGTTGAGCCGGTTCGCCAAGCGGCGGATATACATCCGTTTGAGGACCCCGATCCGAAAGAAGCCGAATGGTTTGTTCGCCAAGTCCGGCGGTGGCGGCGCGAAGACCGGGCGCGGGCGGCTAAGCGTTGAATGAGATCCTCGTAGACACCGATGTCGTGTCCTACCTTCTAAATCGGCACAGCTTGGCCGAAGAATACGAGAAACTGCTATTCGGCTATGTGCCAATGGTCTGACAGGAGGACCCTTCTTGACATGCACAACCGCGAAACCAGTATCGACCACTGGACAGACTCCCTAGCGCGAATGGCGCGGGCGGTCGGGCCAATTGTGGATGAGCACGCTTCCACCGCCTAGAATCGAGCGGTAGAGCGGCGAAATCTGTCTGCCGAGCATGCGCCCTCAGCCGTCGTGTACGATAGTATTATCCCTGCAAAAATGGATTCGCATAACGTCGATCTAAAGCAGACTATCAATCTGCCGCGCACCGGCTTTTCCATGAAGGCCAACCTCTCCCAGGCCGAGCCGAAGCTGCTCGATCGCTGGGACGGTGAGGATATCTACGCCCAAATCCGCCGCGCGCGCGCCGGCCGCCCCACTTACATCCTGCATGACGGCCCGCCTTACGCCAACGGCCGCATCCACCTCGGCACCGCGTTCAACAAGATACTCAAGGATTTCATCGTCAAGTCCAAAACCATGGCGGGCTTCGACGCGCCCTATGTCCCCGGCTGGGACTGTCACGGCCTGCCCATCGAAATCAAAGTCGATAGCGAGCTCGGCGCGCGCAAAGCCAAGATGACTACGGCCGAGATCCGCGCCGAATGCCGCAAATACGCCGAGAAATACGTCGACCTGCAGCGTACCGATTTCAAGCGCCTGGGCGTCTTCGGCCGCTGGGACGATCCGTATCTCACCATGAGCGCGCATTACCAGTCGGTGATCGCCGCCGCGTTCGTGGACTTCCTCGATCGGGGCTACGTCTACAAAGGCCTGAAGCCGGTGCATTGGTGCATGCGCGACCGCACCGCGCTGGCCGAGGCCGAAGTCGAATACGCCGATCATTCCAGCCCCTCCATCTGGGTGCGCTTCGCTCTCACGTCCGATCCCGCGAAGATCGATCCCGCGCTCGCCGGCCGCCACGTCTACGGCCTCATCTGGACCACCACGCCCTGGACCATCCCGGCCAACATGGCCATCGCGTTTCATCCGAAGTATGAATACGTCGCCGTCGCAGTGGTGGGGCAGGCGGTTCCGCCTGCCAATCCCGTCTACATCGTCGCCGCCGACCTCCTGAAGATCACCGCCGAAAAGTGCGGCTGGGCCAGCTACGAAATACTGGCGCGCTTCCCCGGATCGCGTCTCGAACGCGCGGTCTTCCATCACCCGTTTCTCGACCGCGATTCGCTTGGCATCCTGGCCGATCACGTCACCCTCGAACAAGGCACCGGCGCAGTCCACACCGCGCCCGGACACGGCCAGGAAGACTACGTCGTCGGCCGCCAGTACGGCATCGAAACCTATTGCCCGGTGGATGCCGCCGGCCGCTTCTATCATGCCGAAGGTGCGGCCGGACGCCTGCCGGACGAACTGATCGGCAAAACCGTTTGGGAAGCCAACCCCATCGTCATCGAGATCCTGCGTGCGCATCACGCCCTGCTGGCCACGGAAAAAATCGAACACAGCTATCCGCATTGCTGGCGCTGCCACAAGCCCACCATCTTCCGCGCCACCGAGCAGTGGTTCATCGGTATGGACCGCAACGATTTCCGCCAGCACGCGCTGGAGGCCATCCGCCAGGTGCGCTGGATGCCCGACTGGGGCCAGGAGCGCATCTCCAACATGATCGCCACCCGCCCGGATTGGTGCATCTCGCGCCAGCGTGTGTGGGGCGTGCCCATCGTCGTCTTCTACTGCGACCATTGCCGCGAGCCGCTCACCGACCGCAAAATCCTCGATGGCATCGTGCAGCTCTTCGCCGAACACACCGCCGATATCTGGTACCAGCGCACCGCCGCCGAATTGCTGCCGCCCGGCGTGGCCTGCGCCAAGTGCGGCGGCACGGAGTTCAGCAAGGAAACCGACATTCTGGACGTCTGGTTCGACTCCGGATCGAGCCACCTGGCCGTGCTCACCCCCGCCAACAACCTGACCTGGCCTGCGGATCTCTACATGGAAGGCGGCGATCAATATCGCGGCTGGTTCCATAGCTCGCTGCTGGTGGGCGTGGGACTCAAGGGCAGCTCTCCTTACCGCGCCTGCGCACTGAACGGCTGGGTGCTGGATGGCGAGGGCCGCGCCATGCACAAATCGCTCGGCAACTCCATCGAACCCGAAGAGATCATCAAGCATCACGGTGCCGATCTCATCCGGCTGTGGTCGGCATCGGTCGAGTTCCATGAAGATGTGCGCGCGTCGGAAACCATCCTCACGCGCCTGCAGGAGGCCTACCGCAAGCTGCGCAATACCTTCCGCTACCTGCTGGGCAACCTTTCCGGGTTCGATCCGCGCGCCGATGCGGTGCCCGTGGACGAAATGCTGGAGCTCGACCAATGGATCCTGCTCCGCGCCGAATCGCTGGTGGCCAATTGCCGCGCCTGGTATGACGAATTTGCGTTCCACAAGGTCTACCGTGCGCTCTACGATTTCGCGACGGTGGATCTCAGCGCGCTCTATTTCGACGTGCTGAAAGACCGGCTGTACACCGCGGCCACCAAATCGCACGCGCGCCGCAGCGCGCAAACCGCGCTTTACCGCCTCGAATATGCCCTCGTGCGGCTGGTAGCGCCCATCCTCACCTTCACCGCCGAAGAAGTCTGGACCCACATGGGGCAGCCGGGCAGCGTGCACCTGGAACTCTTTCCCGAAGCCGCCGAGTTGACCGAAGGCCTGTCCGATGCCCCCAGGAAACGTGCCGGGAACTGGGACCGTCTCATGAAAGTGAGGGAAGACGTGCTCAAGAGCCTCGAGCAGGCCCGCCAGGAGAAATTCATCGGCGCGCCCCTCGAGGCTCGGGTACGCCTGACGGCCAACTCCTACCTTTATCCCCTGCTTGAAGAATACGCCCGCGAATTGCCCGCGCTGTTCATCGTCTCGCAAGTAATGGTAGGACAGGCTTCAGCCTGTCACGGCCTGTCCCCCGAAATCTCCATCCAAGTCGAGCGCGCCGACGGAGTCAAGTGCGAGCGTTGCTGGAAGTACACCACCGATACCGGCTCCGACCCGCGATTCCCCACCATTTGCGCGGCCTGCGCCGCCGCGGTGAAAGAGATGCTGCATGCTTGACAGCCGCCTGAAAGCCTACGGCCTCTCCGCGATGGTATTTGCCATCGACCGCCTGTCCAAGTCGATCGTCGAGGCGCATGTTTCCCCCTTCGACGTTCACCCAGTCATCCCCGGCTTCTTCGATATCGTGCACTCGCAAAATCGTGGCGTGGCCTTCGGGCTGATGAACGAATCCAACTCGGCCTGGCGCACCGTGGTGCTCATCGCATTCTCGGCGGCCGCGCTACTCCTGGTGGCCGGGCTGCTCTGGAGGGCCTCGCGTCTCGACCGCTGGACGGTCGCGGGTCTGGCCTTAGTGTTGGGCGGCGCGGCCGGCAACCTTTTCGACCGTATCCTATGGGGCCGCGTCACCGACTTCCTGGAATTCTACATCGGCGACTTGCACTGGCCGACCTTCAACGTGGCCGACTCCTGCATCGTGATCGGCAGCGGTTTGCTGCTGCTGGAGCTGTTGCGGCCCAAGCGCCAGCCGGCGGGCGCCTGATGTTTCCGCGGCTCTTTCAAATCGGAAGCTTTTCGCAATCGACCTATGGAGTGCTGGTCGCGCTGGCTTTCCTGGTGGCGCTATCCGTGATCGCGCGCCTGGCGCGCCGGGCCGGTCTCAACAGCGACGCGGTCGTGAACCTCGGAATTCTTTGCGGGCTCAGCGCCATCGTGGGCGCCAAGATCATGATGTTCCTGGTCGACATCCCCTACTATGTCCGCAATCCCGGCGAGATCTTCTCCATGGCCAGCCTGCAGGCCGGCGGTGTTTTCTATGGCGGTCTGATCGCGGCCCTGATCGCGGCCGCAGTCTACATGCGCCGCCACCAGCTTCCAGCGCTACCCACGGCCGACGTTTTCGCCCCCGGCATCGCGCTGGGACACGGTATAGGCCGCCTGGGCTGCTTTGCCGCCGGCTGCTGCTATGGCGTGCCAACCAGACTGCCCTGGGGTGTCACGTTCACCAATCCGCTGTCACAGGTGGCGCGGGAGTACCTGGGCGTCCCGCTGCATCCCACGCAGTTGTACGAATCGGCGGCCGAGTTCCTCATTTCCGGCATCCTCTACTGGCGAATCCGCCGCCAGCACGCGCCCGGCGCGATCATCGGCTTGTACCTGATCCTGTATTCCACCGTCCGGTTCCTGGTGGAGTTCGTGCGGGATCACCCGGGCGAGCCCAGTCCCTTCGGTGGCCCGCTGAACACCTCGCAGTGGATCTCTCTCATCCTCGCCGTCCTGGGCGCCGCCTATTTTGTGTGGGGCAGACCTCCAGGTCTGCGGCGGGTCTCCAGACCCGCTGCCGCTAACGTTACCGAAGGATATCGAAACCCGCGACGCGAAAATGTTCGTCGAAAGTAAACGCCTTCCGGATTGCCAGCTTTCGCATCACGGCGAAGCTGACACAATCGATGGCGTTCGCCCCCGCGGGTCCCCATCGGGCGAACAGGTCCCAGCCATCGGATTGCATCACGGCATCCGGATAGACGATCGAAACGTCCTGACTGAGACGCGTCTCGCGCAGAAAGCCGATTGCGGCGGAAAAGAATCCGCGCGCCTGGAGCAGGGAGATCGTCTCATTGATGACGAGCGTCGAAGTGAAGAAGGTGATGCCGGGCCGCACGGCGCGCAATGCTTTTTCATGCCACTGATCGCGGGGCATGATACGGGCGATGTAGAAACTGGTGTCGACAAACGCGGTCATTTGTAAAGGATCTCATCGACGCTCTCTGAAAGGTCCGTGTCGGAGGCATCCACCAGGTTGGTGATCGAAGCGAATGGGTCGCCGCCGCTTGCGGCTCTCGTTTGACGCAGCCGAATCACCATCGTTTCACGGATGAGTTGCGCAAGCGGCAGCTTCTCCCGGGAAGCCGCTTGCTTCAGCGCCTGCGCCAGATCGTCGGGCAGCGTAATTTGGAACTTGACGCTCATAGCATCATTATACGCCCATACGGATGGTGATGTCCAGGGCATTTTCGGCTCACCGGTTCGCCGTCCAAACCCGCCCATGCTAGAGTGAACTGGAACGGAGGAAAATATGGCTTTTTGTCAGAATTGCGGCGCGCAAATGAGCGGGGAGTTCTGTGTCGCATGTGGCACGCGCGCCAAATCGAGCGATGCGCCTTCGGCCGCGGGCGCACCGCAGGCCACGCCTGTCCAGGCTGCGCCCAATGCCGCGCCAGCCGTCCCGCGGAAAACCAGCCCGATTGTTTGGATACTAGTGGCCGTGCTTGGATTGTTTGTTCTAGGCGGGATCGCCGTGGTCGGCGGCGGTCTTTTCCTGGTCCACAAAGCCAAACAAGCCGGGCTCGATTCGGAATTGATGCGGAACAATCCAGGGCTGGCCATGGCCAAACTGCTCGCCGCGACCAATCCGGATCTCGAGGTTGTTTCGACAGACGACTCGCGGGGCCGGATTACCATCCGCCAGAGGTCCACGGGGAAGACCATGACCGTGAACTTCGATGAAATGAAGCGGGGGAAGCTCACCTTCAAGGAGGATGGCAAGGATGCCGTGACCCTAGAGTCGCACGGCGATGGCAGCACTGGCAGCCTGCAAATGAAGTCCGGCTCCGAGTCGCTGAATATCGGCGCCAACCAGGCGACCTTGCCGGCGTGGGTTCCGGCGTATCCGAATTCCAAGCCGGTGAGCACCTTCAGCCTCAGCGGTAAAGAGGGCACGTCGGCCAGCTTCCAGTTTCAGACGCCGGACGCTCCCAAGGACGTAGTCGCGTTTTATGAACGGGAGTTAAAGCAGACCGGATTCCGCATTAACGCAACGACTACCAGCGACAGCGGCACATCGTCCGGCGGCCTGGTTTCGGGCGACGATTCGGCCAACAAGCGCACCGTGTTGGTGACGGTCGGGAACGACAACAAGGGGACCAACGTCAGCGTAACTTACTCGCAGAAGTAGCCGGGCCGTTGGCCCGATCACCCACTCCGCCAGTTCCTCCATGCGGTCCACCAGCAGATCCGGAGGCACGGTCCGTAGCGTCTCGGGCTGGAAGCCGTAAGTCACGCCGCAGGACTTCACGTGCGCGTTGCGCGCCGTCTGGATATCCACTGAGCTGTCTCCCACCATCA
>OCTA010002761.1_pt1 | contig 15793 bp, 18 predicted proteins | sample 1538991 | NCBI WGS metagenome assembly OCTA01 (sample SAMEA3539302, study PRJEB22396) | soil metagenome | biome: tundra; feature: field; material: soil | place: USA | collected 2010-05 | depth 0.15 m | reverse complement strand
CATGGCCCTCCTGGGCGCTCGAGTTGAACGTGACCTTGTCGTCGAGCAGCAGCCAGCCGAGCGTAACGGCGGAGGCGGAATCGACCGTCCAGCGTAGGCGCCCGCTCGCACGCGCGATGCGCTCTTGAAGATTGAAGAATTGGGCGACCACCGTTACGGCGCGCACCGCAGCCATCAACTGACCGACGCCGACGCCGAGTGGGCCGACGTGATCCTCTGCGCCGAAGTCGACAACGTGAACTTCGTGCGAGCGAATTACGCGCCACGTTCTGACAAGGCGGCGCAGCTCGCTCAGTTCGTTCGTTTCGCTCCGTTGGATGGAGGCCTTGTCAGTCAACTTCGAGCGGCGAACTCACACGATCCCTCGGTGGATTTCAACGTCGCTGATCCGGCCGGTGGCGATCAGGCGACCTACGACGACTGTGCGCGACAGCTGTGGGACCTCGCCCAAGCCTTCGCTCTCATCGTCGGAGTCGACCGCGTCTTCTAGTCCTGGTGGACGGTGCGCAGTCCGCCCCACGCGAGCGTGGCGCTTCGTTCGGCCAGACGTTCCGCGGCACCGGCCGCCGGTGCGGGCCAACCCTTCGCCTCTTGTTGTTCTAGCCATACGATCGCCGCGCCCTCGGCAATGCCGACGACGCCACCGGCTAATTGGCGACGGTGGTCCTCGCTCATCGAGGAATCGAAGAACGGATACATGAACGAGATCAATCCGAGTTCGAGCGCGCGAAGCTCCTTCGCGGTGTCGCCTTCGTGGGAGTGGATGAAGAGAATGCGAAAGGCGTCGGTTTCGCTCACGACCATTTCGAAGTAGACATGAAAGGCGACTTCAATCTTGGCTCGCGGCGTCTCGGCGGTGTTCACCGCGACCTTGAGTGAGGCCAGCAACGTCTCGGCCAGGTCGGCCACGATTTCGCGATAGAGGTCGGTCTTGGACTCGAAGTACTGGTAGAGAATCGGCTTCGTGAAGCCGGCTTCGCGCGCGATGTCGTCCATCGTGGTCGACTGGAATCCCCGTTCGGCGAAGAGTGAGGTGGCGACACCGAGCAGCTGTTCGCGGCGCTCGGTGTTGCGGGGTCGGTCGTCCTGGATCACCATACGGCTAGAGGATAGTTGGCACTATCGCACGTCCATTGAATCCAGAAGGTCGCTCAAACGAGCGGGGAGTGACGCCAGATTGAAGTGTTCGAGGGCGATCGAAAGGTTGTGCGCGTAGAGCTCGTAGTCCGGGTTCTCGAGGAACGACTTTATTGCCACGACATCGCCGAGGTCGAAGAATCGAAAGCCGTAGTCGACGATCTCGCACGCGACGGGATACGGGTACAACGCCAGCGGACGCCGGTGGGTCACCGATTCGAGCACCGGATTGCCGAAACCCTCCCACGTCGAGGGCATCACCACCAGGTCGCACGCCGCGTAGGCGTCGTGCACGTCGATGCCGTAAGGCAGGCCTCGTCGAATTTCGACGTTGGCGGATCGGAACAACTCCTCGAGCGCCGACTCGTACCCGTCCTCGGCCGGACCGAGCAACCAGAAGACCGCCTCGAGGGCCTCGCACATCGCGAGTGCACCTTCGACGTTCTTTCGCGGGAGCGCGCGAGACGGCATGACGACGAGGCAACGAGCATCGACCTCGAGACTCAAGCGCGTCGAGTCGCGCCGACCCCGACGCGGCTCACAGTCGAAGGAGTTCATCATCGTCACGGCGTCGATGCCTCGCTCGAGAAGCTCGAGTCGCGACAGCTCGTTGATGGTGACGTGGTGCCAGAGTGCATCGTCGCGCGGGCCCTCGAGGTGCGCGAGGAGAGGGCGCTGCCACGGAAGGTCGTGGTGATGGAAGAGCGCCCTTCGACCTCGCAACACGTGATAGAGCACGTCGCGAGCGTCGAGGTTGAGCGGTAGGGAAGCGAGGTTCTCGACGATGACGAGGTCGGCGTCGTCGAGCGCTTTCTCCAACTCGGTGATCGAGGTGGACGACGTGGCGTTGATCGCGAGACTGGGGATAATCACGTCGGCGACGCCGCCACCGGCGACGGTTCGAACGCTGTGGCCGAGCGACGAGAGGGCCGAGGTCCACTTGGCCGATTCGATGGCCACGCCGTCGGTTCCCCCGAGTCGAAAACTGACGAGGACTATCCGAGCCACCGCCCAAGGTTAGGCACCGCTTCGAAGCGATTTTGCGACCAGTAGTAGGGTGTGTTCTCGGTGCGGACCGCTGGTCGGTGCCTTTTTTCGGAGGACTGTCGGTGGCCAAACGAGCACTTATTACTGGAATCACAGGTCAGGACGGCTCCTATCTGGCTGAACTGCTGCTTTCCATGGGTTACGAGGTCGTCGGGCTCATCCGGCGCAGTTCCACGCTCACGATCGAGCGAATCAGCCACATCCAGGACGACATCACGCTGGTCTCGGGCGACCTCGTCGACGAGGTTTCGCTGATCAATGTCTTGCGCGATTACCGTCCGTCCGAGGTCTACAACCTGGCCGCGCAGAGCTTCGTGCAGACCTCGTGGACGCAGCCAGTGCTGACTGGAGAAGTCACGGCACTCGGGGTCACAAGGATGCTCGACGCGATTCGCATCGTCGACCCGGAGATCCGCTTCTACCAAGCCAGTTCCTCCGAGATGTTCGGCCGGGTTCGCACCGTGCCCCAGGACGAGAACACCCCGTTCTACCCACGCAGCCCCTACGGTGTCGCGAAGGTCTACGGACATTGGATCACCGTCAATTACCGCGAGAGCTACGACCTGCACGCGTCGTCGGGGATTCTCTTCAACCACGAGTCGCCGCGCCGCGGGCTCGAGTTCGTGACACGAAAGATCACGAACGGCGCGGCGCGTATCAGGGCCGGTCTCGATAGTTCCTTGTCCCTCGGCAATCTCGACGCGCACCGTGATTGGGGCTACGCCGCCGACTACGTGCGCGCGATGTGGGCCATGCTCCAGCGCGATGTTCCCGATGACTTCGTCGTGGCGACCGGCCAGACGCACTCGGTACGCGAACTGTGCGAAGTGGCCTTCAACGCCGCCGGACTCAACTACGAAGACCATGTCGTGGTCGATCCGAAGTTCTTCCGGCCAGCCGAGGTGGACCACTTGGTCGGTGACGCCACCAAAGCCCGCGAGCAACTCGGGTGGGAGTGCGAAGTCGACTTCTACGGCCTGATCGAGATGATGGTGGCCGCGGACATCGACGCCCTGGCCCGGTAGGCCCGTGACGAGTCTCGAAGCACCGCCCGTCGTCTTACGAGGTGCCGTCGCGATGGCCGGTGTTTTCCCACTGTTGAGTGGCGTCGACTTGGAGTTGCGTGCGTCCTCACTCACCGTGTTGGTCGGCGCGAACGGCGCGGGCAAGACGAGCCTCTTGCGATTGCTCGCGGGTCTCGTCGGACTCAGCGCGGGGGAGGGTTCGGTCCTCGGCCTCGATCTCGCGACCGTCGATCGTCGCCAGTTGCGTCGTCGCGTCGGATGGCTCGGTCACGAGGGCTCCTTCTATGACGACCTCACGGTCGAGGAGAACCTGACCTTTGCCGCGAAGGCTCTTGGTCGACCGATTGACGAACTCGCCACCGTGCTCGAGCGCGTCGATTTGAGCTCGCGACGTGCTACTTCCGCCAAGCAACTCTCGGCCGGCCAACGGCGCCGCCTGGGTCTCGCCTGGTTATTGCTTCGCCGTCCGGAGTTGTGGCTCCTCGACGAGCCCTACGCCTCACTCGACGACGACGGTCGCACGTTCTTCGACGCGCTGCTGGGCGACGTCGTCGAACGCGGCGCCACGGTCGTGGTCAGCGCCCATGACCCCCTTCGCAGTGCGCAACTGCGTCCGCGCACGTTGGTGATGGCCGGTGGTCGGATCGTGGGCGAGTCGTGATCCGTGTCGCGATGCTCGTCGCGGGAAAGGACCTGCGCATCGAAGTTCGCAGTCGCGTACTGCTCTGGCAGGTCGTCCCCTTTGGTGTGATGGCTCTCCTGCTGAGTGGTCTCGCCCTCGGGCCGAATCACGCGGGTCACTCCTCGGCCGCGCCCGGCCTGTTCTATTTGGTCGTCGTCCTCGTGGCCCTCCTCATGATCAATCGCAGTGCGGCCGTCGAGGCGACGTCGGGAACTCGGGCGTCGGTGGCGACCCTGGGGCTCGACCCCGCCGGGGTCTTTTTGGGGAAGGCCGCGGCGCTGGCGGTGGAGCTCTGGCTGACCGCGATTGTGCTGCTCGCGGGCAGCGTCGTGGTCCTTCATACGGCCCTGCACGGCACCCTGGAAGCGGTACCCAGCATCGTTGTCACCCTCGGCGCCATCGCGGGCGCGGGAACGCTCTACGGGGCCCTTACAAGCGGCGGGAACGCCGCCGCGACCTTGCTGCCGGTACTGAGTCTGCCGGCCTTCGCACCGCTGCTGATCGCCGGGGAGCGGTCGTTCAATTCGGCGCTGCACGGGGGTGCGCTGTTGCAGTGGTGGGTCATCTCGGTGGTGGCCCTGGCTGTATACCTCGCACTCGGGATTCTCCTTTACGGTGTTCTCGAGGAATCGTGATGAAACAGATCAGCCAACGACTACTGGGACCGGCGACGATCGTCACGATGGCCCTCACCATCTGGTTGGGCATCTGGGTGACGCCACCGGACAGGGTCCAGGGCAACCTCGCACGCATGCTCTACGTCCATCCGGCGATCGCCACGGTGGCGTTGTACCTCTCCTTCGGCACGGCCACGATTGCGAGCGCGCTCTACCTGTGGCGTCGAACGAGGTCGCTCGTCATGGACCGCGTGGCGCATTGCGCCATGGAAGTGAGCCTCGTCTTCATCGTGCTGACGCTCATCACCGGTTCGATCTGGGGACGTCCCGCGTGGGGCGTGTGGTGGGCCTGGGACGCGCGCCTGACGTCCACCGCGATCCTCGGCGTCTTCGCGCTCGGTTACTTGGCACTTCGTCGCGCCAACGACGATTTCGAACTTCGAGCTCGCCGAAGCGCCGTCTTCGCGATCATCGCGGCGATCAACGTCCCCATCGATCACTTCTCGGTGCAGTGGTGGCACACGCTGCACCAGGGCGCGACGCTGCTCGGGCCCAACCGCAAGTTCAACGTCCACGGCAGCATGCTCTGGACGCTGTTGCTCAGCTTCGTCGCCTTCTCACTCGCGTACGCGTGGTTGCTTCGCGCGCGCTACCGACTCGAAGTGAAACACGAACACATGAACTTCGAGACGCTCGAAGTGGCGCTCGAGCGACGTCGCGCCGAGGGGGTCCACTGATGGACTACGTCACCGCCGGATATTCCTTTGCCTTTGGGGGGCTGGCGCTCTACGCGCTGTCGATCTGGTGGCGAGGGCGACGCCTTGACTGAGACGAACCTCGACCTCACACCGGTGTCGCCACCCGCGTCCAAGAGCTCCAGTCGCCGTCGCACGATCGGCGTGTTGGTCGTGCTCGCCGTCGCGATACTGGCGCTGCTCAGTCAGGGGCTACTGCACTCCTTGAACTACTTCGACACGGTCGATCAGGTCTTCGCCAGTCGCGCCAAGATCGGCACGACGACGATTCGCCTCGAAGGCGTCGTCAAGCCCCACTCGATCACGCGAACGTCCAAGGGCGCGTCCTTTTGGATGACCGGGTCCGGTGCTCACGAGGTCTACGTGATCAGCCACGGCACGCCGCCGCAGCTCTTCCAGGCCGACATCCCCGTCGTGGTCGAAGGCCACTTCACGACGTCGCACTCGACCACGTTCGACGGTTCGCAGATCCTCGTGAAGCACACGTCCACCTATATCGCACAGCACCCGAGGCGGGTGAAGGCGCCCAACGGCAGCGTGCGATGACCCTCACGTGGCTCGGGCGCGTCGCGCTCTACGTTGCCTTTCTCGCTTCACTCGGTGGCATCGTCCATCAATGCATCTCTCTTCGCACGAAGAGACCGTCGCGGTCAATTCGTTGGGCCGTTGCGTCGCTCGTAGGAATCGTGGGAGCGGTCGCGGTGATGCAGTTCGCCCTCATCACGCACAACTTCTCGCTGGCCTACGTCTCGGAGAACAACGCGACCTTCACGCCCTTGCTGTATTCGATCACCGGTATGTGGTCGGCGCTCGAAGGAAGTCTGCTGCTGTGGTCGCTGCTCTTATGCGCCGTCATCGTGGTGGTGCTTCGTTACTACCGGCGTCGTTCCGAGGACCAGGTCGTGTCCTGGGCCAGCGTCGTGCTCTTCGGCGTGAGCGCGTTCTTCCTCGGGCTGATGTGCGGGCCGGCCGACCCCTTCATCCACAACGGTGCCAAGGTGCTGCAAGGCGCCGGTCCGAACGCGCTGTTACAGGACAACCCGCTCGTGGCGATTCACCCGCCCTTGCTCTACATGGGCTTCGTCGGCTTCACCGTGCCGTTCGCCTTCGCGATCGCCATGCTCATCACCGGGCGGGTCCATGACCGCTGGCCCCTCGAGCAACGACGTTGGACGGTTCTCGCCTGGGGCGTGCTCTCCGTCGGCATCGTCTTGGGCGCGTGGTGGAGTTATCAGGTGCTCGGCTGGGGCGGTTTCTGGGGCTGGGATCCGGTCGAGAACGCGGCGTTGTTGCCGTGGTTGACCGCGACGGCCTACATCCACTCGGTGATCGTGCAGGACCGTCGCGGACTGTTTCGTGTGTGGAACCTGTCGCTCGCGATCGCCACGTTTTCCTTGACCGTGTTGGGCACGTTCTTCACTCGATCGGGCGTGTTGCAGAGCGTCCACGCGTTCTCTTCCAGCACCCTCGGTCCTTTGCTGATCGGTTTCTTCTTCGTCACCGTCGCGCTCGGCGTCGGGCTGCTCGCGTGGCGCGGCGATCGACTGCGTTCGCCCGTGGGCGTCGACCACCCGCTTTCCAAAGAGGGTCTGTTCATCGCCAACAACGTGCTCTTCGTCGGCTTCGCGGTGGTGGTGTTGCTGGGCACGGTGTTTCCGCTGCTCTACGAGGCCGTCAACGGGGGCCAAGTCACCGTCGGGACGCCGTACTTCGCGACGGTGGCGGTGCCGATGAGCATCGTGCTGCTCGTCTTGATGTCGCTCGCCCCGCTCGTCGGATGGCGCACGTTGGACACGAACGTGTTGTGGTCGCGCATTCGGGTGAGTGCGTGGACGTCGATTTTCGTCGTCCTCGCGCTGATCCTCGCCGGCGTGCGACGTCCGATGGTGCTGCTGGCGTATTTTCTGGCGACCGCCGCCGCGGGTTCGGCGTTGCGGACGCTTCGTGGTGCGTTCGTCGCCGTGAAGCGCCGCGGTCAGCGTTGGTATGACGCGCTTCGCGGACCGAGCGCCGGCGGCATGGTCGTACACCTCGGTGTCGTCGTGATGGCGCTCGCGATCGTGACCTCCACGTCGTACACGACGCGCAGCGAAGTGACGCTGGCGACGGGACAGAGCACCGTGGTATCCGGTCAGTTCGTCACGTTCCACGGATTTCGCACGGTGAAGGACTCGCTCGAAACCGCGACGCAATTGCGCGTCGACGTCGACCACCACGCGTTGTTGCCGGCCATCACGACCTACGACGGCAGAAGTGAACAGCCCGTCGGGACACCGGCGATCGATTCGAACTTGGCGCGCGACGTCTACGTCACCTTCGACGCGGTCGGCGGCAACGGGGCGGCGTCGGGCGCCCAGGTCCAAGGTGACCTGCCGGCCGGATCGGTCGTCCTCGGCGTGACCGTCGAGCCACTGCTCGCGTGGCTCTGGATCGGTGGGCTTCTTCTCGGTCTCGGCTCGGCGCTTTCTTTCGTGCGTCGACGCCACGGCGAAGAGGTGGACGCGTGAAGCGGACCGTGACGTTCATCTCGGTAACGGTGTTGGTGCTGGTCGTCGCCTTCTCGGCGCTTCTCGCGACCCGCCATCCCGTGAGTGACGCAACCGTTGCACCGAGCCCGCTGTTGGGCAAACTGGCGCCCTCGCTAAAGGGACACGAACTGGGCGGCGGCACGTTCTCTCTCAAGAACGAACGCGGCCACGTCGTGATCATCAACTTCTGGGCGTCGTGGTGCGGACCGTGTATCCAAGAGGCGCCGGAGCTTTCGACGTACGCGTGGCACGTGCGCAGTCAAGGCGTCGTCGTGGTCGGCGTCGTCTTCGACGACACGGTCTCGTCGGCGACGGCGTTCGCCGCGCACTACGGATCGCTCTATCCCTCAATCATCGATCCCGGTGGCACCATCGCACTCGGTTACGGTGTGATCTCACCGCCGACGACGTTCATCATCGATCGACAGGGTCGCGTCGCCGCGACGCTGCTCGGAGCGACGACGGCCAAGCAGTTGGCGGCCGTGGTGGCGAGGGTGTCGTCATGAACGTTGTGAACGTCGTGAAATCCTTTCGCCTGTGGTGCCTCGCGTTTCTCTGCGTCGTGGCAGTCGCGCTGCTCGAGGCTCCGAGTACGGCCTCCACGCAAAGTCGCATCGCGCATTTGGAGTCGCTCGTGAAGTGTCCGGCGTGCGAGGACCTGTCGGTCGCGCAGAGCAACGCCACGTCGTCGATCGCCGTGCGAAACGACATCGCGCGTCGGGTGCGAGAGGGTCAGTCCGATAACAAGATCTTGACCTCCCTGGAAGCGACCTACGGCACGTCGATCCTGCTCAGTCCGTCGACGTCCGGGCTCGGCTTTTTGCTCTGGCTCGTGCCGCTCGCCGCGTTGGTGGCGCTCGGGGTCGCAATCGTTCGCGTCGCGAGGCGACGATGAAACGCGACGCCGCACAACTTCGCGACGAGATCCGACTTCGAGAGGCGTCACTGCGCGACGCGACGCGAGAGCGCGGCGAAGGCGAACTCTCGACGGATCAGTTCGAGGCGATCGAGCGGCGCGAGGGCGCGGCGCTCGAGACGGCGCGTAACGAACTCGGCGCACTCATGGTGAGCGTCGACGCGACGCGGGTCCGACACCGAACGCGACGCACGAGGTGGCTGATCGTGGCGGTGGTCTGCTTCGTGGTCGTGCTTGTGTACGTACTCGTCTCGGCGACGTCGCCGCGTCAGGCCGGGAACTCCGGCGACGGCGGCATCGCGCTGTCGCGCGCGCAACAGATCACTCGACTGCTCGCACAAGCTGAGGTAGACGTTGCGAACAATCAAGACGCCACGGCCCTCAGTGCCTACGCCAAGGTACTCAGTCTCGACCCGAAGAACGTCACGGCGCTGACGCAAAGCGGGTGGCTCGACTTCACGGCGGGGAGTGCCGCGAAAAAGGCATCGGTCGTCGAAGTCGGCATACGCAACTTGGAAAAGGCGATCGCCGTGGCGCCGCGCCAGTCGGCCCCGCGTCTCTATTTCGCGATCGTCGCCGATTCGACGCCGGGTAATCAACGCGTCGCGAAGACCGAATTCGAGGAGTTCTTGAAGTTGAAGCCGTCGGTGGGTCAGATGGCGATCGCCCGGCCCTTCTTGAAAAAGCTCGGACTACTGGGCTCCTAGGGCGGAAGTGAATTCCTCGACACGCCCTCCTGGTCATAGCAAAATCCCTCTTCAAACGGGTCGCGCCCCAACTGAGACGGAGGGAACTGGACAAAAACTCGTTGAAGTCGCCCTTGACTTTGTGGTACAAAGTAACGTAACTTTGTGAGACAAAGTATAGAAAGGATATGAGATGAGTGATTCCCACGACACCTCTGGATTTCGGTCGAATGAGGAAGGGACCCTCGATCCGCGAGACGCGGACACGTTGCTGACTCAGACGAAAGAGAAGGCCGTACGCGAACTCGAGGTCAATTCGATGCTGCTCAGTCTCCTGGGCGGCGTCATCATCATGGTTGGCTTCGGCATCATCTGGATGTCGGTGCGCCACCAGCACCCGTACCAAGGTCCGACACCGGGCGCCATCGGTCTGTTTTACGTCCTCGTCCTCGCGATCGACGTCGTGACGATCGCGGTCTATCGGCGATCGAGCCGAGGCGTGCGTGGACGTCGCAGCAAGGACACCCGGATCATCGGGGCCGTCGGTGCGACGGGATTGGTGGCGGTGTTCATGGTCATGGGGGCCCTCGACTACGCCGGCGTGAGTCACTCAGTCGTGTACGGGATCTATCCGGCGACGGTGCCGCTCGTCTTCGGCGGCTTGATCGGGGCCCTGGGTGCCGCGTCGCGCGAGGATTGGACTCTGTTCGTCAGTGCGCTCTTCGTCTCGCTCGTGTGCGCCAGCGCCGCGTACGGGGGGCCCGCGGGTGCGTGGTTCATCTCCGGATTGGGCAGCGCCGTCGTCCTGTTCGGGTGCGCCGGGGTCAAGCTCTACCAGCGTCGAACGCGATGACCGACGACGACCTCGATCCGCTGATCCACGTGCCCGCGCGGCTACGGATCATGGCGACGTTGGCGGCGCTGCACGAGGGGGACACGCTTTCCTTCACCCGCCTTCAGGAGATGATCGATCTCACGTCGGGCAATCTCATCACGCACCTTCGAAAGTTGGAAGACGCCGGCTACGTGAAGAGTGACAAGACCGGATCCGGCGTCGCCTCGCGCACGTCGCTCACGCTCACGACGCGAGGTCGCGAGGCGCTTGACGCGTACGCCCACGCGCTTCGTTCAGTGCTTGACGGGATCTGATCACCTCGGCGCGTGCACACCACGCTGATCGCGCCGTTTCGAGCGCGATGCCACGATGAGGCGAAATTGACCCGTCGTGTTCGTTATGCGAACATTCACTGCCTGAGGTGCGTGCCGTCAGAAGGATGAGGTGCAGTGGAAGAGAGCAACCGGATGTTCGTGCAGTCACTCGAACGTGGGCTTGACGTCATCCGCTCGTTCAGCGAAGAGTGTCCTCGGCAGTCGCTCAGTGAGGTCGCGCGTCGCACCGGTTACAGCCGGGCGTCGTGCCGTCGCCTTCTCTTTACCCTGGAGTCCCTGGGCTACGTCGGTGTCGACGGCCGCGAATTCTTCCTCCAGCCCCGGATCCTCGACATCGGCTACTCGTTCCTCACGTCATTGCCGTTTCGCGACATCGTCGAGCCGTTCGTCCAAGACCTGAGTGACAAAGTGCGCGAATCGGTGTCGGTGTCGGTCCTCGACGGTTCGGACATCGTCTTCGTCAGCCGGGTCGCGGCGTCGCGCATCATGACGCTGTCACTCTCGGTCGGGAGCCGACTACCGGCGTACTGCACGTCGACCGGTCGAGTCCTCTTGGCGGCCATGCCCGTCGCCGAACAGCGCCGACACCTCGGGCGACGACCGCTCGTCGCGCTCACGAAATTCACGCTGCACCGCGAGAGCGACATCCTGAGCGAACTGGAGAAGGTCGCCAAGCGGGGATGGGCCCTAAATGACCAGGAGCTCGAGATTGGCCTTCGCGCCGTGGCGGCACCGATACGCGACTCGTCTGGCCGTACGGTGGCGGCGATCAACATCTCTACCCCGGTCGGTCGCACGAATCTGAAGGAACTGCGCGAAGAGTTGGTACCCCAACTGCTCGCGACCACGCAGCGGGTGAATTCGATCCTCGCCAAGCGTTGAGACGAAAGTAGGCGAGCTTCTTTGCTCGCTACGATTTGCAGACCACCACACGACAAAGAGCAGGATGGAACATGGACGAACACCCCACGGATCATCCGTTCCTTGACCACGACGACCCCCTGATCGACGAGGTTGAACCACCACGCGGCAGGCGTCGCTGGCCCATCGCGGTGGTCTCGGTCGTGGTCGTCGTCGTGGCCATCGGCGCAGCGCTCTATCTGGCCGCGAGTCACTATCAACCGCTCTCCCAAGTGCAGAGTGGTAGTTACGGTTCGCAGGTGCTCACGTCCAATGGTTCGTTGGCGACGCACCGGATCGTTGGTGGCGCGGCCGGCCAAGTGGTCTGGACCGAACCGAGCGGAACATTTCGCGTAGAGGTGATCGTCGCGCTCAACAATTACCAGCGCTTCGGTGTCACGATTGACAACGTGCTCGCGCCGGCGAACCCGTCGGGCACCTCGAACGTGCGGGTTTTCTTCGATTCGAAGGGGAATGACGTCGGCTTCTACAGCTACAAGGGTGGTCCGGCGTTTCGTCCAACGACTCTGGGAAGCAAGGGGCAGCTCGAGTTCGCCGTGCACTGGAACCAACAATGCGTGCCCGCCTCAGCAGCGAGTGGCGCGACGACCTACAAGACGTTGCCCGTTGAGTACACCTTCATGGGATTTCGACACACGGTGAGCGTGCCTATCGACACCCTCACGATCACGCCCCGTTCGAGCTGTTAGCGCCGAGGCGGCTGACGGCGATTGACGCGAGCGTCAGGCCGTTACGCGACAGGCGTCGTCGCCGCGGGCCCGTGACGTGAGCGTCACGGGGCGACGCTCCGCACCGAGGCCATCGAGCATGCCCGCGATCAGTCCACGGTCGACCGCACACAGGACGGGGTGGTGCTGGGCGGCCGTTCCGAAGGGACAGTTGTCCGAGACGACGGACTGCTCGAGGTCATGTTCCTCGGCCCGGGCGGCGAAACCGTGCGCCGTCAAGATCCCGGCGATTGACTCCATGGCGGTCTTGAGACTCGGAGCCGACTCTCCCGAGCCAACGATCCCAGCCAGGGTTCGTCCGTATTCGACGCCGACGTCGTGGGACATGGCTTCGGCCGCTTCGGGGCCGAGGCGCTCGAGCGCCATCTCCAGCAGCGCGACCAGGAGTGCGTCGCGGCGCATGGAGCCGTCCATGACCAGACCGGCGTCGACGACGCGATAGCCCTTCGCCGGACGGCCGACGGTCGTCTTGTGGACGTTGTCGAAAGTGACGTAGCCCGACTCGATGAGCCGCTCGAGGTGGTGTCGCACCACGTTGGCATGCACCTTGCAGTGTCGCGAGAGTACGGTCGCCGTGGCACCCGGGTTCTCACGGAGGTAGAGGTAGATCTTGCGGCGCGTGTTGTCGCCGAAGGAGTGCGTCAAACTCGTGACGTTGGCCGTGAAGAGGGCCGGATCGAGATCGTTCTCGTTGATCGAAGTTGACACGTAGAAAGTCTAGGACCGCCTTGGACTTTCGCGCCGGTAACCTCTGATGGCTCTCTCAAAGGAAACCAGTGACACCGACTACCCCGCACCAGAGTCAACTCAGCGCCATCGTCGAACCCCAATTGGTTCGGACGTTGGGCGAATTGGGATTTCTCGGTGACGTCGTCGAAGTCAATGGATCGCTGAAGGTCGAGCTCGTCCTCCCGGTCACGAGCTGGCCCAATCTCACGTTGCTCGAGAGTGCGATACAAGAGATCGCTCCGGGGGCCACCGTCATGGTTCGACCGATGGGCGAAGAGGAGCTCCTGGGTCTGCGCAACTTTCTACGCGGCGCGATGGCCGGTGACCCGGGACCGGGCGAACACGCGCACGGTGACGCCTCGCCAAGGTTCCTCGACAAGCTCTCCAAGACGAGGATCCTCGGCATCTCGTCGGGCAAGGGGGGAGTGGGCAAGTCCTCGGTGACGGTCAATCTCGCTATCGCCCTCGCCCAAAGCGGGCACGACGTCGGCGTCCTCGACGCCGACGTCTACGGATTCTCACTTCCCAAGATGCTGGGGGCAGTGAACGATCCGATCGTCCTCGGCGACACCGTCATACCGACGCTGGCTCACGGTGTGCGCTGTGTGTCAATGGGGTACTTCGTGCCCGACGAACAACCGGTGATCTGGCGCGGCCCCATGTTGCACAAAGCGATCCAACAACTGGTCTCGGAGGCGTGGTGGGACGAACCGGACTTCTTGTTGATCGACATGCCGCCCGGCACCGGGGACGTAGCCCTCACGCTCTCCGAAGTTCTGCCGCGTATCGAGATGTACGTGGTGACGACGCCCCAGGCGGCCGCGCAGCGTGTCGCGCAACGCTCCGCCTACGCGGCGCGAAAGCTGAAGCTGAGCGTGCGTGGTGTTATAGAGAACATGAGCTGGTTTACCGGTGACGACGCAAAGCGTTACGAGATCTTCGGCTCTGGTGGCGGTGCCCGTCTCGCGCAAGAGCTCGGCATCGCGCTCTTAGGTCAGATTCCTCTCGACACGAAACTTCGCGAAGGCGGTGACGTGGGTGAACCGATCGTGGTGCATGATCCCGAGAGCGAAGTCTCACTCGCCTTCAAGGCGTTGGCGGCCACGATAGTGAGCCAGGGACCGGCGCGTGTCTATCGACAAGAGCTAAAGCTGTCCTGACGACGGTCGTCAACATTCGCCTGTGAATCGCGTTGGTGGCGCCAGTTCAACGGCCTTTGGTGTTCGTCCCATGCGAACATAAGAGCGACAAACGATTTCGCACGTAGAGGTCTAGACAATTTAGGTTCCATCTGATAATTTGCCGCTCACTGGGCAAATGCGCCCGGGCTATCGGGGGGATAGACATGGATGAGACCGACACTGCGGGCCTAGGTTCGGCGCAAGCCGACCAGAAGGACCTCGCGACTTTCGGCTACAAACAAGAGCTGCATCGGACGCTCGGATTCTTCAGCTCGTTCGCCGCCGCGTTTAGTTACATCTCGCCGTCGACGGGAATCTTCACTCTTTTCGCCCTGGGTCTCACGACCATCGGCGGCGTCTTCATCTGGAGTTGGCCGATCGTCGCCGCCGGACAGATGTTGGTGGCCCTCAACTTCGCCGAGGTCTCGAGCCACTTCCCGGTCGCGGGCTCGGTCTTTCAGTGGACCAAGTACCTGGCCGGGCGTCCGTACGCGTGGTTCACGGGCTGGATCTACATCTTCGCTGGCGTCCTCACCGTGACGGCCGTCGTCGTCACGTTGCCTCTCACGATCTTGCCGATGGTGAACCTGATGGGCTGGAACCTCGATGCCTCGGCGCAGCACGACCAGATCTGGGTCGCCGCGATCACCCTCGTCGTGATCACCGTACTGAACATCTACAGCGTGAAGGTCGTCGCCGTCGTCAACAACACCGGCGTCTTCTTCGAGATCGTGGGCCTCGTGGTCTTCGCGGTCGTCATGTTGATCGTGCACCGTCACCAGTCGATCTCGATCGTCACGAACACCGGTGGACTGCACCTCGGATTCGGATCGTTCTTCCTCGCCATGTTCATGAGTCTCTTCGTGATCTACGGAATGGATACGGCGTCCACACTCGCTGAGGAGACCAAGGACCCGCGTCGGGCCGCACCAAAGGCCGTACTCTCGTCGGTCGGCGGCGCGTTCATCATCGGTGGCATCTTCCTCTTGGCGATGTTGATGGCCATTCCCAATCTCAAGACGGCCATTGCCAATGGTTGGGGACCGGCGCAGATCATCGAGTCGAACTTCTCAAAGCCGTTCGCGATCATTTACCTCGCTGTGGTATCGGCCGCAATTCTGGTCTGCTGCCTCAGCATCATGACGGCGACCATCCGTCTGTGCTTCGGCATGTCGCGCGACAACCGCCTTCCGGCATCGGCCGTGCTGTCCAAAGTTCACCCCAACCTGCACACGCCGATCTTCTCGTGCGTAGTGATCGCGATTCTGGCGGCGATTCCGCTCTTCAAGTACGCGGGCGCCGGCATTGTTGCCATCGCGGCAACGGGAATGATCTACCTCGCTTACTTCCTTGGCAACTTGGCCGTACTGCGCGCTCGATTGAAGGGTTGGCCGAGGGAGAAGACGCCGTTCTCACTGGGCAAGTGGGGGATTCCCGTCAACGTCCTGGCCCTTTGTTGGGGCGGGGCAATGCTTATCAACTTCGCGTGGCCCCGAGCCGCCAGCAACCCGACGCCGAATCAGACCGCCGGTGCTCTCAGCACGGGCATTGCCGAACTCAACAAGGTGCCGATCCTCTACACCGTGCTGGGGGTCATACTGCTCGTCGGCGTGCTGTATTACTTCATCTCCGAAGTACGCAAGCCCAAGGTCGAAATTGTGAGGCCGGCCG
>OCTA010002760.1_pt1 | contig 15794 bp, 14 predicted proteins | sample 1538991 | NCBI WGS metagenome assembly OCTA01 (sample SAMEA3539302, study PRJEB22396) | soil metagenome | biome: tundra; feature: field; material: soil | place: USA | collected 2010-05 | depth 0.15 m | reverse complement strand
CGATCTGCCGATGAATCGAGGACGTACCAGAGGATGACCCCAGCTCGACACTACCTGCACGGTGATTACTTGGAGCCGGCAGACCGGCGGGCCGACAGCGTGGTCTACTGCGCATTCTGCGACGGCTTTTGTCTTCCGCAGCACCTCTACGACGAGCACGAGCTCGACGAGAACTTCGTTCGACTCAACGCCAGCAAGAGGCTGCTCTACCGGACCCGCCAGCGGGTCGAGCGCCCCGTCGACGCTCCCAACTACTTCGACGGCACCCCGGATCCCGGCTGAACCGAGGCGGCTAAGCGCTATCGATAGGCGAAGAGCCGCACGACGAACAGCGCGGCGCCGCCGACCGCGATGGCCGCGCTCAGAATCTTCACGCCGCGGTCCCCGAACCAAGGGGCTCGGCGCGCGGCGAGCGCGAGGGGCAACGCGATCGACAGGACGCCGAGTTGCCCGATCTCGACGCCCAGGTTGAACGAGACGAGGGCGATCGGGATCTGCCCGTGCGGCAGCCCGATCTCGCGCAGGGCGGCCGCGAAGCCGAACCCGTGGATGAGCCCGAACGGAAAGGTGATCCGCCAGCGCTTGCTGGCGTCCTTGACGAAGAGGTTTTCGAAGCCGACGTACGCGATGGACAGCGCGATGGCGGGCTCGACGAGGTGCGGGCTCGGGGAGAAGATCGAGAGCGCGGCGAGCGCCAGGGTGATCGAGTGCGCGAGCGTGAACGCGCTCACCGCACCCACCAGCGAGCTCAGTCTCCCCCCCACGAGGATGAGGCCCAGCAAGAAGACCAGGTGATCCGCTCCCGTGAGGATGTGCTCGACGCCGAGCTTCAGCATCGACCAGGCCAGTTGGCCGGCCGGTTGGGTCGAGCTCGAGGTCGGATTCGTCTGGTTCAACGTCCAGGTGGCGTCGGCCCGATCGAGCACCTTGACCTGCGCCTGGCCCGCGCGGAAGACGCGCGCCAGGTGGCGGTGCCCGGGGGCCAGGGCGGCGAGAATCGGCATCGCCAGGGTCAGCCGATCGGGAACCTGGGGGCAGGTGTATAGGACCTGGAAGACGATGCCGCCCTCGCCCTGCAGCACCCACGTCCGGTCGAGCGATCCGGGGCAGGCGTTGGCGTCGGCCTTCACGAAAAGGCCCCCCACCACCGCGCGCGCGACGGCATCGCGACCTGCGGCCAGCTCCTCGGCGTCGATCGTCCCGTCGCGGTCCGTGTCGATCGCAGGCAGCCAGCGGGCCAGCTCCCGACCGGCCATACCGATGTCGCCGTAGAGCACCTTGCCATCCAGGCGGTACTCGCCGCTGGAGACGCCGACCGCATGGGCGGAGGCGGGGCGTTCGGGCGCGAACGCGGCGAGGCCGAGCGCGGCCGCCAGCAGAACTGCGGCGGCGCGGCGCGCTCGACCGAAGAGCCTCGTCATCGGGCCATCACCCATTTCAGCGGGGCGGCAACTGAGCGACCGGCGCGCTTCCCGCCGCGGCAGCTTTCACGAAGGGCGCGTCGGTCAACGTCCCCAGGAAGGCGACGACGGCATCGATCTCCTGGTCGCTGAGCGGCGGCGGCGCGCCCTCGCGCCTGTTGTAGACGGGGGCGTAGATGTTGATGTTGCGGCGATACTTCGGCGGCACGTCGTCGAACTTTTTCCCCGCCCGGTAGACCCGGTCGGGCGCGACCGCGCGGTTGGCATAGAACGCCACCACCTCCCGCAGGTTCTTGTAAACGCCGCTATGCCCCAAGCTGTCGCGGACGGCGACGTTTCGCAGCGACGGCGTGCGGAAGCTCGAGCAAAACCTCTCGTCGCTCGACGGAATCTTCGCCCCCTTCCGCTCGCACAGGCCGAGATCGAAAGACGCGGGGTTGCGACTGCCGGGCAGGCTCGGGTTGCGGGGGAGGGCGACAGCATCGTACCCGTAGTCGGTGAACATCGATTCGGCCGGGTCGGTCGAGGTCTCGGCCATGCGGTGGCAACCGGAGCAGGCGCCACGGCGCCGATCCTTGAAGATCTCGAGTCCCTGCCGCTCTTGCTCCGTCAGGGTGGCCCGACCGCGCACGTAGTCGTCGTACTTGGATCGGGCCGGCGTCATCTCGTCGCTCTTCAAATACGCCTCGAGCGCCAGGCCCACCCCGCGCAGAATCGCCTGCGGATCGGACGACGGTCCGAGCGCGGCGAGGAAGTCCTTGGCGTAAGGCCCGCCCGCGATCTTGCCGGCCAGGCGCCGCGGTGTTCCGGCGTTCATCTCGTCCGGGTTGAAGAGAGGCTGGCGCGCCAGGTCTGCGAGGCTGTCGGAACGCCCGTCCCAGAAGAAACCGCCGCGCGGCTCCGGCGCCGGGGCCTCGTCGTCCTCGAAGTAGTAGAAGGCGGGGACGTACCGCAGGTAGAGGACCGACGGCGTCGAACGCCGAGCGAAGTGCCCCGGGCGGCTCCCCAGGGGTACACCGATGCGCGAGCCATGGCTTCCCGAGAAGGCGCGCGCCGGATCGTGGCAGCTCGCGCAGCTGGTCCCCGGTGGTTCCGACAAACGCTCGTCGAAGAAGATCTTCTTGCCCAGCGTTACGAGCACCGGATTGTCCGGCGGTCCCCGGCGGGGCGGAACCGGAAGGACGATCGTGCGGCGGGCCGGGATCACCGGCGTGCGCGGAAGTTTCGGGAGCTTCGCCGCCGCCCACGCCTCGGCGATGGTGGGCTTCGGCGCAGATGGAGGCGCCCGCTTGCTGCATGCACCCAGAGTGAATACGAGCGCGGCGGCGCCCACATTGGCCAGGCGCCGCCAGGATCCTGCTTCCTTTTTCAGGTCGTGCCTACGGAATGTTGTCGTAAGTACCGACCACGTTGCCGCCGCCGTCCGTGCAGGTGATCTGGGTTCCCGGGGTGGTGTCGCAGGTGCCGCTGCAGGCGATGGGAGCCGCCATGCTGCACACCGCGATGACGGTGCCGTTGGTGCGATACGACGTGAACTTCCAGGTCTTCTGGCCCACGGCGCCCACGCGGTCCATCACCATGAACCCAAACTCCTGCGAGAACGCGAAGGCGTTGATCACGGTGTTCGGCGCAGGCAGATCGCTGTTCGGGTTGAACCCGGTGCCGTTCGCAGGGAGCGCAGAGTCCAGGTTGTCGCCGCCGTTGCCGGCCACGAAGGTCGCCGGGTGGTTGCTGGCGAAGTTGAGGGCCTGGAAGTCGTGCACGTGGCCATGGACCGCGATCCCGATGTTCGGCGGGTAGTAGTTGCCCGGAAAGGCCGCGTTCATGACCGACTGGAGGCCCGCGTTGCCGATCGTGGGCGGGTTGGCCGCCGAATAGCCGAGGACCGGATGGTGCACCGCCCAGATGTTCAACAAGCTCGGGGTCGCCAGGCTGGCGGCCTCGGCCAGCTCGCTGGTGTAAGGCTGAAACGCCGCGGGCGAGTAGGCGGTCTTCGAGGCGTTCGCCGAGTCGAAGACGACGAACTGCGTATCTCCGAAGGAGACCGACCACGGATCGTTGAAGTTGCCCGAGTTGTCGTTGGCCGGGTCGTTGCAGGTCTTGACGCCGGTGGCGTCGTAGGGGTTCGGGTCGAGATACCGGTACCAGCCCTGGCCGGCGCGGTTGCAGGTCTCGTGGTTGCCACGGACCATGACCCAGGGCGCCGCCGCCAGCAGGGGCGCCGCCGGCGTGAAGAGGTCGGCCATCCAGGTGTCGGTGCCGTAACCCCAGGGCGTCCCGGTGCAGGCGGTGTTGCCGGGAGGGCAAGGATTGTCGCGGTACTGGTAGTCGCCGACGTGAAGCACCAGATCGGGCTTCATCGCGGCGCCCGCCGACGAGATCACGGAGAAGGGCCAGATCGTCGGATCGCCGCAGGCCTGGTAGACGTTTCCGATCGAGATGCGGCACCCGGTGTCGCCGATGATCACCACCCGGTTCACGACCGGCTTGGGGAGCGGCAAGCTGATGCCGGCCACGGTGGCCGCGGTCGCCCCGCCCGGGAGGAGGAACTCGCAGGTCGTCGTGGTGAAGATCGACGGCTTCGAGTTACCCGAGGTCATCGCCGCGGCCAGGGTCGTGTCGGTGCTGGTCGTCCGGAGCGGCAGGGTGGCCGGCAACGCCCGGATGGTCATGGCGCTCGAAACTCCGTCGACGGTGATCGACGGGCACGCGGTGTACGGCGTGAGGAGCCGCGCGATGGCCTGGTTGTTCGCGCCGATCTCGACCCAGGCCGTCTCGGCGAGCGCCGAATCGTCCGGGCAGGTCACCGGCACGTTGAAGGTGGTGGCGCAGCCGGGATCTCCGTCGGAGACGGTGAGGGTCAGCGACACGACGCCGGGCGCCGTGCAGGTCAGCGTCGGGTTCTGTGCGGTGGCGCTGCTCAACGTGCCCGAGGTCGTCGCCCATTTATAAGTGACCGGCTGCGGGCCGCTGTCGGGATCGTCGGCGGTGCTGGCGAGCGCGATCAGGTTCCCCGCGGGCGGATTGGCGCTGACCGAGTCGATGTTCGGGCAGATGTTGATCGTGCCGGTCACCGAGATCGACCCGGTGGCGGGCGCCTCGTGACAGGTGAGGTGGATGGTGACCGAGGTGGTGGCCCCGGCGGTCACGCTGAAGCTGGCCGACCCGGCGCAGCTGGTGATCCCGTCGGTGGAGGTGGCCGAGATCGTGATCGCGTAGCCGCTGCCGGCCGGCAGCCCGCCGATCACCCCGGAGATGGTGGTGCTGTTCGAGACGTTGAGGGTCCCCGACTGCGAGAAGCCGCCCGGGCCGGTGATGGTGTAGCTCGCGCTCGACACCGCCGTGCCGTTGCCGAGCAGCAGGGCGACCTGGACGGAACCCGCGCCGTCGACCTGCGATCCGCCGCCGCCGCTGCCGCCGCCGAGACTGCGAGATCCGTCGCAGGCGCCGACCAGGGTGGCCGTCGCCAGCGACGCCACGAACACCCAACGAACGAAAGATCGCTTCACGTGTGCCTCCGGAATTTTGTTTTGCGAAAATCTCTGGGAGATCGGTTGGCACTTTTGCTTTGGAGACTCACGCCGTCTAGCGACGATTCGGTTACAACCTGGCGACCGAAGCGATCGACAGGGGCCTGCCCACGTCGCGTACACTTTGTCGATGGCGAAGACCACCGAATCGCTCATGCCGGCCGCGTTCTTGGGACACGGCAGCCCGATGAACGCCCTCGAGACGAACCGCTACACGGAGGCGTGGCGCCGCTTCGGGGCCAGCGTCCCGAGGCCGCGGGCGATCTTGGTCGTGTCCGCGCACTGGTACGTGAACGCGACCGCCGTCACCGCGATGGCTCGGCCCCGCACGATCCACGATTTCTTCGGCTTCCCCCCGGCCCTTTTCGCCGTCGACTACCCGGCGGCCGGCGACCCGGCGCTCGCCGAAGAGGTGGCCGAGATCGTCAAGCCGGTGCACGTCGGCCTCGACCGAGACGGCTGGGGTCTCGACCACGGCACCTGGTCGGTGCTCGTCCACGCCTTCCCGAAGGCCGACATCCCGGTGGTGCAGCTTTCAATCGATGCGCGCAAGCCGTTCGACTACCACTTCGAGCTCGGCGCGCGGCTCTCGGTGCTCCGCGCCCGCGGCGTGCTCATCGTCGGCAGCGGCAACATCGTCCACAATCTGCGGGCCATCGACTGGTCGCAGCCTCACCATGGCTTCGATTGGGCGCATCGATTCGACGACGCCGCTCACGCCGGGCTCGAAGGCCAGCCGAGCGACATGGTGGCCCTGGAGCGACACGCCGATTTCAAGCTCGCGGCGCCGACGCCCGATCATTTCATCCCCGCCCTCTACCTGGCTGGCCTCGCGGCGGCAGCCAAGTGCCCTGCCGAGGTGCTGGTGGAGGGCTACGCCTACGGGTCGCTATCGATGACGTCCTACACGTTGGCGGCCAACTGCCGCGAGGAGGCCGGCGGAGATGGGCCGGCCGCCGATCTCCCCGATCCGGCCGTTCTGCCGCCCGAGGATACGAACATCTGAGGTTCGTGCCGCGACGGTTGGCGTTATCATCGCCGGCCATGGATTCGAAAAAGAAACTGCCCGTCGTCGCCGCGGCCGTCTTCGCTTTGTTGCTGGCGGTGCTCGTGTCGCTCACCCCGCGGGCCGCTCTGGCCGGCACGCCGTCGTGGTGCGGTTCCGCCAGCTACGACGCGAACAGCGAGGACCTTCGCACCATCCGGATGTCGAAAGACATCCACGAGCTGGTACCGGCCATCGCCAACGCGCTCTGCACGCCGAGCGCCGACATCGATCCGCACCGCGCCGAGATCGATGCCCTGCGCCTGCAGCTCGGACCGCAGCTCGGGATGGGCGACGCCGACTGGGCCGACGCCGCCGCCTGGATCAAGACCAACGACCGGTCGATCAAGGCAGCCCTGTCGACCAAGGACCTGGCGCAGCTGACGCCGCTCGACCAGTACCAGGCGATCAGCCGGGGCTTCGACGACGCAGCCGACCCACTCTACGCGACGGACGTGCTCGACCAGCACCTGACCGAGACCGGGCGTCTGGCCTTCATCGACTGGTGCCTCAAGAACGACTCGGTCGCGCGCGCCGACGGCGACGTCTCGAAGTGGGCGGTCTGCTGGCCCGACGTCGAGAAGCTCAACGCCGCCAAGATCTTCGCCGAGGTCCGCGGCGACGGCGCGCACGATGGCGTCGCCAAGATGTGGCTGCGGTTTCACGTCTACGATCTGCCGGCCGTCATGAAGACGGTCGCCGATCGGAAGGCCGCGCTCATCAAGAAGGACGACGTCTACGGAAAGGTCTTCGACGTGGCGGCCAAGGCGCGCGCCGAGTGGGCCAAGGGCGTCGGCGCGAACGCCAAGCTGCTGGCCCTGGCGCTGACCATGGACGGCGGGGCCTTCTTCCACTCGCGCAAGCTGCTCGACGGTTGCCAGGCCAAGACGGCGGACGCGCTGGCCACCGCGATCTCGACCATCCCGGCCAAGGCGTTCATCGGCATGCACGACGATCGGGAGATGTCGAAGAAAGGGTTCGCCGAGTCGGCGGCGCCACTCCTGATCAACGTCCCGGCCGTCAACGTCGCCGGGATCGCCTACGCCGAGTGCCAACCGACCACCGCCACCTCCGACTACCTGAAGGCTTTTCTGCAGAATGTCCCGGGCGCGCGCGGCCCGCGCAATTTCGCGCTGGGCGCCGTGATGGGCGAGACGTTCACCTTCGACGACATGAACGCCGGCAAGATGGAGTTCCCGCGCTTCGGCGGCCGTCCCTACGCGCGCAGCGGCGGCACGATCATGAGCTCGGGCGGCGTCGTCAAGTCGGTGAAGCCCGAGAAGGACGCCCTCACCGTCGCCCTCGAAAAGACCACCGTGAAGCAGGAAGACTGCGTCAAGGAGCACCACTCGAACCACCTCTCGCGGATCCGCAGCGACGGCGTGATCGAATACGAGATGATCTGCGACAAGACCGCGATCGTGACGCACGATACGACCTGGACCGACTTCCACATCAACCCGGCGCAGGCCAAGCTGCTCAAGCCGGGCGTGGTCTTCTCGGCGCTCTACCACGGCACCCTCGCCGACGTGATCGCCATCTGGCCGAACAAGGCCGCCAAGACACCGTCGATCGTGCTGGGCGCCGCGATCAAGTAGCGGCGGGACGGCCTCGCCTCAGCGCAGCTCGACGACGCTGACGCCGTCTCCGCCCTGACGCGAGGTGCCGGGGGCCCAGCGCGCGACGTAGGGGGAGTCTTCGAGGTAGCCGCGGATCCGCTTGCGCAGGGCGCCCGTGCCGTGGCCGTGGACCACCATCAGGTGGCTCTGGCCGGCGAGCGCGGCGCGATCGAGCGCCGCCTCGACGACCGCCAGCGAGTCGTCGCCGGTCTGGCCGCGGAGGTCGACGGTGGGCGAGGTCGACTGGGAGACCAGCGCCAACGCGTCTTCGGACGCCACGGGCGCCCGCGCGGCCGTCTGTGCGGCGGCGGCCCGCGCGGCCCGGCGGGGTGGGGCGGTGACGGGCCGCAGCTCGTCGGCGCCGACCTCCACCGTCATCTTGCCGACGGTGACCTTGGCGCGGCCGTGGCCGTCGGGAAGCTGCGCGACGACGCCCTCGGCGCCGAGGCGCTCGACCCGCACGCGCGCCCCGATCTCGAACGTCGCCACCGCGGCGACCGGCGGCGCGTCGGGACGCGGGAGCTTGCCCAGCGCCAGCGCGGCGACGCGCGCGAGGTCCCCGCGTCCCACCTCGGCGGCGCGCGAGGTGCCGGCCTCCTGGGCTCGACGGACGACCCCGCGGATCTCCGCGCGCGCTTCTGCGACGGCCGATTCAACCGCCTCCCGCGCGTGGTGTCCCAGCTCGCGCTCGCGCCGGACCAGCGCCGCGGCGGCCTCGCGTTGCGCCTCGGCCGTCGCGCTGGCGGACGCCTCCGCCTCCGCCAGCCGCTCCGATTCGCGCGCCAGGGCCGCCTCGCGCGCTTCCAACCGAGCGATCGCCGATTCGAGCCCGACGCTGGAGTCGCCCGCCAGCACGCGCGCCCGCTCGAGCAGCGAACCGGGCAACCCCATGCGCGCCGCGATATCGAACGCATATGCGCGTCCGGGCGCGCCCACCGCCAGTCGGAAGGTCGGGCGTAGCCGCTCGAGGTCGTACTCCATGCCGGCGTTCGCGAACCGCCGATCGCTCTCGCCCAGCGCCTTGAGGCTGTCGTAGTGGGTGGTGATCACCGCCAGCACCGGCCGCTCCGCCAGCGCCTCGGCGGTCGCGCGGGCCAGGGCCGCGCCCTGGTCCGGGTTGGTGCCGGCCATGAGCTCGTCGAGCAATACCAGCGTCGGGCCAGCGTGCGACGCGTTCAAGATCTCACCCACATTCGCCAGATGGCCGGAAAACGTCGACAGATCGCCGAGCACCCGATCCGGCTGCCGGGCGCCGCCGGCACCAGCAGGCCGCCGCGCGCCATGAGCGCCGCCAGCCCGACCGTCTTCATGAGGACCGTCTTGCCGCCCGCGTTGGGGCCGCTCACCACCAGGATCGCCGGCGCCGCGCCGCCCAGCGCGACGTCGTTGGCCACCACGCCGCGGGCGGCCTTCGGCGTCGCGGCGGCCAGCGCGAGCAAGGGATGGCGGGCCTGGCGCAAGTCGACCACCGCCTCCTCGACGATCGAAATCGCCGAACCGCCGTAGGCCATCCCCAGCCGCGCGGCGGCGCCGGTGGCGTCGAGGACGGCCAGCGTGGTGGCGCAGGCGCGCAGGGCCGGCGCGACCGCGGCGACGTCGGCGGTGAGCGCCTCGAGGATCCGCCGCGACTCCCGGCGGATATCCAGCTCCACCACCTTGAGTCGGTTGTTGGCCGAGACCAGCGCGGTCGGCTCGACGAACACCGTCTCCCCCGTCCGCGAGGTGTCGTGGACGATGCCGAGCCCCAGCGACTTGGCGCTGGCCTTGAGCGGCAGCACGAAGCGCTCCGCGCGCACCGTGAAGAACTGGTCCTGCAGCACCGACGCGTACTCTTCGGCGCGCATGAGCCGCTCGATGGCCACCCGGGCGTTCTCCGTCAGCGCCTTGCGCTCTTCCCGCAGCCGCGCCAGCTCGGGGGAAGCCGCGTCGCTGATCTCGCCCGAGGCGTCGAAGGTGAGCGCAATGGTCCGGCCGAGACCGCGCGGCGGGTCGAGGCCGGCGGCCAGCGCCGCGATCTCCGGAATCGGCGAGCGGGTCGAATCGAGGAATGCGCGCCGCACCCCCTCGGCGATGGCGATGATCTCCCCGAGCGGCCGGACCTCGTCGGCGCCGAGGACGATCTGCTTCTCCGCCGCGGCGACGAGCCAGGTCACCAGCTCTGCCACGGTGGCCATTCGGCGCACCGCCTCCGGTCGATCCGCCGCCGGCAATAGCCCGGCGCAGAGCGTCCGCCCACCGGACGATTGCGCCTCGGCCGTCAAACGTTCGAGCAGCGCGGGCCAGTCCAGCGCTTTCAGGGAACCGGTCTCATTCATGTCCTACCGGTCGAAGCGCTGTCGTTGCGCCTATAGCCGTTCCGCGTCGTGCGCATGCCCGATGGCGGCGCGCAGACGAGGGTCGAGCTTCTTGCAATCGAAGGTGACCTTCTCCGACTGCACGGAGAGCACCGAATCCATAGGCACGTAGAACTCACCGGCGTTCTCGACGTACACCGTGACCTGCTTGCCGTCGCGTGAGATCTCCCGGATCGCGCCAAACTCTTCCGGAGAGTCCGACACGAACGTCTGAAATCCGACCCTCATCTTCTCGTGCATCGCTGTCTCCCCTCGTGAATCTAGCATCTGTTCTAGCCGCAAGTTCCCTCTACCGAAAGGCCGACCAGCTCGCGGGCGTCGACGCAATCCAGGTCGAGCTCGCCGTCACGATGCAGGATCCGGGCGGCCGATTCGAGATAGGGGGCCCGTTCTTCGATGGGCGCGTCGTACGCCGCGCGCAACGCGCGTCGCGCCGCCGTGGGAACCTGGTCGCTATGCAAGAGGAGCGGGGTGACGGAGAAGCTCATGACGGTGTCCTCTCGGCGCGCTGGGAACGCGCCACTTGGCTCATGGGTGTGAACCGCCCGGCCCGGAACTGGCGGTGGTACTCGGCGATCTCGGCGGGCGATCCGGCCACGAAGGGCCCGTGCTGCACCAGCGGCTCGCCGATGGGCTCACCGGCGTAGAGCACCAGACGCGCGCCGCTCGCGCCGGCTGAGATTGCCAGATCGGTCGAGGCCGAGGGCGCCAACCACCCGACCTGTCCGGTACCGACCCGTTGGTCCCCGACGGCGGCAGTCCCCTCGACCACGTAGAAGAATCCGTTGTAGGTGGCCGGCAGCGCCTGGTGGAACGCCGCGCCCGGCGCCAGCGTGACATCGATGAGCGTCACGGCGAGACGACTGCGGGTGGCCGCGCGCAGCCCTCCCGAGGTGCCGCTGTAAAGGCGCCCCTCGAGGCCGGGCGCCCGGACCACCGGCGCGGCGTCCCGGCGGATGATCTCGAACCGCGGCGCCAGCCCCCGGTCGCGGGCCGGCAGGGCGATCCAGAGCTGGAGAATGCGCGACCGTCCCGACGCCTCGACGGCTTCGTTGTGGACGATGCCGCGGCCGGCGGTCATCCAGATCACGTCGCCCGCCTGGAGGTCTCCCTCGTCGCGGTCGGACAGCGTGCCTTCGAGCACCAGCGTCACGGTCTCGAGGCCGGCGTGCGGGTGCGCGCCCCCGATCTGGCGGCGCTGGAGAATGTCGAGGCGGTCGTCCATGAGCAACACGAACGGATCGCTGGCCGCCAGCGCCGTGGGGGCGAGCACCTCGACCGCGGTGTGGCCCGCGCCGATGAACCCGGGCGCCGGAGGTGGCGTCGTGGTGATGGACGAGAGGTGTCGGCCGGTCGGCGCGGTCGAGCCGACCGAGCCGGGGCTTTCTGTTGGGGTGCGACTATCCATTGGATAGTGAGCGTGGGCCGGCCACATTCTTATGTCAAGTACCTTTCTTTTGGATAGTTAATCGGCTATCATCGGCCGGTGAGCAAGACGGTTCGCTCCCATTGCCGTGCCTTCCAGCTCGCGCTCGAGGTGCTCGGGCGACCTTGGAACGCGCTCATCCTCAACGTGCTGCAGGCCGGGCCGCTGCGCTACAGCCAGCTCGCGACGGCGGCTCAGGGGCCGGGTGACAAGGTGCTGTCGGCGCGCCTCAAGGAACTGGAGACCCATGGCCTGGTGGACCGACACGTCGCGGCCGGTCCGCCCGTGCGGGTGACCTACGAGCTGACGGTCCGTGGCCGCGGTTTTGGCGACGTCGCGATCGCGATCGAGCGCTGGGGCCGCTGCCTGGACACCGCCGGGAAGCCCCGCCGCAAGACGCCCGGGTCCCCGCCGGCGGAAGCGGGAGTCGTGGCACGAAGCGCAGCGGTTCATCGGCTCCGATGAACCCGATCGACAAGCTCGCACGGGGCGGCCGGCTGCAACGGTCGGTCGGCTTCTACGGGCTCATGATGGTCTCGCTCGGATCGATCATCGGATCGGGCTGGCTGCTGGGGGCGCTCAACGCGGCGGAACGTGCCGGCCCGGCGTCGGTGCTGTCGTGGATCCTCGCGGCGGGAATGCTGTCGCTGCTCGCCCTGGTGTACGCGGAGCTCGGCGCAACCTATCCGGTGGCCGGCGGAGCCGCGCGGTTTCCGTACTACTCCCACGGCCCCATCGCCGGGTTCACGGCGGGATGGGCGTCGTGGCTGCAGGCCGTCTTCATCGCGCCCATCGAAGTGCTGGCGGCGATCACGTACGTCAACAGCGTCGGCTGGGTCAATCGGCACTTCAACATGATCTACAAGGTCGGCGAGAGAGCCGGCCTCCTGAACAGCACCGGTCTGTTGGTCGCGCTCGTCCTGATGGTGCTGTTCACCGCGATGAATCTCGCGGGCGCCAAATTTCTCTCCGACAGCAACGTGATCGTGGTCCTCTGGAAGACCGCCGTGCCTGTGCTCGCGGTCGGTGTCGTGGCGGCGCTGCAGTTCAATCGGTCGAACTTTCATACGGGCGGCGGGTTCATGCCGTTCGGCTTTCATGGCGTCTTCGCCGCGTTGACCGGCGGCGTCGTGTTCGCGCTGCAAGGCTTCGAACAGGCGGTCCATCTCGCCGGCGAGGCACGCGATCCCAAGAAGGATCTGTCTCGCGCGATCCTGATCGCGATGGCGATCGGCGCCGTGCTCTACACGGTGCTGCAAGTCGTGATGATTGGGGGCCTCGAGCCGGCGCACATCCTCAAAGGCTGGTCCATGCCACTTGGCACCGACCCGTCCGACTACGGCGTGTGGTACACGCTCGCGCTCGCGCTCGGCGCGGGATGGCTCGCCAAGGTGCTCCTCATCGACGCCGTCATTTCACCGGCGGGTACAGGCGTCGTGTACGTGGCGACCACGGCCCGGCTCTCGTACGCGCTCGGCGAAGAGCGCGAGATGCCGACCGCGCTGGCCACGACCAGAAAGGGCGTGCCGGTCGTCTCCATTCTCACGGCGGCTGTGGTTGGCTCGGCCGCGTTCGGGCCGTTCAAGAGCTGGAATGCGCTCGTCAGCGTGGTGACCGCAGCCACCGCCATCATGTATGCCTTCGCGCCGCTGTCGCTGGCGGCGCTGCACAAGGTCGACAGCGGCCGGCATCGGTCGTATCGGGCGCCGATGCCGAAGCTCGTGCTGCCCGCCGCCTTCTGCTCGGCCAATCTGATCATGTATTGGGGCGGGTTCGACACCAACTGGAAGCTCGCACTCGCCATCCTGGCCGGTCTCGCCCTGTTCGCGATCGGCGCCTGGCGAAGGCGCACCGGAGCCCAGCGCACGATCAGAAACGCCGTCTGGGTGGGGCCGTGGTTGGGCGGCCACGTGCTCATCGGGTGGCTCGGGCGCTATGGCGGCGGCCGGAACATCCTGCCGAGCTGGGTCGACATCGGCGTGGTGATCGTCCTGTCGCTAGCCATCTTCTATTGGGCCACCGCCCTCAGGTTGAGCCAGGAAGACTCGGCGGTCGAAGTCGCGAAAGACGCGCGGCAGATCGACTACCAGGGCACTTGAGCGAGAAGAGAAATCCGGATTCTATTTTCACGCCGTTACCGATGGAGGGGGGAAGTCCCCAGGGCCCTGGTTCGGATACCCGACCTTCTGGGTCAACCGGCTCGGCCTTCCCGTCGAGGAGCTGGCGCCGGGGCCCGAGGCGAGTGGTCCGACCCTGCGCGAGCTCACCGCTTGGATCGCGGCTCGCTGATCGCGGCAGTTGCCCGGCGCAAGGACACGTGACTCGCAAAAGGTTTGATCCCCAGCATTTCATGGATCTCGTCGGGATAATAAACAGCGCTTCCCTTCATCACCAATCGGCCTTTGCGGATCGCGGCGATGTCCTTGGTCGGGTCTCCATCGACCAGATATAGATCGGCCAATTTTCCCCGGGCCACGGTGCCGAGCACGGCATCCTGGCCCGTCAGCCGAGCACCACCCAAGGTGGCCGCGGTCAGAGCGGCATGAGCCGGGATACCGGCGCGAACCCACGTCTCCAGCTCGCTGTGCAACAGCAATCCCGCCATGTCGTCGGTTCCGGGAACGAGCGGAATACCTTCTTTGTAGAGCAATCGAAGCGTCGCTTCGAGCTTCTTCCAGCTGGCCTCGTAGGTAGAATACTGTTCTGGCTTCACATCGAGAACCGCGCTTCTCCGTTGACGCTGAATGACGACGGGAGCGTGATCGAGCCAAGTGTCATCCGAGGGACTGGCCTTGCCTGGACGTGACAAGAGCAGCTGTGCGAACACGGACATGGTCGGGTCGAGAGTCGTTTTCTTTTCCTTCATGAGTGCCAGCATGTCTCTCACCGGCTTCTCACGAAGATCGAGCTTCGCCATCCGTTCCCCGAGAGCGGTGAAGCGAAACGGTGTCCGGGTGTCGTCCTTTTTTGGATCGATGACAAAGCTCAACATGAGTTGGTTGATGTGATGGATCTCATCATATCCATCTCGCACCGCCCTCTCCGACGACATGAAAGCCGGGACATGGCCCGACACGTGGAGGCCCAGCCGATGCGCTTCCGCGGCGATGGGCTTGACGAAGTCGGGGTTCATCGAATTGTAGATCTTGATGCCCCAGTAGCCATGGTCGGCGTACCAGCGAACCTTGTCTTTGGCTTCGTCGACGCTGCCGATGACGAAACCAAGGTGCGCCGAAAAGGGAGACTGGCCCTCGAGAAATCCGCTCAGCTTTGCGCGGGGGCCCATGAATTCGCCCGATTCGATGCGCCTATCGAGCAACAGGCGTGAGTCGTTGTCGTTGCCCGGATCGCGCCCGAACGTAACTCCGCTCGCGATGCTGAGAGGACCCGACCAGTCGGTCAGGTGGGCGTGGGCATCAAAAAGCCCCGGCATGAGCGTGCCGCCTTCGCAATCGACAGTTTGGGCGTCGGCGGGCGGCCGATCCGATCCCACATAGGTAATGGTTCCCCGGAAGACGCCGACATTCGTGGCGGTGCCGACCGTGCCGGTCTTCGGATCGAAAATGCGCGCGTGGGTCAGCCATATCGGTGAGTCGACGGTGTGTGTAAGTTTCTTCGTATAGAGGCGGAGCGTGTCGGCCGATAATTCGCCGGCCAGAGCCGAGAGCGCTTCGAAATCGGCCTTGTGTTTGTCCTCGACCAGCACCCATCCCGGAGATAGCGATGCAACGAAGCGGCCCTTCCGGGCGAGAACAAATTGCGGAACGACGTCGAGTCCCCACAAGGCGTAGGCCTTGACCGTTTCTGAATTCGCGCCGGTTCCGATCGACACCTCACGCAGCGCTTCAATCCGAAGGGATCCTCCAGGGAGTGCCGATTTGGTGAGGGTCTTCGCCGCCAACAGGTTCTTCAGATAGATATTCGCGCTCCAGGGAGTGCCGTTGTTCGGAACGTAGAGGCTGTCCTTCATCTCGGCCTCACCCGAGTCGTCCAGCGAGGTCCACTTGCCCTTGCTGCCGTCGACGATGAAACGTTCCTGGACCGGAGCGCCGACCTCGCTGTGACCTTCGATCTTCCACAGCAGGGGAAGACCGTGCGGATCGACCTCGATGTGTTCTTTGAGCTTGGCGCCACGCCCGTTGTCATCCACCCGCCAGTCGCTGTCGACGCTGTTGCCGTTCTCCGTCACAGCGAGCGTGCCGATCGGTCCGGCCGCGGTCATGAGCGTAAAGTGCGACGTCTCTGCGCCTTGCGAGGCGGCGCCAGCGAGAAGAGAAGACAGCAGAGCCAACAGACAAGACATAGGCACCCCTTGGAACCGAGAACGCTAAGGCTGGGATGACAATGCTGTCAATGGCGGCCGCTCGGTTGCCGTCTACGAAGTCCGCGACGCTTCGGA
>OCTA010002759.1_pt1 | contig 15800 bp, 13 predicted proteins | sample 1538991 | NCBI WGS metagenome assembly OCTA01 (sample SAMEA3539302, study PRJEB22396) | soil metagenome | biome: tundra; feature: field; material: soil | place: USA | collected 2010-05 | depth 0.15 m | reverse complement strand
CAATATGGCTGAGACTGAATCATTCCACGGAGCAGACGACCCGGAGAAGCTGAACGAGTTCGTCGCTGCGGCTGCGGAGATGGCTAAGAGCAAGTTCCCTGTTCCGGACACCTTTGTTAGTGACCTTGTGACACTGCCTGGCGGACTCGTCGTTAACGAGTCGGGCCGGGAGCGCATCATAACTACCGGCCAGGTCAGGGAGTTGACTGGCGCGGACGAGGAGTCCCTAGGACGGGCACTCGCGGCTGAGAATCCTTTCCATGTGATGAACACGCTGCTGGAGCGCGGCGTGGTCAAGCTGGGTGAGGAGAGTCCAGGGGACACCAGGGATCTACTGAAGGAACTGCTGATTGGTGACCGCGATGCACTGATGCTTGGTATCCGGGCCGCGACGTACGGATCTGAGATCGAAGTCGCTGGCTGGGAGTGCCCCAACTGTGGTGAGAAGATTGACGCTACCTTTGACCTGGTAGAGGATGTAGAGACCAAGACCCTGAAGCACCCCAGCGAGGCGGAGTTCGATGTCAAGCTCCGTAAGGGTAGCGTAGCTCACGTGAGGCTCCCTACCGGTGAGGACCAGTTTGCCGTTGGTGAGCTTGTCAAGCGCCCAATGGCTGAGCGTAACACCCGGCTGCTGGAGCGGTGCGTGGAGACTATCACAGACAGTGACGGTCAGGAACGTATCATGATGGCCGCGCCGTACATGGCACGGGACATGGGCATGGCCGACCGCAAGAAGATCACAGACGAGCTGGCTAAGCGACAGCCTGGGCCAGCCTACAACGCGGTCAAGTTCACTCATGAGACCTGTGGTAAGGAGGTCGCCCTGAGCTTCAATCTGGGCGACTTGTTTTGGTCGTAAACAACTCAACGTGTACGACATGCATGATGAGTGGGGCTTGATACTCATAGCACTTCCAGCTTGGACCCTGCATGATTTGAAGGGTTTGACCGTGAAGGAGCGCAGGTACTGGTCCCTCTGGGCCAGAGCAAGGCTCGACCGCTTAGACCGGCAGCCCTGAGACGCATTCTCAGATGAGTTCTGACGCACCCGTCACTGCACCCCCCAGCTCGTCTGATAGCCCGTCAGCGGCCAGCTCGTGGCTGCACAGGGGGCACCATGAGTAAGCCTGCAACCTGCTAAACTGAGTATGTAGGAACACCTTTCGTAAGCAGGGCTCGCAGCACCTCTTGAATCTCTCAGCGTGGACTCCAGGTATGCCGCTAACTGCTACCATAACGTAAGGAGTCGAGAGTGCCCCCAAGCAATATGCCTGATCCCACAAGTAGCATCGCTTCTTCTCCATGGGTTAACCAGGTAGACCAGGACTTCGGCGGGCCTAGTAGTACCCTCGGCAGCAACCACCTCCAGTCCAGCATTGATAAGCTGACTGCTGCCGTAAACAAGCTGAGCAAGGCAATGGGCCCTGGCGGTGGTAAGGCCAGCGGCAACGGGGGTCTTGGTGGAGTCCCAGGTGGTCCTGCTACTCATGCTAACGGAGGGTATGGTGCGGGCTTCGGGGGGATGATTAAGCAGTCCTTCGGTAGTTCCACAGGGATGTCTGCCGCGAAGGTGGGCGGGGCCTTTGCTGTAGCTGCTGCGTTTGGCTCTTACGGTAAGCAGCAGATGCCAGCCCAGATTGGAATGTCCAGCTTCGTTCAGCGTCAGGCTCTTATGGGCGCACCCGTTGGAATGAGTGCGCAGGCCGTTGGTAACGCTGTCCGGTTTGGTACGTACGGTGGTAATGGTCAAAACCTTAACTCGGGGGCGTTGAACGCTACTGACGCTACACAGGGGGGGTCAATTCTCGGGGCTGTTACCGGATCTTGGAACCCCCGCACTACTTCCTTCGGCCGTACTGCAATGGGTGCAGCTAATCTCTATGGCTACGCCAATCCAGGTCAAGGATACGCAGCTAGCGCCCAGATGGCTGCTACGCAGTATAATCCTCAGACTTCTATGGCGATGATGCAGTCCGGAATGGCTCCTGCTCTTAATCGTGCAGGTGGGCAGCAGTCTGCTGCAGCGATATTCCGAGGGTTCTCTCAGCGGCAGTTCGGCGGTAGGAGCACCGTCGATCCTAAGTCTCTTGCCTGGGCTATGCGTTCTGGTAGTGTGGGGGACGTAAACTTCCAGGGCATATACGGTCAGCAGGCTCCTCAGTTTGAGGCAGCCTATGCAGCCACCAATGCGCTGATGTTCGGGAATGGCAAGAACGCGCGTGGCATGAGCGCTGCTGCAGCCGACAAGCTGATGAATCAGGCATCTCGCGGTACTTCTGCGCAGATGAAGGCGGCCCAGGCCACCCTCAGTAAATATAACGTTTCTCAAACCGATCAGCGATTGATACAGAACAAGGGAGCGGTTGATACTGGTCGTAGCTCTGACGTGGCTAACTCATTCAACGCTGGGCTGTCTGCGGCCACTGACGGGCTGACCCGGTTCAATGACGTACTCACCAAGATCATCAACAGCGTCCCAGGAGTCAACTTGGCCGTTGGCGGCGGTGGGGGCTTGGCGGGGGGACTTTCGTCCCTTTCTAATCCTAAGAACATCATGCAAGGTGTCGGTGGCGCAGCCGCTATGATGGGTGTCGCGGGGGGACTAGGCAGGGCAGTTACATCTCGCCTGGGTGCTGGTCTTGGAAGTGCTGTCTCTATGTCTGCTGCTATAGCTGCCGGAGCCACCCCCGTGTGGGTGGTAGGTAACAGCGCTAGCGGTCTCGGGGGATCGGGAGGCATACTGAGTAAGGCCGGAGCGCTTAAGGCCCTAGGTGGTGGGGGTGCAGCAGCCGGAGAATCCGGCGCTGCTGCTGGTGCTCTCGGCGCTTCGGCAGGCGCAGTGGCCGCAGCCGCAGTCGCAGCCGCCCTTCTGATCGGTATAGACGTTGCTCTTATTACACACAAGACGACGGCAGCAGATCGTGCTGCATCAAAGTCCGTGAAGCACACGATGAACTCAATGCCTGCCTCTTCACGACCTGCGGCCGGTAGGTATCTTAATTCGGCAGCCATCGCTTTTCCAGGTGGGGCTTCAGGTGGGGTTGTATCTGGTCAGGACATGGGACATGACTCACAGCTCATCGCGGTTCGTGGACAGGAGGCCATCCTGGTTCCCGGTGCGACTCGCGCAATGGGTGGGCCAGCGGGCATTGACGCTATTAACCGACGCTATGGTGGCGGCGGCAAGAACATTGGTGGGCACTACGCACAGGGTGGTGTGGCACCTCTCGCACCTGTTGGCTCGGCTAGTGATATTAACGAGGCCCATAATATAGCGGGCGCTCTTGGTGGCGGTGGCTCGATGTCCACTACCCCGTCTAGCGGTGGGGCCTCTTCTAGTGGCGGCAGGGCATCTAGTGGTAGTGGGGGCTCTTCCTCCGGTGGCGGATCTTCTGCTACCGGACCTCTCACAACTGCAATGGGTGGCATGCCTGGGAACGCCTCCATCATTGGCAAGTACCTTATGTCCCACGGCTTTAGTCGTATCGAGGCTGCAGGTGTCCTTGGTAACATCATGGGCGAGGACAGCTCGGGCAGTCCAGAGACTACTGAGGCTGGCGGCGGTGGGGGCCAGGGACTCATTCAGTGGACTGGTCACGGTAACATGATCACGGGCAACTACCAGGCGGACATGGCTTCCCAGCTAAAGGCGCTGCTGTCCTTTGGTGGTGGTGCGTCGTCAATGAAGGGCGCTAAGTCTCCCGCCGAGGCCGCGTCAATGTACCTGATGAATGTGGAACGACCAGCCAATCCCTCTGCTTCTAGCGCTCTGCGTGAGGCCTCTGCTAATGCGTCGTACAAGGCTGGTTACGCAGGCGGGACCTCCGGTGCCGCTCCAGGCTGGGCTGCTGTTGGTGAGAATGGCATGGAGATGGTCAACATGCGTGGTGGGGAGCAGGTTCTCAACCACGCTGCGACAATGGCTTCTAAGCACAGCGGGCGTGGGTACGCAGGCGGCACTGGGACGATAACTTTTGGAGACATCCACATTCACTATGGTGGGTCTCCTTCTGACGCTGGTGCTGCGTCCCACAATGCGCGAGAGACCGTTAGGGCCATTAGGGTAGAGCTTGCCAGAGAAGATCTGGTTGATCAGATTGCGTCAGGGGTGACACACTAATGCCTAACGTAAGTGGAAGCGGCGCGGCGGCTGCCGCTCTAGCCAGGGCAAGGTCTACACGGATAGCAGCCACGGCTGCGTCAGCAACGGCAGCGTCAAAGGCGGGGAATATTCCTTTTTTGAAGCAGCAGCCATTCAGCCCTAACATAATGGGTATTGCTTCCCCGATGGGTAGTGGTGGGAACATCCAGATGCGCCGGGGCTTCATGATCTGGGACCAGACCCAGCCTGGCTATGGTAGTAACAGGGCTCGTGTTACTTTTTTGTACAACCCTACAACGATAACGGTTAACTATGCCCTGAATCCTAGCTCTGCTTTGACGACTGCCCTGGCGTTTAAGCAGAAGGGACTAGCGGCTGCTCCCATGGCACCCATGTCTCAGAGCATTAGTTTCTCACTGTTGTTTGACCGCACTTTTGAGCTTTGGAACTCTTACACCTCAAAGGGGGTCCCCGGCAAACTGAGTGGTGTTGACAATGACATAATGAATCCACATGCGCGTGGTGTTCTAACGGATGTCTTGGCGCTGCAGCAGTACACCGGACAGCTCGCCAACTCGCAGTTCCAGTCCGGGGCAAGCAGCGCTCCTGCGGTGACTAGCACCTTTCAGCTTCAGGGTATTCAGGAGATGATGCTGGGGTGGGTCTACTTTGGTGGGGTGTACGGAGCCTTCTACTACGGGTACGTTAGCGGGCTTACTGTCACCTACACGCACTTCACCCAGTTCATGGTGCCGATGCGATGCGCCGTGGACGTAGGCTTTGTGCTGCTACCGCTGCCTACTGACGCTCTCACCTATGGTGTTGGTCTGGATTCTAAGATTGCTAGCCAGGGTGGTAGCGCCAACCTTGAAGCGAACAGGGCGGGATACCCGTGATAGATCCCGGCTCGCGTTACGCGAATAGTTCCGTGGTTAGCATAGACAACGCTGCTGGCATACCGATTGCCACCATTGTCCCCGCTCCTCCGGGCATTTACTCCTTTACCTACACGTCGTACCTGTTCACTGGAGCCGACCGCCTGGACAACCTGGCCAGTAGGTTTTACGGGGACCCCACGGTGTGGTGGAACATCGCCCGGGGAAACCCCGAGATCCTCGACTGGTCTAACGTACCTCCGGGCACTACCATTAGAATCCCTGATATAAATTGACAGCCCTAGTTGCTCCCATTGTCTACACCGTTAAGGTGCAGGGCATTGTCGTGCGCGATCTCGTAGTCGATACAGAGTTTCGGGCCGCCTGGGGTAAGCATGACCTGTGGTTTGTGCGGTGCAATGCGACGAAGGCACAGGCCAAGAAGAACATCACCACCTGGACAGATGGTGCTCCGGTAGAGATCTTCTGGGGTCGGGGGCCGGGTAACACCCACACCTGGTACGGGTACGTTAACCACCATGTGTTCAGCAGCCAGGATGACCAGGCCATTGGAGTGCTGCAGGTTACCTACGTTTTGATTGGTACGTCGCGGGTGCTTAACACGGAGCATAACAAGCAGTGGACCGGTGTGCCTTACTCGTGGATGGCACAGTCCATCGCTAGAGACAATGGCTTCCGGTGTGTGTTCACACAGACTACTCAGCTAGTGTCCGAGACTCAGGCGTCAGAGAGCGACTTCGCGTTCCTAAATCGGATGGCCGAGAAGATTGGCTTCCGGATATGGTGCAGCGGTGCCACTATGTATTTCATTGATCCTCAGGTGATGTTCACCAGCTTTACCTATCTGTCTGTTCCCACCTATCGGATAGACATGAATGGGATTGTGTTTGACACTGCTCGCCTGTTTGAGAAAACTCAGGGTGGTAACATTACTGGTGCGGTAATCGGTACTCGTAAGATCTCTGGCTTCGACGGTAAGACCGGACGGGTGCTGACCCTAACGGCGGGCAATGGCGAAACTGCAATGGTGTACACAGACAGACATGTCCAGTCGTACAACGAGGGGAAGCAGGCAATGGGTGCCCGGCAGGCTCTCGCCCAGTTCTGGATCACTGCTACCGTTGAGGTTTACGGCAACACCTTCCTGTATCCCGGCAAGGTGATGCAGCTTGTTGGTGCCGCTATGCCTCATGAGTCTGAGGGTGCCTGGCTGATCTCTGGTGCTACTCACATCATGGCACCTGGTGGAACCACTAGTCCGGTGCATGATAGGTATGTCACCAAGCTCACGCTCCTCAGGAACATCCAGGCAACGCCCGTTGTAAAGGACGTGCGGCGTGTTCAACCCGAGTTTTTGCCCTGCTCCCTGGTCAATGGTCAGTGGCGATCAACGGTCCTTGGCTCGATAAGGGACGGCGTTGTCAGTTCGTATGTGAGTGCCCAATGAAAGAATGGACTGCCGTATACCTTGGCCGGGTGGCACACACCCGGAGTACTGATGCCTGGGTACAGCTACAGGTTCCGCAGGTGTCGGGTATCGCACTCACTGCCTGGGCTATGCCCTCCGGATTGACGAATGCGGTACCGCCAGCGGTGGGAGCAATGGCTCTTGTGCAGTTCCTTGGTGGGGACCTGAACTACCCAATGTACTCAATAACCAGCCTGGTGGGATCTGTCAGTACGGTTGCCGCAGGACCAACAGGACCAACGGGTGCCACGGGGGCAACAGGTGCCACTGGGGCTCCCGGAGCCGCGTGCGTGGCAGGAAACGTCAGTACGGTCACCTTTGTTCCGGACCTTTCTGGTTCATTGCCGGGGTACGAGGCCGGGGCTACTGATGTCAATGGTTATCCCTATTACACCTTCACAGCAGCAACAATGGCCGGGCACATTGTGACACTCACTGCTGACATAGCTTACGAGCCTATCGGCGGCATTCCCACCGTTTACGCTCCTCACTGGGCTTACGTGGTGCTTCCAATGCTCCCTGTGGTCGCAAACGCACCGGCACCTGTAGCCTGGGCGGGCTTGGCAGTAACAGGTATTGACTGCGTGTATCCTGTTGCTGGAGCTGCTACGGTAACGGTTGAGAGCACCGACTTCTCTCCCCCAAACGTTCTCTTGAGCGTTGAACTGGGGGCGGGTCCGGGTGATTTTTCCCGCTGGCCAGCTTTGGAGGACACGCCCTGGAATTTCGCAGGTGCTGTCACTGTAGGTCAGACTGCACCGGAGGTTACCACCATTACATCAGGACTTGGGGGTAGCGTGTTCAGAGACTTTCTTACTTACTCGCTGGGCAGTGTCCCCATGTACTTGATACTGAGTATAGAGACCCTTGGTTCCTATCCGTCATTCGCTGGCCACCTCCACGCCGAGGTAACCCTAGACCTCTCGGCCTTCGCGTACCGGGTCACCTGGACAGGCTGATAGGATGAATATGATATGACTACGGAAATCTTGGTTCCCTTCATGCTAAACTCCAATGGCAGCATTGGTACTACCATGAACCCAGACACTCAGGTCATGCAGCATGTTCGGTCTCTGGTTGAGACCACTCCGGGGGAGAGGGTAATGATGCCAGACTACGGCGTTTCTATGCAGGGCTTCGTGTTCGAGCCGGGCGTCACTCCTGCCTCCCTGGACATCACTAACCAGGTGCAGGCACAGATGGCGAAGTGGGAGCCTACCGTCAACGTGGTTGGTGTTATTCCAGTGGGGGACGAGGTTAACGGCGTGGTAAGTGTTGAGGTCAACTACACTCGTGGTCCTAATGCTCCCCTTGCTTCTCCTGTTGTGAGCACTGCCACCGTCCTAGTAGGGGGGCAGGTAGTCTAATGACAGTCAACCCGTTGCTTGCTAACTACGAAACCCTTCAGATACCAACGTCCGTGGACTACACGAGTAAGGATTTCTCCGGATTCGCTGCCTCTATGCTGGCGTACGCCTCGCAGGCATTCCCAGAGTGGAACACCTCCTCCGAGGGAGACATGGGCGTGATGCTCATGGAGATCTTCGCCTATGGCCTGGACATCATCTCGTACTACGGTGACCGGCTGACTAAGGAAGCCTATCTGTCCTCGGCCACACAGTTGCTGAGTGTGTACAACATCGCTAGCACCCTAGGGTACATACCTTCTAATGGCTCACCCTCCAGTGGAACGGTCACCTTTATCACTGACAACCCTGGCGTGGCAGTCCTCGTACCTGTGGGTACGCAACTGGTCGCTGTTAACGTTGCTGTTCCTGTGATCTTTGAGACTCAGGCCTCGGTGCTTGTTCCTTCTACGGGTGGGACGAACACGGTAGCTGTCACCCAGGGCACCACGGAACACCTTGTGCCTATTGGTGTATCGGACGGCACCCTTGGGCAGAGCCTCACCCTGCCACAACTTGATGCCATTGACGGCACGGTGCAGGTCTGGGTGCAGACTGCTGTCGGGTCTGAGGAGTGGGTGGAGGTAGCTTATCTAATTGACTCCGGGGCTGACAGTAAGGTGTACGCCCTGGCCACGGATCAGACGGGGGCCACCACGGTGACCTTTGGTGACAACACGAACGGAATGGTGCCAGCGGTCGGTCTGCAGATCTGGGCTACCTACAGGGTGGGCGTGGGTTCTGCCGGGAACCTCATCGCTGGTGCGGTTTCTACCTTTGTCACACCCATCTCTGGAGTTAGTGTTCAGCTAGCGAGTGACGGTGTCACCAGTACCGCGACCGCAATGACCGGTGGGTCTGATCCTGAGACCATTGAACAGATACGTGCCAACGCTCCCACGGTGTTCCAGGCGCAGTACCGTGCTGTGTCTCCGCAGGACTTCATTGCGCTCGCGTTGTCTGTCCCCGGTGTCCTTATGGCTAACGCTATAGCTCAGCGCAGCTCCGCCGTCACCCTATACATCATGGGGCCAAACTACACCGCTCCGGGGACCGCCCTTCGACAGTCGATCCTTTCTTACTTCAACGGTAAGACAGCCGCAGGCTGCACCGTCTCGATAGTGGACCCTGCCATCATTCCCATTGACGTTGGCACGACTGGCAGCCCCGTTACGTTGGTGGTCAAGGACGCGTATCTGCAGGCCTCGGTGCTGGCCAACGTCACCGCTGCTGTACAGGCTCTGTTCACTCCTCCAAACGTCTCCTTCGGGCAGCTAATCAACGTCTCTCAGATCTACGGTGCCATCCTGGCGGTGCCGGGGGTGTCCTATGTCGTGGTTCCTGTGTTCACGCGGGAGGATGCAGTACAGAGCGACACAGCCCCCATACAGCTTAACCCCGGTGAGGTAGCTAGCTCCGGGGCCCAGTTCATTACAACGACCGGAGGAATCCTGTGACCAACGCCGTATATCCAAACGGGATTCTCCCCTGGACCGATCGCCGGGACGAAGAGGACAACGTCCTGGCCATTGATCCAAACACCCTTGCTGCCGAGGTGGCGGCTGCTGAGCGGGCGCTCGGTGTCCTGCCCTTCACGGAGAAGGCTCCTCCCAGTGGCCAGGCAATCGAGTACGCTTCCGTGGACGCACGTCTTAGTGCCCTGGCCAACAACGCTAACGCACCGTTGTCCGAGGTGTCCTCAACATCTACAACTGTCCCCAACTGGCAGGGCATTGGAACCAACTTCGGGAAGTGGAACGTCTACACGGCAGCCTTCGACCCATTCGGTTTCTTCAACGGCAGTGACATCACTATCCCTGACAATGGCTGGTACCGTGTGTCCGCAGGGCAGACGTGGGATTGGTGGTCTATCGGCTACAACCTGCTGTCTGTTTATAGTGGTGCTACGCTGCTGCAGCAGGCTAAGTGGGACTGGGACTTCACCGGCAATGTGCCTACTGGTCCATGGCAGGGTGGTAATAGCACTCATCGCCCAGGTGACACACACGTCTCCTGGGAGGGCAGGCTGTACGCAGGCAGCCGTATTCGTGTCCTGTCGGAGAACGGTACCTCCCAGGCGGTGCAGGCGGTATCCAATCTCTGGCTTAAGGTGGCCTTCGTAGCTACTATTCCCCCGGCAGTGTGATCTGTGGCTGTCTACGGTCCAAGCGTCTACGGGACATCCTCCCAGTACGGGCTGGATGCCCTTCCTAGCTATCTCTGTGGCCAGATGGCCGCACAGTCCACAAACTACGACCAGGTTCTCGTCAAGTGGACTAAGCCCCTTGGGGTGATCTTCCGCTACCGGCTGCTGTCCAGCAGGTCTGGGTACCCCATCAATGAGAACGATGGCGTCATTCTGATTGATCAGGCGGGCTACCCTGGCTCCATTTACATAGACCAGAAGGTCATTCCAGGTACGTACAAGTACTATGGCCTGTACGTCCAGATCAGTGCGATGGATAACACCTGGCTGCGCAGTGGCGTGACTGCCTGCCTTACCAACCAGAACCACGGCTCTGCTGACTGGCTTGAGAATCTTCTACCATCGTATTTCCGGTCAATGCCTGACGGCGCAGCATTGCCAGTGGACGCTAATGGTCTGTCTGACCTGGATAAGTTCTGCCAGGTGATGGGCTGGGGTCTCGACTATGTTAAGACCCAGTACGCCATGTTTGCTGACCATGTGAATGACCCAAAGGCTATCCCACTCAATGACCTGTGGAGCATGGCGGACGAGCTTGGCCTGAAGTTCAGCCCGGAGACTGATGCCGCTACCGTGAGGAAGGCAGTAGCCAACGCTACTGTAGTGTTCCGGCAGAGGGGAACCATTGAGGGCATCAAGGCCGAGATCTCTATGAAAACCAACTGGGACGCCGATGTTCAGGTCGGGCAGAACATCATGCTGGAGGATGACCAGAGCCAGTTCATGTCTCCTATCTTCCTGCCGTACGACGCAAACAGGGTGTATAACGCAGGCGACATGGTCTATGTGGTCGCTACGGGGCAGCCTCCCAGCACGTTCTTCCCGTCCTCTCGCGCCTACTGGTACAACTCCGTGTGGAGTGGTAATGGCTACTGGTATAAGTGCCTGGTTGATGACACTGTTGGTGTTGCTCCTCCTGCCGATGGTACGGACACCACACCGTGGGGGTGTATTCGTGACGCAGACGACTGGCTGCTCACTCTGTCCAATGCTGTGACAGGTGGGATTAGCACCTGGGAGCTTCTTACCCCCGCCAATACCAATGGCGTGCCTACCGGGCCGACCCCCTTTCTTCAGGGCCTGGGTGTTGCTATTCCCTCCAGCGACGGTACACAGAATGCCCTGAACTCTCTGCGTCTTTACAACAAGGACGTAAGCCCATCCACGATGTGGGCTAGGTCGCTGGCTCGCACCTCCGGCGTGGTCACTGGCGAGGATCTTCAGGTAGATCCTCTGCAGGTAATCAAGGACGCCATTCCTGTGCCCTGGGTGCTGGACGACCAGGCGTGGGATGCTGGTACCGAGTACGCTACCAATGACCTCGTGCTGTACCAGGGGCAGTCCTTTATCGCACTGCGACAGTCCACGGGCGCTACCCCTCCTACTAGCAACTCAGCTACCCCGGAATGGGCACCACTCAGTTACGATCGTCGTATCCGGTTGATGGTCAGCGCGCTCACGTCTCAGAACATGACTGATGTGACTGATCTAACTGCTGCGGTAGTTCCCTTTGTTGAGTGGTACGACCAAAGGGGGAACTTTATCGCCAGGGTGTTCGCCCGAAACAGTGGCACTGACCCGTCACGGCCAGACGCCCTGACGTTTGATAGCTTCACCACCCTTGCTGATGACTACCTTGGCACAACGTCTGTGTTCAACTGGGTGGGTAGCTTCTATAACAACGTCGCCAGGACGCCCCCCATTGTTCTTTCCGAGCCCGTTAGTGACATTGACTTCCAGTGGAACAGTCAGTCCCCCGCCGTGGGGGTTACCCCCGAGGCGTGGTCGGTGAGCTTCACAGGGTCCTTTGTTGCTCCGGTGACAGGTACCTATACCTTCGGTGTGTCTAGCTCAGATGGCAGCGCCGTGTGGGTGAATGGTGTGGAGATTATCAACAACTGGGCTATACAGGCGTACACACATGCCACGGGCACTGTATTCCTGGTGGTAGGCGACACTGCCGATGTCGTAGTGGCCTACTTCAGAGGCGCAGAGTCCGATGTCTCTAACATAACGACAGACTGGACACCTGAGAATGGATTCCCAGGCTGGAACGGCATCTCTGCCGATGCCGTGTCTGCTTCAGTAATCGACGGTCCTATTCAGGCAGTAGTTCCCAACGCCCTGGTGAGTGGAGCCATATCTGGCTACTGGGCTGGTAGCGGTGTCGCTACGCTTACCTGGCTCGACTCTACTGGTACCCCCATTGGTATTCCTACCATTGGTGATGAGGTAGATGGGAACACTAGCGAATTGCTGGAGGTGTCTGTGTCTGGTAATGCTCCTGTCAATGCAGCCTGGGTGTACCTTGGTGCTATGCTCGGTACCTATGACGCTGCACAGGTTGCTCAGCACATAGCTGCAGCCGAAGCTACAGGAGGCTCTTTGACTTTCGGTGCTCCCGGTGGTGAGACCCCATGACCAAGAAGGCTCCAGCTAAGGCTCCAGCCGAAAAGGCTCCTGTCCCGGTAAAGAAGTACATTCTTGTAAAGAGCACGGGTGCAGTAAAGGGGTACCAGACGTACGCCCCTGGTAAAAAGACGCTGCTTCAGCTTTGCGCTGCTGCGGGTGTCAATATGGCCCTGCTCAACAAGATCAATCCGGGGGTAGTCAAGAAGTTCGGGAAGTCGAAGATTCTCCCTCCCGGTACCGGCTTCTGGATACCTCGCCACGGGTCGAATGTCGTTGGCTATGTCATACCGCAGCCTTCTCCTCCGCAGTCGTACGTGGCATCGGCATCGCTCACCGTTCAGGCTACCAATCCGGCTGGCATTACTCTCGACCCAATCTCCTGGGTGTCTGCACTCGGTGGCCCCTCTCTTAGCGGGCGGACCACAGACGACCAGCAGAGCGTGTGGGAGGTTCCTGACGGGGCATTCCAGCAGGGTGGCTACGAGGGCGGGTCCGCATGGCCGGTCACTCCTGGTGTGCGTTCCGTTGCCCTTGTTCCTGGCCCGGCCAATGGTCAGGCAGGGGTGACATTCCGGAGCCCGCCATTGACTGGTGCTCACACCCAGGCTTTGGTGTTCCGGTATTCTGATGATAGTAACTATTGGAGTGCAACAAGGACGCAGCTTAAGAAGCAGGTCGCCGGGGTGTGGACCGTGATAGCGACATACGTAGTACCATTCGCAGACAACGACAGGCTAGTAGTGCGCATGAACGGTGATGTCATCAATGTGTTCCGCAATGCTGGGACCGTAGCCGTGGCCACCGTGACCGATGCCTTTAATGACACCTCAACCCTTCATGGGATTGAGGCTACGTGACCAGTGACGTGACCGTTCCTGGTGTCACTGCTACGTCAGACAGTGTCGCCCTCCCCGGTGTTGTGTCTATAAGCGTCTCCATTCCCGGTGTTTCTGCTGAGTCTGATGGGACTGCCCTCGCTGGTATCACCAAGGTTATAGTACCTGGTGCTATAGCTGAGTCCGATGCCGAGGCCCTTCCCGGTGTCGTTAACTATGGTCGTAAGGTTGCTGGGCCGTCAGCAGAATCAGACGGTGCTGCCTTGAGCGGAAACGTCTCTGGTAACGTCGTTGTGGGGGTGCCTGCTACTAGTGTCTCTCGCGCCCTTCCAGGCTCCTTTATATCCACCGGCAGCACCGTCTCTGGTCCTGTCGCTGGATCGGTTAGCCTCGCCCTTCCTGGCGGTGTCTACACTGGCCCGTACATCGAGAATTTCTGCCCCAACCCGACCTTCGAGGTAAACCTGGACGGGTACGCAGAGCTTACTGGTACCGCCATTGAGCAGGTGGGGACCAATGCTGCCTACGGCCACCACTCCATGCAGGTTGTCACTGATGGGCTGGCCTCTGGTGAGGGTGTCTCTACCCCCCTCGTTACGTACCTCACAGAGACCATTCTGGGAAGCGCTGGCGTGGATTTGTCTGGGGAGGCTGGCACTATTGTGGTGTCAGCCTACACCAATCCGGGGGGTGTGCTGCTTGGCAGTAAGACCGTGATGCTGACTCCTGCATGGCAGCGGGTCGTCCTTAATAGTCTGGACATGTTTGGCGGGGACGAGTTCTATCTGCTCATCCGGACGCCGTTCGCACAGCGCCTCACCTTCCTGGTGGATGCGGTACAGTATGAGGAGAACTCTCCGGCGTCAATGTATATAGACGGCGACCAGCCCGGCTGCGAATGGGTGTGATGATATGCCTTCATCCATAATGCCCTATGAGTTCTTCACCGTCCTGCGCGGCGGGATAGACGTCGAGGGGTCCATCACCATAGTTGTCCCTGGTGGAGACTTCGACACCGACCTCATCGGATCGATCGCGGTGTCTGGCTCGATCGTCACTGAGGTAACCGATCCAATTGCTGCCTTTGATGACTTTGCACTGTTCAAGCTCACTGATCCCGACCCGGCTCAGACGTACGTGTCGTGGAATGACGCTGAGCAGCTTTCGGGAGAGACCGAATACACCGAGGCCTACGCCCTGTTCCACCCACCCTTGGACTACCCAAACTCTACCGGCGCTAACACGTGGAGCCGTGCCCAGTACATGGCGGCAGGGTTTGAGTTCGTCAACGTGGCTGCTGGAGCCGCACAGAACATCATCAGGGCGAGCGTGGAGAACCTGCCCCTAGTGGGGTTCACCGACGACCATCCTGTGCCGCGTGCATACGATCCCCCTCGGGCACTACACACCATTATTCATCCCTCCCGGCTGAACTACTGCCCTAACCCAAGCTTTGAGGTCGATCTCACCGGATGGGATGCCCTCGCCTCTGGCACCTTGTCTCAGGTGGCGACGGGCCTGGGCATCATTCCGGCCGGTACGCAGCACAGCATGAAGCTCATAGCGTCCGTCAAGGGTGACGGGGCAACGGTCCACCTTCCCTACCTGATCGTTGGTGACACCTACACCGCGAGCTGCTACGTCCAGCCCGGTGCAGGCGTGACCGACGTGCTCTCCTGCCCGGACGGCACAGCTACCGTGCTCGGCAGCGGTGTGCTGGCTGACGAGTGGACTACTGGTGGATGGAAACGCCTATGGTTCACCTTCCTGGCGAATGCGTCAACGGTGACCCTGGCCCTGACTTCTGGCGTGGGCACGTCCTACCTGGACTGTGTCCTGGTCGAGGTCGGCTCCCTGATTGGCACCTACTTTGACGGCAGCTACTCTTCCGCCGACTACGGATGGGAGACCGGAGGAACGGCTGGCTTGACGCGGTCGTACTACTATGAGAACCTGGCAGTGTCACAGCAGACCGTTCAGGACATCCTTACCCGGCACACACCGCTGGGAGTCATCGCCCTAGCTCCCGTCTACTTCGCCCCGTACACTCAATGACCTAAGGAACTACCTAAACGTACTAAACTCGGAGCAAATTATGATGTTGATCCTCTTGGCCTTGGCCTCGTTCATGGTGTGGATGGCCATTCAGCCTCTCTTCCCCTTCGCAATGCCCGACCGGCTCGCACCGTTTGCTGTCGGAGGCATTGTCACAGGCCTGTGGTACATGCCCTGGCACCACTGGCTTGTGATCCTGGCTGCGTCTGGTGGGGTGTTGCTGTTGCATAGGGCGGTGGCTATGACAGGCATCGTAATGCCAGCACCTTGGAGGACACGGGTACCCCGGCCTCACCTTCCCCGGCGCAACCAGGTGATCACGCTGGGAGGGGAGAGCTTCACGCCGGGCAAGGAGCCGACCAGGGTGGGGAACAGGATACCCAAGCTCTAGCTGGACGACCTCGCCATACTCATGT
>OCTA010002755.1_pt1 | contig 15812 bp, 14 predicted proteins | sample 1538991 | NCBI WGS metagenome assembly OCTA01 (sample SAMEA3539302, study PRJEB22396) | soil metagenome | biome: tundra; feature: field; material: soil | place: USA | collected 2010-05 | depth 0.15 m | reverse complement strand
CACGGGCTCTCGCCGGACGAGTTCCTGAGTATCCGCGAAATCCTCGGCCGCGACCCGAATCTCGTGGAGCTGGGGATCTACTCGGCGCTCTGGAGCGAGCACTGCTCGTACAAGTCCTCGAAGCCGTACCTGAAGGAGCTCCCCACGACGGGCCCGCGCGTCCTGCAGGGACCCGGCGAGAATGCCGGAGCCGTGGACATCGGCGACGGCCTCGCGGTCGTCTTCAAGATGGAGTCCCACAATCACCCGTCGTTCATCGAGCCCTATCAGGGCGCGGCCACGGGAGTGGGCGGGATACTGCGCGACGTCTTCACGATGGGCGCGCGTCCGCTCGCGATCCTCGACCCGCTCTTTTTCGGAGACCCCGCGGCTCCGCGCATGCGCGACCTCGTGGACGGCGTCGTGCGCGGCGTCGGGGGCTACGGCAACTGCATCGGCGTGCCGACGGTCGGCGGGATGACTTTTTTCCACCCGGCCTACGACAAGAACATTCTCGTGAACGTCATGGCGGTCGGCATCGTGCGGCAGGACCGGATCTTCCGCGCGAAGGCCGCCGGCGCGGGAAATCCCGTCCTCTATGCGGGCTCGAAGACGGGCCGCGACGGGATCCACGGCGCATCGATGGCGTCGGACGTCTTCGACGATCGGAAATCGCAGCGCCGCCCGACCGTGCAGGTGGGCGACCCGTTCGTGGAAAAGCTCGTCCTCGAAGCCGTCCTCGAGGTCCTCGAGGGCGACGCCGTCGTCGCGATCCAGGACATGGGGGCGGCCGGGCTGACGTCTTCGACGTTCGAGATGTGCGCTCGCGGCGGTGTCGGGATGGAGCTGGACCTGTCGAAGGTCCCGATGCGTGAGACCGGCATGACGCCGTACGAGCTGATGCTCTCCGAGTCGCAGGAGCGCATGGTCCTTGTCGTCCATCGGGGGCGGGAGGCCGAGGTCGCCGCGGTCTTCCGCAAGTGGGGCGTGGACGTCGCGGCGATCGGCGTCGTGCGCAAGGAGCCGCGCATGCGCCTCCTCTGGGAAGGCGCCGTCGTCGCCGATCTCGAGATCGCCCCGCTCGTCCAGGAGGCTCCGCTCTACCGGCGCGCCTCCACCGCGCCGAAGCCTCTCCCGCCCTCGACGCCTGTCGCCCTCGACGGCGCGCCGGACGATGCCGCGGCGCTTCGCACGCTTCTCGCGTCGCCGAATCTCTGCTCGAAGCGGTGGATCGCGGCGCAGTACGACTGGAGCGTGAGGACGAACACGGTCGCCGGTCCGGGCGGCGACGCTGCCATCATCCGGGTCCCGGGGACACCGAAGGGGCTCGCGATGACGTGCGACGTCAACCCGCGTTACGTCGCGGCCGACCCGCAGACCGGCGCCGCGCACGCGGTGGCCGAGGCCGCGCTCAATCTCGCCTGCGTCGGCGCCAAGCCGCTCGCCGTCACGGACTGCCTCAACTTCGGGAACCCCGAGCGCCCCGAGATCCTCGGCCAGTTCGCGGCGGCGATTCGCGGGCTTTCGGAGGCCTGCCGCGCGTTCGAAACGCCCGTCGTCTCCGGCAACGTATCGCTCTACAACGAGACGGACGGCGTCTCCATCCTGCCCACGCCCACCGTCGGAATGGTGGGCCTGCTGGACGACGTCACGCGGACCGTCGGCCTCCATTTCGCGCGGGAGGGCGACATCGTGGCCCTCCTCGGGACGACGCGCGACGAGATGGGCGCGGGCGAGTACCTCGCGACGATCCTCGGGCGCGACGAGGGCCCGTGCCCGGCGCTCGACCTCGCCTCGACGCGCGCTCTCGTGAACCTCCTTCTGGAGACGGTGCGCGACGGCATGCTCTCCTCCGCGCACGACCTCTCCGAGGGCGGCCTTGCCGTGGCGCTCGCCGAGGCCGCGATGGGTCCCACGGGCCTCGGGGCCGACGTCAACGTCGCGACGCCGCTGCCCACCACCCGTCTTCTCTTCTCGCAGACGGCAGGGCGCGCCGTCGTTTCGATGCCGGCGGGACGCGAGCGGAACCTCGTGGAGGCCGGGCGCCGTTACGGGGTCGCGGTCTCGCTTCTGGGCCGCGTCGTGCCGGGCCGCCTCGCCGTGTCCGTCAACGGCGCGCGGGCGCTCGATCTGGCGACGGCCGCGCTGAAGTCCGTGTCCGAATCCGCCTTTCTCGAGCTCCTGGAGGCCTGAAACGTGAAGAGACTTTCCGTCCTCGCCGCGGTCGCCGTTTTGTTCGCGACATCTCTCGCCGCTCCTGCCGCGCGCGCCGCCGCTTTGAAGATCGGGGCCCCGGCGCCCGACTTCACGCTGCCGGCCGCCTCCGACGGAAAGGCCGTCGCGCTGAAGGATCTTCTCGCGAAGAGCAAGGCGGTCGCCGTCGTGTTCGTCGCGACGAAGTGTCCGGTCTCGAACGCCTACAACACGCGCATGGCGGCCCTCGGGAGAGAGTACGCGGCGAAGGGCATCCCGCTCGTCGGGATCAACAGCAACAAGACGGAGCCGGCGACCGAGGTGAAAGAGCACGCGGAAAAGCACGGCTTCACGTTTCCCGTTCTCAAGGACGACGGCAACAGGATCGCCGACGCTTACGGCGCGACGCGCACGCCGGAGGTCTTCGTTCTCGACCCGAAGGGGAACCTGCTCTACCACGGGCGCATCGACGAGAACCAGGACGATCCACAGGGTGTTAAATCGCCGGACCTGAGGAATGCGCTCGACGCCATCCTCTCGGGAAGGCCCGTTCCCGCCGCCGAAACGAAGGCCTTCGGCTGCACGATCAAGCGCGTTTGAGGCTCGCCCGAAGAATCCTGCTGGCGACGGCCCTCGTGGTCTTCGCGCGCTCCGCCGCTTCCGAGCAAGTGAAGCTCGTGAGGCCGGAGCAGTACCGCGCGCGCGTCGTGGCGGCGAAGAAGGGCCGCGTCGTCCTCGTGAACTTCTGGGCGACGTGGTGCGACCCGTGCCGCGAGGAGATGCCCGCCCTCGTCTCCGCCGCGAAGGGATTCTCCGCGAAGGACGTAGCCGTCGCCCTCGTGTCGACCGATTCGCTGAAGAAGACGGCGGACGTAGAGAAGTTCCTCGCGTCGGGGAAGATTCCGTTCGTCTGCTGGCAGGTGAAGAGCGCCGATCCGCAGCGCTTCATCGACGCCGTGGACAAGAGCTGGAACGGCGCCGTGCCGTACACGCTCGTCTACGACCGCAAGGGCGAGCTCGTCGCGCGGCTCGCGGGGCCCCAGACCGAGAAGTCCTTCGGCGAGGCCGTCCGCAAGGTGCTGGCGCCGTGACCCCGCGTGAGATCGCCACGCTCGCGGCCGCGGCGCCCAGCATCACGGTCGCGGTCGCGGGAGACCTCATGCTCGACGAGACGTGGGTGGGCTCCGTCGAGCGCGTGGCGCCGGAAGCGCCCGTCCCGCTGCTTTCCCTCGCGGCGATGAGCCGGCGCGCGGGCGGCGCCGGAAACGTCGTCGAAAACCTCGCGTGCCTCGGAGCGCGCATCGTCACTCTGGGCGCCGTGGGGCCGGGCGAGGAGGGCGCGTGGCTCGCGCGGCGGCTCACGACGCTGCCGGGGGCATCGGGCACGATCGTCGTCGACCCGCTGCGGGCGACGCCCGTCAAGCGCCGCATGGTTTCCGAGGGACGCCAGATGCTGCGCGTGGACGAGGAGCTCGCGTCCGCGCTGTCGCCGTCCGCCGAGGGCGCGCTCCTCGCGGCCGCGCGCCGGGCCGTGGGCGCCGCCGACGTGCTCCTTCTCTCCGACTACGCGAAGGGCACGCTCACGCCGGCCCTCACGTCCATCCTCCTCGAGGCGGCGCGCGCGAAGGGAATTCCCGCGCTCGTCGACCCGAAGGGCCGCGACTACGGGCGGTACCGCGGCGCGACGGTCGTAATGCCGAACCGCCGGGAGCTGGAAGCCGCGACGGGCGAGTCCGCGCGCGACCTTCAGGCCGTCGCCCGCCTCGGCGCGCGCCTGAGGGACGAGCTCGGGCTCGAAGCGCTTCTCGTGAAGCTCTCGGAGGAGGGCATGCTGCTCCTCGCGCGGGGCCAGGAACCGCGGCGCATCACGGCCCATGCCAGGGAGGTGTTCGACGTGACGGGCGCGGGGGACACCGTCCTCGCGGCGTTCGGCGTGGCCGTGGGCTGCGGTCTCGGGTTTTTCGAAGCGGCCGAGGTCGCGAACCGCGCGGCGAGCTGCGCGGTCGGACGCGTCGGCACCGCGCCGGTCCACTGGGCCGACCTTTTCGAAGGGGCGGCGGGGTCGCCGCACGAGAAGCTCCTCGACCGCGCGCACCTGCCGGCCGTCTCGTCGATGCTGCGGCGTGCCCACAAGAACGTCGTGTTCACGAACGGCTGCTTCGACCTCCTGCACCCCGGGCACGTGAAGCTCCTGACGGAAGCGCGGAAGAGCGGCGACCTTCTCGTCGTCGGCCTCAACAGCGACTCTTCGGTGAAGCGGCTGAAGGGCGACGGGCGGCCGATTCTCTCCGAGGCGGACCGCGCGCAGGTCCTCGGGGGGCTCGACGCCGTGGACTTCGTCGTCGTCTTCGACGAGGACACGCCGGAAGCGGTCATCCAAGAGCTGCGTCCCCAGACGCTCGTCAAGGGCGGCGACTACACCGAGGCCACCGTCGTCGGCGCGTCCTTCGTACGGTCGTACGGGGGTTCCGTCGTTCTCGTCCCGCTCGTGGAGGGCCTTTCGACGTCCTCGATGGTCACGCGCCTGAAGGGTGGAAGCTGATGCGCGCCTACTTCGGCGACCTGGCCGCCCTGGCCTCCGGTGCCGCCCACTCCATCGGGCCCGCTGTGGACAAGGCCGCGCGGCTCGTGGCCGACGCGGCGCTTTCCGGTCGGACGACGTTCGCGTTCGGGAACGGCGGAAGCGCGACGCAGGCGCAGCACTTCGCGGCCGAGCTCGTCGTGCGCTATCACGGCGACCGGCCCGCGCTCCCGGCGGTCGCGCTCGGGGCCGACATCGCGATCCTGACCGCCTGCGCGAACGACTACGACTACTCGATCGTGTTCTCGCGTCAGATCGAGGCGCTCGCGAAGGCGGGCGACGTGGCCGTGGGCCTCACGACCTCGGGCGGGAGTCCGAACGTGCTGAAGGCGCTCGAGGCTGCGCGCGCGCGGGGTCTGGCGACCATCTTCCTCACCGGCGAGAAGGGCCGCGCCGAGGCCGCGCGATGGGACGTCGGCATCGTCGTTCCTTCGATGGAGACCGCGCACGTGCAGGAGCTCCACCTCGCCGCGCTTCACCTCATCTGCCGTTTCGTGGACGAGGAGCGCGTCCGCCGGGGCTGACGCTTTATCGCTCGTCAGCGAGCACCTTGTCCGCCGCGGCCAGGACATCCTCCGGCGTCACCCCGGTCATGCACGCGTGATCGATCGGGCACACGTCGAACCGACAGGGCGCGCAGAGCGTCCGGCGGCGAACGAGCGCGAGGCGCACGGGCCTCCCGTCCGGGCGCGGCCCGTCCCACGGGCGCGTCGCGTCGGGGTCGGTCGACCCGAAGACGACCACCGCCGGCGTTCCGGCCGCGCTCGCGAGATGGGCGAGGCCGGAGTCGTTTCCGAGGAAGAGCCGTGCCTCCGCGAGAATGCCGAGCGCTTCGGGCAGGGAGGTTTTGCCTGCGAGGTCGAGCGTACGGGTCTTCGTCGCGAGAGCGGAGGTTTGGGCATTGACGGTTTCCTCCCCCGAGCTTCCGAGAAGGACGACGGGGAGGCCGTGACGCGCGGCGAGCGCGTCGAAGACCGCCGCGAAGCGTGCGAGGTCCCAGCGCTTGGCCGCGTGCGCGAAGGACGCGACGTGTGCGGCGGCGAACGGCCCGCCTTTCCAGCCGGCCTCGGCGAGACGCGCGCGGGCTGCTTCCCGGAGCGCGCCGCTCACGGGCCACGACACGTCTGGCGCGGCGGGAAGCGGCGCACCGGCCGCAGCCGCGAGCCGGAGGTGCTTCCACACCTGGTGCTCGCCTGGACCGAGGAAAAGACGCACGGCGCGGGTCAGGAGAGCCCCGCGCAGCTCGCCCCGGTATCCGATCCGCTCGGGCACGCCCGCGCGGGCGAGCGTCCAGGCGGTCTCGAAGCTCGTCGGCAGGACGATCACCCGGTCGAATCTTCCGCCGCGGATCTCCATTGCGAGGCGCTCGCGCGCCTTCGGGTCCGCCTCGGGGCCTTTCGACTCGTCGACGAAGACCTCGTTCACTTCGGGGAGCAGCCGGTAGAGCTCCGCGACCCACGGGCGCGCGAGCACCGCAAGCGCGCCTTTCGGGTCGGCCGCGCGGAGCGCGCGGACGGCCGGAAGCGACAGGACGACGTCGCCCACCCAGTTCGTCGCGCGAACGAGCGTCCTCACGTGCCGCACCCCGCGCGCGCTTTCTCGAGCTCGGCCTCGACGCCCGCGACGGTCCTCGCGATCGTCCGCTCGCGCGCCACCGTGCGGCCGTCCGTGACCAGGCGCGCGCGGCGGGCAGGGTCGTGAAGGAGGGAGAGCACCGCCTGCTCCCACGCCTCCGCGTCGAGGGACGCGACGAGGGTCCCGGCCGCCCCTCCCTGCACCATCTCCGACGCGCCGCCCACGTCGTGCCCGACCGCGAGGCAGCCCGCCGCCATGGCCTCGACGAGAGCGAGAGGTCCGCCCTCGCTGTCGGAAGGGAGGAGGAGGACGTGGGACGCGGCGAGTCGCGCCGCGACGTCCTCGACGTGACCGGCGAACACACACCTCCCGGCGACGCCGCGCGCCGCGGCTTGCGCCTCGACGGCGCCCCGCTTCGGGCCGTCCCCGAGGAAGAGCGCGGTCGCGTCGAGCCCTCCCGCGACGAGCCGCGCGAGGGTTTCGACGACGACGTCCTGCCCCTTCCGCCCGTCGAACGCGCCCGCATGCACGAGCCGAACGGGAGGCGGCGTGGGTGCGGTGTTCTCGAGGAAGGCCTCGTCCGGAAGTCCGTCGGGAACGACGATGACCTTCGCCGCCGGGACGCCCGCCCGTTCGAGGGACTCCGCGACGGCGCGGGAGATGGCGAGGTAGCGCGACACGGCGCGGTACTTGAGGCGCGAGAGCAGGTCGCGGCCCGGCGAGAAGACGACGCGGCGGTGGACGACGAGCGGCGCTGATGCCGCCGCGCGGCTGAACACCGCGGCGCCGTGGCCGCGGGCGTCGCCGGCGTACACGATCTCGGGGCGGAAGGACCGCGCCTCGCGCGCGACGGCGAGGAGCAAGACGGGGGACGCCTCGGAACCTGCCGGAACCTCGGCCGTGGCGATGCCAGCCGCGGGGGCGGCCGCCGCCAGGGGCGCGCCCCGCCGGGCGAGGAGCCGGACTTCGTGCCCGCGCGAGGCGAGGCCGGCCAGGACGAGCGCGGTCTGCCGCTGCCCTCCCCGCATCGCGGAACCGAGGTCGAGCGCGAGCAGCCTCACGGGCGACGAGGATAGCGCCCCGCGTCCGCGGGGCCGTGAGGCCCTGCTAATGTCCCTGCCGTGCGCGCGCCGCTCTCGGTGGTCATCCTGACGAAGGACGAGCGCGACCGGCTGCCGGGCGCGCTGCAGTCCGTCGACTTCGCGGAGGAGGTCGTCGTCGCGGACACCGGTTCCACCGACGGGACCCAGGACGTCGCGCGCCTTTCGGGAGCGCGCGTCGTGTCGATCGGGTGGGAGGGCTTCGTCGCATCGCGCAACCGGGCGCTCCTGGAGGCACGGCACGAATGGGTGCTCGTCCTGGACGCCGACGAGCGCGTTCCGCCCGCGCTCAGGGACGAGATCCTCGACGCGCTCGAGCGCAACGACCCGGCGATGGCCGGCTATCGCATGCCGCGTCTGTCACACTTTCTGGGACGTCCGGTGCGACACGGCACATGGTATCCGGACTACAAGCTGCGGCTGGGCCGCCGGTCCCGCGGCCTGCGCGCCGAAGGCGGTCGTGTGCACGAGACGCTGGCGGTGGATGGTCACGTGGGCCGGCTCACGTCGGCGCTCGTCCACCATCCCTACCGGGACTTTTCGGACGCCCTGCGGAAGGCCTCGCGCTACGCACGCCTCGGTGCCGAGGATCGGTACGACCGCGGCACGCGCGGAAGCGTCGTGGGGCTCTTCGTGCGGCCGGCCTTCGAGTTCTTCCGCTTCCTCGTCCTCAGGCGCGGCTTCCTCGACGGTGCGGTGGGCTGGTCGGTTGCGTTCCTGCACGGGTCGTCGTACTTTCTGCGGGCCGCTTTTCTGTTCGAGATCCAGCGGCGCCCGGGATCCGATCGGTCGCAAGGGCGAATGAGGAGGGAGCGATGAACATCAGCACGCGTCGTGTCCTCTGTGGGGCGGCGGCCGTCGCCCTCGCGTCGGCGCTGACCCTCTCCGGATGCGGAAAGAAGGAGACCCACTCCCTCGAGAAAGCTGGCGCCGAGGCGGACAAGGCCATCAACAAGGCCCGGGAGGCGGGCGCCGAGGCCGAAAAGTCGATGATCAACGCCGCGGAGAAGGCGAAAACCGCCGCGGCCGCGACCGCGCAGTCCGTCAGCGAGGCTGCCGAGAAGGCGAAGGCGGGAGCAGCGGAGATGACCGCAACGGCCGGTGCCGCCGTGGAGAAAGCCGGCGAGAAGGTCGGAGCCGCCGCCGAGAAATCAGCCGAGAAGGCGAAGACAGCCGTCGCTCCCAAGAAGTGAGCTCCCTCGTCCGCCTCGCGGCGGAGATCGTCTCCTGCCGCGCTTGCCCGCGTCTCGTGGCCTGGCGCGAGGAGGCAGCCGCGCGTCCGCCGCGACGTTTCCGGGGACAGCGCTACTGGGCGCGGCCGGTCCCCGGCTTCGGCGATCCCGGCGCCCGGCTCCTCGTCGTGGGTCTCGCGCCCGCGGCACACGGGGGCAACCGCACGGGGCGCGTCTTCACGGGAGATTCCTCCGGAGACTTCCTTTTCGCCGCGTTGTACCGCGCGGGCTTCGCGAATCAGGCTTTCTCCGTCTCCCGCGGCGACGGCCTCGCGCTGCACGACGCGTGGATCGCGGCGGCGGTGCGGTGCGCCCCGCCGGACAACAGGCCCACGCCCGTCGAGTTCGAGACCTGCCGCAACTTTCTCGCCCGCGAGATTGCCGCGCTGGGGAACCTTCACGTCGTACTCGCCCTCGGCGCCCTCGCGTGGCGGTCGGCGCTCGAGGCTCTTGCTCGGAACGGAGTGGCCGCTCCGCGCCCCACGCCGAAGTTCGCTCACGGCGCGGAAGTCGATCTGGGCCGGGTGATCCTCCTCGGCTCGTACCACGTGAGCCAGCAGAACACGTTTACGGGGCGGCTGACGGCGGGGATGTTCGACGCGGTTCTCGAGCGGGTCAGGTCCGGAGAGAACCGGAGGATTTCCTAGAAACACCTCCTTTCCCGATGCGTATCAGGTCCCATGAAACAAACCATCCGAGCCTTCGCGCCCGCGGCTGTTGCCGCTCTCGTCACGCTTTTCTCGCCTTCCGCCCCCGCCCAGCCGAGCTACCTCCCGGCAAGCGGGGCCAACCAGCGGGCCTCGGTGAGCCAGCAGGTCGGCCCCGTGACGGTCACGATCTCCTATTCGAGCCCGCGCGTCGTCCTCAAGGGCGACGACCGGCACGGGAAGATCTGGGGAAAGCTCGTCCCCTACGGCCTCACGGAGCTCGACTTCAACGACTGCAAGTCCTGTCCGTGGCGCGCCGGGGCGAACGAGAACACCGTCTTCACGGTATCGGACGAGGTGAAGGTGCAGGGCAAGTCCCTGCCCGCGGGGACGTATGGCCTCTTCGCGATCACGGGGCCCGAGGAGTGGACCTTCATCTTCTCGAAGAACGCGACCTCCTGGGGCAGCTACTGGTACGACCCGAAGGAGGAAGTCCTCCGGGTGACGGCCAAACCCGCCAAGGACGAGTACCACGAGTGGCTCACGTACGACTTCGTCGTGCGCGAGCCGGCGAAAGCGACCGTCGCCCTGAAGTGGGAGGACCTGGAGGTTCCGCTCGCGATCACTGTCGATGACGCCCCGGCGCGGTGGGTCGCGAAGATGCGGGACGAGCTGCGCGGCTACGCGGGTTTCTACTGGGAGAACTGGCAGCGGGCCACGGACTACTGCCTACAGAACAAGATCAACCTCCCCGAGGCGCTCGAGTGGGCTCAGCGCGGGGCGGGCCCGAACTTCGGCGGAGACAGCCAGGTGCAGGCGCTCGCGACGCTCGCGCGCGCGCAGGCCGCGAATGGCAAGGAGGCCGAGTCCGCGAAGACCTGGGACAAGGCGATCAACCTGCCCGGCGCGACGGCCGTCCAAATCCACCAGGTGGGGCGCGGCCTCGTCGCCGAGGGCAAGGTGCAGCAGGCCCTTTCGGTCTTCCAGACGAACGCGAAGCGCTTCCCGAACCAGTGGCCCGTCCACGTCGGGCTCATGCGGGGCTACGCGGGCGTCGGCGATGCGAAAAGGGCGCTCGAGGAGGGCCGCCTCGCCCTCAAGCAGGCGCCGGACGAGCCGAACAAGAAGGTCCTTTTGGAAGCGATCGCCAGGCTCGAGAAGGGCGACACGAAGATCAACTAGAACAGTCCGAGCCGCTGCCGAAAGGTCGCCGAGGCGTTTACCCTTCACCTTCCAAGAAAAAATGCACGCCCCGGTGCGATAGACTTGTCTCCGTGGCGGGGACTCCCCTGGAAGAGGCGCAGGACAAATTCCGGGACGAGTGCGGGGTCTTCGGCATCTTCGGTCACGCGGACGCCGCGAACCTGACTTACCTTGGCCTCTATGCGATGCAGCACCGGGGGCAGGAGTCCGCGGGCATCGTGACCTGGACGGGCCAGCGCATGGCGGTCGAGAAGGGAATGGGATACGTCGCCGACGTCTTCGACGAGGAACGGCTCGCCCGCTTGCCCGGCTCCTCGGCGATCGGCCACGTGAGGTATTCGACGACGGGCGAGTCGCTCCTCGAGAACGCTCAGCCCATCGTCTACAACACGAACAAGGGTCCGCTTGCCGTCGCGCACAACGGCAACCTCGTGAACGGCGGCGAGATCCGCGCCGAGCTGGAGGAAGAAGGCTCGATCTTCACGACGAGCTCGGACACGGAAGTGTTTCTCCATCTCATGGCGCGCTCGCGCGTCGAGGACGTCGTGGGTGCGCTGCGCGAGGCGCTCGCGCGCGTGCGCGGTGCCTACTCGATCGTCCTCCTCGCGAGGGATCGCGTGATCGCGGCGCGGGACCCGCAGGGGATCCGGCCGCTGACGCTCGGCCGGCTCCGGATCGACGGGGCCCCCGATGCGCGCGTCGTGGCCTCCGAAACGTGCGCGTTCGACCTCATCGACGCGGAGCCCCTGCGCGACGTCGAGCCCGGTGAGATCGTCGTCTTCGACTCGGGGGGAACCGCCTCGGCGTCGTTCGCGATGGGGCAGCGAACGGCCTTCTGCATTTTCGAGCACGTCTACTTCGCGCGCCCCGACTCCTCCGTGTTCGGGAAGTCCGTCGCGGAATCGCGTCGGGCATTCGGCCGGAGGCTCGCGCGCGAGCATCCGGTCCCGGCCGACGTGGTCGTGCCCGTGCCCGACTCGGGAATCTTCGCGGCGCTCGGGTTCGCGGAGGAGAGCGGGATCCCTTACGGAATGGGGCTCGTGCGCAACCACTACGTCGGCCGCACGTTCATCGAGCCGAAGCAGGCGATCCGGCACTTCGGCGTCAAGGTGAAGCTGAACCCGGTCCGTTCCGTCGTGGCCGGCAAGCGCGTCGTCCTCGTGGACGATTCGATCGTGCGCGGCACGACGTCGAAAAAGATCGTCAAGATGCTCAAGACCGCGGGAGCGAGCGAGGTCCACATGCGCATCTCGTCGCCGCCCACGATGAACCCGTGCCACTACGGGATCGACACGCCGCGGCGGAAAGAGCTCATCGCCGCGACGCACGACATCGAAGCGACGCAGAAGTTCATCGAGGCCGACTCGCTCGGCTACCTGTCGCTAGAGGGCATGCTCACGGCGTTCGGGCGCGACGAAAACGAGGCCTGCGCGGCCTGCTTCTCGGGCCGGTATCCGGTTGCGCTCACAGTGCCCGACCCGCAGGCGACGCTCTTCCCCTCCGACGAGCCGCGCGAGGACGTCTCCGGGGAAAAGCCCGCCACGAGCTTCCCGCGGCTCGTGCGCGCCGCGAAGCCCTGACGGCAGTTGCCGAAGTGGTCGCGGACGGGCTCGAGTTCTCGCCGGAAGACGGCGGCCAGAGTGTGCGCCTGCGCCTGCGCGTTTCTGCGGGGGCCTCGCGCCGGCGCGTGCTCGGAGTCCACGGGGGCGCGCTGAAGCTGTCGGTGAAGGCCCCGCCCGAGAAGGGCAAGGCGAACAAGGACGTCGTCTCCCTCGTCGCCGAATCGTTCGGCCTCACACCGTCGGACGTGGAGATCCTCTCGGGTGAAACGTCGCCCGACAAGGTCGTGCGGCTCGCGCTCTCTCCTCAGGAAGCCGCCGCGCGGTGCCGCAACGCCCTGCTACGATCCCCGCCGTGACGGACCCCCGCCCGCTGACCTACGCGGACGCCGGCGTCGATATCGACGCGAAGATGGGCGCCGTGGCCCGCGCGAAGGACGCAATCCGCTCCACGTTCACGAAAGGCGTGGTGGGTGACGTCGGGGGCTTCGGCGGCCTCTTCCGCCCGGATTTCGCCGGGATGTCCGACCCGCTCCTCGTCGCCTCGGCCGACGGCGTGGGCACGAAGCTGAAGGTCGCTATCGCCGCGGGAATCCACGGCACGGTCGGACAGGATCTCGTCAACCATTGCGTGAACGACATCCTCGTCCAGGGCGCGAGCCCGCTCTTTTTTCTCGACTACATCGCGACCGGCAAGATGAGGCCCGAGATCGTCGGCGAGATTCTCGAGGGGCTGGCGAAAGCCTGCCGGGAAAACGGGTGCGCCCTCCTCGGGGGCGAGACCGCGGAGATGCCGGGGATGTACGCCGAGGGCGATTACGACCTCGCGGGCACGATCGTGGGAGTCGTGGACCGGCCGAAGCTGCTCGACGGCTCGCGCGTCTCGGAGGGCGACCTCCTGATCGGGCTGCCTTCCTCCGGCCTCCATACGAACGGGTACTCGCTCGCGCGGAAGATTTTTTTCGAGATGCTGGGCTACGAGCCGTCGTCGCCAGTGCCCGAACTGGGTGTCACGGCGGGGGAGGCCCTCCTCGCGATCCACCGCAGCTATCTCGGCCCCGTTCTGGGGCTCGTCGAGGACGGCCTCCTCTCGGCGATGGCGCACATCACGGGAGGAGGATTTCCCGACAACATCCCGCGCGTCCTCCCAAGGAATCTCGACGCCGTCGTGCACCCGGAGGCCTGGAGCTGGCCGCCCCTCTTCAGGCTCCTGCGTGACGCCGGGCGCGTCCCACCGGGTGAGATGCTGCGTGTCTTCAACTGCGGAATCGGGTTGGTCCTGATCGTGCCACCGGCCCGGGGCCTGGAGGTCAAGACGCGGCTGGACGCGAGCGGCGAAGACTGGAAGCAGATCGGGCGCGTTCAAATGGGCGCGCGAAACGTCCGCTTCGTCTGAGCCGTTTCGTGAACGATCCCGTTGTGTTTCCGCGGCCCCTCTTTCCCCCGCCGGCGCGCCTCGCGGTCCTGATCTCGGGGCGCGGCTCGAATTTCGAAGCGCTGGCCGAGGCCTGCGCGAACGGAGGGATTCCCGCGAAGATCGTTCTCGTCGTTTCGGACAATCCCGCGGCGGAAGGCCTCCGGAAAGCCGAAAAACGGGAGATTCCTGCGAGGGTGGTCGACTGGGCCGCCTGGCCAAATCGCCAGGCGCGGGAGACGGCCCTTCTCGCCGCCCTCGAGGCAGAGGCCGTGGACCTCATCTGCCTCGCGGGCTTCATGCGCATCCTGTCGGCCGCGTTCGTCGCACGCTGGCCGCTTCGCATCCTGAACGTGCATCCCTCGCTCCTGCCGTCGTTTCCCGGCCTCCAGGCCCAAGCGCAGGCACTCGATTACGGGGTCCGCCTGACCGGCGCGACCGTGCATTTCGTCGATGCGGGCACGGACACCGGGCCCATCGTGGCCCAGGCGGCGGTACCCGTGCATCCGGGGGATGACGCGCAGGCGCTCGCGGCCCGGATTCTGCCCGTGGAGCACGCCGTTTACGTCGCAGCCCTCCGTCGTGTGCTCGAGGGCGGGTGGAGGATCTCCGGCCGCACCGTGAGATTTCCCGGAAGCTGAATTCCGCGCGAGAATCCCACTTTCGAGGGATTGCACCTGGGGTGCCAGATCCTTATCTTTGAACAGCTTTTGAAATGCGATGGCGAGGGTTGCGGCGGCTGGGAGCCCCGCCCCGGAAGGCCTTCGATCTCGGCAGTTCAGGATCGTTCTTTAGCACCTTGTTCTTTAGCACAGCGGGCTCGGTTCGATCGGGGAAGCGGGGTCGCCCTCACTCCGCCTTCCGCCCGGTCCAAGCCGGGGCCGCTCGACGCCTCGAGCCCCTGTGCATTCTTTGCCCTGGTTCCTGTGCAATACCCTTGACGCGAGGCCGTTCGCGGCCTATGTTCAATACCCCCGCACGGCGGTGCGGGATGAGTTCTTTGGCGGCGAAAGCGGGAAAAACAATAGAAGTTCCGCCTCTTTTTCGCTTGACGCCGACGAGTGCTTCTGCCAGTATCCGCCTCCCTGCCGCTGGACGGCGCCGGCTCCTTGAAAACTGAACAGAGACATCAGTACGCGTCTGCGAGAACAGACGCGGATTGAACAGTTTACGTGAATCCTTTGAGGTGCCTTTCAGAGAGGACTCGAAAGAGGAATCGAGGGAAGGCATGAAGCCAAACGGGGTCCCGGGCTCATCGTCCGGGTTCCTGGAGCGCTTCTAAAACAGCTCCGAAATCGCGTCGTGAGGGATGCAATGTCCCTGCGGCGCCGACGGCCTTCGGGAAGTCGTAAAACGAGAGCCTGAAATTCAGAACTTCAGAAAAAAACTGGAGAGTTTGATCCTGGCTCAGAGTGAACGCTGGCGGCGTGCCTAACACATGCAAGTCGCGCGCGAAAGGGTAGCAATACCTGAGTAAAGCGGCGAACGGGTGAGTAACACGTGGTTAACCTGCCGGAATGTGGGGGATACCCCGGGGAAACTCGGGACAATACCGCATACGGTCTCCTGGGCGTGGGCCTGGGAGAGCAAAGCTGGGGATCGTAAGACCTGGCGCATTTCGAGGGGACCGCGGCCGATTAGCTAGTTGGCGGGGTAATGGCCCACCAAGGCAACGATCGGTAGCCGGCCTGAGAGGGTGATCGGCCACACCGGAACTGAGACACGGTCCGGACTCCTACGGGAGGCAGCAGTGGGGAATTTTGCGCAATGGGCGAAAGCCTGACGCAGCAACGCCGCGTGGAGGATGAAGGTTCTCTGAATCGTAAACTCCTGTCGGCCGGGAAGAATGGTCGGGGTGCTAATCAGCCCCGATTTGACTGTACCGGCAAAGGAAGCCCCGGCTAACTCCGTGCCAGCAGCCGCGGTAATACGGAGGGGGCAAGCGTTACTCGGAATTATTGGGCGTAAAGGGCGCGTAGGCGGCCGCGTGCGTCAGAGGTGAAATCCCCGGGCTTAACCCGGGAACTGCCTCTGATACGGCATGGCTTGAGTCCGGGAGAGGGGAGCAGAATTCCCAGTGTAGCGGTGAAATGCGTAGATATTGGGAGGAATACCAGTGGCGAAGGCGGCTCCCTGGACCGGTACTGACGCTGAGGCGCGAAAGCGTGGGTAGCAAACAGGATTAGATACCCTGGTAGTCCACGCTGTAAACGATGAACACTTGGTGTGGAGGGAGTTGACCCCTTCCGTGCCGGAGCTAACGCGTTAAGTGTTCCGCCTGGGGAGTACGGTCGCAAGGCTGAAACTCAAAGGAATTGACGGGGGCCCG
>OCTA010002754.1_pt1 | contig 15813 bp, 18 predicted proteins | sample 1538991 | NCBI WGS metagenome assembly OCTA01 (sample SAMEA3539302, study PRJEB22396) | soil metagenome | biome: tundra; feature: field; material: soil | place: USA | collected 2010-05 | depth 0.15 m | reverse complement strand
CATCGCCGGACCCCACCTCATGGTGGATGTGCAACCTCATCCCGTGGACCGGAAGGACTAGGGGGGTCCATCCGTCGCTCTGAGTACCGCCTCGGCCAGGCCGCCTCCTACTCCCGGCCCGAGCATGTCACCAACCTCCTCGGACCCCTCCCCGAGCCCATCACCGCCATCGAACGGTGGCAGACAACGGCCGGATCGATCGAGGCCTACCGCACTCGCTCGGATATCACTGGACCGGGGACCCTCGGCCCCGAACCGGCCGCCCCCGAACAGCGCGCCCATTGGCGCAAGACCGTTGCCACCATCGGCACGGCAGGATTCCTCCCCTCCGGTGAATCCCTCGGAGTCGAGCCCGAACGCGAAGTGCTGATGTCGCACTGGGAGGAAATCCAGGCCACCGATCGGCATTATGTGCGAGACCACGGCCATGACGTCGCACGGGCCCCGGGCCCGGATGCCGCCAGGAGTCATGACTCAGACTTCGACCGCGGTCGCGACGACGGATTCGGCCTCTGAGGCTCTCTCGACCAACGGCCTTCGGGTGGGTCGCGAGAATCCGCTCGGAACCCCTGCATCCCCCACCGGCAGCGTTATGCGGGTGATGCGCCCTGACCGGCATGGCCAAGCTCTACAGAGTCAGGTGATGACGATGGGACCCTCACTCCGAGCCACCCGAAGCGATTCGATGTACCCAAATTGACTCAGAACGGCACCTGCTCGTTCATTGGACTTGCCGACAGTGTTGTTTGGATTTGGTTCCCAACGTCGACCGGTAAGCCAAAATCGCCAGGACTAATGTAGTCAGCGCCACCGATGTGCTGCCAGCCAGTTTGCGTGGCTTTGAAGAGCATCGAAGCCGTGTATCCCGGCGGAGGAGCACTCTGGGTGTACACCATGATGGCGTAGCCGCCGTCACAGGCTTGGGCGTTGACCTCAGGAATTGCACCATCAGGGTTGTTGTTTGCCGCCTCATAGGCTTGGGCCGCGAAGGCAAGTGCACTCGCGCTACATATGTTCGCAAGGGCCGCCTTTTCTGAGCGGTCGTCGGGGATTGCGTACCAGGCTTCCGTAACGCGCACCGTAGGGCCAGACGCATAGTCATCGGTCGAGGCATTGAAATAGGCACTGGAATACGTCCACTGAGGCTGAGTGCGATCGACTCCTCTGAGCAGGACCTGGCCATTGCGATCACAGCTGTAGTCCACGATGGTGCCGTTGTCGTCGTCGTGCGAACCTTGCACGGCGAGGCAATGTGCGCCCGAACTCAGTTGAACACCCCATGGAAAGTCAAGGTCGAGAGGAGCAGGCGCCTGGAGAAATGGGGGCAGGCCTCCTTGACTAAGAGTTAGCTGGGTGGCCTGGGTGTCCCATGGTTGTTCTAGGCACAGGGCGGCTGGTGTTGCCGGGTCGGTGCTGTCGGTCCAACAAGGGTCGTACACGTCATTACCGGCAAAGCATCGGTAGGCATTGCCAACGGTGTCTGATCCGGCTTCGCACGTTGTCGCAGTTCCGCCTTGGACCACATCGAGTCCTGCCAGCGGCATGCCACCGCTGTCGACTGGGCTGTATTGCACGACCTTGGTCGTCGGGCTCCACGGCCAGATGAGCCCACGTATTGCCTCAACTGCCAGGTTCCCCATAGCGTCCTCGCCTGGCTGGTTCGGATGAAAGCTGCGGGTAAGGGGGTGTGCATTTGAGAACCCGTTCACCCAAGCCTCATGCCCTTCGCTACAAAGCTCATGACGCGTTCCACTTGACGGTTCGAAGAGATTGAGATCCGACGGGCTGATGCCGTTTGCGCTCTGGCCGGTGACTGGGTCGATGAAGGTGAAGTGCACGCCATTGCGCTGGCTGGGAGGGAGCCCATTGACCTGAGCAACGGCATTGCCGATGGTGGCGTTGAGGTCGCCCGCCCAGCCACGGACTGTATTCGCACCTGTGACCGAAAATCCGGCACAACTCGTTTTTCCGCTGGGCCAAAGGGTTGGGACTTCGACAATCTCGGGGTAACCCATGACCACAACGTTGCCCCCCTTTGTGGCGGCTGCCTGGGCGACATGTTGGAGGAACGTCGGGTATGATGGGATATGTAGGCTGCCCTTGTAGACGCCCGTGGTTCCTAGATCTGCGATCTTCTTTCGAACGGCCTGGTCCGGGGGACAACCTTGTTTGTCCAAGCAGTGCTGCACGATGCTTGGAAACCCAATGTCGTCTCCCCCGAAAGAAAACGTGATCAGGTCGTAGCGCCCCATCTTCGAGTTCCACTGCTGAGGATGATTGTCACCTACGAGACCCGAGTGGGAGTGAAAGAACTCATCGGAGATCGCCCCCGTGCAGGCAACGAGATCTGGGGAGCCGCTTCCGACAGCGAATCCAGCCTTCTGCAGGTCCGTGGACGCCACGATCGCCCAAGTGCTCGATTCTCCCTTGGCCCCGGTCCCCTGTGCGCAGGGGCTCGTGGTGTGAGTCAGTCCCGCCCCTGAGGCGTAAGAGTCTCCGGCGGCGAGCCAGCTGATCGGGTGCTGGGATGTCGCATTAGATGCTCCCGCCCATGTCGGGTCAGCGGATACCACACCCAGGATCAGAATGAAGAGGGCCCCGAAGGTTACCCAGCCTTTATGACGGGTTCTTGCCATCAGGTCATTATGGGCATGTTGGAGGTCACTTTGCCGGTGCGCGGTGCGTTCCGGCCGCATCCTCGTCCGAGTCGGGAATCCGACGGCCCGAAAATGCACTGGCGTGCCCAGGTCCGCCGCTGCCTAATCGTCGTCACATGAGCGATTGCGCCATACAGCGATTTCCGTTCCTCGACGGGCTCAACATGGTCGCCATGATGATGCCGTTCTACTGGGGGGACGTCTTGGTCCGAGGGCCCGGTACCAACTGGTTGAGAACCACTAGCGCCGACGGCGAATTTGACCCACTTTCGGAGCATCCTTCTAGTAGAGGGTGTGACACGCGACGTTATGTGTGTCCCATCCACCGCAGGTCTTGCCCTCCGGAAGTACGCCCTCCGTGCCGCCTAGCGCCGCCGCGACAGACCTCAGCGAATGGGAAAACGCGACCGACTTAGGCAGGTCGACGCTAAAGAAGTTGACAATCCAATCCGTTCCGTAGACATCCTCCATGGGGTAATAGCCGCGAGGGTGATGGGGACTGTCGCCCAAGGTCGCCAAGGTGGCGACCTCTACTCCCGGGGAAAACGTCATCGCAGCGATGACGATGTCGCTGTTCTCGCACACGCTCGTTGACGTCACGTGCGATACATATGGGGCAACAGGAGGTATTGCTGCCTCCTGCTTTGTCCAAGCGTTTGGGTTGGCGACGATCGGACAGGACAACCCCAGAGCCTCGGCGGCCTGGTTTACCTTCGTCGCTGTCAGCGACGTGGGTTTGGTACTGCCGCACCCAACGCTGACCATCGCGATGACCAGTGTGCAGTCTACGATGCCAGCTCGACTACTCCGACCCGGGTGCCGGCGCACCGAAGTGGTGTTCAAGCGACAACGTTGTTGCATCTGAGAATCCCTCCGCCTAGCTCCCCGGTGGTGTTGAGTCAAGACTCTACAGTGAGGATCGATAGCGTGATGGCCTTCCGTCTACCCGCATGCTCCTAGACCCCTTGTGGGTAGAAGTCATGGTCTGCTAGCAAAGTTGAGTGGTCGTGACAGGCGCCGCTGACCAGGCTCGGCTCAGCATGTGCTGTGATTCTAGATCCGAAGAGCCACAACCATAAATTGCCGGTCGGCCAGTTTCTATGAAACCCGGGCTGATTCATTACCGTGACAATGCAATTCAGGAACAGACCACACAGCGAGGATGAGAAGACATGAGAACAGCTTCAATTATCGGGGCAGCTGCCAGACCTCCAACCAGCTACGGACCAGAACTGGCCACACTGGTCACACTGGTCGTAGTGGTTGGACTCGTTGCAGTGTATGTGTGGGTATGCGTGCTTATCGCAAGAGCAGCAGTCGCTAAGGGAAGATCGTACAGAGCCTGGTTTGCCATTTCGTTCTTCGTGTCACCGATACTCGCGGCGATTATCATTGCCTCGGTCACGCCTATCGCCCAAGTTCGCGGCGCATCCGCCCTTGTTCCATGCCCTCGTTGCGCTGAGCCGATCCGAGAAGCAGCTTCGGTATGCAGGTTCTGCGGGACCGAGCTCGAGGAGGATGACTTCGAGCTGGACGAGTCCGAGACGGAGTAATCGGCGATCCTGGCCACCAAGTGTTCTTTGTCCCTGCAGATAGCTCCGGTTCCTAAAGTATGCAACTAGATCATGGCCAACCGCTCAGACAGAACGCACCTCGAGCGCGACCCAGGCAAGAGCAGCGACGCAAGCGCAGAGACACGTCGGCGTCGCGGAAAGGCTGACCCCGAAGCCGTCGTACGCACTCCGACTCAGGTTCGGGAGGACCAACCCCACTACCGTCACAAGCATCAGCGTCACCAGGCTTGCGGCAGTGGCAAGCCTTAGCGGCACCCTTGCACCGATGGTTGAGTGGATCAACGCAGCCAGCATCGACCCAACAACCAAGACAAGAATGCCGAGGCGCGCGAGATCAGCAGTGATCATCTCCGACTTGGCGAATGCGCCTAGCGACGAGATGGGGATCAGAGGTCCCCGACGGAAAGGCCCTGGCGGAGGTGCCACGAGCCTCAGCCGCGACCAAGAGACCATCAGTGAACAGAGGAGGAGTCCGGGCAGGACGATCCGCCCGGTCCGGTGCACCCGGATTGTGAGCGCCGTAGTCATACAGGACGACTCATCCGACTTGCTGAGTGCTCGTAAACCCGCTAGAGAGCGTCGCCGCCGTACCCGAGACCTTCAAGTTCCCGATCGTGCCCGAAAACGTGAACGATTGGTTGCCCTCAGGACTGATGGCGGTGAGCGTGCCTCGCACCGGCTGACCTTCGATCGTCCCCTTGATCGTCACCGGATATTTCTCGCCGGTCGAGTCCGTGTAGGCGGTTCCCGTTAGTGGCATCCCAGCGTAGGTGCCCACAATGGACTCACCCGATTGATTACCTTCGTACCCCGTCAGTGAGGCGGCGAACGATTTGCCGCCAATTGTTCCAGTGATCGATCCGCGACTCTGACCATTATTCTCCGGTGTCGCAGTGGCATTTATGCTGAGTCCTTGTACTGCTCCCCCGACCTGGACTGGTACGTTGTACTCGCCACCGCCACCGCCACCGCCACCGCTCCACGTAACGTTGCCGGTCCCGGACCCGGTCGGGAAGAGGGTCGGCTGCGAACTCGTGGTCACGAGTACGACGGCAACCACTGCCGCCGCGAGTACGCCGATACCGCCGACCAGCACCCCCAGCCTTTTCCCAGATGGTCTCGTGGCTTTCGTCTTGTTCATCCCGGGAGCCGGAAACTGCGAATCGATCCGGCCTCCCGACTTCGGTTGTGTCGTCTCGCGACCACAGACCGGGCAGAAGTTCGTGCCACCGTCGACCTGGTTCCCGCACTGTGAGCAATACATCGCTTCCTCTCTCTCCGCCGGACAACGGCCTTCTGATGATCATACCGAGGGACTGAAGCGCCTCCCGTCGAAGCGTGGCCCAAAGTTGGTCGAGCTGCCCGAGCTCCGATAGCCGCGAGAAGGAAAAGAACTCCCTTGATTGACCTCCGCAGGCAGATCGTACGATCTGGAGACGCGCGAGCTGAGTTCCAAGATCGCGCGGAGAGCCCGTCCGATTGAATGAGAACTCCGCTGAGAGCAGTCCATCAGCACAGCCCAAATTGCCACTTCACGGCGTTGGTTGCGCGATTTCAACCGGAAAGCCGCGCAACGAGGGAGAGCTGTCATTGCCTAGGGCTATGGATGGGCAAATCGATTATGGTCCTGCGGATGCGCGGAGAGGGTATCCCGTTCGCTGTTGAACTTCAGCGGTGGCCACTGGTTGTTCAGGCTGCTCCCTGACCGTACTTGGTGGGTGTGACAACGTCGGTGCTGACTTTTCGACGGAGCGCTTCGACGAGCGTTTTCATGTCGTTGTGACCGCGCACTCGACGGATCGACCGCTCGGCCTCGAGCATGCCCGCCGCGATCCACCGCTTCTTCATCGAGCCGTCCTTCCAGCGGGTGACCCGACCGGTGGTGCGCCGGGCGATGGAGATCATCGATTCGATGCAGTTCGTGGTGGTGAGGGTGTTGGCCAGCGTGCCACCGACTCCGAGCCGTCGTACAGTGAACATGTCCTCGAGCCCCTAGCGCAGGGAGGATGCTGCGTCGGGATGGTCTGCTTCGAGCTCTTTGGCGAGACGCTTGGCGGCGTCAAGACCCTTGCGCCAGTCGGGCTGGGCGAAGATGAGGACCAGGCGCCGGTCGACGGTGGCCGCTATCTCCTTGGGCAGGTAGCCGTCCAAATTCCGGCGCTTGTGGATGGTGCACCGCTGGATCTGGGCCGCATCGCCGAAGACCCGCTTCACACCGGCGGCGAGTGCCTTGCCACCGTCGAGCACGCAGAGCACGCCGCTCTCCGTCGACAGGCCTCGGGCCACCAGGTCGGCCAGAAGGTCGGTGACCACCGCCTTGTTCTCGGTGTCGCCGAGCCACAGCCCGACCGGCACCTTGGTCCCGTCGGTGGTGATGACCAGGGCCACCACGCAGCACTGGCCGGCCACGTCCAGCCCCTCGATCATGAGGACGGCCACGTCGAGGTCGGCGAGGCTCCGGGCCATCAGATCCTCCATCGCCGTCTTGGTGGCCGCGATGAAACGTCGGGAGATGGCCGACTTCGAGGTGGAGCGGGCCTTCGAGTCGATGTCGGTGCCCACCGGTTCGGCCACGTCACCATGCCGTCGGGTAGCCACCCGACCAGCATCCGTTCGACGACCAAAGAGTTGAGCAGGTCGGCCGAGCTGAAGGCCTTCCAGGTGTCGAGCTCGATCTCACCTCCGTCGGTGGTTCGGCCCCGGGGGCACTTCGTCGTCACCGTCCGGCCACCGAGGACGACCGGGCCCTCGGTTGACCCGTGCCAGTTCCCCGTGCGCTCGGCGGCCGGAATCCGGGCGTGCTTGGGACCGATCCGATCCTCGAGCTCGGCCTCCATCATCTGGTACATGACGACCAGCCCGGTGGCCGAGGCGAACGCCATCAGTCCGTCCTTGATCGCCCCGGCCACCTCGGCCAGGGCCACGGTCGCCTCAACGGGCAGGTCAGCCACTCGGGACGCCTCCTCCGCCTCAGCGACGGTCACAACAGCTACTTTCTTCTTCACGGTGGTCCCCTTCCCATTGGGTTACTTGGTCGTGCCCGATCCCTACCAGTTGGCAGGTCTCAGGCGGGGGACCACCGCATCACTTCAACAATGTTCGGGACAAGCTCATCATTGCCTCGGTCACGCCTATCGCCCAAGTTCGCGGCGCATCCGACCTTGTTCCATGCCCTCGTTGCGCTGAGCCGATCCGAGAAGCAGCTTCGGTATGCAGGTTCTGCGGGACCGAGCTCGAGGAGGATGACTTCGAGCTGGACGAGTCCGAGACGGAGTAATCGGCGATCCCGGCCACCAAGTGTTCTTTGTCCCTGCAGATAGCTCCGGTTCCCAACACATTCCGGGCGCAAAGCTGGAATTCGGCAACGGCAGGACAGATCTCCGGTGCCACGCATCTGACGTAATGGGGTGACCGGGTCCCCGTGACCTGAGCCCGCACTGGTACTGATTCAGTTGCTATCGCGCGTTCCGTGATTCCTAAACGCGCTGCATTGTGGCCACCGAGATCGACGACGGGAACCGGAGACGAGGGAGCGAGTAGGACTGACATCGACGCGGCGAGTCAATTCTTGTGCCGCGACTGAGCCTGTGGGGTGCACATGCGCGAGTGCACCTTGCATTGCGCCGACGTCGTTGCATCGCAGACCCAGGACGGAGCGATCCCAAGCTTGAGATGCCACGGAGGAGGAAGACCGGGAGGTTACTTGACAAGTAGCTCTGGGGTCTCCTTTTTGTGGATCGAGGTTAAGGTGCCTGCAACCGCGCGACCAGAAGGGGCGATTCGCGCGACCGATCAGGTAAGGATGGCGGGATGGGAGTTGGTAGCGAACGATTCACACGTGAGCGCGCTCCGTCGCTCCTCTCCAAACGAGAGCGATTCCACCTCGCCTACCGCCTGGCCAGCCGCTCGTATCAACTACTGGTCGCCCGTTCCAGTCGGACGCCACGGCCACATATGGCAGCGGCAGCAGCCTGCGCCGTTGGCGACATCGTGGGCGCCGTTGCACTGCGGCGGTCCCGTCGGTTTGCACTGGTACCGCGCCTGGTAGCCGATGCTGTCGACACCGCGCTATGGAGCCAGGGCACAACTGGCTTGGAGCTCGCCACCATGCCCGGAGTCCCCCTTGCCATGGAAGCAGGGCTCCGGATCGGAGTGGCCGGGTTGATCGTCCCCGTGATCAATGCCTCCGTCACAGGTTGCGCTCGACGGATGAAGGGCCAACCCGTTTCGAATGGATCCTTTCGCTATCAGGCGATGGCCGTGGCCCTCGGTGCCGGCATCGCATCGTATGAGGCAAATCGTCGCCGAGTCGCGTTGGCTCGTCACCAACTGGAACTTGAAGCCCGCATCGGCGTAGCGCGCCTGGCAGGGCAGAACGAGGTCGCCACGGGCGCTGACACCGTGGTCGATCTTCTCAGCCGGACCACGCCCCTGCTGTCCTCGCCGGTCGGTTCGGTCACAGTGGGAAGGATGCTCGCCGACTGGCGACAGTCGCTCGCGGCGTCAACCGCGGAACATGCCACCTACCTCGGCATTTCCCTGGCCAGGTGGCAACGGAGGCACAACGAGTCTCAACACGACCTCGCAGCCGACGTCACCTTCGAGATCGGGGAGGGGCACGGGACCATTCTGTTGTCCGGTCATCAGGCCGGATGGCTCGAGGTCGCGCTCGACGAGCTGACCTTGCGAGCCATGGTGACAGTGATGGCCGTAGACATCGCCGAAGCCCGACAGCCCAATCAACCCCTCCGTCTACTTGTTGGCGAGTACGCCCTTGACATCCCGGCTGATCCGCGACCGGGCCTCGTGCCGTTCGATGCCGGGCCATTGGGTTTCTTGGCCTCGTCCATGTGGATCGCCGACACCCTCCTCCCCGGCGAAATCGAGCCACGTGTGTGGGCCGTGGCACCGGTCGCCGCCGCTGGTCCACTCCTGGCGATCTGGGCTCACCGAAAGGTTGCGCGACGGGGCGAAGCAGCACATGCTCGAGTTCTGTTCGCTGCGCTTGTACATTCACTTGTCCATGCCGCAGCATCAACGGGCACCATGCGGAACACCAGAAACCCCGAAGGCATTCAGCGGTTTCCGTTCCTTGGAGGCATCAACATGCTCGCCATGATGGTGCCGCTGTACTGGGGCGATCTCGACTCAAGCCAACAAGTACTGGCCGTCGCCGCAATCGCAGCCATCTTTGCCGTCGGGCTCTTCCTCCTCCCGGAACGAATCCAGTGGAGCCACTTCATTGCGGAACTGCTGTGGCCGGCAGCCGCGTTCTATTCGATGATCACCATGCGTTCACAACTCGAATCGGAGGCAAGGCAGCTCAGTGCCGAGCTCGAGAACAACGATCAGGGAATAGTGGCCAACGCTTTCATCGAAGGACGCTCCTACGTTCTAGGACTCGTCTCCGAAACCCGTTATGCGGCGCACCGAGAGTTTGCAGCCGTCAGGGGTCAGCTCGACGAGCGCATCAGTGCTGAAGTCACGCGTCGCCTGGATGAAGTCGACAAACGGTTGGAGGAGTTGTCATGCGCAAACGAGTCGTAGTCATTGATGATGATGACATCAGTCGGAGAGGTCTCACCGAGCTCCTCGCTGACCGCCCTGAGCTCGAGGTGGCCGGTTCCCTCGTGCACGATGAGGCACTCGAGTGGGACGCCGAGTGGGACACCATTGACATCGCCATTGTCGACGCCGCCGACAGCCGACGGGCCGACGACCACTTCCCCGGTGTTGGGGTTGTCGACCACATCCGACGTCGTCGTAGCAGCGACCAGACGATGGTGATTGTGCTCACCGGCCACTTCTTCGACGACGCGGTCCGCCGGAGGATGCGAGAGGCTCGAGCCGACTTCTTCTACCATCGGAGCGAGCTTCAGGAGTCTGCGGATTTGTATGAGGCGATCCTGCATCCGGAGAAGGCTCGATCGGGCGTGCCCGAAAGCACGGATCCCGAGGCCCAGTTCCGCCTTGGAGTCGTGTCGGGCACCCGCATCAACGACGCGGTTCGCTACTCAGGCTCGGCTGGTCTCGAAGGCAAGCTCATTGGTCGGCAGGGAGATCGAAGCAGATCCTGGTCTCGTCTACGGACTTCGTTCAACGATGTAGCGCACCTCAATCCCGTAAACGCCGACGGAACTCCCCCCGAGCGGCTTCAACGCGACCCGTCGCTCACCCAGATCGAACGCTTCCTCAACTGGGCGACTCGGGCGAAGGACGCACCGAGGTAGGGAAAGGTCGATGCAGAGTTCCGGCAGCTTGCGGCGGGCCTGACTGATCTGAAGGACTTGTCTGACACTGGTTACTGTGGAGGCATGCGACGGCTACAGGCTCCGCTCGAATGTCGACAGCGCCGCATCAGGGCAATGGGGTGCCAAAGGTCGGAGTGAGCAGTGTGAGGCAGGAGGGCTCGCCGAACGCCAATCCTGACGGCTCCGCCGAGCGCGCGGATCGAACCCGCGTCCAGCCCGCCGGGGTGGAGAGCGCCAAGATCTCAGTCCTGAATCCCGCCTGGCACTGCGCACTGCTATCGAAGCCGGATGCTTACTCGACCGCGCGAAAGCGCTCTTTGGATCGCGCGGCCTCCCTTGTTACGGTCACCGGCAATCGGACTAGAGGCGGAGGCGTTGATGCGCAACATGCGGGCAAGCTTGGCAAGAACATTGGCGATGGGAATTCTAGCGCCGTTGATGTTGATGATTTGCGCCGCCGGGCCGGCAGCGGCTGCCCAATCTGTCAGCGACGACAGTGGAGTAGTTGCCGGCGCGCTGTCAGCGGTCGCTCGACCGTTGGCTGCAGTGGAACCACACCTCTCAGATGCGGTGGGGACGGCAGCGGCTGCACCGACTGCCGATGGGAAGGGATTCTGGACTGTGACTAGCAGGGGGACGGTGTCCGTCCAGGGTGACGCCACTTCATATGGCGACGCGTCATCGCTGAACTTGAAAGGGTCTATCGTCAGTATTGCCCCCACGTTCGATGGCCGTGGTTACTGGCTCCTCGGATCAGATGGAGGTGTGTTCAGTTATGGAGACGCCAGCTTTTTCGGCTCTACCGGCAACCTGGTGCTGAACGCTCCTGCACTGCAAATGGTGTCGACGCCGGATAGTCGGGGTTACTGGTTTGTTGCGTCAGACGGAGGCATTTTCAGTTACGGCGACGCCCGCTTCTTCGGTTCAACTGGAGCCTGGCATCTGAATAGGCCCGTTGTCGGGATGGCAGACACGAGTTCCGGATCTGGGTACTGGTTAGTGGCCGCCGACGGCGGCATCTTCTCATTCGGAAACGCCGCCTTCTTCGGATCGACCGGTGCCATCTCGCTCAATGAGCCCGTCGTGGGAATGGCCTCGACTTCGGACAGCCGTGGGTACTGGTTGGTGGCCGCCGATGGCGGAATCTTCTCCTTTGGAGACTCGCAGTTCCACGGGTCGGCGGTAGGTGACGCTTCTCCCGGAACGGTGGTCAGCATCGTGGCAACTGGTGACGGTGGCGGGTATTGGGTGATCGGCAATGATGGAAGTATCTACGCCTATGGTGACGCGGCCACCACCGGCGGCGGAGCGCCTTCGACGGGAATCGCACTGTCTCCCGAGTACCTGGGCGAGACGTCGGCAATCGATAGCCAGTCTTTCTCGACGAATGACTCGGTTCATGCGGTGAACGGACAAAACTACTCACAGAGTGTGGTCGGCACGACGTGGATAACAGGGAACCCGTTGATTCCAGCAAACATCGCCTATGCCGAATGGGATCTGGGCCGAAACTACAATTTCCTAAACACGACGTTGGGCCTTGACGACACCAGCCAGCCTTCTGACGTCTTGGTCAGGTTCCAGATCTACGGAGACAATAACCTCCTGTTTACCCGAGACATCTCCCTGGGACAGGATATTCCAATTCACCTTTCCGTAGAGGGCGTGCTTCGTCTCAAGCTCGAAGTAACTGAGCTCTCTGGTTCAACGGAAGATGTCCAAGCTGAGTCGGTGTTCGGCTCGGCTCAGGTCACTCCGTAGAGGGCGTGGAGAAGCCTGCCGTGTACTCCGTGCTTGCTTCACTGCGACGCATGGCACGGGCCCCCCCAGGCGTCATGGCCGACTGAGCCCGTCCCTGATCAGTCGCCGGTTCGCGGCGTGGCCCGCGCCGCCCGACGTCGAGCATGCTTGCCGTCAGCGAGCACACCGGTCCTCCTCGCCGCACCGGCCGGTGCCTGCTTCAGAATTCTTGAGCAGAATCCGCCTGTTGACTCTCTGAGCTGGGGGTTTATGAGACTCAGGCCAGTCTTAGGCACCCCGCAGGAGACATGGGGTAACTGAATGCTGAGGAAGACTGGCATCGCCCTGTGCATTTGAGGCAGTTGACCTGCGCTTCGACACCCCCGACGCGCTTCAAGAAGGCATGGGTTTGCCGAACGTTGCGGAGCCTCCGGACCATATGGGACGAAGGTGAAGGATGGCCCGTGGATTTCCACAGATCAGGGCTATCTGCGGCAAGTGGCGTTCTCTCACGTGCTTCACACTCGCTCAGAGAGAGCACGGATGAGCCACGATCCGATCGCACGATCGCTGTAGGTCGATCGCTGGCTCCATCTCAGGTGTAGTTGCTGGTTGTTGGATTCCAGTCGACGTCTTCGTACCAGACGACCATGATCGCCTGCTCCGCAGCGGCGTCCTCAATGACGTGAAGGCTCTCGCCTTCGATCGGCCGGCTTGGATAGAGCAGGGCTCCGGCGACCGAATCCCATTGAGCCGCTTCCAACTCGTCGATCGCGGTATCGAGATATCGCTGCAATTGATTCAGATGCCGTAGAACGTTTCGCCGGACGCGAGGTGGCGGAATCCTTCTCCAGTCGGTCCCCTTGATCTCGATCACGATCGATGACCGCTCCGGCTCAATCGTCGCGACTGCGATATCAACCCGACCTTGACCGTCAACAATCCGCCATGATCTCTCTGGGGCTGCGGTGGCCCCTAGAAGTTCGGCAATGAAAGCCTCCTGGACTTGGCGATGGAAGCGCTGACCTGCTCGAAGACGCTCAGTGTCCATCAGTCCTCCCTCGTCACCTCTCAACTATGACTTGCCGGGTCCGTCGATCGGGATCCAGCCACCACGCTCCTGACCGGACCATTTCGATAGGCCCCCTGTTTGCCACGGGCCCGGTCTATCTCCATAGGTGGATCCGACAGAGCCACCTGGCATTGTGGTGCCCCTGGTCATCTTGGTTGGTGTGGCAGTGCGATGAGACCTATAGATACGACGCTTACGATGGAGTCCTCGATTGCGATGAGTTACGCCCAACAATATGAGTTCCACGCGAAGCGGCCCAGCGTCTATCTCGATCAATGGGTGTGGGTGCGCCTCGCCAAGGCAGCGGCGGGAGAACCTCGAGAGACAGGCGATGATTTGGTGCTCAAGGCGGTCGAGAGTGCTCGCGATGCCGGTGTCGCGTTTCCGCTGTCTTCGACGCACTACATAGAAACGAGCAGGGTAAGAAGTCATCGACAGCGAACGGATCTGGCCAATGTCATGGGGTCGATTTCGCACTTTCGCACATTGCGGCCCCGTCGCGAATTGCTTCGCCATCAACTACTCACGGTGATGCAGGAAATACTGGGTCGGCCAACGTTCAGTCCGGAGTACCTCGAGCCTCTTGGGGTCGGCGTCTACTGGACATTCCGCAGCGAACATCGCAGACTGACGCTGCATGGACCCCAGGAAGTCCTCGATGCCGTTGATGGATCACTGACGCCCGATGTCCTTTGCCGCGCTTCGCAATGGGCTGAGCTTCAGTTCCTAGCTGGGCCGCGAGATGAAGACATTACGAAACTTCGGGAGCAATACGGGTATCGGCCCGAGACGACGGAAGAGATGGGCGCGAGCCGATTGAATTGGGAGGAAGCCTACGTTGGACTGTTGCGGGATGATCCGATCACCCGAGCTGAGTTGCGGGTGCGCGTGCAAGCGCGCGAAGTGGCCCATGAGCACCTGGATCTGCTTATCGGTCTCTTCAAGGAATACGGACTCTCCCTTGATCGACTAACGGGTGGTCCAAGTGCCGAGCCAGGAAGCGGCCGACCACGGATGACAGCGTTCTTTGATGCGATGCCTAGCGTCCGAGCCGCTGTCGACATGAAGGTCGAACTCTTTCGCAATCGGAGTAACACTTGGAAGGTCAACGACCTCTACGACATTGACGCGGCGAGCCTCGCCATTCCGTATTGCCACGTCATTGTGGCGGACAAGGCCAAAGTCGCTGCTCTCCTGAGAACTGGCTCTGATAAACACAACGGAACCAGGCTTGTCCGGAGGCTCTTGGACCTTGTCGACATCCTGCCTCCAATGGAAGTAGCTGCTCGCGCGTTGGGCGGGGATCCGATTGGCTGGGACTGGTGCAACCCAGGAGTCGCCTTCGAACCACTATCGCCTGAGGCTGTGTTCAAGCGCAAGGGAAGCATCAGGTAGTTAGCCTCTCCTCTTGCCGCTGGCGGCGTGTGACGTAGAGAGCCGCCCCGAGTCCGACTAGGGACGCGGTGACGATCCAACGCATCGGGTGTCGGTAAGAATCCGCTATGCACGGAGCCTTGCACGATGGGCGAGGTCAACCCGCATGGCTGCGCCGCACAGAATCGCGCGTGTGCCCCGCTACGGCTCGGAGCGGAGGTTTGCATCGAAGACCTCGAGTAATCTCACAGCCTGGACACATTTCCGGTTATTGGGCGGGTCTCGACTTTCTCGGAAAGTCGCAGTCGGCAACGCAGAAAGGTGTTGACGTCAATGATCAGAGACTCTGGACTCAAAGCACTGGGCGCGTTGGTCCTAGTGATTGCCATTGGTACCGGGCTGACGGCCTGTGGAAGTAGCTCGAGTAGCTCGAGCTCTACAACTTCAAAGCCTTCGCAAACGGGGCAGTCTGCGACGGACTGCTCAGGCACTAAACAGTTCACCGAGGACCACGCCGCCTCAATCGAATACGCCTACGCACATTCCCCATTGGTAGATTCAATACTGGCCAACGTTGCCTTAGTCACCAAGTATTCGCAGAATCCGGATGCTTCGAACCTTGCTGCCCTTAAGCAGGCGATGGGCCCGACAGAGTTCGCGGCACTCATCGCACAGCAAACGGAATTGTCCCAGCTGGTTATTCCATACGAGGCGCAACTGAAGTGCGTCCTAGCGAGTTCAACCGTTCCGCCTCCAACGCCTTGACCTGACCCCCTGAACCCGGTCCACCTCCTATGAGATCAACCGTCCCGACAGACTGGGCCGAGGAGGTGGAGCGAGGTGAAGAGGAGTTGCCGTATCGGCGGGTGAGTTCAGCGTCAACCGGGGCTCGTGACCTTTCGGTGCCCTGAGCAGGGAGTTCAGGGTCGGAGGCCGTGTCCCGTGCCCCGTTCACGAGACATGGGGTAACTGAATGCTGAGGAACCTCGGGAACCGGGGGATGGCGGCAGAGGATGGCCCATGGCTCGTGGCTCGCTCCACCTGTCAATGTTCGTCCAGGGTGACCATTTGTACGATGAACGGGACGTGTGCAACATCCGAGTCCTCGTCGCCGACGATCACCGAGTGGAGTCCAACGTCGTAGA
>OCTA010002751.1_pt1 | contig 15817 bp, 13 predicted proteins | sample 1538991 | NCBI WGS metagenome assembly OCTA01 (sample SAMEA3539302, study PRJEB22396) | soil metagenome | biome: tundra; feature: field; material: soil | place: USA | collected 2010-05 | depth 0.15 m | reverse complement strand
CGAGAGGCGTTGGTAGAGCTCAGCCCCCAGCAGTTGGACCTCCCGCGCATTCTGGGCCAGCGAGTCCTGTTGCCAGCCATATGCGACGGCCCGGAGGAGGGCTATCAGCGAGGTGGGGGTGGCGAGCAGCACATGATTGGCAACGGCGTGCTCCATCAGGCCCGGCTCATGTTCGAGGGCGGCCGTCAACAACGGATCACCGGGGATGAAGGCCACCACGAACTCTGGCGACGGATCGACGCGTTTCCAGTACTCCTTCTTTGCCAGTTGATCGACGTGGGCTTTCAGCTGGCGACCGTGGCTGGCCAGACAGGCTCGCCGAACTGATTCATCGTCGGCCTCGTTGGCATCGAGAAACGCTTGCATCGGGACCTTGGCATCAACTGCCACGTTCTTTCCGCCAGGAAGATGTACCACCATGTCGGGCCGCATCCGCCCGCCATCGGCGTCCGAGGTGACCTGTTCGTCAAAGTCACAGTGCTCCAACATGCCGGCCATTTCGACAACCCGCCGCAGCTGCAGCTCTCCCCATTGGCCGCGGGTCTGAGGGGCCCGGAGTGCCTTGACCAGATTGCCCGTTTCTTTTTGGAGTTGGTCATGCGAGGTCGACAAGTGTTTCATCTGCTCGGTGAGGGTGGAGTAGGCCTTTTGGCGCTCCACCTCCAGGCGCTGCATCCCCACCTCGTACTTGCCGAGCTGCTCGCCGATCGGCTTCAGGAGCTGTTCGATCGCCACCTGGCGCTTGGCCAACTCACCTTCGGCGGCTTCCCTGGTCTCCTTCAGCTTCACGTCCGCCAGCTGGAGGAACTGCTCATTGTTCTGTTGCAGTGCCTGGGTGGAGAGCCGGGCAAATTCACCAGTCAGTTGTTCTCGGGTCTCATCGAACGTCACCGCCCGCTCTTCGCCGGCACGACGTTCGTGATCAAGTTCGGTCGTGAGTCGAACCATCTCTGACTGGGTGGCGGCGACCTGTTGCTGCAGGCCGGATATGTCGCTATTGAGACCCTGGTTGGCCTGGTTCGCATCGGCGAGACGGGCTTCGGCGGTGCGAGCCGACGCCACGTGACCGGCCCGTACGAGCAACCCGACCACGACTCCGAAAGCGGCCCCAGCGATGAGCCCGATGATGAGCCCGGTAATCATGATTGGTTTCTCCTCGGAGCCGACAACGTCGCAGTACGAGCCCCAGTAGCCGTGATGGCCAGCGTACCGGCGGGGTGTCACACGGTTCGGACTCCCGGTACCTGTCAACAAAAATGAGACACCGATTGCAGTGAAGCATCAAATGGCGATCGGCCAACCCCTCGACAATGCGCGACCTCATCGTGACAACATGGGGTCCATGCACCGCGTGGTTGTTGTCGGCGCTGGATTCGGTGGACTGTCGGCCGCCAGGGCATTGGCCGACCAGCGTGTCGAGGTTACCGTCGTCGACCAGCGGAACTACCACACGTTTCAACCTCTCCTCTACGAAGTCTCCACCGCCGGTCTCGACCCCGGTGACGTGGCATACCCGATCCGGGCCATTTTCGGACGCACCCCCAACGTGACGTTCCGATACGGCACAGTGACCGGCGTGGACTGGGACGCTCGATCGATCAGGCTGGAAGGTGCCGATCCGTTACCCTTCGACTCGATCATCGTGGCCAGTGGCGCCATCGCCAAGTACTTCGGGATCCCAGGGGCCAAACAGTTCACTCATCCGCTGTATACACTGGCCGACGCCGGTCACCTGCGAGACCACATTCTCCGTCGCCTGGAGGAGATCGACGCCCATCCCGAACGCATCACCGACGGGATCCTCACGTTTGTCGTAGTCGGCGGAGGTCCGACCGGGGTGGAGGTGGCTGGAGCCCTGGCCGAGTTGCTCGATGTCTCCGTCCGCCATGACGGATTCGATTTTGATCGTTCCCACGCCAGAATCGTCCTTGTCGACGGGCTCAGCCGGCTCCTCACTCCCTTCAAGGAGTCCGCCGCCACGTACGCAGCCGACACGCTCAAAGCCCGAACCGTGGAGCTACAACTTGGCCGGATGGTCAGGGAAGTGACCGCGACCTCCGTTGAACTCGATGACGGAACCCGCATCCCCACCCGAACTGTCGTATGGGCGGGTGGGGTCACCGTCAGCGGCACCATTGCTTCCGAGCTGGGGGCTCTTTCAGATCACAATGGGCGCCTCGTGGTGCGGGCAGACCTCGCCCTACCGGATCATCATCAGGCATACGCCATCGGCGATGCTGCCGCCGTCCCCTGGGGAAAAGGCAAACCAGGCACGACGTGCCCACAACTGGCCCAAGTGGCCATCCAATCGGGCAAGCACGCTGCCCAACAGATCGTCAACCGGGTGGAGGGGCGACCCACCCTTCCATTTCAGTATCACGACAAAGGAATGATGGCCACCATCGGGCGCCGCGCCGCCATCGCCGAATTCCCAAAAGGCACGGTTGTCCGCGGGACTCTGGGCTGGCTGACGTGGCTCGGCCTCCACATCCTCTATCTCATCGGCTTTCGCAACAAGATCATCGTATTGGTGAACTGGTCATGGCGATATTTGTCGTGGGCATCGGGCCCCCGGATCATTGTGGGTGAAGACATGAGTGCCCACCCGGATCCCGACGATGGCAGTGGTACCGATCACCCGGACGACGACGCCGGTGCCGCAGTCAGTCCTCCGTGACCACTTCTCGTCTCAACATTCCCCCCGACGGAAGAGGCTGAATGGTGCCGGAGTACGGTGGGCAAATGGACGAGCCCCTGGCGCAGATCGACCGTCAGGTCCTTCAGCTGTTTGCCATGGTGGGCGAAAGCGTGGCCGGAGCCACCCACGCTCTTCTTTCCGGTGACAGGGAAGCGGCCAAGGCACTGGCCGACAGAGACGAAGTGGTTGACAATCTCTATCGGGAAATCGAGCATCAGACGATGGATCAGTTGACGACCGGGCGCATCGACTCACCGGCCGATCTTCACTTTTTGGTCACCGTCATCAGGATGCTCCCTGACATCGAGCGTAACGGCGACCTCGCCGAGCATGTGGCCCGGCGGGCCGCCCGCGGCCTTGGCACGGAACTTTCCGCCCGCAGCCGAGGCCTGGTCGAACGCATGGGCGAAGTGGCCATTCACATGTGGCGCGCCACTGCCAATGCCTATGCCGATCGACTCACCACCGCAGCGTCGGTCGTGGACACCCTCGACGACGAGATGGACGATCTCCACGTCAGCCTCACCGTAGAAGTGGTGGCCGGCACCATGCCACTCCCAGTGGCGGTGGAGCTGGCCATGGTTGCCAGGTTCTACGAAAGGTTCGGCGATCATGCGGTGAACTTGGCCAAGCGGGTCACTGGGTTGGCCGCGGTCGTCCCCAGCACCAAAATCACTTGACCGGTACTCAGGTCAGCCCACCATGCCGAGCGCAACCAGCGACTCGGCGATCTGTACCGCATTGAGGGCCGCACCCTTACGCAGATTGTCTCCGCTGACGAACAGTGCCAACGACTGCTCACCACCATCGGCCTGGCGGATCCGACCGACCAGCGAGGGGTCGGCTCCCGTCGCCTGTAGGGGAGTGGGCATGTCCGACAGTTCCACCCCCGGGGCCGCACCCAGGAGCTCTGTGGCCCGCTCAGGAGTGATCGGCCGGTCGAATTCGGCCACGATGGCCATCGAATGGCCGGTGAACACCGGGACCCGCACGCAGGTGCAGGTCACCCTCAATGCCGAGATCTCGAGGATCTTCCGACTCTCATCACGGAACTTCTGTTCCTCGTTCGTTTCACCTGACCCGTCGTTCACCACCGACCCCGCAATCGAGAGCACGTTATGGGCGATCGTGCCAGGGAAGATTGACGCCGGGGGGAATTCGATGGCTGACCCGTCGAAGGTCAACACCGCGGCCGACCCGGCCGATTTGTTCAGCTGCTCCTCGAGCTCGGCCACTCCGGCAAGCCCGGCCCCCGATACCGCCTGGTAGGTGGACACCACCAAGCGATTGAGGCCCGCCTCGTCATGGAGCGGCTTCAATACCGGCATGGCCACCATGGTGGTGCAGTTCGGGTTGGCCACTATTCCCTTGGTGATGCCGGCCAGAGCGCTGGCGTTGACCTCGGGAACGACCAATGGGACGTCGGGATCCATCCTCCACGCCGACGAGTTGTCGATCACAATGGCCCCGGCCGCCGCAAATTTAGGGGCCAACTCCCGCGAGGCGTTCGCCCCATTGGAGAAGAGGGCAATGTCGATACCCGCCAAGTCGGCGATGGATCCGTCTTCCACCACCACCTCGTCTCCCCGGAACGGCAGACGACGCCCTGCCGACCGCGAGGAAGCGAAGAAACGCAGGTCGTCGAGGGGAAAGTCACGCTCCTCGAGCACCGACCGCATCACCGCACCCACCTGACCGGTGGCACCGACAACGGCTACTCGCATGAGCCCAGTCTACGACGGGTTCGCCAGGTCGAAGGCGGTGTGAAGGACGCGCACCGCCGTCTCGGCACAATCGGCGCGCACCACGCACGAAATGCGTATGGTCGACGTCGAGATCATCTCGATATTGATGCCTTCCTTGGCCAGCGTCTCGAAGGTGAGGGCGGTTACACCAGGGTGGGTCTTCATGCCCGCCCCGACCAGCGACACACGGGCCACATTCGAGTCGCTGGTGACTCCGGTGGCGCCTAACTCGGGAATGAGGGCCTCTGACACTTCGGTACTGACGGCCAAATCAAAACCGGGCACCGTAAAAGAGATGGCGGTGGTCCCATCCAGCGACGCGTTCTGCACGATCATGTCCACCGAGACATTCCGATCGGCCAGCGCTCGAAACAAGCGGGCAGCAACGCCAGGCCGGTCGGGCAGTCCGGCCACCGTCACCTTGGCCTCTGTGGCGTCGTGGGTGATGGCGGTTACGACAGCCTGTTCCATGGTTTCATCCTCCTTGTCGACCCAGGTACCCGGTTCCCAGGTGAAACTGGATCGCACATGTAGCGGCACGTGGTGATTTCGAGCGAATTCCACCGAGCGCAGCGATAACACCCGGCCGCCGGTGGCGGCGATCTCCAGCATCTCGTCGTAGCTGACCCGGGCCAGTTTGCGGGCTTCGGGCACGATGCGCGGATCGGCGCTGTACACCCCGGATACATCGGTATAGATCTCGCACACATCAGCGTTCAATGCAGCGGCGAGCGCCACCGCGGTGGTGTCGGACCCTCCCCGTCCCAGGGTGGTGATGTTCCGATCGGTGGACACCCCCTGAAACCCGGCCACCACCGGGACACCACCGGATGCCAGGGTGGCCAACAGCCTCTCGGCCCTGATCTCGATGATCTTGGCCCGGGTGTGCACGTTGTCGGTGATGATGCCGGCCTGACTGCCCGTGAAGGACTGGGCGGTCACGTCGAGGTCGGCCAACGCCATGCAGAGGAGCGCCATCGTGATCCGCTCACCCGCGCTGAGCAGCATGTCCACCTCTCGGGTGGGCTGGGTGAAGCTGACTTCTGCAGCCAAACGCACCAGTTCGTCGGTTGTCTTTCCCATGGCGCTGACCACGACAACCACGTCGTCGTCGGCACGCCGGCTTCGAGCCACATGGTCCGCCACCGCCCGAATCCGATCGGAGTCGGCTACCGAGGTGCCGCCGAATTTCTGCACCACGAGGGACATGGCTGCTCAGGCTACCGCTCTCCCAGCGACTACCCTCGTGCACCGTGTCCACCGAGAAGCGTCAACGCCAGAAGGCCGGTCGCCAGGCTCGCCTCCAAGCCCAGCAAAAAACCCAGAAGCGCAAACAGACCCTGAAGCGGGCCATCACCTTCGGGATCGTGGCCCTCATCGTGGTCGGCATCGCCGTTTGGATCTCCAGTGGTTCAAAGAAGAAGACCACCGCGTCACACTCCAGCGCCACCACCAAGCCAACGACGACGACCACCAAGCCGGCACCCAAAGGCGGCTCAGGGGATACCAGTCTCGGCGCCATCACCACCTCGTCCGACTGCCCGACCAGCTTCACCGCCACCTTGAACAAACCTTCGTATCCGTCGTACCCGCCGATGACGATCTCCGCCTCGAAGACCTACACCGCCACCGTCACCACTGACGTAGGCCAGTTCACCATCCAACTGGACCCGAAAGCTGCGCCCAAGGCAGTCAACAGCTTCGTCTACTTGGCCAATCAGCACTTCTTCGACTGCATCATCTTCCACCGGGTGATTCCTGGGTTCGTGGACCAGACAGGTGACCCGACCGGAACCGGATCGGGCGGGCCCGGCTACCAGTTCGCCGACGAGCTACCCAAGGCCGCCAACCCCCAGTACCCGAACTATTCGCTGGCCATGGCCAACTCCGGGCCCAATACCAATGGCAGCCAGTTCTATGTGGTCGATGGCACCCAGGGCGAAAACCTGGCTCCCAACTACACGCTCTTCGGCAAGGTGACCTCGGGGACGAGTGTCGTCGACAAGATCAATACCGACGGCAGTTCCTCCGGGGTTCCCCCCACCGTTCTCCATCGCATGATCTCGGTGACCGTTGCCGTGTCATAGATCGGTCCCACACACCCCACACACCCCACATCCAGTATCGCCACAATCTCAACCATCACAAGGAGAATTCCGTGTCCCCTGAGATCCCCGCAGCTGACGGCTCGAGCCCAAAGACCCAGCGTTTCGACAGCCCTCCCCCCATGATCATCGATCCGGCCAAGCGCTATACGGCCGAGATGGTGACCAACAAGGGCACCATGACCATCGCCCTCGACCCGCTCGCCGCCCCGACGACTGTCAATAATTTCGTGTTTCTGGCCCGCTGGCACTACTACGACGGAATCGTGTTCCATCGGATCATCCCGGGTTTCATGCTGCAGGGTGGCGACCCCGAGGGATCGGGACGCGGGGGCCCCGGCTACCGGTTCGACGATGAACTGCCTGCCCGCGGCCGTTACGAGCTTGGTTCGTTGGCCATGGCCAACTCCGGGCCCAATACCAATGGCAGCCAGTTCTTCATCATCAGCGGTCCCAATGGCGTCTCGCTCCCTCCCAGTTACTCGCTGTTCGGCAAGGTCGTGGGCGGCACCGAGACCATCTCCGCCATCGAATCGACCGGAAGCCGGTCCGGGACTCCGTCCGAACACGTGACCATCGAGTCGGTGACGATCACCGAAGCCGACTGACCACGTGCGGGGCGCCGACACCGCGTCCCCCGTCTCTCAGGGCCCGGCAACTGTTTCCCGTCATCTCTGGGTGATTGCAAATTCTCATTCGCTCAGAGGTCCAGAATTGGCCACTGTCCGAGGATGAGCGCATTGGCTCACCACTCGGCGTCAGGTCGGCAGTGCCCCGAGCCCGGCTTCGGCCGGGGCTCCATTGACAAAGACTGCCACCGAGCCCTCGCCGGCGGACCGCCATTGACCGGTGGGGTCCCGAATGAGCGCAGTGCGCTCGGGTACTCCGGCTACCGGGGTTCCCCGAGGGGCCAATAGCACCGACCGATGGAGCTTTTGGCCATGGGCGTCTTCGTGGGTGTCGCCGAAGTGGGGCACCACCGCCACCCCACTGACCAAGCCGAGCCCCAACGTCAACCCACCGCCACGAGCGTCGACCATCGGGTCGGTGAGGGCCATCGCCGCCCCAGATGAACCGGCAATCACCGCTCCGTCCTGCCACGCCAGAACCAGGGCGTCCCATACCTTGGATCCCTTCAGCACACTGCGCAGGTGCATTGGCGATGACCCGGTGAGGTAGACGAAGCGGGACGAGCGGATCACCGCAGCGGCACCGGGATCCTCGGCGTCGGCCCGGGACAGGACCATCAGGCCCTCTACCCGCCCGTCCAGAGGGCCGAACCATGCTCCAGCCTGGACCACCGCTCGCTCGGGATGCTCGTAGGCGCCTGCCGTGGGCAACACCAGCACCTCATCAGATCCGGATGCGGCGAGCAGTTCGGCATCGAACGAGCAACCCGGTTGCCATTCGCCGCCACCGACCAGGGCAACGATGCCGGGGGACTGAGATGTTCCGTTCATGATGGTCACTGTAGGTGGGTCTTTCGGGAGTGGCCGACGGTCGGAGAACCCGGTCCCGTCTACTCCTCGGTCGGGGTCGGGTCGTCGCGATGCATCATTCGGCCCATGGCGTCGCACACCTCGATGGAGAGGGCCAGCGAATCGGCCAGAATCCCCATGTTGAAGAACCCATGGACCTGGTCGTCATAGCACCGGTACTCCACCTCGACCCCTGCACTCGTCAGCTTGTCGGCGTATGCCTGGCCATCGTCACAGAGGGGATCGAATCCGGCCGTCACCACCAGCGCCGGTGCCACACCGTCGACCTCGTCAGCCAACAGCGGGGATGCAGCGGCCAACTCCCAGTCCGCTTGGTCGGGCAGGTAGGCGCGGCGGAATCCCTTCATACTCTGCAGCGTCAGGAAGAACCCCTCCCCGAAGATGCGTATCGATTCCGAGTCGAAGCGGGCACTGAGGCCCGGATAGAGCAAACCCTGGGCAAATGGAGCTGGAATACCAGGAGCCACCGTCACTGCCGATGCCGTCGGCACCGATGCACCCTTTCGGGTGAGAAGGGCGACCGCCGCCGCCAGGTTGCCACCCGCGCTGTCCCCCATCACTCCCACCCGATCTTCGGCGATCCTGAGCTCGTCGGCATGGCCGCACACCCATGCATAGGCGGCCAGCGCGTCGTCGACCGCCGCCGGAAACGGATCCTCTGGTGCCAGCCGGTAGTCGACGGCGACCACCACGCACCCGCTGACGGCGGCGAGCAGCCGGCATGATGCATCGTGGGAGATGAGGTCACCAGTGACCCACCCACCTCCGTGGTAGTAGACGATCGCCGGCGGCCGGGCCCCGAGTCCCACCCCGGACCCGACGCCGGTTCCGAACCGACGGTAGATGCGCACCGGGATGCCGTTCGAACCCTCCGGGCTCTCCGTTGCCGGAATCAACCGACCGACCACATGCACGTCGGTCCGGATGGGCATGGCAATGAGCGCCATGCGCTGCAACTGCTTGCGCATCACCAAGGGGTCGCCCAAGCCCTCGCCCGTGTCACCACCGCCGGTAACACCCTCCAATCGTTTGCTTACCTCCAACAAGGCCTGGGTACTCCGATTGAGCACGCGCCCGTTGACCTGGATTGGGGCCTGCTTGCCCAGGAGCGCGAGCACCAGCTCGGGATGGCGAAACAACCACGAGACGAGGCTGGCTGCAAGAGGCCAGCGCTCGTTGCTGCGTTGCATCTGCCGGTTGTACAAACCTCGTCCCCGGCCCCCTCCCCGGCCCGCTCCCCGGCCGTGCCCCCGTCCGGCACCGGCCTCTCCCGTGGGGTCCGGGGTGGGCGTCGCCGACGTCGTTGAACGTCGAGTGGCCTTGGTGGTGCGGGCTTTGGCTGCAGTCACTGCCTTGGTTGACCTGACTACCTTGGCCGGGGGCCCGGTGGAGCTCATGGTTGAGACCTTCGGTGGATTACTCATTGCCACCATCGTGTCGGTAGCGTCCCTCCCAACGCAAGACCGCCCGATCGAGAGGCATCCATGGGACGAGCATCAGATCGAGCCGAATCACTCCACCGACACTTCGAAGGCAAGGTAGCCGTCGTTACCGGGGCGGCCTCGGGTATTGGAAAAGCGCTTGCCACCGAACTGGTCGACAGGGGCGCCACCGTGGTGGTCGCCGATATCAACGGTGGGGCAGCCGCCTCCGTGGCCCAGCAGCTCAAACGTCGAGCGGGTGCGGAACAGGTGAGTGCCGCCACGTTGGACGTAACCGACGCTGCCGCCGTCGCCGATCTAGTCGGGCGGACCGCGGCTGAGGCCGGTGGGATCGATCTCCTCTTCAACAACGCCGGTATTGCCGTGGGTGGCGAAGTCAGCGAATTGGGCTCGGCTCACTGGCAGCGGGTCATCAATGTGAACCTGTGGAGCGTGATCAACGGGGTCATGGCCGCCTACCCGGTGATGATCGCCCAAGGCCGAGGTCACATTGTCAACACCGCGTCGCTCTCGGGTCTTCTGCCCAGCCCGATGCTGGTTCCCTACTCCACCACCAAGCACGCCGTCGTCGGTTTGAGCGTGGGGCTTCGCATGGAAGCTGCCGCCCATGGAGTCAAGGTCACCGTGGTCTGCCCCGGGGTCATCGAAACCCCCCTCTTGGACAAGGGCAACCCCGATGACCTGCCCCGCACCGATTCGATGCCCGACATCCGCTCAATGCTCACATCGCTGGTGGGAAAGCCCTACCCGGCGGCATCCCTGGCGTCTGACGTGCTCGACGGAGTGGCCCGCAACCGACCGATCATCGTGACCCCACACCATGCCCGCCGGGCGTGGACCATCTACCGGATCTCCCCCCGACTGCTCATCGACCAGGGCTCCGCACGCATCCGAAGCGCACTCGGATCGGACAATCGACGCCGGTAGACGCGCCACCCCTCTACTCACCAGTAACATCACCACCCATGTCAATCGCTCGCGTGGGAATTGTCGGTTCGGGAATCATGGGCTCGGGAATCGCCGAGGCGGCGGCCGTCAACGGTTTCGAGGTGATCTTGCGTTCTCGCAACCAGGCCACCGCCGACGCCACCTTGGCTGCTCTCGAGAAGTCGCTGAACCGGCAGGTCGAAAAGGGCAAGAAGAGTGAGGAAGAGCGCGACGCGGCCCTGGCCCGGGTCACCGGCACCTCCGAGCTCTCCGCGCTCAAGGACGTCGATCTGGTCATCGAATCGGTAGTCGAAGATTTGGCCGTCAAGAAGGAGCTCTTCAATGAGCTGGACCAGGTCACCGATGACAAGACCATTTTGGCCACCAATACCTCCACACTTCCGGTGGTGGTTCTGGCCATGCAGACCGGGCGCCCCGACAAGGTGTGCGGCATCCACTTCTTCAACCCGGCGCCGGTGATGACCCTGGTGGAGTTGGTCCGCCCCATCACGGCATCCGATGAGACAATGGGAGCGGCTCGCCAGTTCGCCGAGGCCTGTGGAAAGACTCCCGTCGAGGTCAAAGACCAGGCCGGATTCATCGTCAACGCCCTCCTCTTCCCATACCTGAACAACGCGGTCCGCCTCTACCAACAGGGGGTGGCCTCCGTCGCCGATATCGACACCGCCATGAAGGGTGGTTGCGGGTTTCCCATGGGGCCCTTCGCTCTCCTCGACCTGGTCGGTCTGGACACGTCCCTGGCCATCCTGGATGCGCTCTACGACGAATTCCGCGATCCCAACTATGCGGCGGTGCCCCTGTTACGCCGGATGGTCGCCGCTGAGCTGCTGGGCCGGAAGTCGGGTCAGGGCTTCCTCGACTACAAGAAGAAGTAGGTCGGGAAGCACCGGGGGGCGACCGCGGCAACAATAGAGAGATGACGCACGTGGAAAAAGTGACCCGTCCCCAGGATGCAACCAAGGACGCCATGCCAGACCTTCCGACCCGGGACACGCCCTGGGTGATGCGCACGTACTCGGGGCACTCGACGGCCAAGGCCTCGAACGCCCTCTACCGGACCAACCTGGCCAGAGGTCAGACGGGGCTGTCGATCGCCTTCGATCTGCCCACCCAGATCGGCTACGACCCTGACTCTCCCGAAGCTGTCGGCGAGGTAGGCAAGGTCGGCGTGCCCGTCGCCCATCTCGGTCACATGGCCCAGTTGATGGACCAGATCCCGGTGGAGTCGATGAACACGTCGATGACCATCAACGCCACTGCGGCCTGGTTGCTCGCTCTATATATCGCCAATGCCGAGGACCGGGGGGTCAATCCCAGGGTGCTGTCGGGTACTACCCAGAACGACATCGTCAAGGAGTACCTCTCGCGGGGCACGTTCATCTTCCCGCCCATCCCCAGCCGGCGCCTGACCGTCGACACCATCGCCTACACGGTTCGCCACGTGCCCAAATGGAACCCGATCAACATCTGCAGCTACCACCTCCAAGAGGCAGGAGCCACCCCCCACCAAGAAGTGGCATATGCCCTCGCTACCGCCATCGGGATCCTCGACGCGGTGCGGGAGTCGGGCCAGGTGCCCGAAGATGAGTTCTCTTCGGTGGTCGGTCGCATCTCGTTCTTTGTGAATGCCGGCGTCCGCTTCGTCGAGGAAACCTGCAAGATGCGCGCCTTCACCGCGTTGTGGGAGCGCATCTGCACGGAGCGTTACGGGGTCACCGACCCCAAGCTCTTCCGCATGCGCTACGGAGTGCAGGTCAACTCGTTGGGCCTGACCGAGGCCCAGCCGGAGAACAATGTGCCCCGGATCGTACTGGAAGCCCTCGGGGTCACCCTGTCCAAGCGGGCACGAGCCCGGGCCCTTCAACTCCCGGCGTGGAACGAAGCCCTCGGGCTCCCCCGTCCATGGGACCAACAGTGGTCATTGAGGATTCAGCAGATCTTGGCCTTCGAGTCGGATCTCCTCGAGTACGGGGACATCTTCGACGGATCGGTGGTCATCGAAAAGAAGACGAACGAAGTGGCCGAGGCATCATGGGCCGAACTCGAGGAGGTCTTGGCCATGGGTGGCGCCTTCGAGTCCATCGACGAGCTGAAGTCACGGCTGGTTGGCAGTCAGGCCGACCGGGTCCGGCGCATCGAGACCGGCGATCTCCAGGTGGTGGGCGTGAACTGTTTTACCGAAACCGCCGACTCGCCCCTCGCCGCCCAGAGCGGTGTTGGCGGAGACGGGGAGGGAGAGGCCGGACGGTCGATCCTGAAGGTCGACCCGGCGGTGGAGCCCGAGATGCGGGCCGACGTGGCTGCATGGCGATCCCAGCGGGATGGAAGAGTTGTGACGGAAGCCCTTGGCGAACTCAGGAGGGCGGCGGAGGGAACTGACAACGTGATGCCCGCCACCATCGCCCTGGCTCATGCCGGTGGCACCACCGGAGAATGGGCCGGCGTCCTCCGTGAGGTATTCGGGGAGTACCGGGCTCCCACCGGTGTCGGGGGTGGCGTGGGGCACCGCGGTACCGAGTTGGGTGGGGTCCTCGCCCGGTCCAAGGCACTCGCCGATCACGCCGGAGGGCCGCCCAAGCTCCTGGTGGCCAAGCCGGGACTCGACGGGCACTCCAATGGCGCCGAACAGATAGCCGTAGCGGCCAGGGATGCCGGTTTCGAGGTCATCTACCAGGGAATCCGCCTATCACCGGCGGAGATCGCCGCCGCTGCCCGGGACGAGGACGTCGACGTGGTGGGCATCTCCATCCTGTCGGGCAGCCACCTCGAGCTGGTCCCCGATGTGGTCGACCGGCTCCGTGTTTTCGGTCTGGACATTCCCGTGGTGGTGGGCGGGATCATCCCACCCGAGGACGCCGAAATCCTCATCGGCAAAGGTGTGGCGCGGGTCTATACCCCGAAGGACTTCGAGATCGGACGGATCATGGACGATCTGGCGGAGTTGGCCGAGAAGCACCGGGCCGCGCTCACCAGCTGAAGCTCGGCATCATGTCCGCGGGCGGTCGCGGCGCACCGCGACGGGCTTGGTCCACCACCGGCCACTGAAGCGCCACATCGGGCTACGGCTCGATTCCGCCGCCAACACGACCTGGCGACGCGGCCACACCTCGTTGGCCGCTACCGCCAACACGGCCAGGACAGCCGGATCCACTTCGGGCCGCAGCCCGAGCCCGAACGAAGAGGGGGCCGGGGCCACCGAGGTGGCGGTGGTTTCGCTCACAGCGGCATATTCCCGTGCTTGCGCTTGGGCAGCTCCTCGCGCTTGGAGATCAGCAAGGCCAGGCTCTTGACCAGTACCCGTCGGGTCTCGGCCGGGTCGATCACATCATCGACGTATCCCCGTTCGGCGGCCGCGTACGGGTTGGCGTACCGCTCTGTGTACTCCTCCACCAACTCCCGACGTCGACCTACCGGATCTGCTGCCTCGGCCAGGTCACGTCGGTACACGATCTCCACCGCCCCTTCCGGTCCCATGACCGCCAGTTCGGCCGATGGCCAGGCGTAGGCCAGGTCGGCACCGATGGACTTGGAGTTCATGACGACATAGGCACCGCCGTACGCCTTGCGGGTAATGATCTGCACCCGGGGAACCGTGGATTCGCAGTAGGCGTACAGCAACTTGGCGCCATGCCGGATGATTCCGCCGTACTCCTGGTCGGTCCCGGGCATAAACCCGGGAACGTCCACGAACGTCACCAACGGGACATTGAAAGCATCACAGGTCCGGACGAACCGGGCCCCTTTTTCCGCCGCGTCGATATCGAGGACACCGGCCAGCATCTGGGGTTGATTTCCCACGATGCCCACCGCTCGTCCGTCGACCCGGGCAAAGCCGCAGACCAGATTCATGGCCCAGTGGTGATTGACCTCGAAGAAATCCCCGTCATCGACCACGGACTCGATGACTTTCTTCATGTCGTAGGGCTGATTGGGCGAGGCCGGCATCAACTCGGACAACTCGGGACAGAGACGGTCGGGATCGTCCCCCGAGTCGACCAGCGGCGCTTCCTCGAGGTTGTTGGAGGGCAGGAAGCTGAGCAGGTAGCGGACGTCATCCAGGCACGACTTCTCGTCAGGGGACACGAAGGCGGCCACTCCCGACTTGGTGGCGTGACTCATGGCCCCACCCAGCTCCTCGAGAGTGACGTCCTCGCCGGTGACCGTCTTGACCACATCAGGGCCGGTGATGAACATGTGGCTGGTGCCCTGCACCATAAAGATGAAGTCGGTCATGGCCGGGCTGTAGACGGCTCCCCCGGCACACGGCCCGAGGATCACGCTGATTTGAGGGATCACCCCGGACGCCTGGGCGTTCCGGTGAAAGATGCCCCCATAGGAGTGGAGTGAGACCACCCCCTCTTGGATCCGGGCCCCGGCTCCGTCGTTGAGGCCGATCATCGGAACCCCAATGGACGAGGCCAGGTCCATCACCTTGTGGATCTTCTCCGCGAACACTTCACCCAGTGCCCCACCAAAGACGGTGAAGTCCTGGCTGAACACGCAGACTCGGCGACCGTCGATGGTGCCGAAGCCGGTGATCACCCCATCGGTATAGGGCCGGTTCTCCTCCAGGCCCATCCCATGGGCCCGGTGGCGGGCCAGCATGTCGAGCTCCTGAAACGAGCCGTCATCGAGCAGGTACCCGAGTCGCTCCCGGGCGGTCATCTTCCCCTTGGCATGATGTTTTTCCACAGCATGAGGCGAACCGGCGTTCAAAGCCTGTTCGCGCCGCTGGGCCAGTTCCTCCAAGCGTTGGGTCATGGGGTGATCCATAGTCGACGAGGCTACCGGACAGACCGGGAGACCCCCTCCTCCGACCGGATCCGCCGCACCGGGGAGGAGCCTGGCTTTGAAGCGGGTCGGGAATCGCGCCGGATGGTATATTTCTCGCCCGAGGCCCACAAGTTCGGCGTCCCAGAGCCGTTCCCTAAGGAGCACCGTTCCGCAATAGTGAAAACACGTTTATAGAAACGCCGAACGAGTGGCAGTACGATGCCTCGGGGGCGCTGCAGCCGTCGAACAGGGAGGGATTCGTGGCTTTGCTTGATAATTCTGATTTCGGGGTCCGGCCCGGGTGGGTTTCTGGCCTCCAGGACATCCATCAGGTCGCCCCCTACGATTCGATCACCCTGATCCCGGGCAATTGTCCTGATCGGGAGGTGGGCGCATGATGAGTCGTACCACGTCGCAGGGCTGCATCCACCCGAGGAGGGGCTCACGGCGACGGCGGTCGAGTTCGATCGTCGTCCTCCTGTTGGCGGTCACTCTGGTGTCAACCGCCTGTGGAGCCCGGCTCACTGCCGCCCAGCTGGCGGCGGCCAATGCTTCGGGAGATCGGAAGAGCACACGTCTGAACTCCAGTCACTGACCAATATCGTAT
>OCTA010002749.1_pt1 | contig 15822 bp, 11 predicted proteins | sample 1538991 | NCBI WGS metagenome assembly OCTA01 (sample SAMEA3539302, study PRJEB22396) | soil metagenome | biome: tundra; feature: field; material: soil | place: USA | collected 2010-05 | depth 0.15 m | reverse complement strand
CCATGCCTGGTCCGTGCAAAATTCTTAGAATCTTCATGATCTTCCCTCTGGCACTGGCAACTGTCAATTGCCTATCACCAATTCCACCTACAACTAAAGTTGCACGAACTTGCGCACCCCCCCAGAAAAAAGCGCGATTAGCCTCTGCCGTTATGAAGCTGCTGCAAGAATCGATCAAGTTCCCTTTTATCCAGTCCACTCACTATGGGAATCTGCCGCCCTCGGCGTTTTTCCTCGGGGCTTGCCAGGATAAACTGAAGGCCGACGCCATCGTTGCCCCACCGGACGGCCCTGGAGTGTACCGCTATGGAACGCTCAAGGTTTTCTTCCCCTTGGTTTGTTCTTATCAGTGTCATCAGGATCAGGGTGCCGGGGTACCAACGTTCCTCAGTGATCAGGTACAAACCTGTCGGACTAATATCCTTGATGTCGTGCGGCTCGGGAACGGAGCCTGTCCAATAATAGGCGGCGAGGCCGTACGCCGGTTCCCGCGGCGCCTTCCTCGGATCTGGAGACCACCAGCGCTCCAACCAACTTCTCGGGGGCCTGACGGCCTTCATCCCCGGTTCGATGAGATCCATCTCATGTGTTTGCTGAGCGTTGGATCGCTCTTCCTTGAAGCGCTCCTCCATTTGGATCACACCGGGACCACCGCTCCAAAGCGGCGCTTGCCTGAGGAGAGCGGCATTTCGCACACCGCCGACGACACCGCTTGAACCGGAAAACCGCTCCAGGCGGCGCTCCATCTCCTCGGCCACGCAGATCACCAACTGATCGCCGGATTGAGTCTGCGACGAATAGACCGAGTGAGTTGGCAGTGCCAGGACACTTGCAGCCCTAGGACTGGAAGGCGTGGCGCGAAATGTGGGGAAAGATTCGACCAGGTCAATGACACGGCAATCCTCGTCAAGATAAATCAGATCGACCGGGACATGCAGGCCCGTCTCGGGCATTCCTCTGAAGGGCACCATCCAGAGGCCCTCACCGGACTTGAGTTCAAGGGTTGCCATCCAAGTCTTGGCGTTCGCGTACGAGAGATCGGCGGCGGCGACCTCCAAGCCGAGAAAGCATTCGCGAGTTTGGTTGTATGCGCAAAGTTTCTGTGATTCCATGGAACCTCCCGCCCTCGGCGAGTACTGGGCAGCCGGGTGTTGATCGAAAGTCCCGGTTGCAAAATCGAGCTTTTGAGCAAGGTGCATTGCCGCAGGTCCTTTCTTTGCGCTCGCCGAACCGCGAACGAGCCCCGCTTCGCCGAGCAGGAAGGAGACAAATGCACTTGCCGGAGAACCGGGCAAGAGCGCACCCAACCTTTCCCGCTGTCTGCAAGACACAGGGACAATCAACGCCAAAGCGCCAAGACCCCTGGCCCGCAAGACTGCGGAGCCGACCAGCGGAGTTCGTTCAATCGCGCAGCGACCCCAGAGCCGTTCCAGAATTCATGGGGCTAAAGTGCGCGCCGCGAAGGATGGTTTTGCTTTCCGTCCCGGCGCCCAAGGCCCATTGCTGGAACCCTGAGCATGGGGGAACAGCCCCTCGAAAGTCGTGGCTCACTCTCTACCCATTCAGGAAAGGCACGGGGCCGCCTGTCAAACCTGTGCTACTTGACCCGTGTGCGGCGGCGCTGGATCAGAATGACCAGTACGACCACAAACAGAACGCCGGCAACAATCCGGATAATCGTGGTGCTGTCCATAACGAGTTTCCTCTCTTTCAACTGAAGGTTTCATACGTTCCCCAGTCTGTACCGGGCCCAAGCGACACCCGCCGCCAAAGCGGCGAGGTATTCGGCCCGCAAGACTGCGGAGGCTGCCAGCGGAGATCGTGCAATTTCACGGCGCCGCCGGAACATTCGCGCAGTCTGCGCTACTTGACGTGTGTGCGGCGGCGCTGGATCAGAACGACCAGTACGACCACAAACAGAACGCCTGCAACAATCCGGATAATCGTGGTACTGTCCATTTCGACTTTCCTTTCTCACAAAAGTTTGATTCCTTCGTTCTGAAGTCGGCAAAGATTGTGCTGCTTCACGGCGTCGGCAACAGTTCCGAACATCGTGAAACTGTACCGATCGATTCCTCTTTCCTCAAGAACCCACTCACTTGAATGCTTCCATCATGGAAATAACCGCAGGGCCCAGAATGACTATGAAAAGCGAGGGAAAGATAAAAAACACAAGCGGGAAGAGCAGCTTGATGGTGAGCTTTGCCGCCGCCTCTTCCACAGCCTGCACGCGCTGAGTTCTGAGGGTATCGGAATGGATGCGCAAAGTCCTGCCGATGCTGGTTCCAAGCTGTTCCGACTGAACCAGCATGGTGACGAGGTTGCGCACACTGTCCACGCCGGTGCGTTCCGCCATATTTCTCCAGCAATCGGCACGAGCGCGCCCAGCGCGTTGCTCGAGCACGACCACGCCCAATTCATCGCACAGTTCCGGCTGCGCTTTGCGCAATTCCTCGGCGGTGCGGGCTGTCGCCTGGTCCAGGCTCAGTCCGGCCTCAATGCAGATGATCAGCAGGTCCAAAACATCGGGCAGGCCGAGCTTAATGCGTTTTTGGCGGCTCTTGATCTTCCTCCCCAGCCAGAAATCCGGCACCAGGAATCCCAGACCCAGGGCTAAGGCATACACGAGAAGCGGGCTCAGATTGCCGAGTCCGGTGACTGCGGCCAGAACAGCGAGCAAGATAGGGACCAACACCTTGGAGCCATAGAACATCTTGATCGTAGATTCCTTGCGAAATCCGGCGGAGATGAGGCGCTGGTGGACAATGGAGACTTCCGCCTGACTTTTCGGCAGGACTTGATCGAAGTGCTCCACAACGCCGCCGATCGAAAGGCCTGTCTGCTGGATGGTTTCCAATAGGGATTTCGGTTTCTTGGCGGCCGGGTTGATCACTTCGGAGATCCGCTGAAGCATGGTTTCGCGATAGAACAGGAGCAGTCCACCGCTCGCGATCAGCAGGAAAACGACAGAAAACGTAACAAGCGCATATCCCATTGTGTTCCTTCAAACATCCATGTCCACGATACGGTTAATGATGAAGCCGCCCAGCACTATCCCGCCGAAAGACGCCCACATGAGCTTTCTGCCAAGTTCGGTTGTCCACAAGAGGCTCATCAACTTGGGGTTGATAAAGTACAAGACGATTCCCAGAGCCACCGGGAGAAGCGTGAGGATTATCCCCGTGAGGCGTCCCTGAGCTGTGTGGGTCTTGATCTCCCGCTTCAGGCGGAACCGTTCCCGGATCACATGAGCGGTCTTGTCGAGCACCTCGGCAAGGTTTCCCCCGCTCTCCTTTTGGATCATGATTGCGGTTGCGACGATCTTGAGGTCTTGCAGCGGAACGCGGGCGATCATGTTGTCAAAGGCGGCTTTCATTTCAAGGCCGTAGTTCTGCTCCTCGAAACATGCCTTGAATTCGCAGCCGATAGGGTCGGCGCACTCACGAGACACCAAACCCATTGCGGCGATGAGACTATGCCCGGCGCGGAGGGCGTTCACCATCAAATCAAGCGCTTCCGGCAACCCCTCTTGAAACTTGTCGAAGCGCTTGCCGCGCTTGAAGAACGCAAAGCCAATCGGCGCGAAGCTCAGCGCCAACCCAATGAGCAGAGCGAAGAGAATGGAGCCTAAGCGCCAGTAAGCCAACAAGGCCGCGATCGCAAAGCTGAGCCCGCACCCGGCAAGCAGGCCTCCCGCTGTCCACTTGAGATCGGCCTGATGAAGCAGAGTGTACAGGTGCGGCGCCAGCTGGAACTTGAGCAGCCTGCGATTGAGCCAGGGGATGGCGCTGAGCACTTCGCTTTTGCGAAGATTGACGATCTGATCGCGCAAATCCAGACTCTCGGTGGCCAGGGCCGAGTCGAGCGAGGCGAGGGCCTGTTTGGCCCGCTCAGAGGCCCCTGCCCCGCTGGCGATCATCAGCAGCGCGACGACGGCGAAAACGCCCAGAAATACCAAACCAACAATCAATCCCATTTCGGCTGCCCCCCCTCTGCTCAGTTGACTAGTGTCTCGTGTTCGAACAGGCTCGGTGGCAGGTTGATGCCCGCGGTGCGAAGCCGGTCGAGGAATCTGGGACGAATACGGGTAGGCTGGAATGCGCCAATGACCTTGCCGTCGGGTCCAATCCCTTTTTTGGCGAAAGTAAATATCTCCTGCATGCTGATGATGTTCTCTTCCATGCCGGTGATCTCGGAAATACTGGTGACTTTGCGGGTGCCGTCGCTCATGCGGGTGGCCTGCACGACGATGGTGATGGCCGCGGCTATCTGCTGGCGAACGGATTTTTCGGGCATATTCATATTGCCCATTGCGACCATCGATTCGAGTCTGGCGATGGCATCGCGAGGAGTGTTGGAGTGAATTGTGGTCATCGAACCTTCGTGGCCGGTATTCATGGCCTGGAGCATGTCGAAGGCTTCTTCGCCGCGCACCTCGCCCATGATGATGCGGTCGGGGCGCATACGGAGGCAGTTGACCAGCAGTTGACGCTGGCGAACCGCTCCCTGTCCTTCAATGTTGGGCGGGCGGGTTTCGAGGCGGACGATATTTTCCTGAGCGAGGCGGAGCTCGGCGGCGTCTTCGATGGTGACGAGACGCTCGTTGCGAGGAATGTACTGAGACAGGATGTTCAGAAGGGTGGTCTTGCCCGAGCCGGTGCCGCCGGAGATGACGATGCTGATCCGGGCCTTGACGGCGGAGGAGAGCACCTCCATCATTTCCGCGGAAATACTCTTCAATTGCACAAGAGAATTGGCGGCCAGGGGGCCAGTCCCGAAGCGGCGGATGGATAAGGAAGGTCCGTCGAGCGCCAACGGTGGAATGATGGCGTTGACGCGGGAGCCGTCAGGCAGGCGAGCATCGACCATCGGCGAGGACTCATCCACTCTGCGGCCCACGCGCGACACGATGCGGTCGATGATCTGGAGCAGGTGGCGATCGTCGCGAAACGAGGTGCTGACCCTGGAAAGGATGCCGCCTTTCTCAATGAAAACATGATCCTTGTCATTGACCAGAATGTCTGAAATCTTTGGATCGCGAAGCAGAGGTTCCAGCGGACCGAGGCCGAAGACTTCGTCGAGCAGGTCAGCCTGGATCTTTTCCTGCTCGTCAAAGTTCAGAGGCACCCGCTGGTCGGCGATGATCTCTTTCACGATGCCGGACACAGCCTGACGCGCCTGACTGGAATTGACGCGCGACAATTTCTCCAGATCTAGCTTGGAAATCAGGGTCCGGTGTATTTCCGCTTTGTATTTTTCCAAATTCAGTAATTCCACTTCATACCTTCCATCGACAAATTCTTCTCGTCCGCAGCACCATCATTGCAGCCCCTGCCCAAAAAGCGGGCAGGAGGCAAAGAGTTCGTCATCCACCCAAGACGAAGATTACATTCACTGTGGTCTCCACTTCCACGGGCTCGTTGTTGAGCAGGTAGGGCTTGTAGCGCCAGGTCTTCACGGCGTCGAGAGCCGCCTGGCGCAACATGGTCGGCCCACTGACCACGCTGAGATTTGCGATCGTCCCCGCTTTGGAAATGGCCGCATGCAACACCACCGTGCCCTCTACGCGGGCGGTGCGGGCGAAGGACGGATAAACGGGCGGAGTTTTCGAAATCGACCTACCCGCCATGACGCTGCCGGAAACATTGAGCGTCTTGGCAATAGACGTCTTCGCGACCTCCACGGTCACCTTAGGCCCATTCTTTGCATTGAATACGCCGCCGCCAATCGCGCCGCCAGAATTGCCGCCCATGCCTTCTATGCCGGTCGCGCCAAAGCCCGATGTGGGCGGTGCGTCCCTGTCGGCCGTCTTGATATTTGGCGAAATCCGCGTGGGTGCATTCAGCTGTTTGTTCATCATATCCGACTGCACACCGGGCTGGGCCGTTTCCGCCGCCGGCGTCGCAACCGGCGTCGTTTCCGGCGTCGCCGCCGCCGTTGGCTTCGGCTTCGACGTCTCTGTCGGCGACATCGTCGTCGACTGTTGCACAGCCGATTGGTTCGGCAAGGCCGCTTTTGGCGCCGACTTATGATAGTTCAGCGGGATGAGAATGAGCAGAGCCAGAACCAGAATCGCGCCGATGGCGACAAACACCACTTTGCCTTTACCCTTGCCCTTGCCCTCGTCTTCGTCTTCACCTTCGGCCTCGGCCCTGCGTTTCGAACCTTCCGCAACCTTTGCACGCTTGGACTGAGGCGGCTCAGAAAGCCCCTCGGTATCCGCGTAGACCGATGCTTGCGCGCGCGAAGCACTGTTGTCAGGCGACCTGCCCGCCGCACGGGAAACCGTCGCTTTCGCCGCCGCAGACTTCGCCGGCGGCTTTGGGGCAGCATCGAAGTCGTTGAAGTTGTCAGGTAGTGTTGCGGGTGGTGCCCCGCTATCCCATTCGCCGAAATCCGCGGGAAGCGTTGAAGGGCCCGTCTCCTCTTCTGTTATTTTTGCTGGAGGTGCCATTGGCCGTCGGCTCCTTTCACGTAGGTAGCGCCTTTGTAAGAGCGCGTTTCAGGTTTACCCTGCTGGTTGGGAGCTTTGCCGCCTTGCAATGCCCCTCGATTCGTGTCCGCGAAGTCAGTGCGTTCCGCGGTGTCAGTTGATGTGAACAGCGTCTGCGTCCCTGCCGTAAGCGCCCTGCCCTCGGCAGGAGTGTTGCTCTCGATCCCGCTCTCCCCATCCCTCACGTTCATGCCATCGGTCTCGAGCGACTGAGAAATATCCTCCGCATCGGCATCGACCGTTTCCGGCGTGACCGAAGCGATGTTAGGCAACCCCTCCACCGCAAGCGATACAGTGGCTTGCGCCGTCGTATAGTCCGCGATGTCGGCCGGAGTGAAGGCTACCGAGAGCGTCTGTATCCCTGCCGTAAGCACGTTGCCTGGGCCGGGCGTGTAGCCAAACGTACCCTCAACCGATGCCGTGGCATTGAGCTGATCGGCGCCGAGCGCCGTGCCGTAGGAAATCGGATCGGGCTTCGACCACCTGATGGTCGGGGTCGCCTTGGTGACCGTGAGCGACACGGCGGCCTCCGCATTGGCGTAGTCCATGGCGGCTGTCGGCGTAAAGGTCACTGAGAGCGTCTGTGCTCCTGCTGTAAGCACATCGCCTGCGGCGGGAGTGTAGGCGAATGTTCCTGGAACCGATGCCTTGGCATTGAACTGGTCGGCGCTGAGCGCCGTGCCGTAGGTAATGTCGGTGGGGGTCAACCACGTGATGGTTGGCGTCGCCTTGGTGACCGTGAGCGACACGGCGGCCTCCGCCATGGGGAGGTTGCTGTCCGCCGGAGTGAAGATTGCCGAGAGCGTATGCGCTCCCGCTTTAAGCACGTCGCCTGCGCCAGGAGCGTAGACGAACGTTCCCGGAACCGGCGCCGTGGCATTGAGCTGGTCGGCGCTGAGCGCCGTGCCATAGGTAATGTCGGTAGGGGGCTGCCACGTGAGAATTGTTGCCGTCGCCTCGGTGACAGTGAGGGACACACCAGCCTGCGCCGTGGTGTAGTCCGCGACGTCCATAGGAGTAAAAGTCGCCGAGAGCGTCTGTGTTCCTACTGTGAGAATGTCGCCTGCGGCGGGAGTGTAGGCGAATGTTCCTGGAACCGATGCCGTGGCATTGAGCTGATCGGCGCTGAGCGCCGTGCCGTAGGTAATGTCGGTGGGGGTTGGCCACGTGATGGTTGGCGTCGCCTTGGTGACCGTGAGCGACACGGCGGCCTGTGCCATGGCGCAGTTCGTGGCGTCGGTCGGAGTAAAGGTTACCGAGGGCCTATGCGTTCCCGCCGAGAGCACGGCGCCTACACCGGGAATGTAGGCGAATTTTCCCTCAACCGATGCCGTTGCATTGAGTTGATCGGCGCTGAGCGCCGTGCCGTAGGTAATCGGAGCGGGCTTCGGCCATGTGATGGCCGGCGTCGCCTTGGTGACAGAGAGCGACACGGCGGACTGCGTCGTGGTGTAGTTCGCAACGTCCGTCGGAGTGAAGGTTGCCGAGAGCGTATGCGCTCCCGCTGCAAGCATGTCGCCTGCGGCGGGAGTGTAGGCGAATGTTCCCTCAAACGATGCCTTGGCATTGAGCTGAACGGTGCTGAGCGCGGCGCCGTGGGCAATCGAAGCGGGCTTCGGCCATGTGATGGTCGGCGTCGCCTTGGCGACCGTGAGCGACACGGTCGACTGCGCCGTGGTGTAGTCCACGGCGTCCGTCGGAGTGAAGGTTGCCGAGAGCGTCTGGGTTCCCGCAGTAAGCACGTCGCCTACGGCGGGAGTGTAGGTGAATCTTCCCGGAACCGATGCCGTGGCGTTGAGTTGCGCGGTGCTGAGCGCGGTGCCATAAGAAATCGGAGCGGGCTTCGGCCATTTGATGGCCGGCGTCGCCTTGGTGACAGTCAGCGACACAGCGGACTGCGACGTGGCGTAGTCCGCGGCGGCAGTTGGAGTGAAGGTTGCCGAGAGCGTCTGGGTTCCCGCAGTAAGCACGTCGCCTACGGCGGGAGTGTAGGTGAATCTTCCCGGAACCGATGCCGTGGCGTTGAGCTGCGTGGCGTTGAGCGCGGTGCCGTAGGTAATCGAATCGGGCTGCGACCATGCGATGGCCGGCGTCGCCTTGGTGACAGTCAGCGACACGGCGGACTGTGCCGGCGTGTAGTCTGTGGCGTCGGTCGGCGTGAAGGTTGCCGAGAGCGTCTGGATTCCTGCTGCAAGCATAGCGCCCGCGGCGGGAGTGTAGGCGAATGTTCCCGGAACCGACGCCGTGGCATTGAGCTGATCGGCGCTGAGCGCGGTGCCGTGGGAAATCGAAGCGGGCTTCGGCCATGTGATGGCCGGCGGCGCCTTGGTGACAACGAGCGACACAGAGGACTGTGACGGGGCGTACTTCGTGGCATCCGTCGGAGTGAAGGTCACCGAGAGAGTTTGGGTTCCTGCGGCAAGCACGTCGCCCGCGGCAAAAGCGTAGGCGAATGTTCCCGGAACCGATGCCGTAGCATTGAGCTGCGTGGCGCTGAGCGCGGTTCCATAGGTAATCGAAGCGGGCTTCGGCCATGTGATGGTCGGCATCGCCTTGGTGACAACGAGCTGCGCGGAGAACTGTGCCGGGGTGTACTTCGCGGCGTCCGCCGGAGTGAAGGTTACCGAGAGCGTGTGCGTTCCCGCCGCGAGCACGTGCCCTGGGGCAGGAGCGTACGCGAATGTTCCCGGAACCGATGCCGTGGCATTGAGCTGCGCGGCGCTGAGCGCGGTTCTGTAGGAAATCGAAGCGGGCTTCGGCCATGTAATGGCCGGCATCGCCTTGGTGACCGTGATCGGCACGGAGGACTGTGCCGGGGTATACTTCGTGGCGTCCGCCGGAGTGAAGGTTGCCGAGAGCGTATGCGTACCCGCCCCGAGCGCGTACCCTGCGGCAGGAGCGTAGGTGAATCTTCCCGGAACCGATGCCGTGGCATTGAGCTGCGCGCCGCTGAGCGCCATGCCGCAGGTAATCGAAGCGGGCTTCGGCCATGTGATGGCCGGCATCGCCTTGGTGACCGTGAGCGACACGGAGGCCTGTGCCGCGGGGTACTTCGCGGCGTCCGTCGGAGTGAAGATTGTCAACAGCGTATGTGTTCCCGCCGAGAGCGCATACCCTGCGCCAGGAGCGTAGGTGAATTTTCCCGGAACCGATGCCGTGGCATTGAGCTGCGTGGCGCTGAGCGCGGTGCCGCAGGAAATCGAAGCGGGCTTCGGCCACGTAATGATCGGCGTCGTCTCAGTCATGCCATTGGGCTGATCGGTCATGCCAGTGACCTGATTGGTCGCGACAGCGGGCTGATCACTCGCGCCAGTGGCCAGATCCGCTTGTAGGTGCCATTGGCCGTCGGCTCCCTTTACGTAGGTAACACCCTTGTAAACGCGCGTTTCAGGTTCGTCCTGCTGCTTGGGGGTGATGCGGATTGGCGATTCCTCCCGCCTCGGTTCCGCGGCGGGAGCAGGCGCGGGAGGAGCAGGAACGAACGGCTCTGGGGTGTTCGCCTTGGCATCAGAGTTCGCCCTGGCCTCAGACTGAGTCGCGCCATGCGCACTGCCGCCATTAACCGGTCCAGGTGTCACACGTGTGATGGACAGCGACTCCTCGGTGGCGCCACTCTTCCCCGAACTACCTCTACCGAGACCCAAAAAACTGAAACCTTTCTTTTTTTCCTGGGGTACGGGCAGCCCGGTAACGGCGCTGGCCATCTCCCGGATCAGCCGTGAAATGGACGAATCTTCAAGCACGAGCGGAGTGCCGGTGTTCTGCATCTGCCGCACAGCCGCAAAATCGTTGGGGATTTTCCACTGGGCCGGCCTGGTGAGCGCCTTTGTAATATTGTCGTCGCTGACCCCCTGGGCGCGAGGGTCATATCGGTTGATCACGATTTCGAGGTTGGGGCCACCTGAGCTGAAGAACTGGCTGATCAGGCGATTTGAGTTGCGCAGTTCCGGTATGGCGGCCTGGGTGACCAGGTAGACCGTCTTCGCTTCTTTGAAGAGAGCCGTACCCGCAAAATCGAGCCTCGATCCCACATCGATCACCACGCTGTCGAAGTCCTGTCGCGCAACGGTCAGCAGCCTGTCGATGGACTCATTTGAAGCCTGGTACTGCGGCAATTTGCCCGGAGCGGCGAGTACGTAGAGTCCCGAATCATGCTTGATCAGGAGCTTGGACAAGAAACTCGCATCCAACCGGCTGGACTCCTGAAGAGCGTTGACTGTCGAGTATTCCGCGACCAGCCCGAGGTTGAGCGCGGCGTCTCCCAGCGGGAGATCGAGATCGATCAACACGGTGCTTTGGGAGGTATCCTGGGCCAGGGCTACCGCAAAATTGCAGGCGAGAGTGGTGACACCGGCGCCGCCCTTTGCGCCGAAAAATACGAGCAATTTGCCGCCTGCCTTTTTCGGGCGATTTGCCGGACGGCGGGCCGCAGCCCGAACCATGGCCTCGGCCATGGTGTTCGGGGCGAAGGGCAGAGTGAGAAACTCGCGAGCGCCCGCTCGCATGCAGCGCACCAGCAGGTCTGGATCGGCCTTCGCCGAATAGACCATCACGGTTGCTACGCCATTGGCGCCGATGCTCTCCACCAGTTCAAGGGCGTATTCGGGATTGCTGTCCAGATCGATAACGATGACGTCGTAACGCTGTTCGAGCAACCTTGGCACATCGTCGAGACCGGGAGGGTAGGAAGTAAACTCACGGACTTCGCTTCCCTGGCATCCGGCAAGAGCATAGGCTACCGCCCTGCGGCGCTGCTCGTCCGGACCGATCAGCGCAATCGACAATGGGTCGGCGCCAAAGGATTCGGGATACTGGGGATCGAGATACGAGGACGAGTTTGTATTCACGGAATTGCCGCTCCCTGGCGCTTGAAAACTTCCCTTCGTGTCAACCTCAAATTGATAGTTCTTCTGCGACTCGCGCATGATGTCTTCAACTCCTCACCGGGCAAAAAAGGAAAACAGTGTTCCGACAGCGATAGCTGGAGCGTAGGGCATTTTGCGCTTCCGGGGATTCGAGAGAACCATCTCCGGATCGCGATGCATTCCACGCTGCTTCCAGCCGAAGAGGAGATCGCCCGCACCCGCAAACAAGTCTTTGAGAAATCCGCCTTGGGCGGCCCAGCCCAAGACCATGACTCCCCCGGCCAAGCCAGTGACGACCAGTGCGACGAGCAACTGGCCAGGGCCAATCCAGGCGCCGATGGCGGCGCACAACTTCACATCGCCGGCTCCCATGCCCCCCATCCAGAAAAAAAAACCGCAGACCAGCAGACCGACTCCGAAACCGGCGAAGCTTTGGCCGATGCCGTGCCAGCCGAAGCCTTGACCCATGCCGCGCCAGTCATGGCGCCATGGGGAAACCGCGATCCCCGCCAGCAGGAAAGGAAACACCAGCCAGTTCGGGATGCGGCGGTTGCGCAGATCCGTGAAGGTCGCCACTGCGAGAACAATTAGAGTTGGCCACCAGGCGAACGAGCGCATACCTCAGACTCCTTTCCTCCCTGCATTTCGGGGAGTACTCCTGCCAGTGCAATTGTCCCGCCAAATAGTTCAAGGCCCAAACCGCCTGAATTCAAGTAGTTAACGGCGGGCTGTCCAGACCGGTGTACACGGATGTTTACGGGAGGCGCCCCGGAGTGAAGCGAGGTGTATACACTCTAGCGCCATGGAAATAGCACAAATGCGTTATTCCCATGTTAGGACCGGACAAATGTGGTAATATTATCGCGCAACGTGTCTGCGGTTTTCCGAGGTGGGAGTTCACGAGGTTGGAGTTGTACTGTTCCGGCGAATAAGAATCTGCGCAATCCATTTGAAAACGAAAGAGTTAATTCTATTCTGCCAAGTCTTGACGGCATTCGGGAGCCCGCGCTCCCCGTCCGCTTCTTTCTTTTGCCTTAGGCGTTTGCACACTCAGTACTTTGGGGCTCATTGCCGAAGGAGCATCGAAATGGTTACCAAAGAAACATTGACATGACCCGAAACCGCAACTAAACTGGCCTGTCGGTTGGGGATCGTCACTTCATTGAAGTGAGTGTACACGCGCTTTTCTTCTATTTTTCCTCTATTGTGGAGGCATTTCCCCGGCGGGGGGCGTGTCGGCATGCGTTGTGTGCCGCCGGGGGTGGTGTTGTCGCGCTCGGTCAGCTACCGGTAACAACTGGTTTGCTGGCCGTCGCAGGAATGCATTACTAATGTTGCATTGATCTAGCACAAAACGGCCATTGGCATGAATGCAGCCGATGCAAGATCATGATGGCGTGTTGCCGCTTCTCCAATGGAGGCGGTCGGGTTGTACACTGAGAGAAATCACCCGTTCATGATCAAGATCGGACTATATTCGGAAGACCGTACACTCCACCCGCTGCTTTCTTCGGCGCTGGGGAAGGAATTCCAGGTTCTGTTGGAGTCAGATCAAGAGGGGATGAGCAGCCTTGTGTCGGCGGGCGACTGCGATGTCTTGATTCTGGATTTGAACTCGAATCACGATTCGTTGCAGGAGCGCATTGGGTTTTCCCGGCTGTTGATCGCATCGAATGTTCCCTCGGTGGTCATGGCCGACGATGGTCTTCGGTCGACTGCGTTCGAGCTTGTGCGGACAGGAGCCTTCGGCTATTGCCGCAGGCCGCCCTCGATTCGAGATCTCAAGACGATGCTCAGCAGGGCATACGAGAACTCCACGCTGAAGCAGCAGTTGCAGACTGTGCAGCAGCGTCTGGAAGAGCCCGGCAGTTGCGATCGCCTTATCGGATCGAGCCCGCAGATGCAGCGGGTTTATCAACTGGTGCGTCGCGTCACCAATCTCAATGCCGCAGTGCTGGTGACGGGCGAAAGTGGAACGGGTAAAGAACTGGTCGCTCGCGCCATCCACAATCTGGGTTCCCGGTCCAGCCGTCCGTTTGTGGCTGTGTCTTGCGGCGCCATCCCTGAAACTCTGATTGAGGCCGAGTTGTTCGGGCACGAAAAGGGCGCTTTCACCGGCACAGTGGGGGCGCGGGAAGGCTACTTCGAGCAGGCGGACGACGGTACGCTGTTCCTTGATGAGATTGGGGATTTGAGCCTGTTTACGCAGGTGAAGCTCCTGCGCGTTCTGCAGCAGATGGAATTCTGCCGTCTGGGCAGCAGCAAGCTGATCCCGTTGCGTGCCCGGCTGATCTTCGCCACACACCGGGATTTGGCCAAATTGGTGGCCGAAGGGAAATTCCGTCAGGATCTTTACTACCGCATCAATGTCATGCGGATTGATTCGCCGCCGCTCCAGGAACATCCGGAAGACATTCCTCGGATTGCAAGACATTTTCTACTGCAGTATGGGCAGGTGTTTCAAAAGCCGATGGCGGATATTGAGCCGGATGCGATGGCCCTGCTCCAAGGCTACTCGTGGCCCGGCAATGTGCGCGAACTGGAAAACGTGATGCAGAGGGCCATCATCCTGGCCACCGGGCAGACCGTTCGCACGGAAGATTTGAGCCTGAACACCCAGGAGGACGATGGCGGCGACAGCGACGACATTGTCGACATCGGCGATTTTCATCCCGCCGGCTCTTTTGAACGGCAGCTTCGCGACTATAAGGTCAAACTGGCCGTCGCGGCAGTTCGTGAGAACAGCGGGAATAAGACGCTGGCTGCCCGCAAGCTGTGCATCTCCCGGGCTTACCTGCATCGCTTGATCAGGCTTGCCGAACCCGACCCAATCTTCGAACAGGATCTCCGGGAGCAGATTACTGCCTGAGGATGGCATCCCTTGCTGCCTCGAACAGGAGATATTCCGACTCCGACTAAGTGTGAAAGTTGTAATCGGGCGGTCCGGCAAGCACCAGCCCGCTCTTTTGCCGTCCGTGGATATACCAGCAGCACCAGGTTGTTTCATGGATTTGCTTCTCGTCAGGCGCAATCAAATCCCTGTAGACAACCTTTCCGTAGATAAAGGCCTTTTCTTCCCAGTTTGCGACCCGCTTGAACCTTTCATCGGTTTCGCAAATTTTTCTTCCCTCATCCCGGCTGAATGATTTGATCGATGTGGATTCGCCCGAAAGCAGAATGATTGGGATACGCGGGGCACCCGCTTCCCTATACTCAGGGATTTCGGGGAGGTGCGCTTCATCGACTGCAAACTTTATCCCCTCCGCAGTAGCGACGATTGTGGCGGGGGTGCGGCCGCGGTTTGTGGCCATTACGGTAAAACTGTTCTCATTTCTCGGGGATGGTTCAACCGTGATCAGAAGCCACGGTCTTTCTGAATCGATAATGGCTTGTGCATTCAACAATGCGGCCTGGGCGCTCACGGCAGCGGCTGCGGCAGTAGTTTCCGTGGACCTGGTTTGGCGTTCAATCTTTTTCAAGGCAGAGAGGGCCAGCATGATTCCGGCATAACCCACAATGGCGAGCACCACGCAGGCTGCCCATAAGACGCGATCATGCCAGGACCACAACGCTGGCGCGGGAGTCGGAAGGGTGACGATGACGCGCGGCTGCTGGTCCTCGCAGGGACCGCCATTGCAATCGGCTTTGGCGGTTGGGCTGGCGGCGGTTTCCGGGGCGGGGCTGGAAGAAGCCGCAAGGGGAGCGGTATGCCGATTGGCGCGGGAAGAATCGGTTGTTTGCCCGGAGGCTGGCACAGGCGCCTGCGTGATGGCCAACAGCACCGCGAATAGAGCCAAACCCTTGAGCCTCATGGCGCCAATGTACCACACGAAGCTCCCCGGAGCGGCGGGGCGGCCGGTGAGCCCCTTTCAGGACAACGGCCGAGCGCAAAAGGGGACGGCCACCAGGAATCTCACTCTTTTCGAGCCTCAGCTTCTCCCAGCCAGAGCTTGGTGTTCAGCAACTGCCGCTGATCCAGCGCCCACACCTTCCCGGTCAGCTCGTCAGGGCCTTTGCCTTCTCTGATCGACTTCTCGAATTCGCCGGAGACGGCTTGCATTTTGGCGTCGAGGTCGTCGAGGAAGTTGAGGACCAGAGCTTCGGGGATCATGGGGAGCTTGGGGGAGCCGAACTCGAGTTTGCCATGGTGCGAGAGGATCATGTGCAGGACCAGCGTCTTGAGCCGCGGCGGGAAGTTGGGGAGGGTTTCCATGGTTCGCTCGGCCAGTGCCGTGCCGATCTGGATGTGGCCCAGCAAACTGCCTTCGATGGTGTACTCGAAGCCGATCTCCCAGCTCAGTTCGCGCACCTTGCCGATGTCGTGGAGGATGACGCCGGTGAGCAGCAGGTCGCGGTCGAGCATGGGGTAATGGGGGGCGACGCGGTCGGCCAGGGTGAGCAGGCTGACGACGTGCTCCAGCAGGCCGCCCAGCCAGGCGTGGTGGAGCTGCTTGGCGGCGGGGG
>OCTA010002746.1_pt1 | contig 15826 bp, 29 predicted proteins | sample 1538991 | NCBI WGS metagenome assembly OCTA01 (sample SAMEA3539302, study PRJEB22396) | soil metagenome | biome: tundra; feature: field; material: soil | place: USA | collected 2010-05 | depth 0.15 m | reverse complement strand
GAATTACATTTGGAATATAAATTAAAAAAGCTACTATTATTACTCTAATGAAACTATCCGATATAAATCTATTTCCAAAATGCCCCAATTGTTCAGAACCAATGATTAATAATGATTGTTATGATTGTAGATTAACATGCTCTTCTCATAATAGTATAAACAAATGTTATTATAGAATGGATACAAATTATACAATCTATTGGATTTATCATATGGTCCCATTAAACAACACAACACTAATATATTATAACGGAGCATTAGAAATTACTATTGATTTCCTTCTTCCTTTTAATATAACAAAAGACAAAATTAATAAACTAATGATACTACTATGAAAGAAACCAATGAACGATCTTGAACAACAAAACTTAATGGTTTAATTACCATTTCCCATACGATATTGATTTGGATAAGCTCAACAAACTAATGATGTTATCGTAGGATTGAATATATTACAATTTGATTTATCTTCTTATTGGCGGCGAAAATGAAAACCACGAATGAAGATTTGAAATGCCCAATCTGCTCATCAACATTAAGAATAAAAATTCTTTATGATATTTATACATGTAATAATTGCAGAAATGAAAACCTAGGAATAAGACTTAATCTTTATGTAAAAAAATATAGTATTAATTGTACTGATTACTATTATACAGTTCAAAGCTATATTAATGACAATACAGTTATATATTGGGATCTTGATACAAATATGATGCCAATGAATAGTATGGATTTATACCACAACTATAATAGAATGCATTCAATTACTATTAATAAAGAAAACTTTAATGTTGTAAGAAAAAAGATTAACGGATTATTATTACTACTATGAATCAATTCAATATTTCAAGAAAAGACTATTTAGAATGTCAATGCTGTGGTTCTAAAAAGATTATAAGATATACGGAGAATCAGCGGCTTGAAAGCTCTTATTGCGCTGATTGTAAATTAATAATTGATTTTGATTTATCAGGAAGTGGAGATTTTTATTCTTTTATTAGAATTGAAGGGGGAAATAAAATAAGATGGATAGATGGAAGAACAGCATATTTTAATGACTTTAAGTTTGTATTTATGATTGATTATTATTTGCCATTAGATACTACCCCGGAAAAATTAAAAAAATTAATGATACTACAATGAATATACTTAAAAATATATGGTTTAAAATAAAAAACCCATCAAAACTATCAATGCTTAATTTGCAGTATACAATTAAGTATAGAAATTTATTATCTTTAATTAGAGATGTCGAAAAACTAAAACTTAATATTAGCAATTTACCCGCAGAAATATATTTTTTTAATAAAGATATTAACTTTTCTTTTGGTCATGGGATTGATCATAAATCATATGATCTTTATATTAGTCAAGAAGATTTTATGAATAGCATAAATGATATTGGTATTGAAACCAAGAATGAAAGATTTATCAAAGAATATATTAGAAAAGAAGTAGAAAATAATAATAGATTTCCGCCAAAGAATATAAAATATCTGAGTTATTCTTGTAATATATTTCCGGCCCTTAAAGAATATATGGGATCAACCTCAAAACAATTTAAAACATTCTTATTATTAAAATGAAACCCATTGGAATAGAAGATATTCATAATAATATTGATTGCCCGTCTTGTTTGTTGGGAAAGTTTGAAATTGCATTTGATAGGTCTAAATCTAGTCCTAATAATTATATTTGTTCAAATTGTTCATTAGAATTGATGTCGTATAATCGATGTAGTTTGATATTTGAACTAATTACAAAAATCATAAATAAATATAATATACATTGGTTTTTTGGCGTATATGAGGATGCTACTTATATTAACCAAACTATTGGTTATCCAACATCATTATTAATTGTTGAATATCATTTGCCAATTGACATAACAGAAAATCAAATTGAAAGATACCTATTACTGCAATGAAACCTATTGACATAACATTTCCTATTAATACCGATCTCTTGGCAACAATAAACTGTCCTTGTTGTGGAAAGAAAGATTTAATACCAACCATTAGATATTCTCGAAGTATACGTGCAACTCATCATACGACAGAAAATGATTTGCGGTGTAATAATTGTAAATTATATATATTGGCGTCTTCATCTGGACCAACATATGAGATACTTGGATATTATTTGATGACTAATAAATATTGTATTTATTGGTCATTTTTCGTGGGCGATACCAGAATATTTAATTTAGTAGATAGAATAAATCCAGTAGAAAATGAAAAAAGCCCAAGAATAGTAAATACAAAATATCACTTACCATTTCCACTAACTGAAACCCAAATAGAAACATATATGCTATTACTATGAGATGTCCCAGATGTTATAAAGAAGATGCTTTTATAGAAATAACTACATGTGGTTGTGATCTGTTTTTTTGTGGATTAGATTTAGACGGTGAAGGATCATTCTCTCTTAAAATAGAATTTGATAATAATAAATATTATATTGATTGGAACACAACTTTTAATACCGCAAATATTAGTGTAGCCGATTGTGTGCGCTCTCCATATAGTGAAACAATAATTGCTAAATTAAAATGTTTAGATATACCTTACAATATTACAATTGAAAAGTTTAAAAGATTATTGTTGCTCATTTAAACACTAACAAATAGTCAATCTCTATTCAACCAAAATGCCCCAAAGCTATATAAAATCATTTGAAATGGATTAGGAGATAACTTATTCCGTATTCAGAGCAAAAGTAGGTATTTATCTATTTGCAGTTTGAGTGATTTTTCAGTAGATAAATCCCATTTTTCTGGACTTATGTAAGGAATTTTAACAGTTTTAAAATAATCAATAGTCTCTGGGAATAGTTTTTTACCTGAGATTTTAGTTTTAATTGGTTTGTTATTTTCAAAATAATTAGCAATTCTAATACCTCTTGATATAACATATTCACAACTAATTCGCAAATCTTTTATTGTCGAGTCTTCATAACAGGATTCTGAAATATAATAGTATTCGTGATCTTCATCAAAATTACAAATATTAACTAACTTAAAATCTAATATATCAAGAACATAAGGAGAGATAGCTTTGTTCATTGCCTTCTTATTAAGTTTAGGAAAAAGCTTATTTTTAATTGTAAATGTTTGTGAGGCACTTTCAAACAATAGATCCATTGTTTTAATTTTTTCTGGGTTATAAAACTTGTTTGTCTTATAGAACTTTATACCATTGAAGTTATAAAGAAGCCCACCTACGATATCCACCTCTTTTGTCTCGGGGCTATATGTAAGGATACCAACCTCTCCCAACGCCGATAGAGACTTATTACAAAATGGGCAATGTGTTCTATAATCAAAAAACCTATTTAGTTTCACATATATATCTATATCAGAACAAATTTATTTATACAAGAAGTTTAAATGTTTTGAATTTAGCAAGAATTTTATTTTTATTTGTTGAAATTATGTCTTTAAATTTAATTGGCAAAGTTATTACGGAATCCATTTGAATACCTGCGTCTGATGATTTCGTGTAGATATAGCAGTTTGATGCTGAGGAAGGTTTCATAAAGATATAGTATAAGTCTCCATCAGTTAAACCCAAAGATTCCGATACCTTTTCTAAAACGAATTCAGTATTAAGTCGATCATAATATAGGCTATAAATTTGTAGAAATGTATCACCTGAACTTAAACAATTTGAACATTGCTTATAGATATATATATTGGTAGAATAAATTGATAGAAAGTTTAATTCATCATCATAAGAATGAATGCCATTTTCATCAATTATAATAGAGAAACGATACCAGCTTATGTCTGGGCTTATATAATTATTACTTATTACATCGATAACTATAATATTATCTTTTGGATAAAATTGAACATTATAATCTTTATCTGAAATTGTTTTAGCTTGAAAACTTAATTGATCCCCGCATAAAGGACAATTTACATATTCATTAAAAAGCAGATCTTTCATAATTTTAGAGCATAAACATTGAATTAATTCTAGCTTGAACCTTACCTGCCTCATGAAACTTAAAGAAATCATCAGCAACTAAATCTACTTTCTTTTCTTTATATAGTCCTTGTCCTGTTGTTAAATCAATTTCATACATACCGAATGCAGTTGTTCCATTACCAGAAAAGTTATTAAGTATAGTTATTTTACTACCTTGATTTTTTTCTACTCTAACATTAATTAACTTAAACTGCTCATATTCCATTGAATATTCTTCTATGGGTATTACCAAAGATATAATTTTTCCCGGCTTCATAAGTGATAAGTCTCCAGTTATTATCTCTCCCCATATTGCGTACTCTTCTTTTAATAGTTCGTGAGCACAAGACGCCCTATAAAAAAATGAAAAGTTAGGATCATAATTATCATAAAAGGTTATTGTGTTATTTTTTAAATTTACTTGTATTCCTTCTTTTTTAAATGAAAAAGGTCTTAATGATTTATGTTTTCTAGTTTTTCTTTTTACATCATTTTCTGCCGCCATGCCTGAAACCGACGGCATGGCTCTTGATGCGTTATGCCCAAACCCAACTTTAGTTTTGTCTAAAAGATTATCAAATACACTATGAATAGATATGTTATTGATTGTTGCCTCAAATAATAATGGCTTTCTACATACTGGACATTTTTCTTTTTGTCTTAAAATTTCTGAAAATGATTTAACATACTTTGACATAACTTTCCTTATATTAATACTTTTAGTTTCTTAATTTTCTTATTTACAATCTTCTTGCTGAATTTAAAATCTATTAAAGGTAGTTCTATTACATTATCAATTAAATTAATTATAGTATTTTTTTTAACTAAATTAGATGAGATTGATATTTTTTCTTTATCTTTGTTGTGGTAATAAAAATATGTTCCTATAAGTTTAATTTTTTTAACCTTATCATTTATAATCTTAAATTTACCAGTATATGAGAAATGGAACTTCTTACAAAACTGTGTAATTATAATGCTTCTTATACTATATGAGTTGTTTATTATACTATTGTTAAATATATTAATAAAAAATATTTCATCTCCAAGCACATTACTATAAAATTGTAATCCACTTCTTGTTAATTGGCACCTAACAGATATAGGCCAATCAATGTCAGTATGTGTTCTTGCCCCACATAATGGACACTTTTGATGATATTCTAAAAATTGATTAAGATTATCAAATTTTACTTGCACTAACCTTTATATATCAGGTCAGGAATATTTTTTAATTAATGCCGCGTTCTTAATAAAGATCTTATTTGAGAATGATGCTTTAAGAGGCGTTTCTCTTGGCGTTGTATTTTCTTCAAGGGATTCCAGTGCTTTTGCTACTTCTGGATTTTTTTGAAGTTCTTTTAGATCTTCTGGACCAAATGATGATTTAACCTGTTCAAACAGTCCTTCAAGACGGGAATGGAAATCTTCAAGTTCTTTAGTTGATATATCTATCATTGAATTAAAAATCTGTGCCATTGGAATCAGACGATACTTATTTAGGCGCCAAAGAAGAACGGTTCTATTTGCTCCTGGTTTTGCGAGGGCCTGTTTAATACCAGTGACTATCCTTGATGCTAATTCTAATTCTTTTTGTTTTGCTGCAATATCAAGGGCCGGTGCCTGGGTACTTGTTTCTGGTTTGGCAGCCGGGGTAGAAGCAGAAATGGCTTCTTGTGTAGAGCCGGGAAATAACTCAGCTATTGCTTTACTTTTTGAAGCTAAAAATTGGAAAGAACCGGCTGAATTGTTAAAAGGAATTTGATTTAAAATTGATTTTAATTTGCTAATATTCTCGGGAGGATTATTTTTTACAGGCAAGGGAAAAAGAAGGTCTATTTGATAACCAAGACCACTAAGTCCTGCTTGAAATCGTGTCCTATCTCTTTCGTTTGACAAGGTAGGTATAAATGCTTTTAATGTATTATCAATCTCAGCCGCAGAAGTACTAGGCGCACCACTGGATTGGGCAAGATCTTTAATATCTTGCTGGGCGGTTGGTTTAGCTTGTTGGGCAATTCGGTTAATAATTTCTTTAATTGATTTGGCTTGATCGACTAAACTCATTTAATTTTCCTAGTGGTTGTTGATAATCTATAAAGATGCTAACTTATGGAGATGAAAGGCAATAACACTATGAAACACTCTTTTGAACAATTTATTATGAACACATGTAAAGCCAGAGAATGGGATTTGAGAACATTCCTGCGCCGGGTTTTAACTAACGCTGGATTTACTATACAAGAGGATGACTATATTTCGGATCGAGCAAGTATGAATCCAAACTATAAAAGCGTACATAATATGCTTGCTATAAGAGGGGAACCAAAGGTATGTTTAATAAGTCATACAGATACGTGTCGTGATCATGAAAAAATAAATCCACCCGATGTAGAACCTGTAATAAAAAAAGCCATGAAAGATGGAAAAGAAACTAGAATTATACAGGATAAGTTTTGTATGAATCAGGTTGGAGGTGATGATAGATTGGGCGTATCTATTAATACTTGGATTGCACTGAATACTGGATATGATATGGCGCTATTATTTACAACTGACGAGGAAATAGGAAATGAAGGTGCAGACCACGTTAATTTTCCCGAGTTAATGAATTATGAGTTGTTAGCACAAGTCGATCGTGGAAACAGAAGCGATCAGATTGTAAATGAGATTGGAATGACACAACTATGTTCTAATCAAATGTTAAATCGCCTAATTAAAATATCAGAAGAAATGGGATCACCCAGATATTCCGTAAGCGGTATGATGACTGACGTTCTTTCTATTAAACGTCGTGGAAAATGTAAAGAAGCAATAAACATGACCTGTGGATATCATAATTCAATTGGCAATCAGCGCGATGAATATATAGATATTAATGAGGCAAAGAGTACCATGAAGTTTGTTTCTGAAATTATTAAGTATTATGATTTGGAAAGATACAAAGATGAACCAATTATAAAATATGGTGATGAAGAAAAAGAAGATAGAACACTTGCCAATCATTTCACAGAGCAGGAATTTTACGATGATCTTGAAAAGAATCGCCCAAAAAGCAAAGAAGAATATCGCTCAGGATTTGATTTTGAAAATGATGATTTAGAGGAAGGCGATTTATTTAGCGAGTATATGTATTATCAGGATAAGATTAGGAATTATTAATCAAGAAAAAGGATATCTGCAAATTATCTTACGGCAATAACAAAAATATTTACATTTACAATAATTAGCAGCACTATCACAAGGGCAAGATGTAGATGTAGTATTAAAACACCTTGGCTTTCTTGGTAGATTATATTTAAAAAGTTCAGCAAGATATATCCTACTTATTGGTAATGTAATTCCATGTGGACCAACATTGTTTTTTTCTACTGCGATTAAACCATTCTTTGCGAATAACACGATGTCAAAAAGAGCCCGATTAGTTTGATCCTGAAAATCACCAATAACAAGAAGTCTTTCACCAAGCGCATGAATATTATCTATGAAATATCCATCGGCCGCAACATAACCATCAAACTCTGATTTTGTAATAGTGTTAGTAATGTAAAGCTGTTGCTGAATAACAGAAAGAACCTGAGCAGATAAATCATTGTTAATAAATATAACAGCAGTTGGATTAACTAGATTGCTCATTTCTTTTTATTTACCGCTTGACAAAAAACCTCTGCCTTCTTACTAATAGAAAGACTTGCGAAATGAACGGCAGGCATATTGATCATATCGTTCATACTGGATGGTGCGGGATTAGGAACAAAATCTTTATTACCAATGGCTTCAATATCAGGAACTAAATCTTTACTGAATGTTATTACTAGTTTTGCGTTATCATGATCACTAACAATTAAATCAACTTGTGCAGCAGATTTTATGATTTTTTGGATGAGTTCTTTATTATCGGAAATATCGATTTTAGACATAGATACCTTTAATAATATGTGAGAAGATTTATATTGAAATTAGGGCTTGACAAATAAGAAAGGAAGATTAAAATGAGTAAGATGAGCAATAAATTTATAGAAGAAGTAATAAAAGAGGCGGAAGACACACGAAAGATATTTCCTGCCTTCAACTCTTATCATGAAGGTGTGGCAGTGATAATGGAGGAAATGGATGAATTATGGGACCTGGTAAAATTAAATCCAAACAAAGCAGGATTAACACAAAAGGAATATAGAAAGATGATGCGATCGGAAGCAAAACAAATCAGTGCAATGTGTTTAAGGTATGCTGAAGAACTTTGCGGAGATGATAATGAGTGATCCAGTATATAAGTTTGCATTGCGTTCAGACCTACAAAATGAGCCACAATTCCTTCCTACAAGAGCAACAAAATACGATTCAGGTTGGGATGTTCGTGCTGCAACAAAAGATAGGAAACCATTAATTGTAAAACCATTTGATCATATAAAAATAGATTTAGGTTTCCGAGCAATTTGTCCCGAAGGTTATTGGTTAAAATTAGTGCCGCGTAGTTCAACTCAAGTTAAGCGTAATTTATTTGCTCTCTACGGGGTTATAGACGAATCATATGAAGGAGAAATGTGTTTCGCTGCCACACGAATAGTAAATCCAAATGATCTAACTGATTTGGTTATTAATTGGGGTGATGCATTGGGTCAGCTAATTCCGGTGAAAAGACAAGAAATGATCGTCGAGGGAATTAGTAATGAAGAATATGACCAATTGTGTAAAGAGCGCGGTCATAGTAGGGGTGCGAACGGATTTGGATCGACCTCAAAATGAACTTTACCTCCCTACCAGATATGATGTCAAATATAGAGTTATTCATCAAAGAAAATCCAACCGAGCCATTAGAACACGATGATAAACCAAGAGAGTTAATAGTTGGTTTTAAAGCTATAGTAAATGGGGTAGAAAAAACATGGAATATACATGCTGCTATTTTAAAAAGAGATAGAGTAAATTTAACAGAACAACAAGAACAAATATTAACTAATTTACTTGATTGGAATTAATGAAATGAAACCTAAACAAATAGAACAACCAAAACAGAAACAATACTATACTATTAAAGTTGAAGCTACGGCACCTATTCTTTTAGAGTATAGGGTTTTTGCTGAAGATGAAGAAGAGGCAATCGAACTAATGAAGAAAGCATCACCAACAAGCGCCAGACCAAAATTAGAACTGAAACGATTGGTTAAGGCAACCGTATATGCTGCCGGAACTTCTATAATAAAGATGACAAAACATTTTAATGGAGGAAGATAAAAATGGCTATTAGTTTTTATGTATTAGATTTAGAAACAACTGGATTATCAAAAGATATACACGAGATAACAGAACTTTGTTTAATACGCGCGGAAGATAGAATGACTCTTAATCGTCAAGTAAAAGTTAATCATCCTGAAAATGCTAGTTTTGATGCGATGAAAATTACGGGAAAAAGTTTTGATGATTTAAAAAAAGGCATTTCTCCTATACAATTAATTAAAGATGTTGAAGATTTTTTGGCTCAAGATGGAATACCACCATCGCATAAATGCCTGATTGGGCACAATTTGACTGCATTCGACCGTGTTTTTCTATGGAAATTATGGGAAGATAATAATAAAAAATTTGGTTTCGATATGTATCTAGATACTCTTCATATGGCTAGGGACTATGGAAAAAAAATAGGATTAATTAAACCAAAACTATCTCTTGGTGCATCATGCGATCTTTTACAAATTAAAAAAGTAGCCGGAGAACATAACGCCTCTTCCGATACAAAAAATACATATTTTCTGTGGGAACGCCTGATGAAAGAGGTTGATTATCTAAAACATATTAAGAGACTTCCACATAATGAAACGCAGTATGATGATAATGATACATTTTAATAAGAGAATGATTACTATTAAATGATTCGCAATTCTGATTTAGAAAAATTTCATAGCCGTATTAATAAACAGATAGATCTCGCGGCTGAATACTTACAAGACAAATCTTTTTCTAATATAATTAAATCTTGTAGATTGAAGCCATATTCTTATTTTATTGATTCTTCTCCGCACAAAATTAAGTTTGAGCGATTGTGGGTAGATGAGTTTGGTAATTCAATTGAGCTTACCAATAACAAGATTAAAATTAATTTATACGATCAGAATATTAAAAATACTACCAACAGCACAGACTTGTTTTATGGGCAAAGTATAATTAAAATTGGAAATAGTAGCCAAAAAGTAATATATTGCGTTGATAAATCCGAAAGCCCTATTACTTTTCTCGGATTTTTTGGGACTGATGAATACTTCCGATGCTTCTTGTGCGATGGAGAAAGTATTAATCGTGTGAGCCCATTATTATTAGATATTAAATCATTAGAAACAATAATTGCTTACTCAAGAATTAATTATACAAAAGAATTTGGTCAAGGAGACATAAACTTTAATATACCTTTTGAGGTAAAGAAATGTTTATTATTTTCTTGGCAAAACAGAAACAACATTGGGTTGGATCTGAAATCAATAATAGGAGAAATAGAATAGAAATGTCGAACGAAGATAAATTATTATTTGAGGGAAAAGTTATTTCCTCCAATGGAGATTTTTTTAAAGTTGAAATAAATGAGGGGTATATAGTGGACGCAAAAATAAGTGGTAAGTTGCGTAAGCTTGGAATACAAATTCTAACTTTGGATAATGTAAGGGTTGAAGTAAGTCCCTTTAATACCCTAGCTGGTAGGATAGTATATCGGCTAAAATGAATTAGGAAATGTTATGGGAAAGAAAAAATTTATTTCATATGAAGAAGCATCTAAAATAGCAATAGAAAATAATATTACAAGGGCGCCAGAAGAACTCGTCATAAAAAATAAATAATAATTAAAAAAGTAAATTTGGAACTAATGTTGGAGCAAAAATATCACTAGTCTGATCCCAAGTTATATAACTATTAGTCATCCAAAACTCTCCATTAATACCAAATTCTGTGCCCCAGCTATTTCTAATAAGAAATTGTATATTACTTGATTTATTTTTATATCCCCTAATTAAAAGTGCATGACCACCTAAACTATCATTAGGAATATCTAATACGGTATTTGGATTCCCATCATAACTTTCCAGTGAAGAACCAACAATCGTCCCAAAACTTACTGGAATATTAGACTGAAGCGCTAGCACAATATCATTAATTCTTTGTTGTCCAGTGGAAGTTATTTGATAGAATTGAGTCACTTTATTATCGTTTCCTTGCTTATAAGCTAAAATATTTGGCTGTATATTTACTTTTGATTCGTCGTAAACCCACATGCTTTCTTCACAAACGCCAAGTGTCATTAATTTTCCATAAGCAAAATGTATAAATGTTCCCGAATCAACGTTTTGAGACCCGTCCATACTCCTTGCATTATAATAATTAAACAACCTAGAAAGATTAACAATTTTACCAGTTTCTTTTTCAATTAACATTTCAAGTGCCATGCAAGTACTGTTGCTTACACAGTCCGACAAGGTAAGCTGATTATATATTGGCACATTGCTAGGAATAATATATTCATCAGCACCAGCATTAGGAGCAGCAAGATTTTGTAATGTAGGACTTGACACGAAAGGAGTAATGCCTAAATTAGCACCATTAGAACTTTTGTAGCCGCCAATTTTTATCATTTGTTTGACCCCGTGCAAGCATCAATATCTCCACAAGAAGCTACTTTTGAAAGACACTGCGCATTCAAGTTAATAACACCATTCAGTTCAATATCCTCACAGGCCTCAGTAAAATTTTTTCCGGTGGCTGTAAGGGCATCTACCGCACAGCAATAAGTATTCCCGGCCCGATCTGCATTACACATATCACTTAAATGTTTATCAGCCAAAGAACAAAACCCAACATCAGCCGTAATTTTAGCCGGTACAACAGTATTCATTTGATTTCCAGCACAACTAATAACCACCACAAAACAAACTAAAATACTTATGTTAATTAAAATCTTTTTCATCTCGCTTCCTCTTAATGGAATATTGTTATATGTTGAAGGTGTCTATGATTATGCTGTTTTAACTCCCTCAATATTGTTGTTCTCGAAAGGTTTATAAATGCCACTGAAAATTAAAGAAAGTTTTTCGTTTGATGATCTAATGCTTACGCCGAAATATTCTGATATTAAATCTCGTTCTGAAATAAGTCTGTCTGTAAAACTACCAAAAGGAATTGAAGTATATCACCCAATCGTTCCTAGCAATATGAGAACTATTATGGGATTTGATATGGCAAAAGCAAGTATAGAGAGCAAGGGTTTAACTATACTTCATCGTTTTGCTCCAATAGAAGAACAGTTTGAACTTTTTAATAAGCTTGCCCTCGAATGTTGGTCAGAAGGATACTTGGGTGTATCAGTCGGTGTTAAGCCAGAAGATAAAGATATAGTTGATCGTTGGGTTAAAGCCGGTGCCAAGATTATTTGTATAGATATAGCGCATGGAGATTCTGAGCTTTGTGTTAATATGTGCACTTATATTTCAAAAATATATCCAGAAGTTTTATTGATTGCCGGTAATGTTGCAACTGGTCATGGGGCAAAAAAATTATGGGATGCTGGGGCGGACGTAGTAAAATCAAATGTGGGTTCTGGCAGCATATGTACGACAAGAATTCAGACCGGCAACGGTATTCCTGCTATGACAACCCTGATGGATGTTTATGAAGCAAGAGAAATGCTTTTAAGAACTAAATCTTTGGGTGATCGCCAGCTACTTATTATGAACGATGGCGGAATTAAAACGTCCGGTGATTGTGTGAAGGCCCTTTGTTTCGCAGATCTTTTAATGTGTGGTAATATATTTGCCGGCTGTATAGAAACCCCGGGTGAAATTATGGAGGGATCAGAAGGTGGTCTTTATAAACGATATGAAGGAAGCTCAACTCATAAGAATAATCATATTGAAGGCGTTAAAGCACTAGTCCAAATAAAAGGAAAGTTTGAAGATATATTAACTAAATTTAAAGAGGGCATTAGATCTGGCATGAGTTACCAAGGAGCCAGAGATCTAGATAAATTAAAGGAAGATCCAGAATTCGTTAAAATTACTCATGCTGGATTAATTGAATCTGGTGCACATGATGTCAAGGTTGCTAAATGAGTGTTGGATATGCTGTCTATACTTTTGATACATACCTAATCTTTTATCATCCGGGTGTAGAAACAAAAAAACATGAATGTATTGACTATTACAGTATAACATTTTTTATAGATGAGTTTGAATATCATCTGGTTCATAATTATCATTTAGGAAATAGAATTATTATAAACAACAAACAAGGACACAATCAAGATATTCCGTTTAAGTCGGATACATTTTGGTTATTACCCAAAGAAATTACAGCAGAGGAATTATAATGAGTGAATTTAATATTAAAGATTATTTCGGAACACAAAAAGTATTAGACAAAGGACATGTTGAACTTTGTGATGGAATGGTTTGTGATCCTAGGCTTAAAATTGTAAATGCCGCAAGAGTATCATTCCATAAAGAAGTAAAAGAGTTATCAGAAAAAGATATCAAACTTATTACCTTCTTGCATAATCACGAACATTATTCAACTTTTAGACATTCATATTTTTCATTTCGTGTTAAGGCGCCGCTAATAGTTTTTAGGCAGTGGTGGAAACATCAAATCGGTTGTGATTGGAATGAAAATGAAAATGTCGGATCAATACAAATGCCTGAAACAAACTGGAATGAAATGTGTTTGTCCGGAGATAGTGTTTTTTCAATTAGAGACGATAAAGGTAGAAAAGATACAAGAGGATTAAGGGGAACTTTTCAAAGATATAAAAACGATCCAACATATATTAATCATTTAAATATTGTAGTATGCGATGAAAAAACTGGGCAATTGATTACTAGTAAAATAAAAGATGTTTTTGACCGTGGCATTCAAGACACATATGAAATTACATTGGAAGATGGAAAGTCTATAACATGTACAAAGAGCCATAGAATTTTAACCAAAGATGGATGGAAAACAGTAGAGGAAAGCCTAAACCCACAAATAATGAATAACGGAAGTGTTTCTTTTAATAATAACATATATTTTGCAACAAATGGAGTAAAATATGTAGGAAATGGTTCATATCAAGATTTTAATTGGCTAAAAAAACGTAAAGATAATAATAAATCAATTAAAGAAATGGCTAAAGAGGCTGGTTGTTCCTATCATACAATAAAAAAATGGTTAAAAATACATAATTTAAATTTTGATAAAAAACATTCATATTTCAAAAAGGGGAGTATACCGTGGAATGTTGGGCTAACGTATAATAATCCTAATTTTAAGATGGCCGAGGAACACCTTCAAAGCGTTAAAGAGGCTCGTTCTGGATCGAATTCTAACTTTTGGAAAGGTGGAGTGTCAAGCGATAGAAGATTAATAACGGCATGGAATCAAAAAATATCTAAAACATTATTTAGCGATTACGATTATATTTGTCAGAAATGTGGTATTCGTGGTGGAGAATTACAAGTTCATCATGTAATACCGGTATGGTATGATGATTCAATGGCTTATGATTTAAACAATGTAGTTCCATTATGTATTAATTGTCATATAAACATACACAAAAATAAAGAAGAACTTTTGTTTGCAGAAAACTTAACAAAAATAACATTTGATAAATCTATACCGAGAAGAAAAGAAGTTAAAATAAAAATTAAATATACTAAAGTAAAAAGCATAGAATACAAAGGTAAAAATGATTGTTATGATTTAGAAATCTACGGAGAAAATAAAAATTTTATTTGTAATGGAATAGTAGTTCATAATAGTGGTAGATATGTGGAGTTTCAGCCGGAGTTTTATATACCAAATGAAATACGAATTCAGTCCAAAGATAACAAACAAGGAAGCAATGGAAAATTAGAAACACTTTCCAATGGTGATGATCCTGTAAAATATTTTGAAGATTCGTGCAACCTAATGTATGATCGTTATTCTATTTTAGTTAAGTCTGGTGCAGCAAAAGAACAAGCAAGGATGTTATTACCACAAAATATTTACTCTGAATGTATGTGGACTTGTTCTTTACAATGCATTCTTTATTTCTTACACCAGAGATTAAAATCTGACGCTCAATTTGAAATTAGAGAATATGCTACTGCTGTTGCCAGTTTAATTTTACCAATTATAAAACCATTAGAAATAAATATGAAATGATATCTTGGGGAGAAGGAAGCGAAATGATGTTTATTAAATCTTCTCACAACGACATAGAAATCCGTATTGACAGTGGGCTTTCTTTTGCGCCAAAATACCATCCCACAAATCAATCAGATATATATGAAAGCAGGACAATTTATAAACAAGATAATGTTTGCCTTTCCATTGTTAAAGGTGATAGTAAACTTATTATGTATCCATTTTTAAAAGATGGACAATTTCAATTAACCGGTGATCTTAAAACACTTGCTTATCATTTTGCAATCCTAATCTATGATGGATTTTCTTTATTCACCCCCCGAAGATGTAATATCTAAAATATTTACATTTGACGAGAAAATTGGCATTACTTCTTGCCTCATTAACTTTCCAATACAATCAAGGTATCGAGAGTTCATCGACAAGGTAAACGAGATCTATCCAAAGATCCCTGGCTTATTAGTTCTTGCCTAACGATACGGATACTTCTTACATAGCCAGCACGTCATAGTCCCATCTTCATTGTTGGGTTCTGCCATTGGAAAGAAATCATCACACCTTTTACAGGTCATTCCATCTATGTGTTTATAGACCCTAACTACTTTATATTCATTGATATATGCCGCTTTACTATCAATGAACTTTGGACTCATATTATATTTTTTATAATTGTATTTATCGATCTTAACCTCGAAATCTAAATA
>OCTA010002745.1_pt1 | contig 15827 bp, 15 predicted proteins | sample 1538991 | NCBI WGS metagenome assembly OCTA01 (sample SAMEA3539302, study PRJEB22396) | soil metagenome | biome: tundra; feature: field; material: soil | place: USA | collected 2010-05 | depth 0.15 m | reverse complement strand
AATTCTCAATCGAGTCGCAACCGGGGGCGGGCACGCTTGTAACCATCATCCGGTGGAAAGGTTAGTCTGCCTCTTAGTATAGTGGTTCCGGTCGATGGCATGGCGCGCGTGGCGGAGGCGCGACGCATTGCCATGACGATGGCCCAAGCCGAGGGTCTGGCTGGCGATGCGACCTCAAACGCGGGGATTGTGGCGACCGAGTTGTCCACGAATCTTCTGAAGCACGCCACGGGCGGCGAGATCCACATCGCGTCTCTCTCCGATCGTGGGCGGCGCGGCATTGAGATGCTGTCAATCGATCGCGGCCCCGGAATTCGCGACCTCGGGCGATGTTTTCCCGACGGGTTTTCAACGGCGGGCAGTGCAGGAACGGGCTTGGGCGCAATCCGCCGGCTCTCGAACGATTTCGACGCTTACTCGGAAGTTGAGCGAGGCACCGTTCTGGTTTCACGATTGTACGCCCGCCACGACGATGCCGCGGGTCTGCCGCCGGTCGTTGTTGGCGTGGTAACTCGACCGGTGGCAAGCGAGGAAGTCTCGGGCGATGCCTGGGCAGTCAGCTTTACCCAAGCGGGAGCGATCCTTTTCGTGGCGGATGGATTGGGTCACGGACCGGGCGCGGCGGACGCATCGGGAACAGCGATTATGGCCTTCAAGAAGAGCCGAGATACTTCCCCGGTTCCTCTGCTGCGGCAGGTTCACGCAGCGCTGCGGGGAACGCGCGGCGCGGCAGTTTCGGTGGGCGCTCTGGCCTATGATGAGGGGAGCGTTCGGTTCGCCGGGATAGGCAACGTGGCGGGCCGGGTGGTTGACGCGAGGCAGGTGAAGCACATGGTGTCGCACGCCGGCACGGCAGGTTACGAGGCACGGCGCTTTCAGGAGTTCAGCTACGATCTGCCGCGCTCGGCGGCTGTCATCATCCACTCCGACGGGCTTGTCTCCAGTTGGAGTCTTGACAACTATGCTGGACTGCTGAGCCGCGACCCGGCGCTGATCGCAGCGGTTCTTTACCGGGACGCCACGCGCGGGCGCGACGACGTCTGTGTCTTAGTCGCGAAGGCACGGGAACCGCTATGACTACGGGACAGCACGGACGAAGAGCGGCGCCAGTTCTCTCGATCAAGATCGCCGAGGAGCAGGATGTTGTGACAGCGCGCCAGCGTGCGAGGCAACTCGCCGACCTGCTCGGGTTCGATTCGCAGGATCAGGTGCGTATCGCCACTTCCGTATCCGAGATCACGAGAAACGTTCTGCAATACGCGGTGGAAGGAAGGCTGGTTTTCTCGATCGATCTGCATTCCCAGCCGCAATACTTTTGCGTCACGGTAAGCGACAAGGGACCGGGCATCGCAGCGCTCGATTCCATCATAACCGGCGCATACGAATCGCCGAACGGCATGGGAATCGGGCTGACGGGCACGCGTCGGCTGATGCCGCTGTTCGAGATCGAATCGAAACCCGGAGAGGGGACTACGGTGCGCTTCGGCAAGCCGATCCCGGGGGGGAGGGTGCCGTTGCTGAGTTCCGATCTGGGGGCCCTTTGTCAGAGGCTCTCACAGCAGCGGACTGCGGGAGCGGCGGACGAGTTGCAGCGTCAGAACAGCGACCTTTTGCAAACGCTGGAAGTGCTGCGGCAGCGCGAGACTGAGTTGGAGAAACGCCAGCAAGAGCTTTCACGGTTAAATGTGGAGTTGGAGGAGACCAATCGCGGCGTCGTCGCGCTCTATGCGGAACTGGACGAGAAAGCGGCGGCACTGCGCCATGCGGACGAGATGAAGTCGCGCTTCCTCTGGCACGTAAGTCATGAATTCCGGACTCCTCTTAACTCCATCCAAGCTTTGAGCCGGCTCCTGCTGGGGCATGCGGACGGTCCGTTGTCGGCGGAGCAGGAGAAACAGGTTGGTTACATCCGGCAGGCCGCGGGTGAGCTTACCGAGATGGTGAACGATCTGCTTGACCTGGCGAAAGTGGAAGCCGGGAAGGCGGAAGTCCGAATGACGCGCGTGGACGCGGGTCAACTCTTGGGGTCGGTGCGCGCGCTCATGCGACCGCTGGCGACGAATGAAGCGGTGAGGCTTATTTTCGATGAACCGCCAGCAGGGTTGTGGATGCGAACCGATGAGGGCAAGGTAAGCCAGATTCTGCGGAATATTATTTCGAACGCCCTCAAGTTCACCGAGAGCGGCGCTGTTAAGGTGGCTGCGTCTTTGGCTCCACACGGGGAAGAAATCAGCTTCGCTGTCGAAGATACCGGCATCGGGATTGCTCCGGAGAATCTGGCAAGGATTTTTCAGGAATTCGCGCAGATTGAGAGTCCGATGCAGCGAACGGTGAAAGGCACCGGTTTAGGTCTGCCCTTGTCGCGGAAGTTGGCCGAATTGTTAAACGGCACGCTGATCGTGAAGAGCAGGCTCGGCGTCGGGTCCGAGTTCGTGCTAACACTGCCGCGCAATTTGCGCAGGGAAGAGAGGGAAAGCGCGCAGGGGGCAAACGGGCGCACGCCACAATCGATTTTGCTGATCGACGACGATGAGCGCTCCAGATATGTCACACGGCAGATGTTCGCCGGAACCAGACACGACATTCTGGAAGCGTCGGGCGGCGTTGAGGGATCGGAGCGGGCCCGCTTTGAATTGCCGGCGCTGATTGTACTAGATCTTGCGATGCCCGACCAGAGCGGCTTCGTAGTATTGGAGGAACTGAAGGCGAACCCGGCGACGCGCGATATTCCGGTAGTGATTCAGACCTCGATAAAACTGAGCGAGGCGGACCGCGACCGCATTTCGGAACGGGCTCTTACGATTCTTCCTAAGGAGGATCTCGACCGGCGGCAGGCCTTGTTGAAGATCCGTGAAGCCCTGGGCGAGGCCGACCTTTTCGCGAACGAACGTGAATTCGCAAACGGCAAGGGAGCGTCGTGAGCCAGGAGGAGCATTCGAGCGTCATCGTCAATGTAGACGACAGCGAGCCCGCCCGTTATGCCAGAACACGCATGCTCAAGCTGGCCGGCTTCACGGTTTATGAGGCTGGCTGCGGCGAAGAGGCGCTGGCGCTGATCGCCAAACACCGTCCCGACGTGGTGGTGCTGGACGTTCACCTTCCCGACATAAATGGTTTAGAAGTTTGCCGGAGACTTAAGGCCCAGCCCGACAGCGCTTCGGTGATCGTTCTGCAGATCTCCGCTTCCGCCATCACCGCCCCGCAGGCCACCTCGGCGCTTAACAACGGCGCGGATGCGTATTTGACGGAGCCGGTGGATCCCGACGTTTTCGTGGCGACAGTCAGGGCCATGCTGCGGCTGCGAAAAGCCGAACGCGATCTCGCGGATGCCAACCGAACGCTTGCCAAAGTGAATCAACATTTACGCCGCTCGAATGAAGACCTGCAGCAGTTTGCCTTCATGGCCAGCCACGACCTGCAGGAGCCGCTGCGGATGGTCAATACCAGTTCGCAGTTGCTTTTGCGACAGTTTGGCCATCTCGCCACCGATCCGAAGGTATTCGAGTACGGAGAGTACATCACCGAAGGCGTGAAACGGATGGAGACATTGATTCGGAATGTTCTGTCCTACTCGAGCACGATTAACGCCGCCGAGGAGGAAGAATTAAAGAGCGCGGACCTGCGCATCAGCTTCGATAGGGCTCTTTCGGCGCTGGGCGATGCCATACGGGAAAGCGACGCCACTGTGACATGCGATGAACTGCCGGTGGTCCATGGCGATGAAGAGCAACTGGCCCAGGTGTTTCAGAACTTCCTGTCGAATGCGCTGAAGTATAAGGGGGCTTCCGAACGGGTTCTCGTGCATGTGCGCGCACTGCGAGGCGACAAGGAGTGGATTATCTCCGTGAGCGATAACGGCATTGGCTTCGAGCAGCAGTACGCCGAACGCATATTCGGATTGTTCAAGCGTTTGCACGGGCGCGAATATCCGGGCACGGGTCTTGGCTTGGCGATTTGCAAGCGGATTGTCGAGCGGCATGGCGGGCGTATTTGGGCAGAGAGTAAGCCCGGCGAGGGAGCGACTTTCTTTTTTTCGCTGCCTGTGTAAGAAGGGAGGAAGGCCGCCATGCGACTGAGAACCCAGCGGCTCGGAAGGATATCGCTTGGCGTTGGCCTGTTGACAATCGTGGGGTGCGGATCGCCCCTTTATGCACTCAACAGGCTTGCAGCCGCCGGTTCCATCGCATTGATCAAGCCCTGAAAAGCGATTAGAGCAATGATCTCCCATAAGGTAATGACATGCGCCAGCGTGAGGCCTGCCATCGCGAGTGACTGGGCGGCGGCAGCGGCTTGGGTCCAAACCAGAAGCTTGCGGCGATTGAGGCGCTCGACCCAGACGCCGGCGAAGGGCCCTATGGCAAACGAAGGAACCTGCCCCGCGAAGCTCACGATGCCAAGCAACAGCGCCGAATGCGTCAGCCGATAGACCAGCCAGCTTGTCGGGAGCCGCGTCATCCACGTGCCGATCATGGAGACGCTTTGACCAAAGAAAAAGAGCTTGAAGTTGCGAGACCGCAGCGCCCGCCACGCATGCGAAATTGAACTTCGCCCGATGATCTCGTCAGCCTTAGTTACGGCTATGTCGAAAGTCTTTCGCGGCATGACAATTTCATTGTATATGTAAAAACAGTCTGCCTTGCAAGTTATGCTTGCAAGGTTGCCTCTTTATCATGCGATCTCGCAAGGTCACTTCGCGGCAACTTCAACAATATTGATGGAGTACGGCGCAAACGTGTGATTGAAGCTGGCCTCAATTCCACGAATCGAACTTTCGACGGGAACCAGCCGCGTGGGCTGCCAAAGGGTATTGGTCTCCGCCGTGCTTTTTGCGCTAAGGCTAATGAGCTTTCCTTCACTCTTCAATTTGTCCGCGCCCGTGAACTTGATTGCAAGCGGCTGCGGGGCGGAAGAAGCGTTCACCACTTTTAAGTACACAACGCCCGAGGCCGCGCTCCGCGTCACGGAATAGAAAAGCCTGGGGCCGCCGCCCTGCAGACTCGCATCCACAATCTCATCTCCGATGTGATTGCTGAACATGACCTGCGCGTAATAGCTCGGCGAACCATAACTGCTAAGAGCGTCGTAGCCGATCAGATCGCTGTCCCACTGCATACCGCCCGGATTGACATTCACGAACAGGGGCGCGTAGCTTGCCATTACGATGAGGTCGCTGTTGCGCTCCATCGCGGTCATCCACGATGCGTCACCTAACGCCGCGCCGAAGTTGGGCGTGGGAGTGCCTTCGCGCGTGGCCCATTCGCCGACGAAAATCTTCGGGCCGTTCCGGTCGGCTTTATCGTAGTGATGAGTGAAGGCGAACATCTCGTCGGCTCGCTTATAGTAGTGATCGTCGATGACGTCCGGCTGGCGGCTTTTCACGGGAGTCGTCGCGATGAGTTGCAGCCGCGGATACTTCTTCTTGATCGCGTCGTGGAACTGCGCGTAGCGGCCATCGTAGCTGCCTGACTTGTCGAATTCATCTTCGTTGCCAATCTCGACATAATCCAGCGGAAAGGGCGCGGGATGACCGTTTTGCGCGCGGACGGCGCCCCACTTTGTGCCGCTGTCCCCGGTTACATACTCTATTTCTTCCAGCGCATCCTGCACGTAGGGTTCAAGATCGGGTCCGGGATTAACGTGCTCTTGCTCCAGCGAATAGCCGGCGTAGACCGCGAGCAGCGGCCGCATGTTCAGATCCTCGCACCACCCCAGAAACTCGAGCAAACCCATTCCATCGGAAGAGCGATAGCGCCAGGGGCTCGGATGCGTGGGACGGTCCACCAGCGGTCCGATGGTTTTCTTCCAGTCGAAACGCTCTGCAATGTGTTCGCCTTCCAGGTAGTTCCCTCCCGGCAAACGCAGAAACGCCGGTCTCATCGCGGCAAGCTTTTCCATCAAATCGATGCGGTTCCCGTTTTCACGATTCTTGTAAGTCGGCGGAAAGAGAGAAACCATGTCCAGCCAGACCGCGCCGGAATGCGCGACTGTCAGCACAATGTGATTCGCCGCCGAGGGTTCGATATCGCCCGTCGTCAACGTTAGGTTGTATTGCTTCCAACTGGTGCTTAAGGCTGGTGAAGTAGCGGAAGCAACGGCCTTGCCCGTATCGTCGGCGACGATGCTCATCGTGAGCGGCCCCACCGAAGCGTCATCGGCTTTGGCATAGAACGAACCTTTGTAAGTTGTATTTGCGCGCACCGGAACACCCCAGTAGCCTTCGTTTTCGACGCCCGCCTGGTTTGTTGAATCCGCCTGCTCGACAGTTAATTTGAGACTTAGCTGGCGGTTAGCGCTCGGGCCGGTGGAATTGTCCAGATGCATGGAAGCTCGGGAGTTGCCATATTGCATGAGATACCAGTGAGCGGGTTCATCCCAGCCCTGATGAAACGTTCGATTGCGAACAAGCTCCGCGTAGATGCCGCCGTCGTAGGAGTAGTTGATCTCCTCCGTCATCAGGCCGTAGAGGGTTGGGCTTACCTTCCCGGCAGTCTTCTGGAGATCGATGTCGAGAGCCGCCGAGGATAGCGATTCCTGAGCGCGGGCGGCGGCGGAGGCGAGTAGCAGCGCAACGAAAATTTTTCTAGAGAAGATTGAGGTCCGCATGGTTTCCTGGCGCGGCCAAAGCAGCCGCGCGGAGTCATCATAGCTCATGCGATGGTGATCACGATCTTTCCCACCTGCTTGTTCGACTGCATGAACCGGTAGGCCTCAAGCGTTTGCGACAGCGAGAAGACCTTGGCAATCTTCGGAACAAAACGGCCGTCTTCCAGCCGGTCAAGCACATACTGTTTCGCCTTCCGGAACGTTTCCGGCTCGCTCTTGACCTCGCTGAGGGTGTAGCCACGCAAACTCAAACTCTTCGCCAGCATGGGCATGGTGGGAAACGGCGTTGGCTGCATCGAGAGCGCGCCATATTCGAAAATGATGCCGCCCGGCGCCGCAGCGTCCGCCAGCTTTTCCACGAAAGGACCGCCGACCGGGTCGAAGATGACGCGCGAACCTTTGCCGCCCGTAATCTCTTCGACGCGCTGCGCAAGATCCTCCACGTCCGTCACGATAACGTGGTCCGCCCCGAGCGAGAGTAGTGCGGCCTTCTTTTCCAGGGTTCGGGTAGTCGCGATCGCGGTTGCGCCTTCCGTCTTTGCAATCTGAATCGCAGCCACACCAACACTGGAAGAGCCGGCGGAGATGAGGACGAAATCTCCGGGCCCGACAGCGCTCCGCATGACCAGCGCGCCGTAAGCCGTGAGGTACTGCATCCAGATCGCGGCCCCTTCGATGGGAGAGAGCTTGCCGGGATATTCAGCGACGGAAGCGGCCGGCACGATCGCTTCTTCTCCCAACACGCCATACTTGTTCTGCGAGAAACCGGGCACCGTGGATACCTGTTTGCCAAGCCAACGCTGGTCCACACCCGGCCCGACGGCTTCGACCGTGCCCGCGGCTTCGTACCCGATTCTCGACGGCAGCGTGGGCTGCTCAAAGTAGAACCCCCGCATGTATACGAGTTCGGCGCGATTCAGGCCGACCGCCTGCACGCGAAGTTTCATCTCGCCTTCCCCGGGTTGCCGCACGGCCGCATCCTCAAACTCCAAATTCTCGGGGCCTCCGAGTTGCTGAAAGCGGACGATCTTAGACATGTTTGTCTCCTCTCAAACTGGACGTTTCAAGGTTACACTCCGCCTCTGGGACAGGAAGGCTTATCATGCGAGAAGAGCGGTTGAATGATTTTCGACAAAGTGACGAGAAGGCATTTTTTCTTTGGCGGGTTGCTGGCCGGAGCGGTCCCGCTAGCGGGCTTCGGAAGTGAGCCTTCGTTGAAAGCCCTGGGCTACAAGTCTCCCAACGAGAAGCTGAACATCGCGTCCATCGGCGCCGGCGGGAAGGCATCGAGCGACATCGATGCCTGCGCCGAGACCGAGAACATCGTGGCCTTGTGCGACGTTGACGACAAGCGCGCCGCCAAGACTTATGATAAGTATCCGCACGCGACACGATACAAAGACTTCCGCGTCATGCTGGACAAAGAGGCCGGCAACATCGACGCTGTGATCGTGGCGATTCCGGATCACATGCACGCGTCGGCGGCTCTGCAGGCTATGCAGCGCGGCAAGCATGTGTATGTTCAGAAGCCGCTCGCGCACACGGTTTGGGAGTGCCGCGAGTTGTTGAAGGCCGCGGAGAAGTACGGGGTTGCGACGCAAATGGGCAACCAGGGCTATTCGAACGAAGGCACGCGGCAGTGCGCCGAGATGGTCTGGAGCGGCGTGATCGGCAACGTCACTGAGGTGCACGCCTGGACCAATCGCCCGGCGTGGCCGCAAGGCTTGACAGATGTCCCGGCATCCTCGCCTGTTCCAGGATGGTTGGATTGGGACCTCTGGCAAGGTGTCGCGAAGGAACGGCCGTACAGCGACGACTACCTCCCGTTCACCTGGCGCGGCTTTTACGATTACGGTTCCGGAGCGCTGGGCGACATGGCCTGCCATATCCTGGGCGCGCCCAACATGGCGTTGGGTTTGCTCTCGCCTTCAGCCGTCGAATGCATCAGTCAGGAGGGGAAGAGCAGCGAATACTTCCCGGCAAAGTCCGTCGTTCGTTTTGAGTTTCCGGCGCGCGGCGGCTTGCCGCCCGTCAATGTCTATTGGTACGACGCGATGAGGGAAGATCAGCCAACGTTTCCGAAAGCGCCGGCGAACGAGATGCTTGGCGACCTGCCGCGGAGCCGGCGTGGAATTGCCGCCAGCGGGCTGAAGCCGAAAGAGCGTCAAATCCAGGGCGGCGTGTTCACGGAGGAGTTCTTCACACCTTTGCCGACTCCCCCGCCAACGCCCCGGCCACCGCAGCGGCCGATGGATGCGCGTGAGCGAAAGAACGCGGAGTGGATCGGTCTCATTGGCAAGGGCACCAATGGCAGTCTTCTGGTGGGCGACAAGGGCATGATCACGACCGGTACTTACGGGGAGTGGACGCGCCTTTTGCCGGTCCAAAAAATGCGCGATTACGAATTTCCGCCCGAGTTCCTTCCGCGCTCCCCGGGACATTATCGCGATTGGATTCGAGCCTGCAAGGGCGGAGTTCCCGCATGTTCGAACTTCAGCGTCTCGGCCCCGTTTACCGAGTGGATCGCGCTAGGGGCGCTGGCTACCAAGCTGAACACCCGGCTCGAATGGGATTGCAATGCGATGCGGATTACGAACAGCGAAGAAGCGAATGCACTCTTGAAGCCGTTCGTTCGGAAGGGCTGGGAGTTAGCTTGATTCGGGCGATTGTTCTGATGCTTGACGGTCCAGTTTCTCGATGCGCCGCGTGAGATCGACGATTTGCCGTTCCTTGACTTCCATCGCGGCGTCCATCCTCTCCGACCAATCGTTGAGCCGCGAGATCCAGCGGTTCCCCGTTTGCATCAGCCCGGCTTGCCGGTCTAGCCGCGAAGCCTGATTGTCGAACCGCGCCACAAGATTGGTCTCCCACCCTGAGATCTGCCGCTCCAGGCTTTCCTTGAAATCAACCACCAGATTCTCCAGGCTTGCCGTTCGACCGTCCATCCTCGTCTCCAGGCTTTCAATCCCCGTTTCGAGGTTCGCGATCCGACCGTCCATCTTCGTTTCGAGGTTTTCGATCCGACCGTCCATCCTCGTTTCCAGGTTGGCCGTTCGACCATCGATCAACGCTGTCATCCACTGCTTATCTTCGGTTGAGAGTGGCACCTCTTCCATTCTCCTATAAACAGTCTGTCGATTAGGAAGGGGTTCCATTCTGCTTCAACACGTCAATTGAGTTCGTGCCGCTGATCGTCACGGCGACAGGCAGACCCATGGCGCAGCGCAATGCACCCGCAACCGTGACGCCGCCTTTGCGAACCATATTCCTCAACCATCTTCAACGCCAGTTCCGTGTCGCGTCCATGCGTGCAGACCTTGCTCATCAGGAACACTTCCTTCCGCTTGCTCTTGAGGCACTCGTCCATCCAGACTTCGGATTTGCCCCGGTGGTATTCCCAACAGTTGTCGAAAAAATTAACGCCGCCATCGAAGGCCTTATCGACGATCAGCCTGGCCGTATGCAAATCTTCCGCGTCGCCGAGATGATGGCCCCCCAGCCCTAAAGCGGAAAGCTGAACTCCCGTTTTGCCAAACTGCCTGCGTGGAATCTGTCCTGTTTGTGCCATGCTTTATTTGCGAACGCGCTTGCACTCCTTTGATCTGGCATCGCGGCGACACGTTTCATGAACAGGTAGAAAGGCGAGGCACACCAAGTTAACGATATGAAGTACGAGGCAATTGTTGTCGGTTCCGGCCAGGGCGGTAATCCGCTGGCGCAAAAGTTAGCAAGCGACGGCCGCCGTGTTGCGATTATCGAGTCGGGCCTTCTCGGCGGCACCTGCGTGAACACTGGATGTACGCCGACGAAGACAATGATCGGCAGCGCGCAGGTTGCGCATTACGCCAGAAACGCGGCGCACTGGGGAGTCCACGCGAGTAATGTGGGAGTCGATCTCGCGGCGATTCATCAGCGCAAGGACAAAGTCGTGGCAGCTTCGCGCGGCGGCTGGGAAAAGAAGTTCGAAGGGAAAGAGAATCCGCGACTGTATCGCGGGCGGGCGCGATTTACCGGCCACAAGAAGATCGACGTGGATGGCCAGCCACTCGAAGGAGACCGCATATTTATCGATACCGGCTGCCGGCCAACCATCCCGTCCATTGCCGGTCTGGCATCGGTGAAGTTCCTTACCAGCACCACCCTGCTTGAACTGCGGGATCTTCCGGAGCACCTGGTGATCCTGGGAGGCGGCTACGTGGGTCTGGAATTCGGCCAAATGTTCCGGCGCTTCGGGAGCCAGGTGACCGTGATTCAGAGCGCTCCCCGCATCCTGCCAAACGAAGACGAGGACATTACGCGGGAACTGCAACGGAACCTGGAGGCGGAAGGCATTCGCTTCCATTTGAGCGCGCAGGCGAGCGAGGTTTCGCCAGACGGCAGCGGGATCGCGGTGTCTTTGACCGAACAACAAAAAGTGTCGGGTTCGCATCTGCTGATAGCGACCGGCCGCACTCCGAACACCGAGGATCTGGACCTTGGCAAGACTGGCGTCGCGACAAACGACAAGGGCTTCGTGCTTGTCGATGAGCGGCTGAAGACAACCGCCGATGAGATCTGGGCGCTGGGAGACGTGAACGGCGGGCCTCAGTTTACGCACATCTCTTACAACGATTTTCAGATAGTGTACGCGAATCTTTACGAAGGCAAAGATCTGACTACAACGAGCCGGTTGGTTCCCTATGCCGTGTATACGGATCCCTCGTTGGGGCGGGTTGGCTTGACCGAAAAAGCGGCGCGCGCGAAAGGCTACAAGTTGAAAATTGGCAAGATTCCGATGACCTGGGTGGCGCGCGCGAAAGAACGCGGGGAGACGGCGGGGTGCATGAAGCTGGTCGTCGATGCCACCAACGATCGCGTTTTGGGAGCCTCGATCCTGGCTTCGGAAGGCGGTGAACTTGTGCAAATCTTGAGCACCCTCATGTTAGCGGAAAAGCCATACACACTGCTTAAGGGCGCGATTTACATTCACCCCACTTTGACCGAGGGCTTATTCACACTCATGGAGAGCGTCCAACCGGCGGAGTAAAGTCCAGCAAGGTTCCATCCGGTGTGCCCTATCCTGTGCGAGGAAGGACGACGCCGCGGAAACGCCTTTGATCGAGGGTCGCGATGTTCGCGTGATGCATCCGGATAAGCTCGTCTATTTGAAGCAGACACAAGTATCGAAGCTCGATATCGTTCGCTATTATCTGTTCGTCGCACCCGCGACTCTTACAGGAATTCGCGATCGCCCCCTTTGTTCTAAAGCGCTTCTCCGACCAGCCGAAGAAGCTCCCGATCCCGACGACGATGCCACGCGCGAGCGGCGCGCTACGAACGCGTCAAAGCGCCCTGCGAAGTGATGCAACGGCAGACGAGATCCCGCCGGGCCTTAGCCGATTGGCTTCGCGATAAAGTTGGAGAGACTCAAGCATTTACCCATGGCCGCCGACGTAATCCCGGAGGAGAAGCCACCAGACAGGATCTCTAAGGCTGGACTCTGTGCCAATTGCCTATACATGAGGATTGTCGTTTCGGACCGCCAGTCTGAGTTTTATCGATGTATGCGTTCAGATCGCGATCCGGCCTTTCCGCGATATCCGTCACTACCGGTGTTACGTTGTGCTGGCTGGAGCAACGCCAAAGCCCATCACCTGTAAAGCCAGTGGTTACAGGGATTCACTGCGGGGCGGCTTCTGATTTTGCTCCAGGTAGCCGACCCTTAATGAATTTGATCTGACCATTGTGATTGGATTCGTGTTCACAAACGTGAAACCATTCGAAGTAGTAGTTTAGGCGTCCCCATTCCGGGTTGACCTTGTCGAGTGACAAAAGCCACTTATCATCTCGCTTGCGGAATTCCCCAAATGTTTTTTCACGCGTCTCTTCCAGAATGCCTAGATAGTATTCGAGGTTGTGACCCTTGATCGCCTGACGGGCCGGCTGGCCGAGATTCATGGGCACGTCCCACCGTTGCTTTATGCTTTCGTCCCAGCTACCCCAGGGCTTCCCTTCAAACGTTTTGAGGTGATAGTAGGCATCAGTGGCGGCGAGGTGCATGAGTAGCGCTCCAATCGTGTTCGCTTTACTGTCAAGGAGGTAATCAAGATCTGCTTGGCTTAATCCCCGGGTCGATGCCAAGACTTGCGCTCGCATGGCGGTCATCATTGAGACCAGAGTTCCGATTTGCGGCGAATAGCCGGGCTTCGGTCCGATGATCAACATATCCGGATCGTCTTTTAGCTTTGACTCAGCGCGCAGTGTCGAATTCGAGACCGCGGCCGTCAAGGCGACAGTGGACTCGAGGAACTTTCTGCGATTTGTTGAAGCCGTCATTGGTAACCGTTGCCTCACGGATGTCGGATTTTGAGTTTCAGGCTATCACAACCTCGGTCCATAAAGTTAACGCCTATTGGGGTAGGCGGTTGTTCTTAGTTTTACTTCTTTACGCCGCCGAATTATCCTCTGTTCTATTGAGTCCCTGGAATGCCAACCCAACATTGGGCCCAAACGGAAGAGGTGTGCGGGACAGGTATTGCACTTCGGCCAGTGCCCGCCCACCGAGAGACGGCTAGTCGGTCCAGCAACCGAAAAAACCAGTTCGTGTTTTCTTCGGCCACTTGGTTCTTCACGTTGAGCCGGCAATCCGCAATCGCGAAAGTCTCGATCCTAGGTGTTTGTGTTTGCATGTTGTCGCTCCTTGTCCGCCCCGATCTGTCATATCAGATTCCGAGCCGTCCAGCCTTCAGAGTTGCTGTAAAGATTAAGGCACATGATCTTACTCTGGAGACGCCTATGCGAGATTATGCGAGATAGCCTGTTGCGTCATGAGCCGATTAGCTGTCATATCTACTTCTAGGGTTACCCCCGCACTTTAGCGCTCGATCCGACCCTCTCAGCCTCCGAGTCTCGCGCTCGCATCCAGCGGCAGGCGAGCCGCCGCCGAAGGTGAAGACATATACTGACTGACAGTATCGCGGCAGACCTGCGTTCTCGACTGGACGTGGGCGGCGATACCGGATGTCATGACCACCTTGACCAGTCCTTCCCCCGAACAGCTGAGAAATCAGGTTGACCAGATCCTCCATAGCCCCGCTTTCGCCACTTCCGAAACTCTGCGCAAGCTGCTGGCTTTCCTCTCGGCTCATGCCCTTGCCGGAAAACCCGATTCTTTGAAAGTGAGGGAGATCGCCGTTGAGGTTTTCGGACGCTCTCCCGATTTCGATTCTCAAAGCGATTCCGTCGTCCGCGTGCATACCGGCCGGCTGCGATCTAAGCTCGCCGAATATTACATGGACCAAGGCGCGGACGACGAAGTCATCATCTCAATCCCCAAGGGCGGCTATGCCCTCACTTGTCACTTCCGTCACGCCAGTTCGGCCGCCCTATCTCACGCTGACATAGCGGCTGAACAGGCCGGTTCCCGTATTCACGAAGTTACTAATAAAGATGCGGCGACCGCTCGCGCTTTCGAGCATACGCCTGTCTCGATTCGCCTGCTGCTTATCGGTCTCATCGCCGCCTTGCTCGCGGGTTGGACCGCCAGCAGCTTCTTTTCGCAAAGAGCGGAACGCGCCAAAGTCCCTGCCGTCCTGCGCACTTTCTGGCAGGATTTCGTCAATCCCGCTGAAACCTCGCTCATCGTCTTTTCTAACTTTCGTCTGTTGCGGTCGGACGATTTGGGACTCGTTACCTATACCGGCCCCGACGATCCAACCAAGCCGATCATCGAAACCTACACCACCATGGGCGAGGTGATGGGTGTCAATGAAGTGAGCCGGATCCTGCTCCAAATGGGGAAAGTCGCCGAGCCCAAGCGAAGCCGGCTTCTCACTTGGGATGCGGCTAAGGACAGTAACCTCATATTTATAGGAGGCCCTCTCGCCGAAACTCCTCTGCGCGACGTCGCGGTGCTGCGGGAGTTTCAGTTCAAACTCGGCGCCCTGCCTAATCAGCGAACCGGCGGAGCGATCTATAACAGCCACCCGCGGCCCGGCGAGGCTCCGGTCTATTTCGCCTCAAGCTCAGTCTATTCGCATTCCGACGTTCACACCTCCAAAGTGGATTACGCCGTCATCGCCCTCCGGCCGTCGTTTAACCCAAGCCATCGCAATCTCGTGCTGGCCGGAATCTCCGAATATGGAACCCAGGGCGCCGCCGACTTCGCCACCAACGAAAACTGCCTCCGGACTCTTTTCCAAAAGCTTGGCGTCAAGTCAGGGATGCGCCTGCCCTGTTTCGAAGCCTTAATTCGCGTCACGGTAGAAGGTGGAGTGCCCGTGGAATCGGATCTCGTGCTCGTCCACCCCGCAATTTAACAGAGATTATACGCGCTTAAACCGAAGTTTTGCTTTTTTACTTAGTCGGAACCGACTAATATCCTGAATAAATAGGGCCGGTTCAAACACCGGTTCTCCAACAAGCGAGTTCCACGTAAGGGGTCTGGACCATGAGTTTCAAAGGCAGTAGGAATTTCTTGAGCGGCACCGCTGTTCTCGTCGCACTGCTGTTAACGTCAAGCGCGGGCAGCTACGCTCAGCAGGTCTTTGGCAGCATCTATGGAACGGTAACCGACCCCTCGGGCGGAGCCGTAGCCAACGCTAAGGTCACAATCACGGATCAGAATAAAAACACCAAATCCGAACTGCTCACGAATGAGTCCGGCAATTTCAATAAAGGGCAGCTCATTCCAGGCGCTTATCAGGTTGCAATTGAAGCCCCGGGATTCAGTAAGGTTGTTTCCGCGAACTTGGATGTTACTGTTGACCAGGCCGCCCGCTTCGATGCCAAGCTCGCCGTCGGGAGCGTCACCGAGCAAGTAGAAGTTACAGCCGCGGCGCCCCTCTTGCAGACTGATCGCGCCGATGTCGCCCAGACTTACTCCTCGAAGGAAGTCTCCGATCTCCCCAACTTCGGGCGCAATGTGCAAACCTTTGAGCTGCTCACGCCGGGAACCTCGCAGTTCGGCTGGAACCAGAACTCAGCCGAGGACCCGCAAGGCGGCAAGCAGATTCAGGTAAACGGACAAGCCTTCAGCGCCACTGGATTCCAGTTGGATGGGACCTCCGATCAAGATCCTATCCTCGGCGAGATCCTGATCAATCCGCCCATCGACGCCATCGCCGAAGTGAAACAGGCATCGCAGGATTACGACGCGGAGTTCGGCTACGTGAGCGGCGGCATGCTGACTTACTCGACTAAGTCGGGATCGAACGCCTTTCACGGTTCCGCGTTTGAGTACCTCT
>OCTA010002744.1_pt1 | contig 15833 bp, 15 predicted proteins | sample 1538991 | NCBI WGS metagenome assembly OCTA01 (sample SAMEA3539302, study PRJEB22396) | soil metagenome | biome: tundra; feature: field; material: soil | place: USA | collected 2010-05 | depth 0.15 m | reverse complement strand
CAACTTTAAGTTCCGGCCCGGCTAATTTCAGTTCATTGCCATTTAATGTCGTCGTACGGCCATGATCGGTTTCGTTTGTCATCCGCAATAGTTTAACAGGGAATGCCGAAATCGTGTCTATCCGCAGTTCATCTAGTCGATCACCTCCGGAAGTTCGCACGTGAAGTTCCGGCACTCGTAAATCGTGAGGCGGCCTTTGCGTTCGAGGCTCGCGAGGAAAGGCGCTGTTTCGCGCAAAGCCTGTGCGGTGTGATCGGTTATGGCGAGCGTCACAGACCAGGGCCGGAAGGTTTGCCGTCGGGCTTTCAGCGTGCTCTCTAATGCCGAGTCGATCTGCGCGCACCTGACCACATATTGCCGCGGCTCGGCGAGCGCGCGTCCTAGCGCCACAACCATCTGCGGCGCAATCGTGGATTGCGACTTAACTTTCGGGGCAAAGGATCGCAGGGAGCGGTCGGCGCTGGCTTTGAAACCATCGTCTCCGGTAAGGTGAGCGAGGCGCAGCAGGACGTCCGTCGCCACCGAGTTGCCGGAGGGCTCGGCGCCGTCATAATCGTCCTTGATGCGCAGTACGATGTCCGGGGCATGCGCGGTTGTGCTGAAGAATCCGCCCTCTGTCTCGTCCTCGAAACTCTTGAAATTCCGCCGGACGAGTTCCACCGCCATTTGCAGGCGCGCCGGATCGAAGGTGGCTTCAAAGAGATCGAGCAGCGCCTGGGCGAAGAAAGCGTAATCGTCGAGGAACGCCGGCACGGCCGCTTCGCCATCACAGAAACGCCGCAGGAGTTGGCCGGACTGGGGGTTGTACATCGCCGATGAAAGGAAAGCCGCGGCCCGCTCGGCGGCTGCAAGGTATCTGGGTTCGTCGAGCACCACTGAACCCTTTGCCAGAGCGGAAATCATCAGGGAGTTCCATGACGTCAGGATCTTGTTATCCAGATGCGGGCGGGGGCGGTGGGAGCGGGCATAGAACAGTACCTGTCTGGAGTGCGCGAGCGCGCCCGGTTCTTCCGAATTCTGCGCTTCGTACAAGATATTGCGGCCCGTGAACTCGCCATGCGGGTCCTGATCGACGTTGCCATCAAGTTCCACGCCATAGCGCGCGCAAAAGATCGCCGAGTCTTCGGGCCCCAGCAGGGCTTCGATTTCCCGCTCCCGCCAGATGTAGAAGGAGCCTTCCCCCGAGTGCGAAGGATTTTCGGGGTCCGGGCTGTCCGCGTCCTCGGCGGAATAGAAACCGCCGGCCGGATCCGCCAGGTCCCGCAGAACGTATTCGAAAATGTCACGCGCCACATTTCCGAACGAAGTGTCGTGCGTGATCTCGAAGGCTTCGAGGTAGGAGATGGCGAGTTGCGCCTGATCGTAGAGCATTTTCTCGAAGTGGGGAACGAACCAGCGCTCGTCCACCGAGTAGCGGTGAAAACCGCCTCCCAACTGATCGTGCATGCCACCTCTCGCCATCTCTCGAAGCGTCACGGTGACCATGTCCACCGCACTGCCGTCGCCTTCGAGAGCGTAGTAACGGAGCAAGTAATTCAGCACGACGGGACGCGGAAACTTGGGAGCCGATCCGAATCCGCCCCGCTGGGAATCGAAGCTGCGGCGGAATTGGGGGAATGGCAGGTCAAAGAGGGAGCGGTCCGCGTCCAGCGATATTTTGGCGGTTCCCGTGTAGGCGCGGAGCTGATCGAGGACCTTATCGCCGGAGGATTCGATGCGCTCCCGCTCGTCGTCCCACGCTTTCGAGAGATGCCGCAGCAGATCGAGGAAGCCGGGCCGTCCATAACGCGAATCGGGAGGGAAATAAGTTCCGCCATAGAAGGGCTTGAGATCCGGCGTGAGCCAGACCGACATCGGCCAGCCGCCGCTGCCGGTGGAGGCTTGCACGAAAAGCATGTAGACGCGATCGACGTCGGGCCGTTCTTCCCGGTCGATTTTTATGGGGATGAAGCCGCGGTTCAGAACCTCGGCGATCTCCTCGTTTTCGAAAGACTCGTGCGCCATGACGTGGCACCAATGGCAAGTGGAATAACCGATCGACAGGAAAATGGGTTTGTTTTCGGAGCGCGATTTTGCGAAGGCGGCCTCACCCCAGGGCAGCCAGTTCACTGGATTGTGCGCGTGCTGGCGAAGATAAGGGCTCTTTTCATGAATGAGCGCATTGGTGTGCATGACGCTTTTAGCATAAGGCAACGTTGTACGCTTGGAGAACACGCAAAACGGTCGCGGTATCAAGGTCGACGCCCGGCACGCACTTCATGCGCCATCTGTACTTGAAGAACAAGCGCAAAACGGTCGCGGTAGCAAGCGCGCCGCCCGAAGAGCTAGCGAGTTCCTCTGTTGTTTCGCGGCGTGCATCCGCGCCCTTTGGGCTTTAGGGAGATTCAAGCGTGAGCTGTTCAGACGTGAGCTATTCGGAGGGGACCGCAGGCGCTAGACTCACTCCTTTCGTTGAGTGCTTCTGGTGGATGGTTACTTCCGCGGAGGGGGCGCACACGGTGCCGCCGGATGGCTGCGTGGACATCGTCTACTCGCGCGAGATGGGCTTGCGCGCGGTCGGCGCGATGACAGTCCGGCAAGATTTCAGGCTGACTCAACAGAGCCGGATTATCGGGCTGCGCTTCCGTCCGGGGATGGCTCGGATGGCGCTTGGGCTGCCGGTGGATCGTTTAACGGATCTCTCCGTTCCACTCGAAGACCTATGGGGCAAGCGGGCCCGCGAGTTGTCCAGCAGGATCGGGCAGGCGGAGGCCCTTGAGTTTTGGACCGCCGCGCTGATTGCCGGGCTGGACTTGAATGGATGCAACGTGACTCCGACCGGCAGGGCGATCCGGCACATGGCCGCCTGCCACGGCAATCTGGACCTGGACCGCATGGCGTGCGAATCGAATCTAAGCCCGCGCCAATTCAGACGCCGCTGCCTGGCCGAGAGCGGCTTGATTTCCAAGCGTCTCTGCCGCATTTTGCGCTTTCGCTACGCGCAGCGGCTGTCTGGCGAACGGCTCAATTGGCCGGGGATAGCGGCTACCGCCGGCTACTTCGATCAGTCTCATCTGATCCGCGACTTTCGTGAGTTCATGGGCCAGCCGCCCATGTCCGTTTTATCCAATACAGCAAGCGCGATCTTGCCGTAATCTGTTTACGGACAGATTATGAAAATCACCGCCGTTCTCTATGTAGACAAGGTCGAAGATTCGCTGACATTCTGGGGGGAGCGCATGGGTTTCGAGCGCGTGGCGGAGGTTCCCGAAGGCGACCGACTGGCGTTTGTCATCCTGATTCGCGATGGAGCGGAACTGATGATCCAATCCGTCGAGAGTATAAGGAACGACACGCCGCAGTTCGCTCCAGAAAGCGGGACGCTTTGCCCTTCGGCATTGTTTATCGAAGTGGATGATTTCGAAGACGTCCTGAACAGGCTGAGCGGCTACCCCATTGCGCTTCCGGAACGAAAGACCTTCTACCGGATGCGTGAAATCGGGGTGCGGGAGCCGGGCGGCCACATAGTCATATTCGCCAAACCAGTGATGCAGTGAGCTAACTTTTCTGTACAGGCCGCCCGGGCGAGCGTCTACTTGTTGGAGGTCACGATGATCATTACGAAAGACGAACTCTTCGGGAAGCGCTTGCTGCCCGGAACGGAAGACCGGCTGACGGCGGCCAGGACGTCCAGTTTCTTTTGCTGGGTTGCCGCGATTTGGTTCTTCATCTCGCCTTGGGCCTATTTTGGGGTTTCCGAAGACCGCAGTGGCTGGAACGCGTGGATCGTGGGCGGCGTCATGGTAATGGCGTCGATGATCAGGATCATACGCCCGGAAGGCACGGCGGGGTTTAGTCTTGTCAACGTCGTCTTGGGCGCTTGGGTTCTCTTTTCGCCCTTCGTCTTCGGCTACACAAACAACACCGGGCGGTTCATTAATACGCTGTCAGTTGGGACGGTGCTTCTGAGCTTCTCGCTGCTCTCGTTTCTGATCAGCAGAGACGTCAATGCCCGCATCGGCACTCCCGACGCTTGGGAGCACGACGCGATTCAGAACAGCAGGGAATCCCAGGCGGACCCGAAGGCGATCTGATCGAGGGGTTTCCGTTTGCGCGGGGCCAATTCCATATCCCGGTATTTTTCTGGGAGCGAGTCGGGAGATCCGGGATAGCCGAGCGCGACAGCCGCCGCGACTTCGTAATCGTCGGGGATCGACAAATCCTGGCGCGCCCTCTCGCGATCGAATCCGCCCATTCCGTGCCCTTGCAGTCCGAGCGCGGTGGCTTGCAGAAACAAATTGGCAAGCGCCGCACCGGTGTCGTGCATTCCGTAATGATTTGCCGTTTCCTGATGCGAGAACATCCTCTTTGCGGCAGTAATGAGAAGCACGGAGGCTTCTTTCGCCCAGACTTGATTGGCGGGAACGAGCAGGTTCAAAAATTTTGCAAATGCCGCCGGATCGGACTTAGGGGCGACAAGAAAGCGCCACGGCTGCTCGTTGAAGCAGGAGGCACCCCATCTTGCGGCTTCCAACATTACGACGAGATCTTCCTGGCTGACCTCCTTGTTCGAAAATGCCCTGGGGCTCCAACGGGAACGGATTAGTTCATGAACCCCCGGCACCGTGTCGGCGAGTTTGCCTGGCTGGCTGGTTGAGTCTGCGGGAACAACGGGTGATGTGGTCACTTTGCCTCTTGCCGTTGGATGCCCGGCAAGCACGGCAAGCTTCTACTCACCGTCTCCAAGCGCGAGTTTACTGTCCGCGGTCTCCCCGCTCTTTTCGCGATCGTAATAATAATCGTGATAGTAGGTGTACTTGCTGTATAGTTCGCCGCGGCGCGCGCCATTCACGACAATACCGAGCACGTTGTTCTCGCAGAGCGACTGGAGGCCCCTGGTTACGGAATCATAGGTGGTGGAGCCGATCCGGACAACCAGAATCGTGCCGTCGCACATGGTTGCCAGAAGGTTCGCGTCGGCCGCAAACAATAGGGGCGGACTATCGAGCACCACCCAGTCGAAGTGGTTACGGAGGTTATCGATGAGCGATCGGCACTCTTTCAGATTGAGGAGTTCCAGTGGATTCGGAACGGCCTCGCCGGCGGTCAGAACGTATAGGTTCGTGCCGCCAATTCGCCTCAGAATATCCTCCAGAGAAGCGTTCCCAAGGAGATAGTCGGTTAAACCCGGCGCACAGTCGAGTTGAAAAGTCTTGTTGATGTTGGGTCGTCGGAAATCGAAATCCGCCAACAGAATGCGCTTATCGGCGAGTTGGGACTGCGTGATCGCAAGGTTGGTCGCGGTAAACGACTTGCCCTCCGCCGGCGACGCGCTGGTGACCACCAAAGTGTGGAGCGGCTGCAACGTTTGGAGGTGATTTAGCCGCGTCCGGAGGGTGCGAAATTCTTCCGCTGGAGCCGCCCGTGGGTTGATGGGGTCTACCAGCAATGCATCGGCTTGCGGCGCGTAGGGTACAACGGTGGCGTTTTGGATGATTAGCTCTAAATCGTCAAGGTCCGCCTCCTCCACCATGATGGCTTGCGGCCTGGAAGAAATTGCAACGTCGGGGATTGAGTCCTCCGCCGCCTCCGCGGGCTCGACACGTGTCGAAACTGGCTTGCGCGAAACGGGAGGGGGAACGGGCGGCCCTTCGAAATCGGCTTTTTTTAGCGCGTCGTGAATGCGACTCATATATTTACGCCTTACTCATGTAGTAGTGAGCGACGGAAACCGCCATGACGGCCAATCCCGCCAGGGTAGCCGCCGCCCAGCCCACCCACATCATTTGTTTGCGCCGCTGCACCACAAGGTCATTTTCAAGCAGCGGAATACTGCCGAGAACCGACAACTGGGTGTACATGCGGGCATCCTTCAAAGTCTTGAGAGACGTGTCTTTCATTTCCCGGACTGCAACCACGATGAAGCCAAGCACCAGACCGATAAGCGGTCCCGCCGAAATGATCAGCGGACGTTTAGGCGCCGTAGGCGCGACGGGAAGAGATGCCGCATCCAAAACCTCCAGGGTCTCGCCCTGTTTTCGGCGCTCCATATCCATCGAAATCGAAGACCTTTCACGCTTCATCTCGAGATCGACATAATGTTGTTTCGCAATTTCCCGATCGTTGATCAGTTCAGCATATTCCTTCTCGCCCGCCGGAACGCCGACCAGCCTCGACTGGTAGGCGCGCGCTTCGGCATTGACGCCGGACAGTTCTTTCGTAAGCTGCTGATCCTCCATTGCGTTCGCCTTCAATTGACTCTGCAAATTATCGATAGCGGCTTGCGCCTCCAGGCGTTCACGCGTTACCGCGGGATTGTCCATTACATCGGTTCTGGCTGGCCTCTCTTTGACGGCTTGTTCCCGTTCGTGCTGGAGAACGGCTAGCTGCTGGCGCGCCTGTTGCAGGTCGGGAAAATCGTCCGTGTAGCGCTTCTTCATGCCTTCAATCTCAAGCTCGAGGCTTTGAATCTGCTTATCCAGGTCGGAAACTCGATCATTGCGGGCCTGCGTTTGGGGAGTGATGTCCCTAATGGCGTTGGCCCGATCCTTGGCGATCCGGATCGCCGATTCGATCATCATGCGCTGTTCCCTATTGCGATTGGCTTCCTGATTGAGCGTGCTGGCGCGGGCGGAGAGTGCATTCATCTGCTGCGCGTTTAGCTCCATCTGTTCGGGAAGGCGTCCCGCATTGCGCGTCCGAAAGTCCGCCAGTTTTTGATTGATGACATCCAGTTCCCGCTTGGAACGCTCCATCTCGTCGTTGATAAACTGATTCGCCTGTTCGTGAGATTCGAGCGAATCCTGAGTATTTTGACTCATGAACCGGCCGACGAGGTCGTCGCAAACCGCTTTCGCGATAGAACGGTCCTGGTATACAAACGCAATCTGCATCGCGGGGACATTCTTACCCGTTACGTTGGCAATGCCCGCGGTCGGCTTGATGGAAATCGCCATTTTCATCTTGTTAATGACGTCTTCGAGAGGCTCGCTCTTAAGGTCCGATTTGTACAAGTGATACGTATTGACGAGATTTGTCAGGGTGTTCCTGCTCAAGATACTTTCCGCCATCGCGTTGATGTGATCGGCCAATTGCTGGCTGCTGGCGTTTTGGACGAGGGTGTCGGAAATCTGCTGCGGCACAATCCGGATCAGGGCCTGGGAGACATAAGTGTCCTCCATGACATAGGCAACAACCGTGGAAATTACCAGGCCGGCAAAGACGGGGCCGAGGATCCAGAGAAAATTTCGGCGCAGGATATCGACATAATCTTCGAAGTCGAGGGCTCGGCGGGGGACGGAAATTCGTTCAAGCATAATGATCTCGATCAGGGAATGACAATGTGGTCGCCAGGCAAGAGTTGGATGTTCTGCTCCAGATGTTTGCCATGGATCACTTCTTTATAATTGAAGAGAATCCGTTTGTCGCCGCGCAGCACGTAAACCTTCTTTTCATTCGCGAAGGCAGCGAGACCGCCCGCCTTGCTTATTGCCTCAAGAACCGTGGTGGGCGACACCAGTTCATACTCACCGGGTCGGCCGATCTCGCCGTCCATGTAATATTTCTTGCTCAAGACATCCTGCACCGTGACTGTGACCAGCGGGTTTACGACATATTTCATGAGAGCGTCGTGCACCAGTTTCTCAATTTCGGCGGGCGACTTTCCCCCGGCCTGTATATCGCCCACCAGAGGCAGCGTAATTTTCCCGTCCGGATGCACGCTATACACACCCGAGAAATCCTGCTCGTGCCATACCCGGATATTCAAAATGTCCGGCGATTCCACTTTGTAGCCGTTCGAGTCCACAGCGGCAGCCGCAGCGCCCTGTGTTTGGGGGGCAACGACGGCCGGCTTGACGCTATTCTGCTCCGAAGCGGGGGGAGAAGTCTGTCCGGCCGCCAGCATGGCGAGGAAGGCGATCGCCATTGGGCCTAGAGCCGCAAATTTCACGTGTTTTGATTTTCCATTCATCGGCCAAGATCTTCACGGGGTCACTAAGTCACTCGCCCTACAACATTATCGCCCGTCTGAGCCCATTCCGTGTTTTTGTATCCGTAGTTCTGCCCGCTTGTCTGTAAAGACGGTGGACGCCTGCCCGGAATCCAAGCGCGACATCGGCACCCAAACCTCCATCGGCGTCGGCTCGCGGTTTTGCATTGCGTAGTACGGAATGAACGTAAGAGTAAGCGGGCGTCTGGCACGGCCCATGGCAGCTTGCAGTGTTTGATATAAAGGCTCCTGTACAACACTCTTTTCGGCTACAGAGCCCGGAACCTTTAGGACAGTTACGCCACCGAGCAGGTCTTTTCTTGATTCAGTGGCAACCGGGGAATTGGGCCTGATGAATATGTCCGAAAGCGACGCTCCATTCTGATCCAGCTGCTCGAGCGTGTAAACAAGCGGCCCGCGCTGCATCGCGAGGCGTCCGTAATCGTCCGTAACACGCGGATTTGCAGCCATTTGCACTGATTGCATTGCCAGACTGAGGGTCACGACGTCACCCGGCTTCCAGTCGCGGGCGACTGCAATGAACGATCCGGGTTGCTGATCGCGCAGGGCGAAAGGCTGACCGTTAACCTGAACGTCAGCGGTTGGCGCCCATGCCGGCCAGCGAAGATAGACGGTAAAATCCGATGCGTGGGCCGGATTAATCGTTAGCCGCACATCCCCGGTCCAAGGGTAATTCGTCGATTGCGTCAGCTTGAGGCCGGTGCCATCTTCGAGTTGCCAGTCCAGGTCGGAGTTGTGGTAGAGGTTCACGTAGACCCCATCCCGGCTCATGGCATACATGTAGCCCGGCAGCGACTCAAACAAGCGCTCCACATTGGGCGGGCAGCAAACAGTGTCATACCAGGGGTTCCGCACCTTCTCGCCGTTCAATGCAAGAGGATTCCGGTAGCAATAAAGATTACCAGACAATGACATTCCGGAATTGACACCGTTGTAAAGAGCTCGTTCCAAGACGTCGGCATACCCTGCCTCGCCCGTGAGCGCCCACAAACGGAAGTTCCACATCACGTTTGCAATGGCCGCGCAAGTCTCGGCGTACGCTTCCGCGCTCGGCAGCTCGTAAGGTTCGCCGAAGCTCTCGCCAGACGAGCGGGACCCGACACCGCCCGTGATGTACATTTTCCGCATCGTAAGGTCGTTCCACAAGGCGTCCAGGGACTTTTTGAAGGCAGGGTCGCCAGTTTCGGTGAAGTAGTCCGTCGCGCCCGACGAGGCGTAGAGAGCGCGGACGGCGTGGCCCTCGAACTCCGTCCGGGAAACAAACGGTTTCCCGCTGAACATGTACTTAACGTCGGTATCCTTAAGCTTGTAGCGGTCGCGTTCAACGCCGCTGAACAAGTAGCGCGCGAAGTCGAGATACTTCCCTTCCCCGGTGGTTCTATACAGTTCGACGAGCGCCATTTCAAGTTCGGGGTGCCCGGTGATAAAAGGGCGCTTCGTGGGCCCGAACTCCTGGACAATATAGTCGGCGAATTTGATCGCCGGATCGAGCAGCGCCCGGCTGCCCGTCGCGCGGTAGTAAGCGATAGCCGCTTGAATCAAGTGCCCCAGGCAGTAGTCCTCGTGCGAACGGGTCAATTCCGTAAAGCGCAGATGGACTTTATCCCCCTGGTAGTACGTGTTCAGATAGCCGCTCGGCTCCTGCGCGGCCACGATGTCGGACGTCAGCGATTGAATCTCAGTGCGAAATTTCTCTTTGTCCGGGGCCGAAGTTTCGTTCGACGCAATGGCCCAGGACGCCGCTTCGATCCACTTATAGACGTCCGAATCGGTGTAAAGCGGCCCTTTTCGCGGCACATTCTTTCTGCCGGACAGGCGCCGGAAATTGTCGATCGAGCCATGCTCTTCAAGCAGTTCCAACATGGTCGGCAGGCTCTTTTCAGTCGTAACCGTGCGGCGTGCGCTCCAAAAACCGTCGCCCAGGTGGACGGCCTGGACGGGAACCGGGTGCAGCCGGGCATTCAGCGAGTGGTCCAGGTAAATCACCCCCTCGCGGGCCCGGTTCGGATCGGGCTTCTGTCCCCAAATACACGCAAAGGCAAACGTGGCGATAGCCGCAGCGAGCAAAACTGGCTTCATAACGTCTTCAAGTGATAGTAAACAAGCGAGATCGGGAGACCCACCACGTTGTGGTAGCACCCTTCGATCCGCAGAATGAACTTGGATGCCAAACCTTGAATGGCATAGGCACCCGCCTTGTCTATTGACTCCCCGCTCCGAGTGTACTCCTGAATCTCGTCTTCAGTGAGTTTGCCGAACCAAACACGGGTTTGCGAGACATCTACAATGAGCCGTTGGCCGGAACGCAGGCAGATCCCGGTACAAACGGCATGGTCCCGCCCCGAGAGTGCCCGCAACATGCTGGCCGCTTCTGGCTGGTTTAACGGCTTTCCAAAGACCTCGCCGCCCACCAGGACCACGGTGTCAGCGCCCAGGACGATATCACCCGGCGCGCTTTGGATGGCAAGCGCCTTTTCCCGCGCCATTCGCTGGACGAAATCAATCGCGGATTCGGTCGGCTGGCGATCCTCGGGGATGGAAGCCGGGCGCACGATGTGATCGATTCCCGCCGCCGTCAAAATCTCGTGCCGGCGGGGAGAAGCAGACGCCAGGATCAGCATAAGCCGTCAGTCGTGCTCCCGCAGGCGTTTCTTGGGATCGAGCGGACTGTAGCCGTTCAACAACCGCCTGTTCCGGGGATTACAGTTGACGTAATAGCCCGCCCCGGTCCGCTCGTCATAAATGGAACTGCCCCCTTTCGATCCCTGGCAAGCGTGATCGATGGCGCGCAAGATCTCGGCCCGGTTCGCTCGCTTGAAGAACGGCTTGACCGGTTTCAGGTCATAGGATGCAACAGCATGCGTGATGGGCAAGAACTTACCGAACTCGCTTCGCGTGTCCGCGATACCCCGTTCATCGGGAGAAGCGCAGCTGCCCAGAACCGCCAACAAGAACGCAATCAGAACGGCTTTCGGCAGTCTCATTCCTAGTTCTCAGTTTAGGGCGAGAAGAACCCGAACCAGCGGTCGTGAAGTACCAGGGAAAACTCGTCCCTTATTCTTAAGAGGGACACTTCCTCGCGGGAGTTGAGAAAGGCAAGTTCGCTATTGGAGACCACCGAATCATCAATCCGGCAAATCCTTGTTGAAGTCAGCAACTGCCCGCCTGACGCAGACCCTAACGCCGATCTGTACCTTGAGCTAGGCGTCGCGTCGATTCACGCCATGATGCTGCTGACCGTGATAGAGGAGCGGTTCGAAATCCAGGTCCCGGACGACCAGTTCATCGAAGCAAGGTCGATATCGCAGTTGATTCAGTTAGTCGATTCCCTCAAGCAGTCGCACACCCATGCCTGAGACTGCGGAGGTCCGTTCGCTTCGGACAGGTTTTTTACGGCATGTTCAGAAATCGCCCGGCGCGCCGGCGCTGGTCGTGAGAGCCGCTACAAAGTCCTATGGGGAGTTGAACCGGACGGCAAGCGTCTGGGCGCAGGCGGTTCAGCAAGTTGCCGCCCGCCGCCCAGAACGCGTTGGCGTGTTTGCGTATCGCAGTGAGATTTCCTACACGGGTGCCTTGGCGGCACTGCTCGCGGGCGCAGCCTTTGTTCCGCTGAATCCAGGTTTTCCGCCCGAGAAAATCGCCGGCATGATCGGTCAGGCAGACCTGCAGGCCATTATCGTAGACAACACCGGCGCCGACAAGCTGCCCCAAGTTGCGCGTCACGGAGTAAGCCTGCCTCCCCTGCTGCTGCCAGAGTCCGACTCCCCTAGCTTCGAGGGTGTCGCAGCCCCCATGCTCGACCGCACCCAAATCGGCAACTGCGCGGCCCTCCAAAAACTTCCGAATGTCGCCTCCGAAGACATCGCCTACCTGCTGTTCACGTCCGGCTCGACGGGAAAACCGAAGGGCGTTCCGGTGACACACGGCAACGTCCTGCACTTCATGGATGTGATGAGTGAGCGCTACGGAATCCGGCCTGACGACCGTTTCTCGCAAACCTTCGATCAGACCTTCGATCTATCCGTCTTCGATCTCTTCCTGGCGTGGAGCAACGGAGCCTGCGTATTCTCCATGTCTCCCATCGAATTGCTCGCGCCCACCAAGTTCATCAATAGGAACGCGCTAACCGTCTGGTTCTCCGTGCCCTCCTTGCCCGCCAACATGATCCGCCGGAATACGCTCACCCCAGGCAGCCTCCCCACCCTTCGCTGGAGTCTGTTCTGCGGCGAACCGCTGCCCGGACGCACCGCCGAACTATGGCAAGTCGCCGCGCCAAACTCGATGGTCGAAAATCTCTACGGCCCAACCGAATTGACCGTCGCCTGCTTCCTGCACCGCTGGAATCCGCAGACTTCTCCCGCCCGCTGCTACCACGGCACGGCGCCGATCGGCGTTCCTTACCCCGGTCTCCAGGCCATCCTCGTTGACGAAAACCTCGACCCTGTCGCGCCCGGTGCATTTGGCGAATTGCTTGTCGCGGGTCCGCAAACCACACCGGGCTACTGGCGCGATCCTGAAAAGACCGCTGAACGCTACGTCACGCTGCCCACCTCCGATGGCTCCGCCCGGCGTTTTTATCGCACCGGCGATCGCGTCGCCTGCCAAGACGGTGAGTACATTTTCGCGGGCCGCATCGACAACCAGCTCAAGGTCCTGGGACACCGCGTGGAGCTGGGCGAGATTGAAGCCGCGCTGCGCCGCAACCCGCAAGTCGAACATGCCATCGCGTGCGGTTGGCCCATTCAGGATGGCAGCGCCCATGGGATCGTCTGCTTTGTCTCTGGCGACTCACTCGGCGAGAGGGCGCTCATTCGGGACATGAAGGCCGCGCTCCCTCCCTACGCCGTTCCCAGCAGAATCTTCATCATTCCCGAGCTGCCGGTGAACGCCAATGGAAAGCTCGACCGCCGCGCCTTGCAGGAACGCATCCCAGCCATGCTGGCTTCGTGAGCCCCAACCTTATGTCTCGCGCAAGTTTGCAAGATGGGCTTGAGCAAGGCACAGTCGAAGATCTTGCCGCGGCTTCGAACTTGATCGGCGTCTCCTGGAAAGAGAATCGCCAAGAGCCGCTCGAATACACCCCAGAGTTTCTGCGTTCTCTCGCGGCATTCCCCTCGGACCTGCCCGTGGTGGCGCCGGCCATCTACGATCGCGGTGAACTTGCCGCTTTCGTGATGGGCTTTCCGCGCCGCATGCGATTCGAGGGAGAGGTTCGCGACATCCTGCTAATGACCTTTTTCACCGTGGCGCCGGCGCACAAAGGCAGGGGCTTGGGAGGCGCCATCTGGGCTGAGTGCCTCCGTCAAGCGAAGACTCTCGGCTACCACGGCGCGCTCCACTATTGCGGAGATCGAAATCCATCCAACGCGGTGACGCTGGCCGGAGCTGAATCGGCCGGCTTCAAAGCACATCGGATATTTACCATCCGCTACATGCTGAAGATGCTTACGCCCGCCGCGCGGCTTGCCGAATCCCCTCGCGTGAGCGATGACTTATTCCTGGCAGCAGCGGAGTCGCTGCGTGTCCCCGTTCCCCTGCGCCGTGTCTGGACTGCCGCCGAAGTCGAATGGCTGCACGCTCGCCCGGGGTCAATCGTCTCGGCGCACCCCGGGGGCGGCGTGCTGGGCGGATATGCCATCCATTCAGCGGACGCCGCGCACACCCGCTGCTTCTTTATCGAAGACATACTTTGGGATAACCTCGACGCGGGCGAAAGGCATTTCTTGCTGCTCGACTTCCTGCAGCGCGCCGCACAGCATGCCTCCGTCGCCGTCTTGCCCGTGCTTGGATACGCGGACCTCTCGCCGTTTCTGGCTAACCGCTTCCGGCGTTCGCCGCGCTCACTGCACGCCTACTTGACACTCTTCACCGGCACTTCTGTCGATGCGGAATTCCCGGGCCTCTACGCGGACGTGACCTGATCGCATGTCGGTCTACCGCACACTGGCGCTGTCCGTTCATCCGCTCGCAAAAACCGCCCGGCGCTATTACCGGGCCGTGTTGAACTTCAGTCTGCCGGCCCCGCGGCTTATATTCAAACCTCTGCTCTGGCTGGTCCTGGCCTGCCGTCAGGCTTGGTTCTTCGTCTATCGCGTTTTCGTCTGCGAGCCTCTCTTCAAGGCCTACTGCGCGCAAGTGGGAGCGAACTTCCACACCGGCGTTTTCCTGCACTGGGTAACCGGCGAAGGCAACCTGGTCATCGGCAACCAGGTCACTATCGACGGCAAATGCAGCTTCATGTTTGCCGCCCGCTTCGCTGAGAATCCAACCCTTGCCATCGGCGATAACACCGGCATTGGACACGCTTGCTCCTTCACCGTTGGCGAGAGCATCGTCATCGGCCGTGACTGCCGGATCGCAGGCGGCGTGGCGATGTTCGATTCGCCAGGGCATCCGCTAGACCCCGCCAAGCGCCGCGCGGGGCTTCCCGCGAATCCGGACGACGTCCGCCCCATCCGTATTGGCGACAACGTCTGGATCGGCACGGGAGCGGTTATCTTTCCCGGTGTGACGATCGGCGAAAACAGCGTCGTTTCGGCCGGGGCGGTGGTCCTGAACGACGTGCCCGCGAACCTGCTCGTCGCAGGAAATCCCGCCCGTAAGTTGCTTGCTTTGAAAGCAAAACCTGGCAGTATCGCTCCATAGCACTGTTACCACGTGATCAGCTTTTTTCTTCTATTCTCCAGATAAGTGGTTTTATAATCCCATCAACTGCTGCAGAGTGGCAGTGTCTCGCTATTGAGGAGTATGAAATGACTGGGCATCCGCACTCGCGGCGACGCGTTCCAGTACCGCTTTTTTCTTGGCGCTCTTCTCCGGACTGGCGCTCATCGTCTTCCCCTCGCCGCTCAACGGACAAAACGCGCCGGGCACCGTTTTGGCCACGTCACGGACCCCAGCGGCTCGGCGGTTGCGTGCGCGCGAATCGGTTTACTGAATACCGGCACCGGCATCCGTCGCGAGAACATTAGCAACGGCGCGGGCGACTACGTTTTCGTTCACGTGCAGACTGGGAACTATACTCAGCATCGAAACGGCGGGATTCAAAACGGCGGAGGCTGCGGGCCTGATCGTCGGAGTAGATCAACCCCTGCGCCAGGACTTCAACCCGGCGGCGGGAACCGTTCGTGAGCAGGTCTCCGTACAGGCGGAAGCGCAGATGGCGCAAACGGACAACACCACGATAGGGACAACGTTCAGTCAAGCGCTGATTGAGGAGCTTCCCATCAGCGGGCGGGATATCTCAAACCTGCTGCGAGTGCAGGCGGACGCATCCGTTATGGGCGCGGCGCGGGCAGCTTGAACTTAGTCAACCCGCGCAAGATCGAGATGAGCCCGAACATGCCGTTCTGACCCAGATCTACGCTTCGAGGAATAAGGCAAATTCAGAAACTGCGGGACAGACTGGGGAGTTAGTTACTCGCAGGCGGATACGCGTTGTCATTGCCGCCTTTTCCGCTCTGATGATGCGGCAGATCCCGATACTTGTGCCATCGCCGAATGGCGACCACTGCCCCGCGCTCCAGACATCGATGGCAAACCCGGATACTCGTTGATTTAGCCGGATGTTTTCCCTTAGACGCGCCAAGTTGAAGGACCGTTCTTGCGGTAATTCAAATATGACTTCGGGCGTCTTTACCGAATCGTCCGTGGCCCAATATGTTTCCGAGTTGCCATCGAGTAAACGATGCGCATCGTAAATTGGGTTTCGATCGCGAACATTGGAAGGACGGACGCGGGCTCCGGAAATCGGGATAGGGGGAAGCCTCGCGGCTCCGCCCCTCCCACCCACCGTACGTACGGGTCCGTATACGGCGGTTCGGCGGCTTAAGCCTTACCCAAC
>OCTA010002743.1_pt1 | contig 15835 bp, 22 predicted proteins | sample 1538991 | NCBI WGS metagenome assembly OCTA01 (sample SAMEA3539302, study PRJEB22396) | soil metagenome | biome: tundra; feature: field; material: soil | place: USA | collected 2010-05 | depth 0.15 m | reverse complement strand
GGTCCCTACGCGTGAGCGGAGCTGGTGGTGCCCGCCGTGGAGGTGACGCCTGCCCTCGAACGCCGGGACAGTGACCCACTCCGAACCAGGCACGAGTGGGACAGGTGCCGTTGTCAGGATCCCCCTGACGTTGTAAGGTGTTACCTGACAGAAAGGGGGTACCGATGGCCGTCAAAGAGGACCGAGTCGTCACCTCTTGTTCCTTCTGCTTGAAGCCCGACAACGAAGTCGCCAAGCTCGTCGCTGGCCCAGGGGTCTACATCTGCAACGAATGTGTTGATCTGTGCAGCCAGATCATCGGCAGCCCACCTTCCTTGCCACCAGGGCTGACCTCCTGGGAAGAGGACCTTGACCTCGAAGGTGTACTTGCGAGCCTCCCTCGGATGGCAGCGGCAGGTGCGCAGGTCGAAAGGAATCTCACCCACTTCGTCAAGAGGGCGAGAACGCTCGGCGCTACGTGGGCGGCCATCGGAGCATCCTTGGGGATGACTCGACAGTCGGCGTGGGAGCGATTCTCTGGCGAGGAGTAGCTGCCCGGAACCCCCGCCCCAGATCCGGGTCAGCGACCATTCCCATCGGGATGGGGCCTATGGGAAGCTCGATCCATGCGGTCCAAACGATCAAATACCAAGGTGAGGTACGACGCCGAGGCGGACGCTGCCTACATCATCTTCGCGCCTGGTCTTCCTGGGGGACGGACTACCACTAACTGCGAATCGTCCCTGGGCGACTTCACCACTATCAATCTCGACTGGTCAGACGACGACCGCCTCGTCGGCATCGAGGTCTTCGGCGCCAGCCGCAGGCTTCCACCTGACCTCCTGGATCTTGCCGACTGACGCCGCCCTGAACCCCGAACACCGGTTCCGTGGGACAAGCGATTACCGATTACAACGCCCAGTCGTCAACGACCGTCAGGTCGGTGAACTCCGGAGCACCTTCGAAGATCTCCATCATGGTCGCCCTAGCGGCCTGAAGTCCCTCCTGGCGTCGGGAATCGCTCTCGCGCTCCCGAGCTTGCTCTTCGCTCTCGAAGACAACGAACATGATCACTCGGCTCGGATCCTTCGTGTCTCGGGTTGCTGTCGAGTGCACGAGACCTGAACCCGGCTGTTCAGCTGCCCGCAACTGAGCGACCAGCTTCGGTAGGTCGTCTTCCCTGCCTGGCTTCAAGCGCGTCGTGATCATTTGTGCCCACATATCGACGACCTTTCCTAGATGGTGATGCGCAGACTAATCCTCCGAGAATCTGTTTGCGCTGGCCTGACGGGACCGGCCACGGCGCAGGGAGGGCATGGGGCCGACCGCCCCCGATCGCTGCCGGTTGGGTGGGACGCCTAAAACCCGCCGCTACTCCGCGTGAAGTAGGTCCAGGCAGCGTCGACGCCATCTACCGACACCACGTCGTCGCAGCCCCCACGCCGCAAGTCGTCCACGGCGCGGGATTGCGGTGCCTCAACCAGGCGGGGCTGCTCGATATAGGCGATCTCTGGCGGAGCATCTTGCGATGTAGACCCTTGGTCCCGGACCAAGTCCGTCGGGGTTCCGTTTGAGAACCACCGGTGTTCATGAACACGGTACGGGTCTGAGTACCAGCCTTCTTCGGACATTCCGCCTCCCGAGCATCGCTCCAAGAAGAGGGTATCCCTGTATAAAGCCGGGTCGGTGGGGAGGTGCGGCACCATGAGGGCTCGCCGTGGAATCCCGACCCCCAACCTGTCAGGCTTTAGTCGTGTTTGAACGCTTCACCGATCCGGCGAGACAGGTGCTGGTCGTGGCCCAGGAGGAGGCACGGCTGCTCGACCATCATTTCATTGGGTCAGAGCACATCCTCCTTGGACTCATCCGGGATGACGGCGGGGCGGCCGGTGATGTGTTGGCCGAAACGGGCGTGTCGCTGTCCGTGGTGCGAGAGCGGGTCAAGGAGACCCTCGCTGCACCCGGAGGTCCGGGGCAAGGATCACCTCCATTTACGCCACGGGCGAAGAAGGTCCTGGAGTTGGCTCTTCGCGATGCCTTGCAGCTGGGTGCGGACTACATCGGCACCGAGCACCTGCTCCTGGGTCTTCTCCGTGAAGGAGAGGGGGTCGGCGCTCAGATCTTGTCCAGCCTCGGCGTAACTCTCTCTGAAGTTCGACAGAGGGTCATCGGTAAACTCGCGGGTGTTCGGCGTGAGGGCGGCTCAGGCGTGCAGGGTCTCAGGGCCGCGGGTAGTCGAATGCGACCCACCGAGGCCCGTGTGGTCGCCTGTTCGTTCTGCGGACTGCACCCACCCGAGTCGGGCGAGCTGATCGCAGGCGACAACGCCTTCATTTGCGAGCACTGCATCAGCCGCTGGTCACTGCGCCTCGCCCGCTCCGGGCCAGTTGGCCGAGGTTGGATTGGCAGGGCTCCTTCAAACCAGGTCGCTCCCGGAGAGCCCCCGGTTGATCCCGACCGGGCCAAGGCCGCAATCAGTACAGCCTTCGCCATTCACGGGGCACAGAGCGACGACGGGGTAGCTGCTCTGGGGGTTGAAGGGGGAACCAGCTTGGGCTGGGCATTGGACGCCGCCAAGAGAAATCGACCCACGTTTCTGGACTCGGAGATCGCCTTCACGGTGGACGACATCACCTTCGTCGACACCGAGCACGCCGCCGTGTGGTACTCGATCTTCGTGGACGGTAATCCGGTCCTCAGTCGTCGACGAGGTGACGCCGTACTGATTGGTGGCGAGTGGTTGATGGCCCGCTCGACGTTCTGCCAGATCATGGCCATGGGCGGGGTCACCGTTCCGCCTGAGTGAGTGCCGAGGCTGCGGTAACGAGCTGAGTATGTAGGACGCTGCGTCGGCAGCACTCAGTCGTTCGGTCCCCACCACCAGATCGGCGCTCGGCGACAGCCACTTCTTGGCGGATTCATAGCGACTGATGTGTTCAAGCCGCCAGAACTCCGCCTCTCGTTCGACGGCGTCAGTCTTGATCCTTGCTTCCAGTAGTGGTGCGGGAGCATCAAGGAGGACGTGGAAGACATCGACGTGTTGTTCATCGAAGCCAGCCCGTAGCTCCTCCCAGTAGTCCTGGACCAACACCGTCTGCACAGCGATCAGGTCATCGCCGGTGAAGTTCGAGACTTCAGATGCAAACCGCGGAACAAGCGATCGCCACGGCGGAAGGTCTTGGAAATCGTTGAAGGTCAGTCCGGCCAGATTTTGCCATAGCAGCAGTCCGACCTGTTCTGGGTCAAACAACCGCCAGGAGGGTGCCTGCTCTCGGATTGCCTGAGCGGTGGTGGTCTTACCTACGCCAAATGCTCCGTTGAGCCACAGGATCACCGAAGAATCCTAACTTTTGGTGTGGTCGGATCCTGTCCCAGAGGGCCGGGTGGATGGGACTGTCCGGCACTTCCGGGCGACTGGAAAACGCTGCACTTCGTCATCCCAGGTAGCAACCGGAAGGAAACCCGGAGTCGCCTTGGCGAAAGTGGGCCGGCGCGTGCTTCGCGGCACCACCTGTCCTACCCAGGCTCCACATCAGTCGGAGGGTGCAGGCCGTCGAGCGCTGTCTGGAGGATTGGCTCGAGGTAGCGGGTGTCGCCATTGATCTGAGCGATGGCGACGATCATGTCCAGGACCTGCTCGAGCGTGAGGTCGTCGCGGACCTCGTGAACTTGCTGGGCAGCGACGAGGAGTGGCCGGCCGGCCGCGAGCCCCCTGGCGCGGCTTTCGCCGAATACGGGGTTGCTGCTGTCGACGTGCGCCAACAGCTCGGCGGCGATGGCCCGCTTGGACGTGGCGAAGGCGGAGAACCGGTGCAGCCAGGCCATGAGCGCCGCTCCGGGCGTCTCGCCCTCGACGGTCTCGGCGGCCTCGCAGATGGCGTTGACCTCGTCGGTGTAGAGGGCCTCAAGGAGCTCTCGGCGGCTGGGGAAGTTGCGGTAGAGAGTCGCCATGCCGACGCCGGCGCGTCGCGAGATCTCGGCCATCGATACCTGCGCGTCGGGACCGGCGAATGCGGTGCGGGCGGCCGCGAGGATCTTGGAGCGGTTGCGCTCGGCGTCAGCACGTCTCGTGGGTGGAGGGAACTGGTCGGGGAGCATGGGAATCTAATTGGACAGCCTATCCGCTACCCGCTAGCTTGAAGTGGACAGGCTCTCCGCCTGCTGATTCATCCACACCTATCAATCTGCCGCGACCGGCTCGCGGCAGCAAAGGAGCCCACTATGGACTACCGACCTCTCGGACGCACGGGCGTCTCCGTCAGCCAGCTGTGCCTCGGCGCGATGATGTTCGGCGCCGCCGGCAACCCGGACCACGACGACGCGAACCGGACTATCCACCGCGCCCTTGATGCCGGAATCAACTTCATCGACACCGCCGATGCCTATTCCGACGGCGAATCGGAGCAGATCGTCGGCAAGGCGCTGACCGGCGGACGGCGCGAGAACGTGGTGCTCGCCACCAAGGTCGGCATGGCGTTCGGCGAGGATCCCAACCAGCGGGGAACGTCCCGGCGATGGATCACGGAGGCGGTCGAGGGCTCGCTGCGACGGCTTCAGACCGACTGGATCGACCTCTACCAGGTGCACGTTCCCGATCCGAGCACCGATATCGACGAGACCCTGGCCGCGCTGTCTGACCTCGTGCACGCCGGGAAGATCCGCTCCTTCGGCGCGTCGAAGATTCCCGCCTCCGAGATCGTCGAGGCCCAGTGGACCGCCGAGCGACGCGGCCACGAACGGTTTCGCACCGAACAGCCCCCCTACTCCCTTCTGACCCGCGCCATCGAGTACGACGTGCTGCCCACCTGCTTGCGATATGGGATGGGGGTCATGACTTACAGCCCGCTGGCCGGCGGTTGGCTGTCGGGCCGCTACCGCAAGGGCCAGGAGATCAGCGGACCGGGGTCAGCCGCTCGCGCGCAGCGCTTCCCCGGGGTCTATGACTCCACCTCCCCAGCCAACGCCGCAAAGCTCGACGCCGCCGACGCGCTTGGCGCGCTCGCCGACGAGACCGGGATGACCCTCATCCAGATGGCGATAGCGTTCGTCACCCACCACCCCGCGGTCACCTCCGCGATCATCGGCCCACGCACCATGGAGCACCTTGACACCTACCTCGCCGCCGACGGAATCGACCTATCCAGCGACCTTCTCGACCGCATCGATCAGATCGTTCCCCCCGGAGTCACGATCAACGTCGCCGACAACATGTGGAACCACAGCACAACAGCGCTGAACGCCGCGTTCCGCCGCCGGTAGAGCAGCCTCGGCCAGGCCGGCCACCCGCCGGTCCGGCCGTCGCATCGACCTGAGGCGCCCAACGACCCGCCTGCCCCTGATCAATGGTTTGCTCCGTAGCTCATGCCGGCCAACGCCGAGCGTGGTAGCAGATCGCGAGCGCACCGGACGTGCCGTTCTGCGCTGCGGCCACGCTGGCGATGGCCGTCGTTCTGGCGCGTTGTTCCGCGTCCGAGCCGGTGCGGTCGGCGGCACCCACGGCACCGGCTGCCGAGCGCGCGGTTCTCCATGCATTCCAGTCGGGACAGGCGGCCTCCTGCTTGCTCCGGATGCTGCACCCGGAACGGCACATGAGGTCGTGTGGATAACTGCCCAGAAGCGACCTGTGGATCGGCGTACCTGCCGCGATTGCCGAACGGCAGATCTGGATCACGATCGAGTCATAGCTGACTGTCATCATCTGGTCCCCTTAGCGATTGTCCCCAAATGGCTGCACGTCAGGGGTCGGATGGCGATCGCTTGGTCATTCGTTGGGGCTGAGTGGGTGTGGCTGCTGTTCGGACAAGCGCCGCCAGAGGCGACCCAGCGTTCGGCGTTCGGCGGGCGTTGTAGCGGCGAGGAGTGTCTGCCGCAGAACGTCGTTATGAGTATGCCGGGCGGATTGCAGCACGCGATCACCATCATCAGTGAGGACGGTGAACCATCTTCGTCGGTCAGTGGGGTCGACCTCTCGACGGACCAAGCGGTCCCGTTCGAGACGCGTCACGAGATGCGTCGTACCAGCTGGGCTGAGCAACACACGATCGGCGAGATCTGACATGCCAAGGCGCTGATCCGGAGCGTTGAACAGCGTGATCAGCACGTCGAACTCAGTGACCGAAAGGCCTTGGGCGCTGCGCAGCTCGGCATCGAGGTTCTGCAGGACCAAACGGTGCAGCAGCATCAACGCACCCCATGACTCCCACTCCGCGGCATCGAGGAACTCGTGCTCGGGTCTTGACTTCGCCATGCCCACAAGTATAGTTCCTTTCAGAAGAAACTACTATCACCCAGAGAGGAATCACCATGGCATTTGCGATCGTCCACCATTTCCCCGGTGGCACCAAGGCGAACTACGAGGCATCAGTCGGGGCGGTTCACCCGGCGAACGGGCTCCCCGACGGTCAGATCTTTCACGCGGCCGGCGCGTCGCCGGACGGCTGGACCATCGTGGCCGTGCATGAGTCGAAGCAAAGCTGGGAGCAGTTTCGCGACGGCATCCTCATGCCTCGCATGCAAGCAGGGATCGAGGGCGGATTCGCGGCCCCTCCCCAAGAGATCGAGATCGACATCTCCACTCTGTTGCCGTAGCGGCAACGCCAATCTGAACAGGAAGGAGAAGAGAAGACATGTTCGCAAGAAACCGGATCTCGGCGGTACTCGTCTCGACTGACTTGGAGCGGAGTCAGCACTTCTACGTGACGAAAGTCGGGCTCACCCTCTCGCCTGAGACGATCAAGAACCATCTGCTCTTCGAGTGCGGCGTCGGCACGTCATTGCTGATTTACGGCCGAGGCGCAGGCAACAAGGCCGACCATACCCAGGTGCGCTTCTGGTCGACCGATATCGACAAGGACGTCTCGGTGCTAGCGGCGAACGGCGTCGTGTTCGACGAGTACGACACTGAAGCGTTCAAGACGATCGATCACATCGTTGCCTCGCCCGGTATCGGCCGTTCGGCTTGGTTCAAGGACCCCGACGGGAACACCATCGCGGTATTCCAACCGGAGTAGGTACTATCCGAACGCGACGCGGCAACGAGCCGTGAGCCAGCAATCGCTGGCGTAGGTCGCGACGCACCCCGGAGACGCGCCCGAATCTGCCCGGTGGGAATCACCTGCTCCCGTCGGCGTCATGGGACCGATCGACGATGTCTGCAAGAGCTGGCCCCCGACGCCTTCTACAAGCCAGAACCACTACCTTGTCCCCGAACAATGCCGGATTGGTGGGGCAGAATCGCACCTTGTGGCGACCCATCGGACTTGCTTCGCCGGCGGGGAGTTCCGAGCCTTGCACTAACGTCATGGACGTGGATCTCCCTGACCGCTTCGTCGAGTTGATGCGAGGCCGGAACCCGTGCTTCATCACCACGTTGATGCCTGACGGCTCGCCGCAGACGACCCAGACCTGGGTCGACACAGATGGTGAGCACGTGGTCATCAACACAGTTCAAACGCACCAGAAGATGCGCAACATCCGGCGAGACCCCCGTGTGTCCGTCGCCGTCTGCGATGCCGCCGACCCCTCCCGCTATTTCGCCGTCCGAGGGCATGTCACGAACATCAGAACCGAGGGTGGGGCGGAGCACATCGAGCTCCTCGCCCAGCGGTATACGGGTGGCCCTTACCAGTGGTACGGCGGGCGCGATCAGGTTCGGGTGATCCTGACGATCACGGCCGACAAGACCCACTCCATGGACCGTTAATCAGCGGTGGACCCTGCTTCGGATCAGGGTGCCACCTAACAGGGTTGTGGTCATCCGCCAAAGGCATCTTCGCGCCGCCGATGGACGGTCATTCTGCTGACCAGCGCAGCCCTGAATGAGTATCGGTGGAAGACGACCATCGGGCCCAATACGAGAGTCCCGTCGAGGTCGAAGATCCGTTGGTCAATGACAGCGACCACGTCATCGCCTACTTCGACGAACTCTTTAGGCAGCACCTGAGGTTGCGCCTGTGCGAACTGGCCCTCCCAGTACCTCCTGATCGCTGCCTTGCCCCTCAGCTCAATGCCGTTGGCCACGTCGGGCCACCGGACATCGTCGACCATCATGGCAAGTAGTTGGTCGATGTTTCGTTCGTTGAAGAGGACATACGCCCGTTCAAGAGTTGATGATCTCTCGGTGCTCACCACCGTCACACGGTATCTCGATGCCTGACTGATCGCCGGTTGGGTGGGGCATGACAGTCGACCTGTACTTGCGGCTGGCTAGCGGACCGACTCCGGCACACCGGAGACAAGTGCGAACATCGAATCGGGACCGTTGGCGATCTCATCCCTCTTCGCTATTCCGTCGTGCAAAGCTGGTCGAGTCGCTCGAGTGTCTTGGTCATGCCAGCGAGCCATGCATTGCCGTTGTCCACGGCCTCGCGGACTGTCTCGGGGGATTCCGTGCAGTCGTAGGTTTCCGTCACCAATGTTGCATCTGGGCCATCTGGTGTGAGGTCGAACCTCCAGCGCGACCCGTTCCTGGCAAGTTCGGCATTTCCCGGCTCCCAGCCGATGCACCGGTCCTCTTCGTACACCACGATGCGATTATGCATTTCATAGTCACCCATTGCCGTGAAGTACATCTTCGTGACGAACACGTCCCCCACGCCAGCGATGACCTTGTTGCTGGCACCCGGTCGCAGCATCCCTGATCCATCGAACTCGGGATGCCGGTTTGGGTCGGCCAGAAGTTTGAAGATCTCAGCGGCCGGGGTCTCGATTCGTCGGGATACCGACACGGGCTTGCATTCGTCGTTTCCTATCATGGCTCTCCCTTGTCAGTTCCTGCCTCCTGGTGCTTTCACCAAGGTAGCCGCCAAGGCTCTGAGACCTCAGGGGTCGATGATCGGGACTGTCCCACAACAATGGATCAGTGGGCGCTCGCGTGACCTCCCGGCTACGGTGCCATCCGATGCCAGATCGCCGCACTCCACTGAACCTCACGAGCGAGAAGCAGACATTGCAGGAGTTCCTCGACTACCTGCGGGAGTCGGTGATACTGAAAGCGGCCGACCTGGACGAGGAGTCGGCTCGTCGATCGACGGTGCCCACGGGTACCAGCCTGCTCGGGTTGATCAAACATCTGGCCATGGTGGAAGTGGTTTGGTTCCAGTTCGCCTTTGCCGGTGACGATGTCGTCATTCCCACCGAGGAGATCCGGCCAACCGATTCCGTTGCTTCCGGAGTAGCCGCCTATCGGGCCGCCACGCAGATGAGCAACCAGATAGTTGGCGAATGCGACGACCTCGATCAGCTCTGCGCCAGGCCGCTCACGACACCAGAGCCATTGTCACTTCGATGGCTTCTGGTGCACATGGTTGAGGAGACCGCAAGGCACGCAGGCCACGCCGACATCCTGCGCGAGCAGATCGACGGACAGACCGGTCGGTAGGCCCCAGAGGGTGCGCCCCAGAACGGGGGGCGGTTATCGACTCAGTTCGCGATTGACCAGCCATATCAGTCTGCGTAAGGTTGCTGAGTCGCCGCATCATCGGCGCGTCAGCCGGGATCGATCGTTCGAATCTGGTGAAGCCCAAAAGGTGCGGACTGCGAAACACGCGGCTGACCATGACGCACGGGAGACTCCATGTTTGTGTCTGTGATCCATCGAATCCATGACCCCGAAGGATTTGAAGCAGCAGAGGCCAAAGCGCTGGAGGCGGGGCTTCCTCCAAGTGTGGCGCTGCCAGTCCACGCGACTACCCTCGATCACCGACTCGGCATCTGTATATGGGAAGGCGAATCAGTGGCGGCGGTGCGCGAGGTCGTTGAAGGTGCAGTCGGACCGTTCGCCGACAACGAGTACTCCGAGATGACGGTCGACGGCCTCACGCCGCAACTTCGGAACTAGCCTGCTCGCTCTCCTGGCTTCAGGACGCACCGGACCGACGTTGAGCGGGCTTGTTCAACGACGGACACCGCTTGGCCGGCTCTACGCTCACGGGCCGGATGTCCTCGGCAGTATCGTGCTCCAACCCTTGCCTTGTAGATGAGCCGCTCCCGACTCAGGGGTCCTTGAGGAGGTCGCCGGTTACGCGTGCACTATCTCGGGCTCAGCTCAGGAACCGCCTACTATCAATCATGAGCACCCCTGTCCTCCTCGTCGCACCGGCCGGTGCCTGCTTCAGTACGCGGAGCAGAATCCGCCTGCTAGCTCTCTGGACTGGGGTTTCATGGCCCCAAGTCAGTTTCAGGCACCCCGTAGGAGACATGGGTCAACTGAATGCTGAGCAACCGCCGGACCTTGGGGATGGCGGCGGAGGATGGCCCACGCTCGATGCCCGTTTCTTGCCCGCGAGTTCACCGCCCAAACTTGGTTGCCACGGTCGGGTAGCCCCGGGGCATTACTGCCCCGGGACCCCCTCAGAACCCGGCGTGCGGCTTTCACCGCACCGGGCTCAAGCAGGCCCGTGAAGATGCGTTGCCGCAGACGCCGTACGTCGTCTTCGACCCGCTGCCAGTCAATCGACAGCCAGTCGAGATCGTCGTCCTCAGGTCCGTTCACCACGGCGGTGCCGTGGCGTCCAACGTGCCCATCGGTTCTGGGGTCTTCAGTCATCGTCTACCTCACAGGCCCACCTGACCCGTGTCAGCACCCTTTCGGGTCCGGGCATGTGACCGTATCCGGCCAGTTATGCGGGACCACCAACAGAGGGGCTGGTCGTATGTCCCGGTTTCCTGTTGCCTTTCGGCTGCCGGCATTCGCTTCTCGGGTCATCCTTTTCCCGCTGGGGGATTGGGCCTCCCTCGCGCTCGGCTTACCGGGCGATGCCCGGACCCCATCGGGATTCCACGTTTCGCACGTATGAGTTGCGACCGGGAAGGGTGCCCTCTCTACCCCGAGGACGGCGGTGCTCACACGGCCGACAGCGAGTCTCCGGCCGCCGCCTGCCGCATCCCAGCGGCAATGTCCCCGCACCCCGGCCGAACATCCATCATCCGGGGCTCAACTTGACGAGGAATCATCGAGGGTTCACTGCATTCACCCGTCCGGTCTTCCCCTGGCCTGTGGTCCCCGGATGGAACGGGCACCCTTGGGCTTTCTCCCGGAGCTCCGCACCCCGCCGTTACCAGCGACGCACGTCCGGGTGGGGACAGGCCTTGAGCACTTGCCTGGGACTACGCAGTCGACGTCATGGGTCGACCCTCCTTCCTACGAGTCCACTCGTATCGTGCGACCTCGTGTCGCACCTCGCGAGAGTTGCATACGCCCGTGTAACAACACATTCGGGATAACCCTCCGATAGCCAATGTCGATGTGAAGTGCGCTTCGGATCTGAGTTCTTCCGTGCTCCCGAGCAGTCGGCGGAACTGGGTGATGGGCAGTTCCCTCGCACTGAGCCCTGAGGGGCTTCTTGCCTCAACCGGCAGGTGTCCACTGGATCCCGTCTGACCGCGGACCTTGTTCGACGTAGTCGCCTCCGCCGACGAGCACCACAGCCGCGCCGGTCCAGACAGCGAAGCCACCTGACCGTTGGTCGGCAGGCCCTGTTGGCCCGTTGGGGTCCGGTGGAGGAAAGGACGGTGCGGACGGCAAGGCGGTCCATGTATTTGTTGCCGGGTCATAGGCGGCAGCTCCGGGACCCGGAGCGGGCAGGATCCCGTTGGATGACCCTCCAATGACGATGAAGAAGCTCCCCGTCCACACTGCTGACGGGGAGGACTTCGCTCGAAGGGGCGAGAGCGGCAGCGCGCGCCACCGGTTCGTCGCTGGATCGTAGGCAGCCCCCTGACCCACGGAAGCGAAGCCGACCGAGGCCGTGGCCTGTGCGCTCGCCCCGGTCTCACCTCCCCACAGCAGGACCTCACTGCCCGACCAGGAAGCCCCGGCGTAGCCACGTGCGGGAACGGGCGCAGGCGGCAGCCTTTGCCACGTGCCGGTCCGTGGATCGAGACGGGCCCCATCGGGGTAGGCGGAGGTGAAGTCGAAGTTGAGGCCACCCCAGACCACCAGCTGATGGCCGGTCCAGACCGTGATGGCACCTAGTCGAGGCGTGAGTCCCGACACGGGCAGCGTGCGCCAAGTGTTGCTCGAGGGGTTGTAGGCGAGCACCACCTCGCTCCCGTTGGTCTCGGGGGTCGCAGGAGCCGAAGACCACACGAGCACCTCTGTGCCAGTCCACACCGCTGTCGGGGCATAGCCGGGGAGTGGCGTCGGCATGGGAGCGATGGCATGCCAGGTGTTAGTTGCTGCATCCCAGGCGGCACCGTCGGTGGCGGGCGAGCCGTCCGATGCCAAACCATCCGGGCTGGCGAAGCCCCCGGCCACCACCATCTCGGTGCCGGTCCAGGCCCCGGCTGCTCCCGATCGGGGCGTGAGCGGGGTCGGAGGAAGCTGGTGCCAGCTCCCAACCGCAGGGTCGTATGCCGCTAGGTCGACCGACCCGGCGTCGTCACAGCAGCCTGCCCGAGCGACGAGGACATCCGTTCCGGTCCATGTGGCAGGGCTGCCAACAGGATTGGGGCCGTTGGGAATGAGTGACCATGTCCCGACATCAGCGGGCACGGTCGTGGTGGGAGCTGGAGCCGTCGCCGTAGAGGTGGGAGTCCTCGCAGTCGAGGGCGTGGAACCCTTGATAGAACTGCCACAAGAAGCGGTCACCATTGCGAGTGCACCCAGGAGCAATGCTGCTGCTCGCCTGGTCATCGCCGTCACCTACTCCCGACTCATCTGCCGGAGTCCACTGTACGTGGGGGCTAACCAGGCCAGTAGGGCCGATGGTCACCTCGCCCACACTGCAGTTGCACTGCCCCCTATCGGTTGGGTGGGACGTAGCAACTCAGACGGAATTGATCTGGTTTCGGCCTTCGGCGTAGGTGAGCCAGTGTCCAGCGTCGAAGTCGTAGAGCTTGCAGGCCCTCGAATTGGCGACGAAGTCACGGAACCGCAGGGGCTTGTCGATGACCGATCCGGGGAAGGCGGCCTCGATGGCGTCAGCGGCCTCCTCGAGGTGGTACATCGGCACACGCATGTCCACGTGGTGGGGGACGTGAACCATGATCCAGTGGAAGAAGAAGTTGAACCCCTTCGGAGCCCGGAGCACCGTCGTCCCCTGCATCTGGGCCTTGAACTTGTTCCACTCCGCCTTCTTCCACCAGCGGATCTCCGGGGCGATGTGATGCACATGGACCATGGTGCCGATGAAGCAAGCGAATCCCAGGAAGGGCAGCAGGACGGTGCGGGCATCGAGCCAGAGGATCCCGGCGACGGAGTCACCTGAGGCCATGCCGATGGAGGTGAACAGGGCGAGCATCCCGGCGATGAACGCCGTGACGATCCACCGGTCCCGGCGGATCGCCTTGACCCACCTCGCCGGGTTCGGTCCCACCATCATCTTCTTCCACCACACCTGGTGGATGTAGTACGCCCCGGGCCCGGCCCACGACCACTCAAACCGGTGGACGGCCTTGCGCCACCAGCCCAGCGCCGTGAACTGCTCAGGCGTGGTCGGGTGCCACACGAAGTCGTAACCCTGGCGGACGGTGTAGGGGTGATGCACCCGATTGTGGCCGAGGATCCAGCCCTCGTAGACGTGGAAGCTGGGCAGGAATGCCAGGTGAGCCACCGTCGAGTTCATGCGCTTCGACTTGAAGAGGGCACCGTGGGCGGCGTCGTGACCGACCACGAAGAGCCCGGAGACGACCAGGGCCACCACGACCTCGAGTGCGGCGACGGCGAACACGTTGCTGACCAGGACGAGGACGACGAGCAACGCCACGTAAATGGTGGCGTCCCGGAAGAAGTAGGCCATGCCCCGCCAGGTCGGGTTGTCGTACACCGAGTCGGGCAGGACGTCGATGACGGGCTTCAGACTGGTGGGTGAAGCGATGGACCCCGAGGTGCCTGTGGAAACTGAGGAAAGTTCGGTCATCGCAATTCTCGTCCTCCTTCGCCGGTTCACTACAAGGCTGACGGTACGCCGATGCTCTGGCCCTCTCTAGGGTCGAAGGTCATGAACTTGGACGCCGCAGGCCGCCCGCCGTTCCATGCAAGCGGCTACGGATGTCCCAGAACAGGGAGCGGGGCATCTATCCAGCTGCTTGACACGGCGGACAATCTGGACTGCGGCGGCAGCCGAAAAGTAGATCTGGGGCTCTGGGCTCAGTTTCCAGGCGGCCGGTAGAGGGTCTTCTTGGCTGCTGCAGCGTCGGCCTCGGTCGCCGTGAGGAGCGCCACCGTTCGCGTTGTGGCACCACCACCGGCATTCACAGCCAACGCCGCCGCGGCTGCGGAAACGGTGTCGGGCATGTCGGTTATGACATAGGCATCAGTCTCGCCCAACGCAAAGTGGAAGGATTCGACCGTCCCACCCAAGCTCTCGATCAGTGCAGTGGCGGCAGCGACACGAGCCGATCCGCCCTCGGCCTTCAGGCCCTTGACGCCGTCCAGGGTGTAGTTCACTTCAATCAAGTACTTCGGCATGATGCCTCCTAATCGTCCTTGGTTGCCGAAGGTACTCAGAATAGTCCGGGTGTGCTCGGGGTGCCTCCCTGCCGGATATGCGTCCTTAGGTCGAAGCGTCGCAACCATAGGTGTAGCTCCGAGGCGTGTGGGAAAGTGTGGGCGTGGCTGACGCATCAACCAATGGACACCGAGCGTTGGTGCTGGGCGGAGGTGGGGTGGCTGGCATCGCTTGGGAGATCGGCATCCTTGCTCGGATGGCAGAACTTGAGATTGACCTCGCCGCCGACGCTGAGTTGGTCGTGGGCACTTCTGCTGGTGCCTGCGTCGGTGTCTTGGTTACCGGACAATCCGGGTACGACAAGCTGACTGCAACGCAGCGGCTCCCAGTCAGCCAGACCAGGGAACGGATACCCGACTTCGATCTCAACCTGCTCGTCGAGATCTTCGGCCTGATGACATCGGTGCAAGACGACCCCGCCGGGGCGCGCCGAGAGATCGGGGCGCTCGCCATGGCTACAAAGACGGTCCCCGAGGACGAGCGCCGCGAGATCATCGCCTGGCGAATGCCGAACAACGAGTGGCCTGCTCGCCGGTTGGTCATCACCGCGGTCGATGCCGAGACAGGAGAGCGGGTCACCTTCGACGCATCATCCGCGGTGTCACTGGTGGACGCCGTGGCGGCGAGCTGTGCTGTGCCAGGCATCTGGCCTCCTGTGACCATTGGAGGCAAGCGGTACATTGACGGTGGTGTGTACTCGACGACCAATGTCGACCTAGCGCAAGGTTACGACCGGACTGTCGTTCTCCGCCCAGTGGCAATGGGCCCGAACGATGATGACGGGGAGCGCGCTGAAGCTACGAATCTGAGCCGCCCACCCTTGATAATCGCGGCCGACGCCGAGTCCCTAGCGGCATTTGGACCCAACCTCCTCGATCCCGCCAGCCGGGGGGCTGCGTTGGATGCCGGAATGCTCCAGGCCGATGAGGTCGCCACTGACGTTCGGCAGTACTGGACTTCCTCAAACACAGCAACTTCGCGCTAGCAGCTTCAGGGGCGGTGGTGAAGTAGGGAATTGGTTCGGCGTAGTCGGTGCGGCGGATGGGCTCAGTCCCGTCGGTCTCCCTTCGAGTGCGTATTCCATCTCGCCCGGGCGTCGACCTCGCCAGTCCCACCTTCCCAAACCGTGCATGCGGTTCTCCCGCACACGGTTTTCCCCCAGGCAGTCGATCGTCCGAATTCCGCCGTGCCACGAGCGTTGGCGGGCGACCCAAGCGTCGCTCCCAGTCCGTTGACCTGCCCCGAGGAGCGAGTGGGTGGATAGTCCTTGGGCAATCCCAGGGTCGTCACTGGTCGCTTCGCACACCTGACTAGAGGTCCTTCGCTCGAACCGGGTTATGTTGTCCCGGTCGTCATCACTACTACTGCCTCCTCCGACTTCCGCTCGACACTTCGCCGTTTCCCAG
>OCTA010002742.1_pt1 | contig 15841 bp, 14 predicted proteins | sample 1538991 | NCBI WGS metagenome assembly OCTA01 (sample SAMEA3539302, study PRJEB22396) | soil metagenome | biome: tundra; feature: field; material: soil | place: USA | collected 2010-05 | depth 0.15 m | reverse complement strand
GAGATTGGTCAGTGACTGGAGTTCAGACGTGTGCTCTTCCGATCTGAATTGGATGGCAATCGTCGGCTCATCAATCACGATCAGCGGCAGCGGTGATGGATTGTCGACGCTGGTGATGGTTTCCCCGATGGTGATGCCTTCGACGCCGGCCACCGCGACAATGTCGCCCATGGTGGTCTCAGTAGTCTCAGTCCGCTTGAGGCCGTTGAAGGTAAACAGCTTGGTGATGCGTGTCTTCATCAGCGAGCCATCGCGCTTGGAAATAATGACATCGTCGCCGGCGTGCAGCGTGCCTTGAAACACGCGGCAGATGGCAATGCGGCCGAAGTAGTCGGAGTAGTCGAGGTTGGTGACCAGGATCTGCAGCGCGCCTTCCGCATCCCCGGTAGCCGCGGGAATGGTTTTCACAATGCTTTCAAACAGCGGCTGCAAGTCTTCACCCGGCTTCGCCATGTCGGTGGTCGCTGTACCCAGCTTGGCCACGGTGTAGAGCACCGGGAAATCAAGCTGCGATTCTTCCGCATCAAGATCGATGAAAAGGTCGTAAATTTCGTTCAGCACTTCTTGCGGACGCGCGTCGGGGCGGTCGATCTTGTTGATCACCACAATAGGGGGCAGCTTGGCTTCAAGAGCTTTGGCCAGCACGTAGCGGGTTTGGGGTAGCGGACCTTCGGCTGCGTCTACCAGCAGCATGACGCCGTCGACCATCTTCAAGGCGCGCTCGACCTCGCCGCCAAAGTCGGCGTGGCCCGGCGTATCGACAATGTTGATCTTGCCACCGGCAAAATTGATGGCAGTGTTTTTGGCAAGAATAGTGATGCCGCGCTCGCGTTCCAGCTCGTTGGAGTCCATCACCCGGTCGGCGACCTGTTCATTGGCGCGGAACGTGCCCGACTGCCGCAGCATGGCGTCTACAAGGGTTGTCTTGCCGTGGTCAACATGGGCGATGATGGCGATATTGCGTATCGTCTGGGTCACTGGAGCGGTGTTTCCTTTTCTCGGGTTCGGCCCGTCGCGGCCGTCAGGGTTGGGCAGGAGAGCTTAAGTACCTGCAAATTTCCGCACAACGCGGTACTTCCCATTCTATCAGTAAGCGAGTTTGCCGGTCTTGAGCCCCCTTCTGTGCGGGTCATAAATGCCTGCGCTTCACAATAATTTCGTACTGAGCAGTGCGGGACGCATCCTTGTCTTGCGGACTCGAAAAGCCTGTCCTCAGAGTCTTCTACGCGGAACTGCGGTTCCAATGGTCCGCTGATTAGAGCGCGGTTCCAGTTCCCTCCCGTTCGCTCGGTCGAGTACACTTTTGCGCAAATGAGAATCGCCGCCCAACTCCGTTCCAATCGCGTCTTGCCCGTCCTGTTGATGTCACTCTGCGCAAGCCTTATGCTTCTTGCTTCACAGCAGCCGTCGCAAGCTCAGGCCAAACCCCTTCTGATCTATGCGATCGACGTCGAAGGCGGACAGGCCACATTGCTGGTTTCGCCAGCGGGCGGATCCCTGCTGGTCGATACCGGCTGGCCGGGTGAAAACGGCCGCGATGCCGACCGTATTCAGGCCGCCATGAAGGACGCGGGTATCACCAAAATCGATCACGTCCTCATCACCCACTTTCATACCGATCACGTAGGCGGAGTGCCCGAGTTGGTGAAGCGCGTGCCGATCGGCGAGTTCATTGACCACGGCGAGAATCGCGAAGACGCCGACATCACGCGTCACGACTACGCTGCGTATGTGAAGGCCATTGAGGGCAAGAAGCGGCGCATCGTCCATCCCGGCGATACGATCGACATTCCCGGCCTTACCACCATTGTCCTCACCGCTGATGGCGAGCACATTGCCGCGGTACCGGGCGTCAAGCCTGTACCTAACCCCTATTGCGCCAAGGAGCCAAAGTGGGACCTCGACACCACCGAAAATTCGCGGTCGACCGGCGTGCTGGTTCGGTTCGGCAAATTCCGCTTTCTCGATCTGGGCGACCTGACCAAGGCCAAGGAGATTCCGCTGGTGTGCCCCGCGAATCTCATCGGAACAGTCGATGTGTATCTCGTAAACCATCACGGATTCAACCTCTCGAACACGCGCGCCTTCGTCGACGCCATCCATCCGCGAGTCGCGATCATGGACAACGGCGCACACAAGGCGGGAAGCCCCGAAGCGTGGCAGACAGTGCATGAGAGCCCCGGACTGGAAGACCTGTGGATGCTGCACACGGCCGAGGACTCCAATGCTGCGCATAACAGCGCCGAAGCACTGATCGCCAACCCAAAAGGCACATCGGCAGACGGCGCATACTTGAAGCTGGTCGCCAAGTCCGACGGCAGCTTCTCTGTGACCAACTCACGTACTGGTCAGACCAAAAACTACGCAAGCCAATAGCGATCCACAAAGAGGAGTCTGGTGTCCCCTTCCCGACGTGAATTTATAGCCGGAATGGCTGCGGCCACGGCTGCAGCAGGCATGCCTGCAACTGCCCAGAGCTGCCCGTTTAAAGTGGCCGTCATCAACGATGAAATCTCGCAGGACTTCGATCACGCCTGCTCGGTGGCAGCCCACGATTTCGGTCTCAAGTGGATCGAACTCCGCGGCATGTGGAACAAGAATCTCACCGAGCTCGACGCGGCGCAGATTGCCGAAGCCCGCAAGATCCTGGCGAAATACGACTTGCGCGTCACCGACATCGCCAGTCCCCTGTTCAAGTCAGACTGGCCCGGAGCCCCGCCTTCAAAGCAGAGTGAACGCCGCGACCAGTTTCACGCCGACTTCGACTTCAAGCAACAGGACGCCCTGCTGGAACACTGCATCGAGCTGGCCAAAAGCTTTGATACCGATCGCATTCGCTGCTTCGATTTCTGGCGGCTGGATGACGTCAGGCCGTATCGCCAGGCCATCAACGACAAATTGCGCCAGGCTGCGCAGCGATGCGCCAAGAGCAATCTGATCCTGGTGCTGGAAAACGAGATGTCCTGCAACACGGCCACCGGCGAAGAAGCCGCCGCAACGTTGGCCGCAGTGACCGAGTCGAATTTCATGCTCAATTGGGATCCGGGCAATGCTGCGACCTTCCCGGACAGCATGCCATTTCCCAAGGGTTACGATCTTTTACCCAAGCAGCGTATCGGCCATTGCCACGCCAAGAACGTTGTCCGTAAGCTCGACGGCAAATGGGAATGGGCACCAGTAGGAACAGGCGTTGTGGATTGGGCAGGACAATTGAAAGCCCTTGCGCGCGATGGCTACCGTCACGCAGTGAGTCTCGAAACTCATTGGCGCGGCGCGGGAACACCGGAGGCCTCAAGCCGGGTGAGCATGCAGGGATTGAAGGGAGCTCTGACCAGGGCGGGAACAAGTTGCTAAACCCTTCGTGCCAAATTTAATTCGTTGCGGCTCGTCCTTTTGCATCCAAGCCCAATAAGGAGAAACACCTATGGGACATGGAGTCATTGCGTGGATCATCATTGGAGTGATCGCGGGCTGGATCACCGGAAAGCTGATGAAGGGCTCCGGGTTCGGCTTCATCATGGATATGGTGGTGGGCTTGATCGGCGCGCTGGTCGGCGGCTTTCTGTCGAGCCACCTCGGACTTGGCGGCGTAGGCGAGCATGGCCTGACCATGAGCATTATCATCGCTGTCATCGGAGCTGTGGTTCTGACATTGCTGCTTCGCCTGATCAGCCGTAATCGAGGCGCAATCCTCTAGCGAGCATTGGCTGGCCTCGCTGGTGGGCGTTGGTCAGCCGGCTTCACTTTGCCGGAAGCGTCTTCCGATATAGTTCCTCCAACGCGTCACAGGCCGTCTTCACCCCATTTTCGTACTCGACTTTTTTAGGCATGGTCCGTGCTCGAAGCGCGAATTTCGGCTCATCGAACATGGCCCTCAGCTTGCGTGCCACGCGCAGCGGCGTGTAATTCGTCCGCTTGATCACACGTGCGACTCCAAGGCGGCGCATGCGGCGCGCATTGTCAGGCTGGTCGTGGGAATAAGGCATGATCAGCATCGGTTTACCGGCACGCAGACATTGGGCTGTGGTGCCCACGCCTCCCTGATGCACCACCAGAGACGCGCGCGGAAGCAGCGCAGAGTAAGGCGCATATTCTGCCACGCAGATGGTCTCAGGTAACGCCTGCCGCGGCCGATTGCGCTCGTCACTGCCAATCAACAGAACCGCCCGCACGCCCAGGTTGATCGCTGCGCGCGCGGAGTATTCGTAGAACTCGCCTGCCGCGAGGACCGCGGCCGACCCTAACGTGAAAACCACGGGCGCCGGCCCCCTGGAAAGAAAAGCCTCAAGATGCGGCGGTAGCGCGGCATTGCCGCAGTCCGCATCGTAAAAACAGAACCCGGTGACGCGCGTATTCGGCGGCCAGTCCTTCTGCTCCTTGCCCAGCAAGTGCGAGAACAAGGCGAGCACCAGGTGGGGCGAGTGCTTGGCGTCGAAAAGTGGATTACTGCCGCGCTCCAGCCCCAGTTCGCGGCGCAAGTCGTAAATGGGCTGCGGCCACTTGCGGCTCACCAGCCGGGCCAGCCGCTTCATGGCGCGACCCATGCCCGGTACCGTCCGGTCAGCCCGCGCCAGTCGTGGATACATGGGCAACACCGGCGGATCGAAAGCCGAAAAGAATGACAGGGGCGCCAGCACATAACTGGCCCAGGGGATTCCGGTGATTTCAGCCACCAGCGGCCCTGCGTAGTTCAGCTCGCCCAGGAGCATTAAGTCGGCCCGACAGGGTTTGGTAGCAGCATTCAGGAGGTCATCGTAGGTCTGCCGCAGAACCGGAAACAGGAAGTCGCGCAGCCCATGCTCCGTGCCCTTGTTCACGTCATAAACCATCTCCACCAGGACGCTGTTTCTGGGATCGATGTCGGGGCGCAAGGGATAGAATTCGAGCTCCAGAGGCACAATCTTCGTCTCATAAACTGCCGGCACCGCCAGCACCGGCACATGGCCTCGCCGCTTGAGTTCAAGCGCAATGGCGATGAGCGGATTAATGTCGCCGAAAGTGCCGATATTCGAGAGGACGATGCGCACGAAGAGAACCTGGAGTCGCGAAAGGGTCGCAGGTAAGAGCGTAAAGCATCTAGCGGGGGCGTGCAGCCGGGGGCGGATGTTCATCTAAAGTCTTCATAAAATGGTATTCTTGGCCCGTTGTACCCGGAGCTTTCGATGCCCAAGCAGAGCCGAGTTCGTCCTCAAATCTGGTTTGGTGTGGCAGCGGCCATGCTTCTTGCTGCGCCGGTCGTGCTAAGCGCACAGCAACCCTATAAAATCATCGACCATTGGAAGCTCGGAGGGGACGGCGGATGGGACTACCTGCTTGCCGATTCCGGCGCGCACCGCCTCTATATCACTCACGGCGCACGGGTTGAGGTGCTGGACTCGAAGACCGGCAAACCCGTCGGCGCTATCACTGGGCTACATGGAACCCACGGCGTGGCTCTGGATAACGGCGGCAAGTTCGGCTATATCTCCGATGGCGGCGGCAATGCCGTGGTGGTCTTCGACCGTTCCACACTGGCCACCGTGGCCACGATCCCCGCAGGCCAGAATCCCGATGGCATCGTCTTTGAGCCCGCCACCCAGACTGTCTGGGCCTTCAATGGGCGCAGCAAGGACGTGACCGTCATCGACGCCGCTACCCGCAAATCCGTGGCGACCATACCTCTGCCCGGCAAGCCCGAGTTTCCAGCCGTCGATGGCCATGGAACGGTTTTCGACAACATTGAAGACAAAAACGAGATTGTTCGTCTCGACGCCCATGCCAGAAAGCTCAATGCCGAGTGGCCAACCTGTGAATCCCCGTCTGGCCTCGCGTATGATGCGGCAGGCAGCCGACTTTTCTCGGTATGCGACGGCAAGAAAATGGCCATCACCGATTCGAGAACGGGCAAGCAGCTAGGCACCGCCGCGATCGGCGACGGTCCTGACGCAGCCAATTACGATCCAGCCCACAAGTTCGGCTTTGCGTCATGCGGCGAGGGCGTTTTGTCGGTCGTGAACGCGGGCGCGCCCGGGTATCCAACCGTTGAAACGCTGCCGACGCAGCGTGGAGCGCGCACCATGACCTACGACCCGTCAACCGATCGGATCTACATGGTTTCAGGCGATTTTGGGTCTCGTCCGCAGCCAACTGCCGACAACCCGCATCCGCGTCCTGCCATTGTCCCGGGCACTTTTACGGTGATCGTCATCGGACGTTGACCTGATCGCTGAGAAATGACTCATGCCCATGAAAATCATCCTTGGCATTGTCGGAATTCTGGTCGTTGGCGGGTCGCTCTTTGCCGACTATAAATGGCGCCAGTGGATGACCGCGCGACGCCGCGAACGCCAGTAATTCGCAGCGTTTTTGGGCTGTTCCCGTTACAATCAGCAGGAGGGAGCCGTCCAATCGCTATGCTTCGTATTGCCCCGCTTGTCCATCGCTTCGATGCACGCCGATCCGCCAGTCTATTTGTTGCCGTCGCTTTGCTGCTGGCCCCTGTTCTTCATGCGCAGTTTGCTCAGCCGTCGCCTGGAACCCAGGTTCACGACCCAGCCGCGCTGCGTCCGCCCGCTGGCGCTCGGGTGGCCATCGTTGAATTCGAAGACATGGAATGCCCGGACTGCGGGCGCGCCAACCCATTACTCAAAGAGGCGGCCGCCAAGTACAACATTCCCTGGGTGCGCCACGACTTTCCCCTGCCTTTTCACAACTGGAGCACGAATGCGGCCATCAACGCGCGCTGGTTCGACACCAAGAGCAAGAAGCTGGGGGATGAGTACCGCGACGAAGTGTTCGCCAATCAGATCTCGATAACCAGCCCCGAGAGCCTTGCTCAGTTCACTGAGAAGTTCGCCCAGAGCCACAACGTTGCGTTGCCCTTCGCCATCGACCCCCAAGGCAAGCTTTCGAGCGAAGTGAAGGCCGATTACGCGCTGGGTCAGCGCATCGGCATCGAACACACTCCCACCATCTGGGTGGTCACCGCGAACAGCAAGGGCGCTCCGTTTGTTGAAGTTGTCGATCGCACCAAGTTGTTCCAGCTGATCGATCAAGCATTGGCCGATACCAGGACCACCGCCAGCAAGAGCAAATAGCACCGACAGGCGGCGGAGCAGCGCCGCCCGCTTTGGTGTGCCGCTCGCTTCGTGCCCAGGAAAACGGGGATTCGCGAGATCGGTAGCCATCTAGGAGTGTGTCGGAAATAAGGAAATCGGAAACAGTAAGCCATTTAGAATCAGCTCGTTACGCAATTGCGTAGAATTTGTAAATCATTGATTCTAAAGGGCGGGAATTCTATTTCCGACACACTCCTAGAGCTACGAAGCCAATCACTGTAGGCTTTCAGCCTGCGCCGAGGCGCCGTTCGTACCTTTGGGCACGATGGCAAATTTGGGATCACGAATTAGAAGTCTTAGTTAGCCATGTAACGACAAAATTGCAAACTGCTTCCAGTCCTACCCCCATCGAGATCCCAACAGAGAAGCGGTGAAACAGAATTCCCACGACGGCACCCACAGGAACGGCGATCGCCATTCCCAGGCCTGCGTAGTTCTTCATCATGCCTCCGGAAGGGCTCCCCGCAGATCAGATACCGAGGCGGCCTGCATCCTGGTTACAGATGAGAGTCAGCGCGACAGAGGGTAACCGCACCCAAATACGAAGGCCTCGCAGTGTGTGCGAGGCCTTCGTATCATTCCTGAGCCGGTCTTAGTGGTTGGCCGGGGGCTTGGTCGCCGGAGCGCGCGGCGCTGTCGGAGCCGCTGCTCCTGCTGCCGGAGCCGGAGGTGCGGGCACGCCCGACTTCGTGTTGTAGGCGTCGATGATCGGCTTGGTGATATTGGTCGACTCAGTGGCATACAGCACCGGTGTCTGCTGCTGGGCCATGTCGAGCACCAGGGTAAAGCCGTGCTGCTTCGAATAGTCGTTCAGCACGTCGTACACCTTAGAGGCCAGACCTGAGTACATCTCCTGCATCTCCTGCTGGAAGTCGTTTTGAGCGTCTTCGCCTTCGCGCTGGAGCTGCTTCTTCTTGTCGTCGATCGTCTTCGCGCGGCTGGCACGTTCGGTGTCACTCAGCTTCTCGCCCTGTGCCTGCAACTGCTTGGTCAGGTTTTCGATCTCGTCGCTTAGCGTCTTGATCTGCTGCCGCTTGGGATCGAACTTCTTCTGCAGATCAGCAAAGTTGCGCTGAAACTCGTTGGTCTGCCCGACAGCGACCTGGAAGGCGATAACGGCGATTTTGGGCGGTCCGGCAGGAGTCGTAGCGGCTGCGGAAGATGCGCCGGCGGGCGCGGCAGGTGTTTGGGCGGTGGCGCTCAGGACCAATCCCGAGGCCAGCAAAACTGCTAATACGGGCAAACGCTTCATTCGAGTCAAAAACTCCTTCGGATTCCTGTGTGGCTCCCCGGGCGTTCAGCGCAAGGGCGAACCGGTGCCTCCTGAGAAACCTCTCGTCATCTTCGGGGGGGGCCTGCTCCGAATGGAGCAAAGCAGAAAAGGACGCGGACGGAGACGTCAGCAGGAACTAGTTGGATTATAGGGGGGCGGGATGAGAGGGTCAAACCGACGTAACGTGAATTCTGCTGCGAATCAGCGGCAATTTCGAACAGGGGCGACGATATCTGTCTACCGGTCGCCCCTTGTTGCAGACTGCTTATTCGCGCATTCCGGACTACTTGCCCGGCGGCGTTTTGGTCGCCGGAGCTGGAGCCGATGGCGGAGGAGCGACCGGTGCAGGCACGCCCGACTTCACGTTGTAGGCATCAATGATGGCCTTGGTGATGTCTGTGTTCGGCGTGGCATACAAAACCACCGCAGCTTCCTGCTGTCCGCCATCGAGCACCAGCGTGTAGCCATGCTCGGGGGCATACGAGTTCAGCAACTCGTCGACCTTGGAAGCCACTCCCGCAAAGGTCTGTTGCATTTCCTGCTGGAAGTCGTTCTGAGCATCTTCCCCGGTCCGTTGCAGCTGCTTCTTCTTGTCGTCAATGGCCTTAGCCCGGCTGGCCCGTTCCGTATCGCTGAGCTTATCGCCCTGCGCCTGTAGCTGCTTGGTCAGGCTGTCGATCTCGTCGCTCAACGTCTTGATTTGTTGACGCTTGGGATCAAACTTCTTTTGCAGGTCCGCGAAGTTCCGCTGGAATTCGTTGGTCTGGCTTACTGCCGTTTGAAACGCGATAACCGCGACCTTGGGTGGTCCAGCAGGCGCGGTGGCCGCAGCGGGAACCGCTGCCGCAGTGGCCGCAGCCGCTGCAGGTGCCTGGGCAGTAGCGCTCAAGGCACCGCCGGCGATCAGGGAAATAGCAAACAGATACGAGTGCTTCATCAAGTAAGAGACTCCTTCAACCTGGCTCTGTGAGCGGCCGGCAGCGCTTCCACGCACAAAAAAAAACAGGCCGCGTTTCTCCTGAGAAACCGCTACTCGTTCTTTCGGGGGCGCCTTCTCCGGGTCGAGCAGGGCAGAAAGTAGATGCGATGCGAACTTCAGCAGGAACAAGACAGATTATAGGTAGCTGTTTGGGGAGCGTCAAACCCGCCAATTCGCTGTTCTCGTACGAATTCCATTCTGCCTCAGGTGCATAGGTCTTCTTCAGGTCTTTAGGCGGGAATAACTTTGACGGCAAGCGCCAAGGGCCGCCCTCGCGAGTTGAGAGAGCGGCCCCTTAGTATTACTTCGGACTGAGCTATTAGAAGGTGGTCGACACCGTTAAGCGGAAGGTCTTCCTGGGTTCGCGGAACAGGTTTTGCGCGCCGTAACCCTGGATGGCTTCCTGGTAGGTGTAGTCGCCTGCGCCGCCCGGAGGGAACAGGTCGCGCGTGATCAACTGTGCCGAGCAGCTTTGGTTGACTCCCTTGGCCAGAACGTCGTTGCAGAACGGGCGCTCGTAGAGGCGGAGAGGGTTATAGGCGTAATAGAGTCGGAATGGTGCGTTGACCACCGGCATGATGACCGAAATCTCGCCGCCCAGTGACATGCGCGGAACGAAGTTCGTGCCCGCGACCGGACGGATGTCGCGGACGAAACCGACCTGCGATCCCGAGATACCACCCTGGCAGGAGCCGTTGTTGTAGACCGGGCAGCCGTACAGCGGCGCAGTCAATGACGCGAAACCTTCCGGACTCTGCTTCAACTGTCCCTTGTTCAGTGCCACGTCGATGCCGAAGTCATCGAAGATCGAGACCGTCACCGGTCCCGCGATCGGAATGCGATATTCGGCGTTGGTGGTCAGGTTGGTGTCGCCGCCAATCGATGCAATGCCGTAGACGGGGAGCGGTACCTGGATGCACTGGTTCAATTGCGGATTGGTTGGATCACGCGGGATGCAGGAGCCGTCGGGATTCGTCAACTGTACGTTCACGCGATTCGGAACGTATCCGTAGGGCGTAGCGCCGCGCACGTCGAAGCCGCGCAGTTCTGCTTCGCCGCCCGAGTAGAAGCGGTTGTTCGGCGGAGCCACATCGCCACCGAAGCCCTGCACGTATCCCAGCTGGGCTCGCAGACCGAGCACATTGCGGCCGGTGGGCGACGGTGTCAGGTAGTGCATGGAGCGGAAACTCTTGTAAGCGACCAGCGGCGAAATGTATCGCAAGTTGCCGCCGATACCCGAGAACTGGAAGACCGCTGTGTATTCCTTGCCGGTGCGCGGACGGAGTGGGTTGTTGATGGTGTTGTAAATGTAGCTGAACGAGGCCGAACTGTTGACGATGCCGTTCAGTGCGTTTGATCCCTGGATTCCGGACCGGAAGCTGATGGTCTGGAAGAAGGTCTGCGACGCTGTACTGAACGCCGTGATCGACGACTTGCTCAGCGAGTACGTGAGACCGACGCGCTGGAAGGCATGCCGCTTCAACGGATAGCTCAGCGAGAAGGTCAGGCCGGTCGACGCCTGGTTGTAGTTTTGCGTCAACGACTGCTGGGCCGCGGTCAGGTTGACGGATGCTCCTGAAGTGGACTGGTAATTCTTGGCCGCGTTGAAGTCCTGCTTTGTGTTGAACAGCTGGAAGCCTACGTTGAGAGGCCGATTGCGTACGTAAGGCTGCGAGAAGCCAAAGGTGAACTGGCGGCTTACGTTGCCCAGGTTGCCCTGCAGGCTCAGCGTCTCGCCCAGACCGAGGAAGTTGTTGGTCTGATAGTTGACTCCGAGAAAGGCACCCGACAGACCACTCACACCGCCGTTCAGGCCGATGGAGTTCTTGCCCTTCTCCTTCACCTTCAGCAGCAGGTCCACGGTGCCTGCTTCGGCATCCTGATGGGCCTCAGAATCCTGGTCGACACGCAGCGGTTCAAAGTACTCGAGCTGATTGAGGCGCAGCAAGCTGTATTCCCAAAGCTGCGAGTTGTAGACCTGGCCTTCATCCAGCAGCAGCTCGCGGCGAATTACGCGATCGCGGGTGATGGTGTTGCCTTGGAACTCGACGCGGGACACGTAGAACGGCTTGCCTTCGTCGATGTCGATCTGCAGAGATACCGTTTTGTTCTGCTCGTCGTATTTGGGTGTCGGGATAGCGGCAAAGTTGATGTACCCCAACTGACCGTAAGCCTTCTTGAGGTTCTCAAGGCCCTTCTGGATCAGGGTGGCGTTAAACCAGTCGCCATCTTTCAGAGCGAAGGTGGCACGCAGCGCCTTGACGTTGCTCACAGCCTTATTGCCGGAGAAGGTAATGGTACCGACGCGATACCGTCCACCTTCTTCAATCGGCATCAGGATGTCGATACGCTTACCCCTGTTAGGCCGGAAGGTGAACCAGTTAAGGCCGCCCTGATCGCGAATCTGCGTCTTCGGTTCCTCAACCGCGGCGCTGGCGTATCCCTTGTCGCGGTAAGCCTGGCGCACGCGTTCGGAATCTTCTTCAAGCTTGGAGGCGTCGAAGGTCTGCGGAAACAGATTCTCAAAAATGATTGAGTAGGGAATGCCGATCGGCTTGAGGTTCTTCATCGAACGCCGCAGATACAAAGCGCCGAGATGCTCATTGCCCGTAAAGCGGATCTCGCCCACCTTAACCGTGGGGCCTTCCTTGATGTTGAAGATGATCTGAACCGAGGCCGGAGGAATCGTCTTCACCACCGTCTTAATGGTGGCGAATTGGTGGCCATGCTCGGCAAGGATCTCGCGCAGTACGGCCTCGGCCCGCTTGACCTTGGTCTGGTCGAACTGGCTTTCCACCGAGATCGAAACCTTTTCCTTCTTGAACCGATCCAGCACATCCGATTGAGATACGGAACTGAGGCCCGGGTAGGTGACGTCACGAATGGTCGGCTTTTCCTGGACAAAGACGCTCAGGATGATGCCCTTCTCAGAATCTTCGCGCTCGATACGCAGGTTGGCAAAGTAGCCCGTGTTCCAGAGCGAGTTGAAATCCCGCTCGATTGAGATCGGATCGTAGGTGTCGCCCACATGCGTAAATAGTCGGGCCAGCACCGTCTCTTTGGGAATACGACGATTGCCAATCACTCGAATCTGGTCGATGGTCTGCGGTTGCTGCGCCACGGCAGCAATGGCCGTAAAGACGAGGGTCAGCAGGAGCATCGTGCGTGCAAAACGGTTCAGGGTCCGCAACGTGCGGGAGATGGAAGTGTGCTTGATCTTCACCGGGCAGTTGCCCCGCGGCGAGCACAAAAAGTTCTGGTGCGGTCCATGGTTCAGATTCACGGGAAGAATATGCACACCCTCATTGCTGAAAATCTCGTTCTGCCCTCGAGGAAACACTGATTATATTTGACCGCGGTCACCCCGCCCAAACCCGCGAGGGTGCCAGTCGGCTCTAAAACCGTGTCTATCCCGAATTCTCCTGCCGCGCTCCTCTGGGTCTCGCCGAACACACACCATTTCCCCTGCAAAGAAGCTGCAGTTCGGTTCGCGTCCAATCGAAACACCCGGTTTGCCGCCTTCGGACGTGGGCCGGTCTCGCTAAAAGACCCAGCCCTCAGTCTACCGGACGCAGGCGGGTTGACGGGTTCTGTTGCCCTACCTGTGCGCTGCATTCCTCTTAGACGCGGGAACACTCGACATGACATCCTCTGATCGGGAGGTTCTCCGCACATGAAAGACCCGGAACAGTCGCTGTTTGAATTTTCAGCGCAACTGCTCGATGGAGAAACCTTGAGCATTTCGGAATTCGAGGGACGCGTACTTCTCATTGTGAATACCGCCAGCAAGTGCGGCTTCACCCCTCAGTACACAAGTCTGGAGCATCTCTACCGAACGTATGCGTACAGGGGATTCACCGTTCTGGGCTTCCCCTGCAATCAATTCGGCCAGCAGGAACCGGGAACCGCCGCGGAAATTGCCAGCTTTTGCGAAAGCAACTATGGCGTCAGCTTCCCCATGTTCGCAAAGATTGACGTCAACGGACCGCTGGCCCATCCCCTCTTCCAATTTCTGAAACAGCGGAAGACCGGCCTGTTCGGCCTCCAGCGGATCAAGTGGAACTTCACTAAGTTTCTGGTGGACCGCGAAGGCACCATCATCCGGCGTTATGCGCCCAGCACCGATCCTCATGACCTGGTGCCCGCGATTGAGGGCCTGCTCGGTCGGCAGTAGGCGTCGGGCATCCGCGCAGTTTCGGCTCTTGCGATATGCTTCGGTCCAAGGCTGCAGTTCTAGGACCTGTTTCGGGCCCTCGGCGATCGGTGCCGCCAAATTGGTGCAGAGAGGAACAACGGCTCGATGCGACGAGATTTTCCCATGATCCTGGTTCGGATCGTCGTGGGAATCGTGTTCATAACCGAGGGGCTACTCAAATTTGTGCACCCCGAGGAACTGGGTGCCGGGAGATTTGCGCAGATCGGCTTTCCCTTGCCGCAATTGCTGGCCCCGTTTGTCGGTGGAGTGGAAATCGCCGCGGGCGCGGCAGTTTTGCTGAACCTGTACGCGGGCGATGCGGCAGTGCTCTTGCTGATCGTGATCGCCACGGCGCTCCTGACCACCAAGGCTCCTATCCTGATTGGACGGCCGCTCTGGATCTTCCACATTCCCAAAAACGTTGCTCATACGGGGGTGCTGGCGTTCTTGCACGAAGCGCGTACCGACTTGAGTATGTTGTTCTGCCTGATCGCAGTGCTGGTTGACTCGGGTGCGCACCTCGGTCGTAAGAAGCAGTGGTACCAGCGCTGAATTTCCTCTAGCGGGAAGAGCGTCTTCCGTGCCCTATCGTTTGGGCGTTCTAAAGAGAGAGAGCGGCCTCAGATCTCGTCCGCGCAAAAGGTGCTATACCGGGTTTCGACTTGATACCTGGGGCGGCACGAAACCGACCCGGGAAACGACGCCAGCCAGCGCAGGCTCGAGCCGTTCAGCGCTCGAACTTGATTCGAAAATTAGTCCGCTTCAACCGTCGAATCGGTAAGCGCTGAGGGCCGCTCCCATCGGCTCATCGCTGAAAATGCGCGTGCCCGGCGCGTGACCGCCCGCTCCCGCCGCCACCATCAGCGGAATCAGGTGCTCTTCGCGCGGATGGGCAAATGTCGCAAAAGGTCCGTGACGCCAGGAAGTCAACAGCGCATCGCGGTCCGGGGCCGGTGACTCCACCGCATGTGTCAGCCATGTATCAAATTCCCGCGCACGCTCCGAAGTTTCAGGGCGGAGATAGGCACGAAGATTGTGGAAGCTCATGCCGCTTCCAACGATCAGTAGTCCTTCATCACGGAGGGGCGCCAGGGCGCGTCCGGCGGCGATGTGCTGCGCGGGGTCAAGCTGCCCATTTGGCGTTAACGCCAAAGACAACGTGACCACTGGAATCTCCGCGTCAGGGAACGCGACCTTTAGAGGCACGAAGACCCCGTGGTCGTAGCCACGGGTAAGGCTGAAGGCCGAACCCAGTCCAGCTTGGCTCAATAAACGTGCCACTTGACCGGCCAGGGCGGGGTTGCCGGGTGCAGGCCACTTCAGTTGGTAGGTGTGGGCAGGGAAGCCGGAGTAGTCGTAAATGAGCTCTGGTTCAGCCGCGGCACCTACTGTAAGAGTTGGCTCCTCCCAGTGTCCACTGATCACCAGCAATGCCTTTGGTCGGGCGGGCAGGGTCGCCGCTAAACCTTCCAGAAAGTGCTGCGTGGCATGCCAGGTCTCGGCGGGACCCCAGGTCCAGTCCATAAAAAAGCAGGGACCACCGCCGTGAGGAATAAAGAGGGAGGGCTGGCGTTGGGAATTTTGGCTCATGGCACTTCCTGACCCGGACTCTGCGGTTGACTGCCCGGTAGATGGTCGTTGGAACAACTATCTTAGAGATGCCCGTAGCTGTACCCCGGATTCGGCAATGCTTATTCCACCGGCGCAGCCAGGAAGTAGGCATAAACCAACATAGCCACGCCGATGAAGCCCGGAATGATGCCGCAGAGAAACGGCGAGCCCTGTCCGGTGCCGATCAGAACACGCAAAAAGATGACCAGCGCCAGTCCGACGGCTATATTGATGACGCCAGCCACCTTCATTCCTTCAATGCCTCTAATCCTCTTCAGGCGATCCTGTTCGCGCAGCAAGGCCACGGCCGCCTGCGCACCCTCACCCGAAGACTCGGCCAGACGACGGAAAGTCTCCGCTTTATAGAACGCCTCACGCTCCTTGCGCCGGCTCTCGATCCAGCTCACAAGGGGGATGAAGACGACAAACAGGCTCACCGCGCCGACAGACAGAAACACCCACATGCCGAAGTTTTCAGGCGCCAGATCTTCCGGATTTGTTAACAGATTCATTGCGAGGTGAATCATTGCGTCCTCCTGCTGTTCTCGTAGGGTTTCTTCCCCATGCGACCGGTACGACAGCATCGCGCGTAAGCCGGTTGCATTTTTTTGATGTTCTTGGATTCGGACGCAAAGCCCCTTCGAGCCAAACGTGGACTATGCTTAAAACGGGTGCGCACCACATAC
>OCTA010002739.1_pt1 | contig 15853 bp, 14 predicted proteins | sample 1538991 | NCBI WGS metagenome assembly OCTA01 (sample SAMEA3539302, study PRJEB22396) | soil metagenome | biome: tundra; feature: field; material: soil | place: USA | collected 2010-05 | depth 0.15 m | reverse complement strand
CTCTGCGGCGCGTCTCCCTGTTGCCAGTCCGTGTCCCCGGAGAAACCGGGGGCGGTGGTGTCATGCTGGCCGTTTTCCGGCGACCGCCACAGACCGTCACCCCGGCTCCCGCCGAGTCCCAGCAACGGCCACCGTATTGGTGCCCGCGATAAGGATGGTGCCCTAGTGACCGCGGAGCAGGTCACTGAGACTGTCACCAGGGCTGCTATCGAGGCGGTCGAACCGCTGATCCGCCCGTTCGTGCGCGTCACTCCGGTGATCGAGGTCGACCGGTCCGAGCTGGGGCTGCCGCCCGGGCCGCTGACGCTCAAGCTGGAGCAGTTGCAGCACAGTGGATCGTTCAAGGTCCGCGGGGCGTTCGCCAATTTGCTGCTCCGCAAGGTGCCTTCCGCGGGCGTCGTCGCCGCATCCGGAGGCAACCATGGCGCGGCTGTCGCCTATGCGGCGGGAGCGGTGGGCGTGCCCGCGCGGATCTTCGTCCCGACAGTCTCGTCAGCGGCCAAGGTCAGCCGGATCCGCGGCTACGGCGCGGACCTGATCATCGAGGGAGCGACATACTCCGACGCGCTGGCTCTCAGCGAGCGGTGGGCGGCCACCTCCGGCGCGATGCCCGTGCACGCCTTCGATCAGGTGGAGACCATGCTCGGCGCGGGCACGCTGGCGCTGGAACTCCGAAGGCAGGCGCCGGACGTCACCACCGTGCTGGCCGCGATCGGCGGCGGCGGCCTGCTGTCCGGCATCGCCGGGGCGTACGCCGGCGATGTCCGCGTCATCGGCGCGGAGCCGGCGGGCGCCCCGACGATGACCGAGGCGATGAAGGCAGGCGGTCCCGCTGACGCGCCAACCGGCAGCGTGGCGGTGGACTCGCTAGCACCGCGGCGGGTCGGCGGCCTGACTTACGCGATGATCTCGCGCTTCGCGGAGCAGGTGGTGCTGTGCAGCGACGAGGCGATCCTGCAGGCTCAGCAGCTGCTGTGGGAAAAGCTCCGGGTCGTCGGGGAACCAGGGGGATGCACGGCGCTCGCCGCGCTCATCTCGGGCCGGTACGCGCCTGAGCCGGCCGAGCATGTCGCCGTCGTAGTCAGCGGCGCTAACACCACGGCAGTCAGCTTCGGCAGCTAGGCCCTTCCTCCGCGGCCCCGATGACGACGGTGGCGTTCAGCTCGCCGGAGCTGGCCACCCGCGCGATCAGCCCGCTGCGGGCGACTATCTCGATGGCCTGCGGTGCCTGGCGCTCGCTCGTCTCGACCAGCAAGTAGCCGCCCGGTGCCAGCCAGCGTGGCGCGGCGGCGCTCACCTGCCGCAGGATATCAAGCCCGTCCCCGCCGCCGTCCAGCGCTACCCGGGCCTCATATATGCGTGCCTCCAGAGGCAGCAGCGCGACCTCCTCGGTAGGTACGTAGGGCACGTTGGCGACGAGGACGTCAACCCGGCCCCGCAGGGCAGCGGGCAGCGGGTCATAGAGATCGCCTTCGTACACCTGGCCACCCGAGGCGGCGAGGTTACGACGGGCACATCGCACCGCGGCAGGGTCCAGGTCAGCGGCATGCAACTCAACCGGGTCCAGTGCGGCAGCCAGCGCGGCGCCCACTGCGCCCGACCCGCAGCACAGGTCGAGGACCACCGGTGCTGGCCCGGCGAGGTCCTGGCCGGGGGGCCTGGCGGCCTGGCGAGCGCGAGCGGCAGCCTGACGGGCCAGGCCAATGGCATGGTGCGCGAGGAACTCGGTACGACGGCGGGGCACGAAGACCCCGGGGTCCACGGATATCCGCAGCCCGCAGAACTCCGCCCAGCCCAGGACGTGTTCGAGGGGGTGGCCGGCGGCCCGCCGGTTCACCATGGCGGCAAGGTCAGCCGGCGTCCGGGCGGTGGCGATGAGCAACCGCGCCTCGTCCTCGGCGAAGACACAGCCGGCGGTCCGCAGCCTGGTCACGATGACAGACTGAGGAAGAGGTGACTGGGAAATCGACAAGAGAGCCTCCCGGGATGCTGAGGGGCGCTCTCCCGGTCACCTATGCCAGGCGGACCGTACGGGCATGAGATGAGAGCACCCGGCCTGATGTGGCGGTAATGGGTCTCACCTCCCCGGGACGTGAACTGCTGGCGGGCGCCACACTACCTGAGCCGGACCAGTTGAATCCAGGTCCCGCTCACTGCGTCAGCTCCGGGGACCCCGCACCGTCAGCTGATCGAGCAGTTCCAGGGTGGCGTCCGCCACGGAGTTCACCGCGCGGTCGAACGCATCGGCGTTGTGGCGCGCGGGCTGACGGAAGCCGCTGACCTTCCGGACGTACTGCAGGGCAGCCGCGCGGACATCGGCCTCGGTCACGTTCTCTGTGTAGGGCTCGCGCAAGGTCTTGATACTGCGGCACATGCATCAGAACCTACGCCGCGCGCCTGACAGTGTGCCACCGGAGGGCCGGCGTTCTGACTCGGCGGTCAGCGGCCGCGCCTGGCGACCTCCCCGGCTAGGCGCCTGCCCGAGGCGCCGCCCGCGCTTACCCGTGACGATCTGCGACGGCGCGGCTGCCGCAATGGCGCGGGATGCTGCGCCTGCCCGGCGCAGCGGTCCGGTGCGGCCTGCCAACCCGGATCAGCCGTAGAACTGCTGGTCGGCAGGGACTATCTCCACGCCGAGCGGCATCAGCGAGATCGGGATGATCTTGAAGGAAGCAAGCCCGAGCGGAATACCGATGATCGTCACGCACAGCAGTACGCCGGTCACCAGATGACCGAGCGCCAGCCACCAGCCGAACAGCACGATCCAGATGATGTTTCCGATCAAGGCGCCGGCACCCGCGTCGCGGCGTGGCTCGATGGTCCGCCCGAACGGCCACAGCACATAGTTCGCGATGCGGAAGGATGCGATGCCGAACGGGATCGTGATGATCAAGATGAAGCAGACCACTCCGGCCGCGGCGTAGGCAATCGCCATCCAGAAGCCGCAGAGCACTAGCCAGATCACATTGAGGATGACCCTCATGAAATCCCCCGCCCATCCCCCCAGCGGCGCCATCATGGCCATGGCCAGGCTGCCGCTCGCGAGTCTCCCCCCGAAAACTCTTAGCGTTATCAGCCTGTCATACCTTGCCGGCCCGGCCGCCACCCGGCTCGCCAATCACCCGAGCCCGAGCAAGTCCTCCAGGCCGAACGTCAGGGCCGCCGGCAGCGAGCCGATGCCGCGCACTGCGAGCAGGACGCCCGGCATGAACGAGGCCCGGTCCAGCGAGTCATGCCGCAAGGTGAGGATCTCGCCGTGCCCGCCGAGCAGGACCTCCTGGTGCGCGACCAGTCCGGCCAGCCGCACCGAGTGCACGCGGACACCGTCGACGACAGCGCCCCTGGCACCCGCCAGCTCGGTGGTGGTCGCGTCCGGCGAGGGTCCCAGGCCCGCGGCTGACCGGGCCGCGCCGATCAGTGCGGCTGTTCGGGACGCGGTCCCGGAAGGTGCATCCACCTTAGCGGCGTGGTGCAGCTCGATGATCTCTGCTGATTCGAAGAACCTGGCGGCCTGCCTGGCAAAGCTCATCATCAGCACCGCGCCGACAGAGAAGTTGGGCACGATCAGCGCGCGCGCCGGCGTGCCGGCGCCCCGCGCGGCATCCAGCCACCCGGCGAGGATGGCCAGCCGCGCCTCATCGAATCCGGAGGTCCCGACGACCACATCAAGCCCGTGTTCCACGCACCAGCGCAGATTGTCCATCACCGCGCCAGGGTGGGTGAAGTCGACGACGACGTCGGCCCTGGTCAGCTCGTCGCGGACGTCACCCTCGTCGACGGCTGCCGCCAGCTCCAGGTCGTCCGCGGTGCTGACGACGCGGCACACTTCCGACCCCATGCGCCCCTTGGCGCCGAGTACCCCGACCTTGATCATCGTGCTCCCTCGTTGAGCCGCCGAGGTTACGACCGTCCCGCGTGCCTGGTGACCGCTACGGCAACGCGGCAGCGTGCCACCAGGGAATGCCATCGCTGGATCCCGAGGCTACTCGCACGCGGCCTGACGCCGCGGCGTGATCCCGCGTGCCGCGATCATCGCTCGACCGGCACTGTCCCGTCCGGGCACAGCAACGCGAGCATCCGGCGCGCCACCCGGCTTGGTGACCGCACGACCAGGCCGCCGCGCGGCGACGTCAGCAGGTCCACCTCGCCGGACACGGACATGACCATCCGCGTCACCCCCCGGGCGGCCCATGGTGCTCCTCGCGCGCGCAGCACACGGCGAATTGCGGAATACCGGTCATGACGCGGGCCCAGCCAGGGTCCGGACGACGCCGCGCGTGACTGTCCAAGCCGATCACGGATCTCAAGTTAGGACGTCATGCTGACGGAACCCGGGCAAGGATCCTGAATGAATCCTGCAACGCATGCGTTCGCCGCGAGCAGGCCCGACATCTCCTACGGTCGTGCCCTGCTGGCCGGACGGGCGGCGGCCGCGGCGGGATGACACCAGTGGCTCAGCTATGACTGGCGGACAGCGCGGCGAGGACCGTGAGGGCGAACGCCACGGTAGCGGCCAGGCCGTGCAGCGCTGCCAGCCGTGGCGGAAAGGCCCAGGCGGGGTTCTCCTCGCGCCTGGCGGCCTTGGTATTGCGGGCCAGCCAGCCAGCTCCGGCACCGAGGGTAACTACCAGGATCCCGAGCGAGATCCAGGCCAGCGGGCGGTAGTGGACAAAAACGAAGAGGAACCAGCAGGCCAGGCCGGTGAGCGCGAGTGTCGGATGGCTGAACTCCAGCATTGGGTGCTCGCCGGGCGGGACAGCGACCTTTGTGCGGGGAACGGGCGGCGGCTTGCCGTCATCGGTGAGCGGGATCGCCGCGGATCTGGCCGGCCTGCTCGCCGCCGGCACCGGACCGGTCGCCCGGTTCCTGGCCGCGCGTCCCGTACGCAGGAGCGACACTCCCGCGCCGGCCGTCACCGCCCACAGCACCAGCGCCGCGATCGCCAAGGTCGCTCCTTTCGTGCACCAGGTCCCGGCAAGTCCCGGCAGCCGAGGCCACCGGCCTTGCCACCGCGGTCAGCATCGGCGCTGACCGCTCTGCCCAGCCCGCCGGGATCCGCCGGCTCAAGCAGCCGGTGCTCGGTCCGCAGGGCGACCGAGACCGAGTCGTCGCGGACCGTGCCGCGACCGCGGCGCGGCTCCATGAGGATGCCTGCGGGCCCCGCGATAGGTCCGCATTGCGATCAGCAGGGTCCACCGCTCTCCGATCGCCTCCAGCGCGCGGGCGAGCGAGCAGTCCTGGCAGTGGTAGTCGTAGCCGCCAGGCAGCCGGGCCAGCGAGACCGGCGGGCTGTGCAGGATCACGATTCCACCATGCCACGCGCCCGCCTGCACTTGCTCCGCTAGCTCCGGCCAGGCACACGGCCCGGCTAGCAGACCAGGCCCCTCTGCATGGCCGCAACCGGTTGTTGAGGACCTTGATCCTGGTCGCTCACTGGTGCTCCCGCAGCTGCGGGCAACCAGGATCAAGGAAATCGGCGCGCGCCGTGCCTAGGTGGCCACCGCAGCCATGAACGCATCCGGATCGTCGAACGGTCCCACTACCGCGAGCGCCTTGGGCCGGCCGAGGATAGCAGCCGCGACCTCGCGCACATCGTCGTGGGTGACCGCCTCGATGGAGGCGAGGATCTCGTCGACCGGCTCAAGCCGCGGGTAGACCAGCTCGGACTTGCCGAGCCTGCTCATCCTGGACGAGGGGTCCTCGAGGCCGAGCACGATCGACCCGCGCAGCTGTCCCTTACCCCGTTCCAGCTCCGCCTCGGTCAGGCCGTCCGAGATCACCTTGGCGATCTCATCCCGGCAGATCGCCAGCACCTCATCGGCCTTGGCCGGGAGGCAGCCCACATAGACGCCCCACAGGCCGGTGTCGTAGTGCTGTGAGCTGAAGCTGTACACCGAGTACGCCAGGCCGCGGTTCTCCCGGACCTCCTGGAACAGCCGCGAGGACATGCCGCCGCCCAGTGCGGCGTTCAGCACGCCGAGGGCGAACCTGCGCTCATCGGTCCGCGACATCCCGGCGCAGCCGAGCACGAGGTTGGCCTGCTCGATACCGCGAGAGACCAGCCGGACCCCGGTGCCGGTCGGCGGCAGGCCGACGCCGGGACCAGGAACACGCGGCGGGGCAGGCTGCGCGTCGCCGACCGCCACCGCGCCGAACGCCTCGCGGACGAGCTCCACCACCTTGTCGTGATCAAGGCTGCCCGCAGCCGCGATAACGAGGTTATCCGGGGTGTAGCGGGCCCCGTAGTGCTCGACGATCCGGGCGCGGGTGATCGAGTTGATCGATTCCGTGGTGCCCAGGATCGGCCGGCCCAGCGGGCTCTCGCCGAACAGCTGCGCGGCGAATGCCTCGTGCACCGTGTCCGACGGCTCGTCGTCGTTCATGGCGATCTCTTCGAGGATCACGCCGCGCTCGGCCTCGACGTCCTTCGGCTCGATCAGCGAGCCGGTCACCATGTCGGAGAGAACGTCGATCGCCAGCGGCAGATCAGCGTCGAGCACCCGGGCGTAGTAGCAGGTGTACTCCTTGGCGGTGAACGCATTCAGCTCGCCGCCGACCGCGTCCATCTCCGCGGAGAGCTCCAGCGCGCTGCGCCGGGCAGTGCCCTTGAACAGCAGGTGCTCCAGGTAGTGCGTCGCCCCGGCATGATCAAGATCCTCATCGCGCGAGCCGACGCCTGCCCAGATGCCGAACGCGGCGGACCGGACCGCTGGCAGCGACTCGGTGATCACCCGCAGGCCGCCGGGCAGCACGGCGCGGATGACGGCCGAATCGCCATCCGCCTTCAGCTGCTTACGGGCCGTCATGAGTTGCGCGGCCCGCGGTGGCGCTCCCTGGTGCGGTAGTGATCGCCGCCCCGGTCGCCGCCCCGGCTGGAACCCCGGTCGCCACGGTCACTGCCCCGGTCCCGGTCACCGCCGCGATGCTCGTCGCCGCCGCCAAGGTCCTCGCCCGCGGCCTCCCGCTCGACCACCTCGACCGGCACCAGCGACAGCTTCCCGCGGTCGTCGACCTCGCGGATCTCGACCTGGATCTTGTCACCGACCTTGATCACATCGTCCACGTTCTCGATCCGGACGCCACCGTGCAGCTTACGGATCTGGGTGATGTGCAGCAGGCCGTCCTTGCCGGGCAGCAGCGAGACAAACGCCCCGAACGTGGTCGTCTTGACCACCGTCCCGAGGAAGCGCTCGCCGACCTCGGGGATGTGCGGGTTCGCGATCGCGTTGATGGCCGACCTGGCGGCCTCGGCGGAGGCGCCGTCGGTGGCGCCGATGTAAATGGTGCCGTCATCCTCGATGGTGATCTCGGCGCCGGTGTCCTCCTGGATCGAGTTGATCATCTTGCCCTTGGGCCCGATCACCTCGCCGATCTTGTCCACCGGGACCTTGACCGTGATGATGCGCGGCGCGTTCTCGCTCATCTCGCCCGGGGCGTCGATGGCCTCCCGCATGACGTCCAGGATGGTGAGCCTGGCGGCGCGTGCCTGCTTCAGCGCGGACCCGAGGACGGACGCGGGGATCCCGTCCAGCTTGGTGTCCAGCTGCAGTGCCGTGATGACGTCCTTGGTGCCTGCCACCTTGAAGTCCATGTCACCGAACGCGTCCTCGGCGCCAAGGATGTCGGTCAGCGTGACGTACTCGCCGCCTTCATGAATCAGGCCCATCGCGATGCCGGCGACCATGTCCTTCAGCGGGACGCCGGCGTCGAGCAGCGACATCGTGGACGCGCAGACCGAGCCCATGGAGGTGGAGCCGTTGGAGCCGACGGCCTCGGATACCTGCCGGATCGCGTACGGGAACTCCTCGCGGGTCGGCAGCACGGGGATGAGCGCGCGCTCGGCAAGCGCGCCATGGCCGATCTCGCGCCGCTTCGGCGAGCCGACCCGGCCGGTCTCGCCGGTGGAGTACGGCGGCATGTTGTAGTTGTGCATGTACCGCTTGGTGCGCTCGGGGTTGAGCGTGTCGATCATCTGCTCCATCCGGAGCATGTTCAGCGTGGTGACACCGAGCACCTGCGTCTCGCCGCGCTCGAATAGCGCCGACCCGTGTACCCGCGGCAGCACGCCGGCCTCGGCGGATAGCTGCCGGATATCGACGAGCCCGCGGCCGTCGATGCGCACGCCGTCCCGGATGATCCGGCTCCTGACCAGCTTCTTGGTCAGCGACCTGAAGGCAGCGCTGATCTCCTTCTCGCGGCCTTCGAACTGCCCGGCCAGCTTCTCGACGGCCAGGGCCTTGACCCGGTCGGTCTCGGCCTCCCGGTCCTTCTTGCTGGCGATCGTGAGCGCGCGGGAGAGCTCGTCGGAGACGTCGGCGGCCAGCGCGTCGTAGACATCCTGCTGGCAGTCGACGAAGACCGGATAGTCGGCGACCTCCTTGGCGGCATGCGCCGCGACCTGCTGCTGTGCCTCGCAGAGCAGCTTGATGAACGGCTTGGCCGCGTCAAGCCCCTGCGCAACGGCCTCCTCAGTCGGGCTGACTGCCCCGCTGCCCTGGTCGGCGAGCAGCCGCAGCGTGCTCGGCGTCGACTCAGCCTCCACCATCATGATCGCGACATCTCCGTCGTCAAGGACCCGCCCGGCGACGACCATGTCGAAGGTCGCGTCCGCCAGCTGGGTGTGGGTCGGGAAGCCCACCCACTGGCCCTTGATCAGGGCGACGCGGACGCCGCCGATCGGGCCGGAGAACGGGAGCCCGGCCAGCTGGGTGGAGAGCGAGGCCGCGTTGATGGCGACCACGTCGTACAGGTGCTCGGGATGCAGCGCCATGATCGTCTCGACGATCTGGATCTCATTGCGCAGCCCATTGACGAATGACGGGCGCAGCGGCCGGTCGATCAGGCGGCAGGTGAGGATGGCGTCCTCGGACGGACGTCCCTCCCGGCGGAAGAACGAGCCGGGTATCCGGCCCGCCGCGTACATCCGCTCCTCCACGTCGACGGTGAGCGGGAAGAAGTCGAGGTTGTCCTTGGGGTGCCTGGACGCGGTAGTCGCCGATAGCACCATGGTCTCGTCGTCGAGATAGACGACAGCGGAGCCGGCCGCGAGACGGGCAAGCCTGCCGGTCTCGAACCGGATCTTATGAACGCCGAAGGAGCCGTTATCGATGACGGCTTCGGCGGTATGCACACCCTCCACGGGTGACCTCCTTGACTGAGGTCCCGCGTCTGCCCGCCGCCTGTGGAGCGCATTCCAGCCAGCTAGCCGGTAAAGGCCGCCGGCCGGTCTTCGATCGAAGCCCTCGGCCCCGGGGTTCGCGGCGCCCTCGCGCTGCGTCACCCCCCGACCCGAGAACCACTACCGAGGACCGGCACTTTGGGCGCCTTGAGCGCTCCGGGCCGGGGCCGCGGGACGTCGTTCGTTCGTGGTGTATTCAGTTGTCTGGACGGCCTGACGGCTGCCGACGGCCCTGCCGCCCTGGCGTGCCGCGCCAGCACCAACCTACCTGCGCAGGCCGAGCTTCTCGATGAGCGCGCGGTAGCGGGTGATGTCCTCTCGGGACAGGTACTGCAGCAGCCGCCTGCGGCGGCCGACGAGCAGCAGCAGCCCGCGACGGCTGTGGTGGTCGTGCTTGTGCACCTTGAGGTGCTCAGTCAGGTCCTGGATCCGCCGTGTCAGCAACGCGACCTGGACTTCCGGCGAGCCGGTGTCACCCTCATTGGTCGCGTGCCCGGCGATGATCTCCTTCTTCACCGTGGTCTCGAGCGGCACGTTGCTCCCTATATATCGTCAATCGTCGGATACCCGCCAGGACCTGGGATCCGGGCGGGCATGAAAGGCGCGCAGCGAGTCGCTGGGCCTCCCATAGTGGTCAGCTGCCTGAGGGCGCGGCTGACCGAGCCGGTTACACCCGGCCGCCACATACGGTACCACGCCGGCGGTGCCGGCGCCGAGCAGGGCGGCTTCGGCCTGCACCTCGGCCGGTGGGCCGGGCTGCGCGCCGCCAACGCCCACGCTAGCCGGCCCTGCACCATCGGCTGGCGGCCGCCAGAACCCAGCCTGTGGTGGCCGGGCGGCGTTACCGGTCCTGGTCACCGTGGGGAGCCCGGCTGCGCATCCGCGCCGGGTCCGCGCCGGGAGGTGATCGCGCGGGCGGCGTCAACGTCGCGGCGCATCTGTGCCACCAGCTCATCGACCGCGTCGAACCGCACCTGCCCCCGCAGTATCGCCGCGAAGTCCACGGCCGCGTGGGCGCCGTACAGGTCGAGGTCGTCCCGGTCCAGCGCGTGGGCCTCGACGGTTTGCTCGCGTCCGTCGAAGGTGGGATTGGTGCCGACCGAGATGGCAGCGGGCCAGCGCTCCTCCTCCCGCCCCGCCGGGTCGAGGCACGCCAGCCATCCTGCGTACACCCCGTCGGCTGGGATCGCGGTGTGCGGCGGCGGCTCCACGTTGGCGGTCGGGAAGCCGAGCGCCCGGCCGCGCCGCTGACCGCGCACCACCACCCCTTCGACGCGGTGCGGCCGGCCCAGCTCGCGGGCGGCGCCCGTGACGTCCCCGGCGGCGAGCCTGGCCCGGATCCCAGAGGAGGAGATCGTGACGCCCTCGTCGGCCAGGAGCGGCACCCCCTCTGCGGTGAACTCGTACTTCTCGCCGAGTTCGGCTAGCAGCCCCAGGTCACCGGCGGCGCGACGGCCGAAGCGGAAATTCTCCCCCACGACCACTTTGACCGCGTGCAGCCGCTCGATCAGCACGGCTCGCACGAACTCATCCGGCGCGAGCTGCGAGAACTCCTTCGTGAACGGCACCACCCAGACCGAGTCCGCGCCGAGTCCGGCCAGCAGCTCGGCGCGGCGGCGGCCGGTGCACAGGAACGGCGGATGCGATCCTGGCCTGATCACCTCATCCGGGTGCGGGTCGAAGGTCACCACCACGACAGGCAGCCGCAGCGCCGCGGCGTCCTCGACCGCGCGGCCGACAATGCGCTGATGGCCCCGGTGCACGCCATCGAAGACGCCGATGGTCACGACTGACGAGCCCAAGCCGCCGGGCACATCGTCCAGTCCCTGCCAGCGCTGCACCTGAAGGTTCCTCCCTGCTGTGGCACGCTCGGCAGCCGCGATCCGGGCCGGCGGCCCGGCGCGCTCGTGCCGGTCCAAGCCTGCCATGTCAGGGCACGAACACGGCAAGCGACCTGGCGTGGTCTGCGTCCTCGGTGAGCAGCGCGATCAGCGAGCCGTCCGGGGCGAAACCGGCCACCGGCCCGGTCCCCGAGCCGATCGCGCGCAGCCGCGCCCCGTGAGCCACCGCGCTCGCCTCGGCCGCGGTGAGTTCCCTGCGCCCGAAGGCGGCCGCCGCGGCGTCGGCCAGGGGCAGCACGTCAAGCGCCATGGCGAGCTGGTCGAGCGTGCGCGCGGCAGCCACCGCGTAGGGGCCCGCCCGGGTCCGGCGCAGCGCCGTGAGGTGGCCGCCGACACCGAGGGCAGCGCCAAGGTCACGGGCGATCGCCCGGATGTAGGTACCGCTGGAGCAGGTGACCGCCACATCCACGTCCAGGTAGTCTCCGGCCGGGCGCGAGGCAGCCACCGCCAGTCTGCTGACGGTGACCGTCCTGGCGGCAAGCTCGGGCGCCGCGCCCTCCCTGGACAGCCGGTAAGCGCGCTTCCCGCCGACCTTGATGGCGCTGATCCCGGGCGGCACCTGCTGGATCTCGCCCGTCAGCGACGCGATCGCAGCGGCCAGGGCATCGTCCGGCAGCCCGGCGGCCGGTGCCGATGCCAGGATCTGGCCGTCGGCGTCGTCGGTGTCGGTGACGGCGCCGAGCCGGATGGTGGCGTCGTAGTCCTTCTCGGTCAGTGCCAGATGACCGAGGAGCCGGGTGGCCTTGTCCACCCCGACCACCAGGACGCCGGTCGCCATCGGATCCAGCGTGCCGGCATGCCCGACCCGTCGGGTACCGGCCAGCCGCCGGATCCGCGCGACCACATCATGCGAGGTCCACCCGGACGGCTTGTCGACAATGACCAGACCGCTCGCCGCCGTCACCTGCTGTCAGCCGCCCCGCCCGCGAGCTGCTCGCGCAGTGCTGCGATGGCGCCAGCGACCGTCCCGCTCGCGGTGAATCCGGCGGCACGCGGGTGCCCGCCGCCGCCCAGCGCCACGCAGGCGCGGCCGACGTCGACCTGTCCTCTCGACCGGGCGGACACCTGCCAGAGCCCCGCATCGTCCTGCTTGAGCACGACGGCCACGTCGGCCTCGTCGGTGCGCCGCAGCACGTCGATCACCGGCTCGGCGGCGTCGAGGGACAGCCGGTGCGCGGCCCGGTCGTCCCGGGTGACGGTGGTCCACACAAGGCCATGACCGGCCGCCGCGTCCGGCTCGAGCAGGGCCCGCCCGAGCACGGCGGAGAGCAGGCCGAGATAGCCGAACGGGGCGCTGTCCCAGAGTTTCTGCGCCACGGCACCGGGCTCGATGCCGGTCTGCAGGAGCCGTGCGGCCAGCTCATGCACGAGCGGTGAGGTGGTCGGGTACTTGAACGAGCCGGTATCCGTGACGAGCCCGGCATACAGCCCGGACGCGATATCCCGCGAGAGCTCCACGCCGAGCCTGCCGATCAGGTCGAAGGCGAGAACCGCTGTCGCCGCAGCGGCCGGGTCGACGAGGTGGATGGTGCCGAACCCGGTATTGGACGCGTGATGGTCAACGACGATCAGCTCCCTGGCCGCGGCGGCGCTTGCCCGCAGCAGGCCGAGCCGGTCCGCGCTGGCCGCGTCGAAGGTGACCATGACCTCCGGCTCGCCCGGGTACTCCAGCGGAGGGCTGAGCAGGTCCGCGCCGGGCAGGAAGCGCAGGATCCGGGGAATCTCGAACGGCATGTCCCCGAATGATGCGACGACCCTCGGCCGCCCGGGCCCGCCGCGCTCGCGGAGCGCGTGGGCTACCGCGAGCATCGATCCGAGTGCGTCAGCGTCCGGCCGGATGTGGCAGGCCAGGCAGATCTCGGCGGCACCGTCGAGGGCCTTGACCGCCCGCGCCCACTCGGCCTCGCTGGCAAGTACGGGATCCTGGCCCGGTGGTTGCGCGCAATCGGCTGTCACGATCGCGAGTATCCCGCGCCGTGATCGCCATCTGCGGGGGTTTCGCCGGCTACGCCGCCCGGGCCCCCTGGATCCGGGCCACTGCCGCCATGTCCGTCCTCAGCGCCGCCGTCGCGCCAGTCGCCGTCGCCGTCGCCGTCGCCGGACGAGCCCGCGGGAACCCGGTAGGGATCGGCGTCGCCCGCAGGCACGGCACCCCGCCTGGCGGCGGCAACCGCCGCGTCCGCGACCCGGGCCCTGGCGACGAGCTCCTCGATGTTCCTGGCCTCATCCGGCACCGTGTCCTGCTTGAACGTCAAGGACGGCGTGTGCTTCAGGCCGGTCTGGTGGCCGACCTCCGACCGGATCAGGCCGGTAGCGCTGGCCAGCGCCGCCGCAGTGTCGGCGCGCTCCTGCTCTGACCCGTAGACGGTGTAGAAGACGGTTGCCTCACGGAGGTCGCCGGTGATGCGGGCCTCAGTCACCGTGACGAAGCCGAGCCGCGGGTCCTTGATCCGCCGTTCGAGCATCTCGGCCACGATCTGGGCGATCGCCTCGCCGAGCCTGCGAGCCCTGGCCGCGTCCATTCCGCGCTCACTCCCCCTCGCTGAAGACCCGCTGCCGTGCCGACAGCAGCTCGATTTCGGGCCGGGCCGCTACCAGCCGCTCGCAGGCCTCAAGTACCTCGACCGCATGTGCCGCTGTCGACGAGACCACGGCGACGCCAATCTCCGTTCTGCGATGCAGCTCCAGGTGGCCGGTCTCGGCCACCGCGGTGCCCGGGAAACGCCGCTGCACCTCGGCGATCAGCGGCCGTACCGCAGACCGCTTCTGCTTCAGCGAGCGGACGTCCCCGAGCAGCACGTCCAGGGTCAGCGCACCTACGTACACTTCCGGCCCCATGTCGTCAGGTGCGCGGCTTCTCCCGCATCTCGTAGGTCTCGATGACATCACCGATCTTGACGTCGTTGTAGCCGATGCCGATACCGCATTCGAAGCCCTCGCGCACCTCGGTCGCGTCGTCCTTGAACCGGCGCAGCGATTCGACCGTGAGGTTCTCCGAGACGACTACGCCGTCCCTGACCAGCCGGGCCTTGCTGTTACGGGTGATGGTGCCCGACCGCACGATGCAGCCGGCCACGTTGCCGACCCGCGGCACCCGGAAGACCTCCCTGACCTCGGCCGTGCCGAGCTGGGCCTCCTCGAAGATGGGCTTGAGCATGCCCTTCAGAGCGGCTTCGACTTCCTCGATCGCCTGGTAGATGACCGAGTAGTAGCGGATGTCCACGCCCTCGCGCTGCGCCAGCTCGCCCGCCCGGCCCGCTGGCCGGACGTTGAAGCCGATGATGACAGCGTCGGAGGCGATCGCCAGGTTGACGTCGTCCTGAGTGATCGCGCCGACTCCCCGGCCGATGACCCGCAGCACCACTTCCTCGCCCACATCGAGCTGCAGCAGGGCATCCTCGAGGGCCTCGACCGAGCCGGACACGTCGCCCTTGATGATGAGCAGGAGCTCTTGCCGTTCGCCCGACCTGAGCGCGGACTCCAGGTCCTCCAGGGTGATCCTGGGCCGCCGCTGGGCGAACATGGCGCTGCGCTCCCTGGCCTCGCGGCGCTCGGCGATCTGCCTGGCCACCCGGTCGTCATCGACCACCAGGAAGCTGTCACCCGCGCCGGGCACGGCGGTCAGGCCGAGCACCTGCACCGGCCGGGACGGGGGCGCCTCGCCAACCTGATCGCCGTTCTCGTCCAGCATGGCGCGAACCCGGCCGAACGCCTCGCCCGCCACGATCGAGTCGCCCACATGCAGCGTGCCGCGCTGTACGAGCACGGTCGCGACCGGCCCGCGGCCCTTGTCCAGGTGCGCCTCGATCGCCACGCCCTGGGCTTGCTGGAGGGGATTGGCGCGCAAGTCGAGCTCGGCATCCGCGGTCAGCACGATCGCCTCGAGCAGCGCCTCGATGCCGGTGCCCTGCCTGGCGGACACGTCCACGAACAGCGACTGGCCACCGAACTCCTCGGCCACCAGGCCGTACTCGGTCAGCTGGGAGCGGACCCGCTGCGGGTCAGCGCCCTCCTTGTCCACCTTGTTGACGGCCACCACGATCGGCACGCCTGCCGCCTGGGCATGGTTCAGCGCCTCGGTGGTCTGCGGCTTCACGCCATCGTCGGCAGCCACGACGAGCACTACCAGGTCGGTCGTCTCGGCACCTCGGGCCCGCATGGCGGTGAACGCCTCGTGGCCCGGGGTGTCGATGAAGGTGATCTTGCGATCCCGGCCGTCCACCTCGGTCAGGACCTGGTAGGCGCCGATGTGCTGGGTGATCCCGCCAGCCTCTTTCGCCACCATGTTCGTGTGCCTGATCGCGTCCAGCAGCTTCGTCTTGCCGTGGTCGACGTGCCCCATCACCGTCACGACCGGCGGCCTGGCCACTAGGTCAGCCTCGCCGCCCTCGTCCTCGCCGAACTCGATGTCGAAGGTCTCGAGCAGCTCCCTGTCCTCTTCCTCCGGGGAGACGACCTGGACGCTGTAATTGAGCTCGGCCCCCAGCAGCTGCAGAGTCTCGTCGTTCACCGACTGGGTCGCTGTCACCATCTCGCCGAGGTGGAAGAGAACCTGCACGAGGGACGCCGGGTTCACGCCGATCTTGTCGGCGAAGTCGCTCAGCGACGCCCCCCTGGACAGCCTGATGGCCTGGCCGTTGCCACGCGGTACCTGCACGCCGCCGATGGACGGCGCCTGCATGTTGTCGAACTCCTGGCGCCGCTGCTTCTTCGACTTCCTGCCGCGGGACGGGCGCCCGCCTGGCCGGCCGAATGCGCCCTGCGTGCCGCTCCT
>OCTA010002738.1_pt1 | contig 15868 bp, 10 predicted proteins | sample 1538991 | NCBI WGS metagenome assembly OCTA01 (sample SAMEA3539302, study PRJEB22396) | soil metagenome | biome: tundra; feature: field; material: soil | place: USA | collected 2010-05 | depth 0.15 m | reverse complement strand
CGTGACTCTCGCGCAGGCCGGCGCCGGAGATGCGCACAAACTGCGCCTTCTCCTGTAGTTCCGCGATGGTGGCGCAACCCAGGTAGCCCATGCCGGAGCGCAAACCGCCAACGAGCTGGAAGACCATGGACTCGAGCGGCCCGCGGTAGGGCACGCGTCCTTCGATGCCCTCGGGGACAAACTTGGCCAGGCGGTTCTGGCTGGCGCGCTCGCGCTGGACCACGCCCTCGCTCCCCAATTCGGTGCTGGCCAGATCGGAGGTGCTCTGGAAGTAGCGCTCGCCGGAGCCCTGGCTCATGGCGGTGAGTGAGCCCATGCCGCGATAGCTCTTGAAGCTGCGACCCTGGTAGAGAATGGTTTCGCCGGGGCTCTCGTCCACGCCGGCAAAGAGTGAGCCGATCATGATCGAGCTGGCGCCCGCGGCGATGGCCTTTGTGATTTCACCGGAGTATTTGATGCCGCCGTCGGCGATGACGGGAATGCCGTGTTCGCGCGCGGCGCGCGCGGCTTCGGCAATGGCGGAGATCTGTGGCATTCCCGCGCCGGTGACCATGCGCGTGGTGCAGATGGAGCCGGGGCCGATGCCCACCTTGATAGCGTCGGCGCCAGCCTCGATCAAGGCCAGCGCGCCCTCGTAGGTGGCTACGTTGCCGGCCAGCAGGCCCACCTGGGGGAATAGCTTCTTGACTGCACGAACCGCCTCCAGCACCCGCGAGGAGTGGCCGTGCGCCGAGTCGATGGCCAACACATCCACGCGCGCACGCACCAGCTCGGCCGCGCGCTCAAGAAAGTCGCCGGTGGCCCCGATGGCCCCGCCCACGCGCAGTCGGCCCTTTTCATCCTTGCTGGCGCTGGGGTATTTGAGCTTTTTCTGGATGTCCTTGACCGTGATCAAGCCCTTCAGGTTGTACTGATCGTCTACCACCAGCAGCTTTTCCACGCGGTGCTCGTGCAGGATCAGCTCGGCCTCTTCCAGCGTGGTGCCCACTGGGACGGTAATCAGGTTGTTCTTGGTCATCACGTCGCCGATGGGAATGTCGGTGCGGGTTTCAAAGCGCAGGTCGCGGTTGGTGAGGATGCCGACCAGCTTCTTGCCCTGCGTGACCGGCACGCCGGAGATCTTGTAGCGGCGCATCACTTCCAGGGCGTCGCCGATCATTTGGTCCGGTCCGATGGTCACCGGGTCCACGATCATGCCGCTCTCCGAGCGCTTCACTTTGTCGATCTCGCCAGCCTGGTCGGCGATGGTCAGATTGCGGTGCACGATGCCGATGCCGCCCTGCTGGGCCATGGCGATGGCCATGCGCGACTCGGTCACCGTGTCCATGGCGGAGGAGAGCAGCGGGGTATTCAGCGTGATTTCGCGGGTCAACTGGGTCTGCGTGCTGACCTGCACAGGCACCACGTCGCTGTAGGCGGGCACCAGCAACACGTCGTCAAAAGTGAGGGCTTCCGGTAGGTTTTTGGATAGCATAATGCTCTGATGCGCCTGGCGGACCAGGAATCCAGTCCCCGGCTCGGCAGGCGCTTGCAGTCTATTGTAACGGAGGAGGCTAGGGCGGGCCCGAGCGCGCGGCAAGGGAACGGCACCGTCGCGACGTAGAGTTGACAATATAGAGAAATCATTATATTGTCGCAGCATGGAAAGCCGCTCACGACCGGCGGATATTGTTTGGATGGGCGACTCGCGGCAGGTGCTTCGAGATTGGCCAGAGGAAATTCGGGCCAGCGTGGGGCAGTCGTTGCGGCTGCTCCAGCAAGGTTTCCCGGCGGCACTAGCAGTTCGCCCAATGCAATCCATAAGCCAGGGAGTTTTTGAGCTGAAAGACGCAGACGAGAGTGCCTGGTATCGCGTGATCTACCTGGCGCGAATCGAGGATCGCATCTATGTCCTCGATTGCTTTACCAAAAGCTCCCGCAAGACCGCGCGCAACGATCTGGAGACGGCACGAGCGAGACTCGCTCATGTGCAACAGCAGCTTCGAGAGGAACGCAAAGATGCGAAACGCAAAAACTCCCGTTAACGTGGAGACCGAGCACGTCACCACCGGCGACATCTTCGCGGACCTTGGGTTTTCGCCCGCGCAGGCCGTGGAACTGACCATCAAATCCGATCTCCATCGGTCTCTGTTGCAACACATCCGATCAAGCAAGGTGACACAAGCGGAGCTCGCAAAAGTCTTGCAGGTCCATCAGCCGGATGTGAGCAATCTGCTGCGCGGCAAGCTGAATTTGTTCAGCATTACGAAGTTATGCCAGTACGCGGACCGGCTGCGACTCAAGGTGCGGATTGAGGTGGAAGGACAGCGGGAGGTAGAAAATCCGGCGCGAATCAGCACAGCACCGGCTCGGCGCAGGGCCGCGTTCAAGACAGTCAAGGCCAATCGGCCTTCTGTTGCACAACCCGCCAGAACTACACGGCATCGAGCTGTGGCCTGAATTGCCGGACCCTCTGGCAACTTCTCGGCAGATGGCTCTCTGACAGTCTCATCTTCGGGAACCTCGGCCCCGGCCACCTGTCAGGCAGCCTCGATTCTGGACGGAAATACCTTCTTGAAACGCTCCAGGTTTTCTATTGCCCACTTTTTGATTTCTTCAAGCTCTTCCGGCGGATCATCTATGCTCCCCGGCCGATAAATCGCTACCCTGCAAGCGCGCCTATCGTCCAGTTGTTCCCAGCTAAGCTCAGTGTTCAACGCTGACTCGATTTCTTCCTTTTCAGAATACAACGCATCAAATATCTGCTTATTCCGGTTCCGGTCAGGGCTGTCAATGTAAATCTCTGTCCGAGCTTGTCTGCCGCGTCGGACGAAGACAACCGCATAAGAAAAGGCCGTTGAGTTCTCGGGGCGGAAAGTACACCAATACCGAGGCCCAGCTTTGGGTGGCTTCGAGAATCGGCGACCGGATAGCTCATTGATCAGCCCTTGGAAGAACTCCTGAAACATCCTTTTTTCATTTATAGGGCTAACGATTGCGTACTCGTCCTCTTCCGGCTCGCAGATCACGCCTAAAATGAGGGCAGGATGCGAGTCGTCAATTCGGATTAAACTTATCGCTATAGCATAAAAATTGAGGTTTGACTTCATTCCTCGATTCAAGAGATCGATAGCAGTTTTATGCTCTGGTCGAATGTTCTCCGCAACCAAAACAACAGTGTTCGCTCCCAGTCCCGCAGCATAAGTGATGATTTGCCCCAAATGTTTGTGGTCTGTTTACCAAAACTGATTCTCGATTACCACGCGACGACCTGTTGAGAGATCGCGTGCAACAATATCCGCTGAAAAATCGTCGACGGGCACCTCTGTAGCTTCCAGGCTTAATTCCATCCCGAGCTTTTCGGCAAGATAGTTGAGATTGTTTGCTAACCAAGGAGTAAAATCACTCGCTTCCCTTGGCCAAACCTGCCGAATGGGGACGTTCTTGATCGTACCGAGATTGACTCAGTCCACGGTGTTCCTCCGGGAACGGCAAGAAGCTGGATTTCATGGGATTGGCCTGGTCGCCCATCAGGCCGCCGGTGCGACCTTCTTTGCGGCTTTGAGCAGGACGCGCAACGCCTCGTTGACCGAGTCCCCGTCGGGAAAGGCCTTGGCCACGTCGGGAGCAATGGGCACCATCACCACGTCGCCCTTGAAGCGTCCCGCATATTTCCCGCGGACGCCTCCGGTCATATCGTATTCCGGCCGCATTGTATCCTTGAATTTTGTGGATTCAGTCGTTTTCGTAGGCATTTCGTTCACTCCGCGTGGGCAACCTTGCGCTGATGATGCGTATCTCGTCCGGGTCTTCGGTGTGGGCTACGAGAACAAGCCGATGTCTGAATGATAGCCCAAGAGTGAGAAATCTGCTCTCTGTAACGGAGTGATCGGGATCGCGTTTTGTCACAGATAGCTGATGTTCAAGAACAGTCGCGGCCTCCTCAAACGAAATCTTATGTTTGCGAAGATTCGTCCACGACTTGCGAGGATCCCATCGGATCTTTGGTTCCTGGATGGACTCATCCATGGGCTCTGGCCTCACACCCCCACCGGGAACGGCTTGGGGCTGGATTCCTCGTCGGTGTTGGCGGCGCCGGTGCGCCAGCGCTCGAAGCGGCCTTGCAGCAGGCTCATCAGGCCGGTGTACCAGTAGCCGATGACAAACAGAATCAGAAACGGGGCGGTGAAATAGTTGTGGTTCGAGAAGGTGTAGAGAATCGCTCCGAAGAAATAGAAGCCGAGGAAGATTTCGATCCACGGGGCCAGCACCAGGCGCTTGCGGTACTTGGCAGCCTGGGATTTCTCGCCCTTCTTGGCCACGCGGTACTTGGGGGTGCGCACAAAGGCGCTCTTGATGCCGAAGAGCGCCTCCATCACCGCCTTGGTGTTAGTGACGGTGAGGCCGATGCCCAGGGCCATCAGGAAGGGAAGATAGAGGAAAGTCTTCATCCAGGTCTTGGGGTAGAGTTCTCGCTGGCTCATGAGGTAAAACACCGCGATGGAGAACGTGGAGGCGGTGAACAGCGGCACGTCGATGAGCAGCATCTGGAACCAGCCCTGATAAAAGCGGCAGATCATGGCCGGCAAGAGCGCCGCGGACATGACGATCATGAGCGGATAGCTGAGGTTGGCCGTGAGGTGGTAGACGGCCTCGACCTTGATCCGCCGCGGCACGTTCGACCTGAATATCAGGGGCAACACTTTGATGCTGGTCTGGATGAGCCCCTTGGCCCAGCGCGCCTGCTGCGTCTTGAAGGCTGTCATCTCGATGGGCAGCTCCGAGGGGCACTCGACCTCGGGCAGGTATTTGAACTTCCAGCCGGCCAGTTGCGAGCGGTAGCTGAGGTCGGTGTCTTCGGTGAGGGTGTCGTGCTGCCAGCCGCCGCCGTCGGCGATGGCCTGGATGCGCCACATACCGGCGGTGCCGTTGAAGTTGAAGTAGTCGCCGGTGCGGACGCGGGCTCCGTGCTCCAGCACAAAGTGGCCGTCGAGCAGGATGGCCTCGATCTGGGTCAACATGCTGTAGTCGCGGTTCATGTGGGTCCAGCGGGTCTGCACCATGCCGATCTCCGGCTCGGCAAAGTGGTGGATCACCTTCATCAGCCAATCCGGCGGCGGCACAAAGTCGGCGTCGAAGATGGCCACGTACTCGCCCTTGGCTACTTTGAGGCCCGCGTCCAGCGCCCCGGCCTTGTATCCATGACGGTTGGTGCGATGAATGTAGACGATCGGGTGGCCCAGCGCCGCATACTGCGCCACAATGTCGGCCGCCACCTGCTGGGTCTCGTCCGTCGAGTCGTCCAGGACTTGAATTTCAAGCTTTTCGCGCGGGTACTCCATAGCGCAGACCGCCTCGATCAGCCGGTCGATGACGAACTGCTCGTTGTAGATGGGCAGTTGCACGGTCACCACGGGCAGCTCCTCGAAGTGCCGGGGCGGGGCCGGATTGTAATTTTTGCGGTATTTGAAATAGAGGTAGCACATGGTGTAGCGGTGGACGCCATAGAGCGCCAGGACGATCATCACCGCGAAGTAAGGCAGCAGCACCGCCGCATCAAAGAAGTTCCAGTGGTAGAGCCCCTTGAAGGTCTGGTCGGTAGATTGCATCGCCTTCCAGTAGTGGCGCAGGCCGGTCTGGGGCGCAAACAACAAGTGCGCGGCCACCCGCGACGGCAGCCCGGCAAGCCGGATCTGGAGCAGACGGGCTGCGGGATTCAGACAGGTCGCAAGTGCGGCAAACAGGGCGAGCCTCCACAGGAGGGATACCGGCAATTGTAGTCGATGGAGGCAATCGCGGCGGAAGGACTCTCACCCGCAATTTGCCGTTCGCTCAGCCACTATCGTAAGGTGAGCAGTGCCAGGAGGCATGTTCTCCCATGTCCACGATTTCCGCTTCGCCGATCGTTGCCGCCGCGGGTGGCAGTTTTCTTCTTGAAGAACGCACGCCTGCCGAGGTGTTTACCCCGGAGGATCTGAACGAGGAGCAGCGCCAGATTGCCTCGACCGCAGCGCAGTTTGCACGCGACGAGATTCTGCCCGTTGCGGCGGCCATCGAGGCCAAGCAGCCGGGGGTTCTGGCGGGGCTGATCCGCAAGGCCGGCGAGCTGGGGTTTGCTTCGGTGGATATTCCCGAGGAGTACGGCGGGATGGGGATGGACAAGACCACCTCGACGCTGACTACCGATCACCTGTCGGTGCTGGCGAGTTTCTCGACGGCCTTTGGCGCGCACATCGGTATTGCGACGCTGCCGCTGGTCTGGTATGGCACCGAGGAGCAAAAGCAGCGGTATCTGCCCAAGCTGGCCAGCGGGGAGTGGATCGGCGGCTACGGGCTTTCCGAGGCCAGCTCCGGGTCGGACGCAATGAACATTCGGACGCGGGCTACGCTTTCGCCGGACGGCAGCCACTACACGCTCAATGGCGAGAAGCAGTGGATTACCAACTGCGGGATAGCCAGTTTGTATACGGTGTTTGCCAAGATCGATGGGGAGAAGTTCTCGGCGTTCCTCGTCGAGAGGGATACGCCGGGGCTGAGTGTGGGAGCGGAGGAGCACAAGCTGGGGATTCGCGGCTCCAGCACGTGCCCGCTGGTGCTTGCGGACTGCCGAGTGCCTGCCGCGAATTTGCTGGGCGAGGCCGGCAAGGGCCACCACATCGCCTTCAATGTATTGAATGTAGGCCGGTTCAAGCTGGGAGTGGCCTGTATCGGCGGGGCACGGCACGCACTGGCACACATGATTCGCTATGCCAAGGAGCGGGTTGCTTTCGGCAAGCCGATTGCGGAGTTTGGGCTGATTCAGAGGAAGATCTCCGCGAGCGCCACGCGGCTCTACGCCGCTGAAAGCATGGCTTACCGGACGGTGGGCCTAATTGATGCGAAACCGCCCGACGCGGGGCTGGCCGCGCTCAGTCCAGAGCAGGCGCAGTCACCGCGCCAGACGCAGAAGCGCATCGAGGAGTACGCCGTCGAGTGCTCCATCCTGAAGGTTTATGGGTCGGAGATGCTCACCCTGGTGGCCGACGAGCTGATCGCCACCATGGGCGGCTACGGCTTTGTGGAGGAGTACCCGGCGGAGCGCTATTACCGCGACGCGCGGATCAATCGGATTTTTGAGGGGACCAATGAAATCAACAGGTTGATCATTACCGGGTGGCTGATGAAGCGGGCGCTGAGCGGGCAGCTTCCGCTGCTTGGGGCGATTAAAAAACTCATGGATGAGGTAATGCAGCCGCCGAGTTTTGACGCAGGGGCCGATGAGGCCGAAGTGCTGGCGCGTGAGGCTGAGGTGCTGGCGGCGGTGAAAAAGATTGCGCTGTTTGCCGCCGGAGTGGCCAGCCAGCGGTTCATGACCGCGTTGCAGGATCAGCAGGAGGTGATGGCCGATCTGGCCGACATCATCACGCAGGTCTATGCGCTGGAGTCGGCGCTGCTGCGGGCGCGCAAGCTGGCGGCGGGGGGGCGGAATGCGGCTGGAAGCTCTGCTGCGGCTGCATCGGCCCAGGTTTCAGCAGCTATGACGGGGCTGTTGGCGGACGAGAGCATGGCGCTGGCCGAGCAGGCGTCTCGGCGGGTGCTGGCTGCCTGTGCCGAGGGCGATCTGCTGCGCACGCAGTTGGCCATTCTGCGGCGGCTGGCGCGGTTTACACCGGGCGATGCGGTGGGACTGAGCCGCGCCGTCGCCCGGCATGCAATTCAACTGGAACGGTATCCGCTATAGGCCGCGTCCCAGGTCCGAAAGTCCGGACCTGGAGCACCTAGCGGTTCAGAAATTATCTGCAAAGTTTTGAAAATAAAGGGGGGGGTGGGGGTATTAATTAAATGGTACTGACCGGGCGCATCGTTGACATTTTGGACCGGGAACGCGGGTACGGGGCCTGAGATGTTCTTCCCACGCCGGCAAGCCGGAAGCGCTTGGCTTCTCCACTTTTTCTCTCCATGTCAATTGTGCGCCGGCCGAAGATAATCTTGTGCAAGGGGCAGCGGAAGGGGTTGTAGATTCCCAGGTTCCAGAATGGGGATCTGGGGCTACCTGCTAACGAAAGGAGCGGTCGCTAGATGGCGCATCACCTGTACCTTCTGTGGGACTGGGACAGACTCGAGTCTGTGAGGGCCACACACAGTTTTCTAGAATTTGGAGCACTCGTTTGTTTCGGAATGCTAGTTCTCTTCGATGTCCTTTCCCATCTGTCTGACGAGCATCCGATTCGCGCCAAGAGATTTGAAAGAATCGGCCTTTGGTTCTTCGGAATTGCGGTTCTAGCGGAGATACTTGCATATCCGTATAGCCAGCGCAATGACACACTATCGAGCCAACAAGGAGCGGAACAGCAGGCCAAGATTGCCGAACTAGATAACTCCACACAAGGGTTGAGGACCGATGCAGAAAATGCGCGGGCGCAGGCTGCGTTGGCTAAGGAAAAGTCAGACGAAGCCAGCGCCAAAGCTGAAAGCTTCCGGCTTGAAATAGCGGCACTCGAAGTCAGTGCGGCAGACGCCAAGGCTGCTCAGCAAGAGGTAGAGACCAAGCTGGCGCTACAACAGGAGCGAGCGGCAACAGCAGAGAAATCGCTGATTGAACTCCAAGAAAAGGTTAAAGGGAGGAGTGTCTCCAATTTGCAGAAGCTGAGATTCAACGAATTAACCGTTAACAAACACAAGGGAAGAGTGAGGATTGTGGCACTCCCCGATCCGGAGGCTATCGCTTTTGGAAATGACCTGAGAGATTTGCTCTTGGGGGCAGGTTGGACTGTGCCGCCTTTGGAAACCACGGAGATTATCACGCCTGGTGGAGTCATTGGGCTAGAGCTTACAGTCACCTCAATTAAACCTTTTGCCGTGCCAGATTCCAAGGAACCAAATACGGTTCTGATTGAATCAATTTCTCCGGTGTTTCACGGGGTAATCTTGAGGAATTCTTTGGAGGCGGTTGGCATTCCGATTTCTAGGGTGTTCCCGCATTCCGGTCCGAGCGTGCACGTGGATGAGGTTGTATTGACCGTTGGGCATAAGCCCATTACATAACAGGGATCTCGGAGATGGGATTGCCGGGTGCCCCATGTCTGGATTCTCAGACATGGGAGACCACGAATCTCAACTCTCCGTCTTCATTCTTTCGGAATGTTCTCAGTTCCGGGGAATCCGAGTTTCCCAGGTCTGAAAATCCAGACCTGGGCCACCCAACCCTGATAGTAGATTGAGATGTGGGAGATCTCGCCCCGCCGGTTCTTCGCCCAAAACACCCTTAAAAAGGCCGTTTTGTCCAAAACAAACCAAAATCGCTGTATCTGTCCATACACAATTCAACCTTGCCCTCCGAATGCATTTCCCTTGATCGGTTGGCTTATACCCCAATTCTGTCGGGATGAGTTCTACTTTGGCGCGTCGATGCGGACGAGCAGCACGTCGTGACTCTCGATCTCGATGGGCTGGTTGTCGGTGAGGGTGATGGGCTTGCCTGTCCAGAGGTCTTTGCCGGCTTGCGGGCCGTGAAGGCCGAGTTTGGCCAGGTTGAGGTGGAAGGGGTGAGTCTCGTAGCGGCTGTCGCCGACGTTGATGACGGCTACAGCCAAGGCTCCGCCTGAGAGCTGACGGGTCCAGACTTCGACTTCGCCGTCGGAGTAGGCGCGGACGCCCTGCTTGCCCAGCGGGTCCTGGTCGATGGCGATGACGTCGCGATTGGTGAGGATGGCTTTGATCTCGGGTTTCATGTTGGGCAGGTCGTTGCCGGCCAACAGGGGCGCCGCGAGGATGGCCCAGAGCGTGAAGTGGGAACGGTTTTCGGCCAGGGTGAGTTTGCCGTTGCCGACTTCGAGCATGTCGGGATCGTTCCAGTGGCCGGGGCCGGCGTAGCTCTCCAGGCCGGCTTGCTGGCTGACGATAGCGTAGATGCGGTCCCAGTGGGGCGAGATGTCGCCGGTGGTGCGCCACAGGTTGCCGCCGAGCGCGGGCGCCCACTCCCAGACGGCGTCCCATCCGTACTGACAGAGGGAGTAGACGATGGGGCGGCCAGTGGCCTTGAGGGCCTTGCCCATCTTGTCGTAGGCGGCGATCATGAGGCGCATCTGGGCGGCTTTGTCGTTCGGGGCCTGCTTCGCCATCACCGCCTCGCGGAAGCTGCAAAGGTCGTACTTGAGGTAGTCGATGCCCCACTGGGCGTAGAGCTGGGCGTCCTGTTCTTCATGGCCGAGCGAGCCTTCGTAGCGGGCACAGGTCTTGGGCCCCGGCCCGGAATAGATGCCGATTTTAAGGCCTTTGGAGTGGACGTAATCGGCCAGCGCCTTCATGTCGGGGAACTTGGAGTTGGCATGGAGGACGCCGCTCGCGTCGCGCTCACCCTCCCAGGTGTCGTCGATGTTGACGTAGATGTAGCCGGCGTCTTTCATGCCGGTCGAGACGAGTTGGTCGGCGGCGTCGCGAACGCCCTTGTCGTCCACCTTGTCGGCGAAGTAGTTCCAACTGTTCCAGCCCATGGGCGGCGTTTGCGGCACCTGCGGTGCGGCCAACTGCGCCTTCGGGGCCATCTGCGGTGGGGCAGGCTCTTGGGAGTTTCCTATAAGAGATGCGAGGGCAAGAACGGCGACGGAGAACGGGGTCAAAATACGCATGTGCGATCCTCTTGGAAACGCTTTCAGGAGAATTCTATGCCGGTGGCGCGGAATTGGGCAAGGCCGATTTTGCCCGGTTGCAGGGCTGATCGCCGAGGTGAGTCCATCCGGCGAGTGATGGAGAGATAAATCGGGGCGTAATCTAATCAAGAGAAAGTTTTCAAAAAGGAGTTTCGTTTCCTCATGAAAGCCATTGATGTGGACATGACCACGCTATTTCTTCAACACTCTCGCAGCAAGCTGCTGGAGCAGTATTGGCCCCGGCTGCGGGGGTGCGTCGAATCGCTCACAAACGAGCAAGTATGGTGGCGGCCCAACGAGGCCAGCAACAGCATCGGGAATCTGATTCTGCATCTGAACGGCAACGTGCGGCAGTGGCTGGTGGCATCGTTCAACCGGCTGGAGGATGATCGCAACCGGCCTGCGGAGTTTGGCGCGACCGGATCGACTTCCGCGGCGGCGCTGCTGGAAAAGCTGGGGGCGACGGTGGAGCAAGCTTCGGAGGTGCTTGCGCGGCTGACGGAGAACGATTTGCTTGCCCGATATGAGATTCAGGGGTACAACGTGAGCGGGCTGGAGGCTGTTTATCAGGTTGTAGAGCACTTTGGATTGCACTATGGGCAGATTCTCTATATCACCAAGAATCTATGCGGCGCGGACCTGGGTTTTCATAGCGAACTGAACAAGACCGGCCGGGCTGGCTGAGGGCCTGCGTGAATCTTAGCGTGTAGGACGGGTTGCCTGCGGTTCACTGATTCGGGCGCGCGGCCGTGGTTTCCTCAACGAACAATAATGCGTCGAATGACTCCGCAGCCGGAGTAAAGCTCCATAGAGAAGGCGCGAGCGAGTCGCTGTATGCTGCCCCTATACTGCGTGAGGGATGAGGCTGCGAGAACCATTGCGCGACGGGATCTTCTTTCGGCAACTGGCGAAGGTCGACCGCGAAGACAGGAATGCCCACCGCAGCGAGCGCCGAATCCAGGCTGCCGGCGGGCGCCGGGGCGACGGCGAACGGGTGTAGCCCTTTGCCCATTTCAACTGCCTGGAAGGCCCCTTGATTGAAGGCAAAGCCGAAGTTCAGCAACTGGTCCCCAAACACTTTGCGAAGATAGCCTCCCATCGATCCGGTTCCCGCGTATCCGGTGTTGGCGATGTGCATGTTATGCGCCCAGACGATCATTTTGGCCTTCGGATTCTGGTCCGCAATCCACTTGATGTTGTCGGCCATGCTCTCGTCGCGGCTCTTGGCGCCGGATTTCAATTGAGCGTACTCAAGCACTAATCGCGCATTCTGGATCACCCAGTCGACGCTTTGGGGATTCAATCCCCCTTTCAGATATTCGGGTCGACTGGTTTCAAGGTACTCCACAATTTTGCCGCATCGCTGCGCTAGCAGTGAAGCCGATTCCTTTTCATTCGAGGATGCCCGCGGAGGCGCGAGGCGCTTGATGCGCAGGCTCTGCTTACCGCTTTGCGCCACCGTACTGTCGATTGTGACTTCGTAACCTTTCCCCCCGGTATGGAAGCCGAGCGGCGTGCTCGATTCGAAGCCCAGGTCGAAGCCACTCTCATCCGCGTATGGAACGCCGCCGATTTCGATCTTCAGGGAATCGAACCAGGCCGTGCCGCTCCCGGTCTGCACCCCGCCGAAAAGGACATTCGTCGCATTCGCGGGCACATCGATGGAAACCTCATAGCGCTGCCAAGGAGTTGTTCCCGTCACGCCTTTATCATGCATATCGGCGAACGCGAGCAGGCCGTTCGCCCCGTCCGCGCGCATCCACAATCCCGCGTAGCCCTCGGCAATGTCTTCGCTTTTGATGTAGCCCGCGAATGTAATGTGCTTTCCGGCCGCCGCTTGCAGAGGCAGAGTGGCTGTCGCGACTCCAAACGCCTGTTGTTCCTGCGCGTCCGCGCGCGAAACATCGCTGTAGAGCGGATTCAAAGTCGCATCGTAATAGGGCCGATCCATCGAAAGGACGAACTTTCTCACCGTTTCCATCGAAGCCGCCGGAGTCTGCATATCGAATCCCGTAAACTCGATCCGGCCCTTTCCCGACTTGTTGTACTCGCGCATCCACAGGATCATGTCCAGAACCTCTTCGGTATTCCAGGTCCAGAAATACATGCCCTTGAGCAATTGCTTTGGATCGCCTGTGCCGTTCAGAACAAAGTCGTTCAGCCGGTAGGCTTCCGGCATGTTGGCTTCGATGGAGAAGATGGTGAATCCCTTTTGGCTCGCTAGGAATTCAATCAGGCGGTGTTTGAGCTGAAAGAACTCCCTGGTACCGTGCGTGGCCTCGCCCAACTCAACGATTCGCGCGTCGCCCACGACTTTGTCGAGAGGCTGCAAGTCGGCAAAACCATGACCGGCCTCGACCGTTTGAATGGGTACCGCATGTTGCTTCAACCATTGAATCGAGAGCTGCTCGTCACTCACGCCGGCCGGAACGAGCGACGCGGTCAAGAGCAGGCAGGTGGAGGCAATCCAACGCCCGCTGAACCATTGCACGATTCCCATATCCGTCTCTCCAAATTGTGGCAATTCCAGAAGGCCGGTCAACCGCGCAGCTTCCGGCGTTATTTCAGCGAACTCATATCGATCACGAAGCGGTATTTCACGTCTTGCTTCAACATGCGTTCGTACGCTTCATTGACCTGCTGGATGGCGATGACTTCGACCTCGGAGACGATGTTGTGCTGGCCGCAGTAGTCGAGCATCTCCTGGGTTTCGGGCATGCCGCCGATCATGGAGCCGGAGAGCGCGGCGCGCTTGAAGATGAGGTTGCCCACATTCACCACTGGGAACTTGTCGGGCAGGCCGACCAGGCACATGGTGGCGTCCTGCTTGAGCAGGGCGGTGTAGGGATCGAGGGAGTGCGGGGCGGCGGCGGCGTCGAGGATGAAGTCGAAGGACTTGAAGTGGGCCTTCATGGCATCGGCGTCGGTTGAGAGCACGACTTCATCGGCGCCGAGCTTGAGGGCGTCTTCACGCTTCCTGAGATTGGTGGTGAGCTGGACGACGTGGGCGCCGAAGGAGTGGGCGAACTTGAGCGCCATGTGGCCGAGGCCGCCGAGGCCGACGATGCCGACCTTCTTGCCGGGGCCTACCTTCCAGTGGCGCAGCGGCGAATAAGTGGTGATGCCGGCGCAGAGCAGCGGGGCGACGGCGGCGAGCGAAAGGTTTGCGGGCACACTGTGAGCAAAGCGCTCGTCGACGACGTAATTAGAGGAATAGCCGCCCATGGTGACGGAGCCGTCGACGCGGTCGGGTGAGGCGTAGGTGAGGGTGGCGCCCTGGTCGCAGAAGTGCTCTTCGCCGCGATGGCAGGGGGCGCACTGGCGGCAGGAGTCCACAATGACGCCGATGGCAGCGATGCCGCCCACCTTGAATTTGGCGACCGCGCTGCCGGCGGCGGTGACGCGGCCCACGATTTCATGGCCGGGCACCATGGGGTAGACGGCATTGCCCCACTCGTTGCGTACCATATGCAGGTCAGAGTGACAGACGCCGCAGTAAAGGATTTCGACGGCGATTTCAGTTGGGCCGGGGTCGCGGCGGGTGAAGTTGAACGGAGCAAGCGGGGATTGAGCGTTGGGCGTTCCGTAACCTTTGGATGCTGGCATGAGGAGAATCCTTTCCGGAGAAAAGTCTACAGCATGAGGACGGGCAGAGTTGGAGTTGGAGCGCACTCGAATGCTCCGTGAATTCTGTTGGGGAGCTTGAAGCGGACGGTGATCTTTGTGCTTTCCCAGGTCTCAGAGGCGAGACCTGGGGCACCCGGATTGTGTGGCGGCAAGGCTCTTTAGGGGCGCTGGGCACAGGCTACGCGGGGGATGGCTTGGAGGTCGGGGACGAATTCGATCCGATCGAAGCCGGACTCCGTCAGCAGCCTGGTGATGGCCGGGGACAGGGCGTAGCCGATTTCGAGCGCAACGAAGCCGCCGGGGATGAGAGCGGCGAAGGCGGCGGGGACGAGGCGGCGGTAGACTTCGAGACCATCGTTGTCGGCGAACAGGGCGAGGGCTGGTTCGTGGTCGCGGACTTCGACGGCGAGCGAGGCGCGGTCGCTGGTAGGGACGTAGGGCGGATTGGAGACGACGATCTCGAATTGCTGGCCTGCGACGGGGGTGAGGAGGTCGCCTTGCAGAAAGCGGATGCGGTTGGAGACCCGATTGCGTTCGGCGTTTTCGCGCGCGATGGCGAGTGCTGGGGCTGATAGGTCGATTGCGGTGATTTGTGCGTGAGGCAGAAGGTGGGCGAGGGCAACGGCGATGGCGCCGGAGCCGGTTCCAACGTCCACAATGCGGGGCGCTTGAAAGCGGGCGGCAAGGTCGAGGACTTTTTCGACGAGATGCTCGGTTTCGGGCCGCGGAATGAGCACATCGGGCGTGACGCGGAAGGGCAGGCCGTAGAACTCGGTTTCGCCGGTGATGTATTGGATCGGTTCGCCCCGGTAGCGGCGTTCGAGTAACTCGGAATAAAGACTGGCTTCGGCGGCGGGGAGTTGTTCATCGAGATGGGCCATGAGCCAGGACTTGTTCTTGTCGAGAACGTGGAGGAGCAAAGTTTCGGCATCCTGGCGGGCGCGGTCGGGATGGGGCCCTGAGGACAGGCGAGCGGCGCCGCCCAGAACGAGGTTGCGCGGGGCGAACAAGGGTCAGGCTGCCTGGGTGTCGGCCTTCAATTGCTCGGCCTGGTAGTGGGTGATGAGTGCATCGACGATGGGCTGCAGGCGACCTTCCATCACCAGGTCTAGCTGGTGGAGAGTAAGGCCGATGCGGTGGTCGGTGAGGCGGTTTTGGGGGAAGTTGTAGGTGCGGATCTTCTCGCTGCGGTCGCCGGTGCCTACTTGCTGCTTGCGCTCCTTGGCTAACTCGGCATTCTGACGGTCCATCTCCTGCTCGTAGAGCCGCGAACGCAACACGCGCATGCCTTTTTCTCGGTTCTTGATCTGCGATTTCTCGTCCTGGCAACTTACTACTGTGTTCGTGGGCAGGTGAGTAATGCGGACAGCGGAGTAAGTGGTGTTGACCGACTGGCCGCCGGGGCCGGAGGAGCAGAAGGTATCGATGCGAATGTCTTTGGCCTCGATCTTCACGTCCACGTCTTCGGCCTCGGGCAGCACGGCGACGGTGATGGCGGAGGTGTGGACGCGGCCCTGGGTTTCAGTGGCGGGAACGCGCTGCACGCGATGGACGCCGCTCTCCCATTTCATCTGGGAGTAGACGCGCTCGCCCTCGATGATGGCGATCACTTCCTTGTAGCCGCCGACGCCGGA
>OCTA010002737.1_pt1 | contig 15870 bp, 16 predicted proteins | sample 1538991 | NCBI WGS metagenome assembly OCTA01 (sample SAMEA3539302, study PRJEB22396) | soil metagenome | biome: tundra; feature: field; material: soil | place: USA | collected 2010-05 | depth 0.15 m | reverse complement strand
CGCAGCAGGCGATCATCTTCGACGTCTTCCGGCAAGCCGACAGTTCCACCTCGCGGCGGCACGGCGGCACGGGATTGGGACTGGCGATCTCGCGCAAACTGGTCATTTCAATGGGCGGCTCGCTGGGGGTCGAGAGCGAACATGGCCGCGGCAGCACCTTCTCGTTCGGGATTGCTGCGCCGAAAACTTTAGCGCCCGAGGTCCAACTTGCACCGTCGGCGGAGATGCCCGCGCGCCCGATCCGGATACTGGTGGCGGAGGACAATAAAGTCAATCAGTACCTGTTGCTCGCCCTGCTGCGCAAACGTGGACACAGCCCGGTGATTGCAAACAACGGAGTGGAAGCGCTGGCTGCCTACGCGCGCGAGCCTTTCGACCTGATCCTCATGGACATTCAGATGCCCGAAATGGACGGAATCGAGGCGGTGGAGCGAATACGAGTGATGGAGGCGGGAACCGGGCAAAGGATTCCGGTGATTGCGGTTACCGCGCGGGCTATGGCGGGCGACCGGGAGAACATCATAGCGGCGGGTATGGACGACTACCTTGAGAAACCGTTCCAGGCGGAGCGATTGGACGCGATTCGCAGCCGGCTCGCGCCCCTGCTCGATTGACGCCCCGCTATCCAGCCGCTCACAACCGAGCTTTCTCGATCTGGCCGTTAGATGACGGAAATGAAGCGGCAATCAAAGCTGGACGGGCGCATCCAGGCTGCGCCATAAATACCAACTGGCAATGGAACAGTAGGGGTGCCAGTTCTTTGCCAACTCTGTCAGTTCCGCAGGGGTAGGCATCTCGGCAAGGCCGTATGCCTGGCGCACGGCGTTCCGGATTCCAAAGTCCGTTAATGGCATCACATTGGGCCGTTGCAGCGCAAACAGCAGGAACATCTGCACGGTCCAGACACCGACGCCCCGGACCTGCGAAAGAAGCTCGACGATTTCCTCATCCGGCAAAGCGGCGAGCTTGCGGAAACTGATTTCCCGCCGGGCCACGCGTTCGGCAAGGTCGGTTAAGGAGGCTATTTTCTGTCGCGAAAGTCCACAGGCCCGGAGTTCTTCCGGCGTCAGCTTCAGAAACGCCCCGGCGGTGAAGCGCCGCCCGACGGCTTTGCGAACGCGCTCGAAGATCGTAGCGGCGGCCTTTCCGTGGAGCTGTTGGAACGTGATGGAGCGGGCGAGCGTCTCGAAAGTTGGTTCCCTGGCGGCAAGTTGGCACGGCCCCACGCGTTTTATGATCCCGGCCATGATTGGGTCGGACTTGCGGAGGTGCAGAATGGCCAATCTCATTCAGTGAAATCCGTTAGAAACTAGAAGTAATCATAACCAACATGAACAGCGGCAGATTTCGACACCTAAGCGGGCCATGCCTCTTCACACTGGCACTGGCGGCGTTGATGGCAAATGCAACCCTGAGCGCGCAGACCGCGCCACCGCCCCCCCCGGATCAAGCGGCGACTTCGGACAGCACCATTCGCGTGGATGTCGATCTGGTCAACGTGTTTTTCACCGTACACGCGAAAAAGGGCGGCCAGCTCATTCCCAATCTGACGAAAGAGAATTTCACGATTTTTGAGGACGCCAAACAGCAGACCATCCAGCGCTTCTCCCGGGAGGCGGACCAGCCGCTGACGCTCGGGCTGCTGATCGACATCAGCGCCAGCCAGGGCAACCTTATCGAAATCGAGCGGCAGGCCGCGGCCCAGTTCTTTTCGAGCGTGATCCGGACCAAAGACGAAGCGTTCCTGATTTCGTTCGGCAAGAGCACGGACCTGTTGCAGGATTATACGAACTCGCCCCGCCTGCTTTCGGAAGGGCTTAAGGATTTGCGGGGCGACGGCCAAGGCCCAATGATGGCGGGCAGCCCGGTTCCGGTGAACACCGGCCCCATTGGCGGCAGCCTGGGAACGCCCAAAGGCACGCTGCTGTTCGACGCAATTTACCTCGCTTCGGATGAAAAGTTAAAGAACGAGGTGGGCCGGAAAGCTCTCATTCTGATCACCGACGGAGACGATCAAGGCAGCAGCTATAAACTTCACGATGCTATCTCGGCGGCGCAGCACTCGGATGCGATCGTCTACAGCATCTATTACGTGGACCGGCAGTTTTACGGCGGCATGGGCGGCGGCGGTGAGGGCGACCTTCGTAAAATCTCCGAAGAGACCGGCGGTCACGTCTTCAAAGTGGATTCGAAACATCCGCTGAACGAGATCTTCCGACAGATCCAGGACGAGCTGCGCAACCAGTATTCGATTAGCTACACTCCCAGCTCGGCGCGCGATGGATCGTTCCGGCATGTCCAGATAAAGACAGACAGCGCCGACTACCGGGTCCAGGCACGCGCCGGTTACTACGCTACAAAGAACGACGCGCAATAGCTTCTTCACGTCTTGCGAAGTAGTCCTCAACGGCGGCGCGCAGCGAGGGCATGCGGGCGATGCCGGCGGCTTCCAGCTTACTGTTTGAAAGGGCCGAGAATTTGGGCCGCCGGGCCGCCGTCCGGTACTCTTTTTCGTTGGTCGCGGTAAGCGAGGGTGACAGGCCCGCTACTTCGAAGATGAGCTTCGCGTAATCGTACCAGGAAATTGGCTGACCGCCCCCCATGTGAAAAAGGCCCGCCATGTTCTTTTCCACCATGTCGGCGGTGCATGCCGCAATAGCCGGCGCGTAGGTAGGGGAAGCGACATGATCCTGCACAACGCGGATCGGGGTCCCACTCTTGGCGAGACGGAGCATAAACTCGACAAAGTTCCCACGCGCCGTGAACATCCCTTCCGGTCCAAAGACGCCGCAGGTCCGGATGATTAGGGCGTTGTCAAGGTAAGCCTGCGCGTAAAACTCTCCCGCCAGCTTCGAGACGGCATACGCGCCAAGCGGGTGAGGCATGTCGGTCTCGACATACGAGCTGCCTTTCGTTCCGTCGAACACGTAATCCGTCGAATAGTGAACGAGACAGGCATCCACCTGACGGCAAGCCATGGCAAGACTCCGGACTGCCAAAGAATTCGCCTGAAAGGCGGCTGCCGGCTCACTTTCCGCAATGTCCACCTGGTTGTAGGCCGCGGCGTTGACCACCAATTGCGGATCGGCTTCCGCGATGGCAGCTTCGACGCGCTGCGGATCTGTCACATCCAGCGACTGGCGGTCGAACCGGTCTACCGTCCAATTCCTATTCGCAAACTCGCGACACAACTCGATGCCAAGTTGTCCGGCGCCACCTAAAATCACAACCTTGCGCTGCATCCATAACGCAGGATACCGGATTCGTCACGAATCGACAGTCAGGGCGGCGGAAAGGGCTTCGGAAACGAGGAAATCCGAACCGGGACGACTATTCGTTGAGGCCGCCACATTCTTACTAAAGAAGCGCTCCCGCAGCATCATCAGGCTTTGCAAACTGGTAAGAATCTGCTCCACCTTCACCTCCAGATGCCAGGTATCGTCGCAGTTATGGGCGCACGCAACTACCTCGCCCAGGAACATGGTGTCGTTGTACTGCACCGTGATGGCTGTCGAAGCGGGCAGACGCTCGGCCGACAAAAGACTGATACGCTTGCCCTCTATCCCCTCAAAACTGCACTGAATGCTTTCCGCGCGCGGCTCCGCCGGCAGCTGGATGTCTGCCCGATTGGGAAGACTTGAAAATCTCGTGGTCACACAGAACTAATCGGCGCGGCCCGAAAAAACATTAGAGGAGATGAGAAGAATTCTAAAATCGAGAGCCGATAAAGAGCCACAAAGAAGCCCCGATGGCTATCGGCAGCAGGAGTTCAAGCCAAGTGCGCAAAGATGAAACCATGGTGCGCCGGCCCCGCGGCCGATCGTCGCGGTCACGAGTATTGACGCCGGCTGCCAGGCGGCACTCGACGTTGGTCGGGCGGCCCTGCAAAGCCCTCACCAGCTCTTCCCGGCCCCGCTTGTCCGCTATCAAAATGGTGGCGGAATTTATCCCGCTGGTGGACTGCTGCAATTTGCGGCGCAGCGGCAACGGAACGTCCGACATCGACCGGTAAATCCGAGTTTTTTCACCGGTCGCTATGAAAATCGTGGAGGTTCTTGTCGTAAGGCGTGTCATGTTGCAGGTTCAATCCCCCATTGCCCGGACGCGTTCGTCCGGAAATTCCAAAATACCCGCTCCGGCATTCGCGAGCGTCACTTGTATAAAGCCTAAAGCCGCCTTCGAGAGAGCTTTGTCCTTCCGATAGATAAGCCCCAGGCGGCGCACCATCGGCTCCGGCGCCAAACTGAGGCATACGAGCCTTCCGTCGCCCACTTCTTCCTGGCAGTTCGAGCCGGCTAAGAACGACAGCCCCAATCCGGCGATCACGAATCGTTTGATCATCTCCGTGGAATCGAGTTCCATCGAAATATTCAATTCGTCTTGAACGGCGTCTAGCCAGGCGTTCAGGCGCGTCCTGGTAATACCGCCCTTGGGCAGAAGCAGCGGTTCGCCGATCAGATCTTGTGGGGACACGCGGTCCTGAGATGCTAGCGGATGCCGGCCTGGGACAAGTAATTTGATCTCGTCCGAATGTATTTTCACGACCTGCAGTTTCTTTTCTTGGACCGGCAATTGAGTGATGCCGAAATCGGCCAGGTTATCGGTCACCGCCTGCACAATCCGGCTGCCATAGGCACGGTCTACGAGTAGCTGGACGTTTGGGAACTGGTTCTTGAACTCGGCGAAAACACTGGGCAAAACGTAGATGCAGGTCGCCTCGTTCGCGGCGATGACAAGCTCGCCCCTGGGAACTCTTTCAAGCTCGTTGATGGTGTCCTGGGCGCGGCGGCGAAGAGCCAGGATCTGTTCGCAATGCTCCGCGAAAATCCTGCCCGCCACGGTGAGCGAAATACGTGTGCCAAGCCGCTCAAACAGCGTCGTGTTCAATTCCTGCTCCAGCTGGCGAATCTGCGCACTGATCGCCGGCTGCGTCCGGTAGCAGGTCTGGGCGGCCTTTGAGAAGCTCTTAAGGCGAACGATTTCTAGAAACGTATGGAGTTGATCTAGATCCAATCCAGTTACTCACTGCCGCGCCCATTACAAATCGCAAGCGGCCTGAGAGCCAATTGTACCAGTCTATCCCCTCCGGCTTATATGCCCGAAAAAAACAATTGATAGCCGGTACTCAGGGTTTCCCGTATATGGTAACGAGAGATTAATTCACTTTCTTGAGTACTTTGACGCCGGGCGGGAGATCAAAAATCCGGGGCGGCAGAGATTGGTCGATTTGCACCTGCTCGGCGAACATCTGGTAGACCTTGTAGCCGTTTTTTTCCCGCTCGATGGTGAACGGCCACATCACTCCACCCGCATCGCGGTACTTGTCGTACTCCGTCACTTCGTCGTTGTGCTGCCGCGTTACGGGGTCGATCCAATTGAAGGTTTGGTGGACCGGAAGTGAAGTGTTGTGGTCGAAATAAACGCGGATCGTCTGGTCCTTGGCGTCGGTGATATCGACAACCTCGACGTGCCGGCTCAAGTAGATTTCAGATCCCACGTAATCGAACTGCATGCCCGGCTCGTTCAGCCGCAGCCGAAGAAGGTACAGGATGTCGTTTTCGGTGGTCCGTGCAAAGCGCTCCCAATCTTCGTCGGGAATGGGCCGCGCGCCGCGAAAGGTCACATCCCAGCCCTGGTTGGTGAGAAAGAGATACGAGTAATCCTGTTTCTTTCCGAGCAGTTCGCGTTCACGCATCCCAATCGCGCCCGGCGGAGTCTCGGGCAGGTACTCGATGTAGATCTTGGCAAGATCCAGCCCGCTGATCTGGTCGTGAAAAAAGGCGTAAATGCGTCCGCTCGAGACGCGGCTCTTCATGTGCAGGAAGCGGTCGCCCCCAAGCGCGGCGACCGCCTTGTCGATCGCCTGCCTGCCCTTATTGGGCGCGCCACTATTGGCCGTATCCGGTTTGGCGGTGTCTACGTTGACGGTGCCTTGGGCGTGCGCCGCCAGGGCAAGCAGCGCCGCAACCGCTATGGATTTGAAGATCCTTTTACGAAACATGCAGAGTAATCAAGCGCACGAAATAGAGTGAACGCGGAACTGCCGGCTTTCGCCCGCCTGTTCGTCACGGGCATGAATGGACCCGTCGCGCTTTCGCAGTTGGCCACCCTCACGACCGTTTAACGCCGCCTGGATCTCGGCGATCACGGCGAGCGCAACCTGTTCCGGACCGTCCGCGCCGATGTCGAGACCCATTGGCCCATGCAGAACGTCGCCAAGCCGAGCGGGTTCGATAGCCGCATCCGCCAGCAACTGCGCCGTCCGCTTATGCGGCCCCAGAATGCCGAGATAGCGGGGCGGGTTGGGCGCCATGGCTCGCAGAACGTCCAGATCCTGGCTGTAGCTATGAGTCATTAAAACGCCAACCGTCCAAGGGTCCATCAATGGGAAACCCCGGCCAACTCCGCGAACGGTAACCTCATCCGCATTCGGAAACTTCTCGCTCCTTGCGTAATGCGCGCGGCCATCGAAAACTGAAACACTCCATCCCAAATATTTGGCCAGGTCGGTAACAGGAACGGCATCGTCGCCCGCTCCGAATATCAGAAGACGGATGGCGGGGGTCACGGTTTCGATGAAAACTGCTCCGCTGTCCTCTGGTGCGCCACGCTCGGCCAACGCAGCGCTGCAAGCGATCGCTTCCCGGGCCTGGCGCTCGAGCGAGGGCGCGATTCCCTCATCGCTCAGGTTGTCGCTGACCCGGCCGCGGATATCGACGACCAGGCGTTGTCCAGCCCAGCGCGCCGGATCGATGAGATGCGCAATCGCGCCCGGTTGTCGTGAGGCACGGACTTCCTCAATCAGGTCGAGGGGGTTCTGCATAAGGTTCGGGGTTCCGGGACTCAAGCGCTCCAGAAGAACGTGGATAATGCCGTTGCAGCCCAAACCATAGCCGGATCCAATTTCGCCTTCGGGAGTGGTGTCGTACTTGCGAATGCATGGCCCCGCTTCCGTCAGCCACCATGCCTTCTTGACCAGGTCGTCCTCCAGGCACCCGCCGCTGACCGAACCGGCCCGCCGACCCGTTCGCGTGAGCAGCAAGCGCGCTCCCGGCAGCCGATACGAGGAACCGCGGGTTTTCACGACGGTAGCCAGGACTGCGGAATCGCCGGCTTGTTCAGTCTTGCGCCAAAGCTGGAGGATCTGATCGATGTCTTTCATCGTGAATAATCAACTCCTTCCAGCTTAAGCGAGTGCGCTCTGGCGTCGCGAGCGCATGCGCGGCGATTCTATTTGCCGGTGTAGACGACGCGCCAGATTGACTTCGAACCGTCGTCGGTGACCATCAGCGACCCGTCCGGAGCGACGGCCACGCCTACCGGGCGACCCCAGACCTTCCCATCGGGAGTCACAAAGCCAGTGATGAAGTCCTCATATACGCCGCTCGCCTTGCCATTTTCAAGAGGCACCCGGACCACTTCGTAGCCAGCGCGGCGGGCCTTGTTCCAGGAGCCATGCTCGGCCGCGAAGATGTCGCCTCTATACTGCTCTGGAAACTGCTTCCCCTCGTAGAAAGTCATCTCGAGCGATGCGCTATGCGGCTGGATGAGCACATCGGGTACGGTTACTTTGCCTTTCAATTCGGGATGTTTACCGGCCAGGCGCGGGTCCTCGTGATCGCCCATGTAATACCAGGGCCAGCCGTAGAAGCCATCTTCCTTGACAGAGGTGATGTAGTCGGGAACCAGGTTGTCACCCAGCATGTCGCGTTCGTTGGTGGAACACCAGAGCTGCCCTGTCGAGGGGTTCACGGCAATGCCGACTGGGTTGCGGATGCCGGCGGCGTAAACCTTGACGAACTTGCCCTCGGGCGTGTATTCGAGGATGTTGGCGCGATTGTGCTCCCGAGGATGGGTGTCCGGGTCATCGACGTTCGAACCAGACCCTACGGAGAGAAAAAGCTTGCTGCCATCCGGCGAAAAGGCGAGGTCGCGTGTACTGTGTCCGCCGGTGGGTATGCCGGAGATCAGGGTTTCAGAGGGACCGGACGCTTTCAGATCTCCGCTCTTATAAGGGAAACGGACTACCGAGTTGGTATTGCCGATGTAGATCCATTGCGGGTTTTTCCCCACAGGAAAAAAGGCGATGCCAAACGGCTGGTTGAGCCCGGTCGCGAAGGTGGAGCGCTGTTCGGGCTTGCCGTCCTTGGTGATGCCACGAAAGATCTCAATTTTGTCGCCGTGGGTGTCGGCAACGAAGAGATCGCCATTAGGCGCGGTGCGGATTTCGCGCGGCTCGGCGAGGCCTTCATTGGTGTAAAGCTGCACGGTGAAACCGGCTGGCGCCTTCGGCCACGCGTCGGCGGGCTTCTCTACGACGGTCGGTGGATTCCCCACGCCTTTGGTGGCATACGGCGCGGGCAGGTCTGCGACGGTAATCTTTCGAAAGGTGCCCGGGCTTTCCGTTTCGTAACTCGTGAACGCGGATTGGCCTGTGGCAACGTTCTTCACGTCGGATTCATTGGGAGCCGGGCTCGCGTACGCCAAGAGGGTTGTTCCCAGAGCGATTGCTCCGGTCACATGAATCCAGCGGAAAAGTCTATTCATTCAGTTCAGTGCTCCTTCAGCAATTTCAATACTTAGACGTTTTTGAAACCCGAAAAGTAGCAGGTCTTCGGGCCCGTCTCCTAGGTATGCACTAGCGTTTTGTTGAAGTTTCTGAGATCGTCGAGTTTCAGGAAGCTGGCATAGATCGACGTGCCGACGGCGCAGTGAATGAGTCATGGCCCGGAGGCCCACGTTACACCAGTGCTAAAACGGACAAGCCCTGAATTCCAGCAAAGTCGCCGTCCCGACTGACCAGCGTCGCACCAAGTACCGGCGCCGTCGCGGCTATCCACAGATCATTCTCGTCCAGCGCAAGTCCGCGCTGATGGCGCATGAGTTTAACGGCAGCGTATAAGTCGCCCGACTTCTCCGGAACCGATTGGCAGTGAAACGCCGCCAAGAACTGACGCCCGGTCTGCCCCAACTCCGTCCGTCGTCTACCTGCCGGCAGCCTTGAAATTCCGAAGAGCACTTCGCCCTTCGTATCGCTCATGTCACGATGCGATCTCCCCCCGTCCAGCCCAGCTATCCAGTTCTCGACCCTTGGGGCAGCCCTCATCAGATCGCTGATTGCATTTGTGTCGAGCAGGTGCGTCACCCTTGTGTCCACCGATCAAAGTCGCCATGGTCCCGCACGGGCAATTGCGAGGCCGCGATTACCGCCTCAAGTTCATCCACAGCGGCGAAGCTTGGATGCGGAAGAGCCTTGATAGTACGTAACAGCACTTCAGGCGAGGTCGCCTGGTCCAGGAGAGATTGCAAACCCTCGACGGCCAGTTGCTCGATGCTCTTCCTTCGTGCGGCGGCAACTCCTTCGAGACCACGCGCCAAGTCATCCGGAATCTCGATGGTCATCAAAACCATTCTCGCAATACCAATGCCGCCTCACTCGAAGACTCAAAAAGATCCTATAGATGCACTAGCATTTTGTTGAAGTTTCTGAGATCGTCGAGTTTCAAAAAGCCGGTATAGATGGACATTCCGACAGCGCAGTGAATGCCTAGCTCGCTAAGGGCCTTGATGTCCTCCATGGTGGTAACGCCGCCGGCTGCGGTGATCTCGTGACGGGTCGCGGCGCGCAGGCTCGCAAACCAGGGGATATCGGTGCCCTGCATCATGCCTTCCTTGTCCACATAGGTGCAAAGAAAACCGGAACAGTAAGGCTCAAGTTGGGAAATCATCTCGGCGGCAGTCCAGCGGGTTGACTCTTGCCAGCCTTTCACTACGACATGGCCCGCCTTGCTGTCCAGAGCGATGACGAGTCGCTGGGGACCGATGGCCGCCGACAGGGCATGCAGGAAGTCATGATTGGCACCGGTTGCTGAGAATGCCGCCGTCCCCACGATAATGCGGGCTGCCCCATAAGCGGCGAGTTCCTGCGCACGCTCAATGCTCCGCACGCCGCCGCCCGCCCGGACCTTGGCGCGGCTTGCCAGGTGCGCGATGATCGCTGCGTTGGAGCCCTTGCCCAGCGCCGCGTCCAGGTCGATCACCTGGATATACGGAAAGCCAGCGAACAGTTCGAGCGTCTCGTCGGGGGATCTGCCTTCCAAAACCTTCTCGCGGCCCTGGCGCAGTTGGACGACCTTCCCGTCCATCAGGTCTATGCAAGGGACGATCATGCAAGCGGTCTGACGAAAACGCCGGCGGCGGCCAGAGCCAGCTTCAGATCGGCCACCGTGTATTTGCCGTAGTGAAAGACGGAGGCGGCCAGGGCGGCATCGGCGTGGCCTTCGGTTAGCACCTCCACGAAATCGGCGGGCGTTCCGGCGCCGCCCGAGGCGATCACGGGAACGGTGGTGGCTTCGACAACCGCGCGGGTCAGGTCACAATCGAACCCGGTCTGAACGCCGTCCGTGTCCATGGATGTGAGGAGAATTTCACCCGCGCCCAGCGCTTCGCCGCGTCTGGCCCACTCGACCGCATCGATGCCTTCATCGAAACGGCCGCCTTTGGTGTACACGTTCCACTTGCCCGGGCCCGAGCGCCGGGCGTCAATGGCCAGCACGACAGCCTGCGCGCCGAACTCCCGACTCAGTTCGCCAATCAGTTCGGGCCGGTGAACCGCCGCCGTATTCACGCTGACTTTGTCGGCGCCGGCGAGGATTATTTTACGCGCGTCCGCGACGGAGCGAAGGCCCCCGCCGACTGTCAAAGGGATGAATACTTTGCGCGCGGTCCGGGCCACCACATCCACCATGATTTCCCGCGCGTCGCTGGAGGCGGTGATGTCCAGAAACACCAACTCGTCCGCGCCTTGCTTGTTGTAACGCTCGGCCAATTCAACGGGATCTCCCGCATCGCGCAGGCCCACGAAGTTGACTCCCTTTACGACCCGGCCGCCGGTCACGTCGAGACAGGGAATGATTCTCTTTGTCAGCATTCGAGTTCGACGAAATTCTTCATGACCCGCAAACCGACGGGGCCGGACTTCTCGGGATGAAACTGGACCGCATGAATGTTTTGCCGTTCGAGCACGGCCGTATATGGATTAACGTACGTGCAAGTAGCGGCCGTCGCGTCCACTATGGGCGCATAGTAACTGTGCGCGAAGTACGTGAAGGGCTCGTCGGCCAGGCAATGCAGCAGGGGGCACGCTTTGACGCGCGTGAGCGAGTTCCAGCCCATTTGCGGAATTCGGACGTCGCCCACGAAGCGCTTAACAATACCGGGGAATACCCCCAGGCCTTTGCTGTCGGGCGATTCTTCGCTTGCTTCGAACAGGCATTGCAGGCCAATGCAGATTCCCAAGAACTGCGTGCCCTCCCGAATCTTTTTCAGGATCGGCGCGCGCAGCCCCAGGTCATCCATCGCGCGCATCATCTGGCCGAAGTGGCCAACCCCGGGCAAAACGATTTTCGTGGCGGCAAGCACCGCTTCGGGACGGTTAGTCGTTTCGTAGGGCGCGCCGATTTCATCGAGGGTGTTTTGGACGGACCGGATGTTCCCCGCCCCGTAATCGACGATCGTTGTCATAGCAAACCCTTGGTCGATGGAAGCTGATCCTTTAGACGCTCGTCGGTCGAACAGGCATAGCGCATCGCCCGCGCGAAGCACTTGAAGATCGCTTCGATTTTGTGGTGATTCGAGCGTCCATACATCACTTTCGCGTGCAAGTTCGCGCCCGCGTGGTTGGCGAAGCCGGAGAAGAAGTCTTCGAGCAGTTCCGTCTGCAAGTCACCCACGTGAACGACATTGACTTGCTGATCGTAAACCAAGGCGGGGCGGCCGCCAAGATCCACCGCAACCACGGCCAGCGTTTCATCCATGGGCTGCACGAAGTAGCCGGCGCGATTGATGCCGCGGCGGTCGCCCAAAGCTTTAGTAAACAGGTCTCCCAAGACGATACCGACGTCCTCCACCGTGTGGTGCTGGTCCACATCGAGATCGCCCGTTGCTTTGATCTCGAGATCGAAGCCCCCGTGCTTGCTGAACAGTTCCAACATGTGGTCGAGAAACCTCACGCCGGTCGAGATCTGATACTGCCCCGTGCCTTCGATCCGCAGCGATCCGGCGATCTGCGTTTCCTTGGTGTTCCGCTCCAGCTTCGCTTCTCTCATGCTTGCGCGACCGCCTCGTTCACTAGCACTTCTAGAAGGTTAATATCTTCGATGACGACGAAGGCGCCAAGTTCCTTAAGGCTGGCGGTGATTTCGGCGTGCCTTGGGTTCTGTGGGAAGGACACTCCGATAAAGGGCACTCCGGCGCTTTGGGCGCTGCGGGCGTCATCGACCGTATCGCCCAGGTACCAGATTGTTTTGCCCGGGTGAGCCTGCATGATCAGGTATAAACCGTCGGGCGCGGGCTTTGGGTTCGCCACACTCTCGTCCGTTATCAAAGGATCGAAATCGATTCCGGCGGCATGGCGGTTCAGCGTGACGTCCGCTTCGAAGCGGGCGCGCCCGGTGAAGATTGCCAAATCCGCGCGCCGCGATAAACGTTCGAGAAAGCCGTCGCTTGGCATCCAGTTTTCATGGCGAATGAGACCGTCGCCGTTTTCGCCTAAAAAGATCCGATTGAAGTGATCGACGACATCGGCATACTCGACGGTTTTGCCGCGATCCGAAATCAAGCGATGGGAGAGCAGCCAGTCGCTGTTCCAGCCGCCCGCGTTCTTGAAATCCTGAATCAGATCGTGCGAGACGAGATCGCCCGTGAAGTGGCGGACGGTCTCGCGAATCGCCTCGCGATAGGATTGCGTCACTTCCACTAGAACGCCATCCATGTCGAACACTATTACGTTGGGCGCTGGTCTGTTTTGCATCACCAGATCTGCTCCAATTCATTTAAGAAGCGCTGCACCTGGTCGCGGGTGCCGACTGTCACGCGCACGCAGCCGGGGAGTTCGTAGCTGCGGTCGCGCACCAGGACGCCGCGGTTGCGCAACTCATCGCGAATCTCGATCGCACGGTCGCCGGCCTGAAACAGCACAAAATTCGCTTGACTCTTGAAGTATGGAATCTTGAGCCGTTCCAGCCCGACGTATAAAAGTTCGCGTCCGGTAAGGACTTCGAGCGCGTACTCTTCGACGAATGTCTGCTCCTGGACTGCGATACGGGCGGCCATCGCAGCCATCATATTCACGCTATAGGGCGACTGCGCTTTCTTGACGTGCGCCATGTTGCCCGCTTGCGAGAAGAGGCAACCGCAGCGCAGCGCCGCCATGCCGTAGATCTTCGAGAACGTCCGGCTCACAAAGAGGTTTGGATACTGCGCGATCTGGGGGAGAACCGTGATACCGCTGAATTCGTAGTAAGCTTCATCGATCAGCACAACGGCATTCGCGGCCTTCTTCAGAATGCGCTCTATGACGCCGACGGTGGTGCCCGTGCCGGTCGGGTTATTCGGATTGCTGATAAGCACGGCGCGCGTGGCCGGCGTGATGCGTTCGAGCAACTCGTCAACCGGGAAGGCCAGCGTGCCGGGGCGGTAATCGATCTCCTCCACTGCCGCTCCCGCCAGCTGTGCGTAGAAGCGATACATGGCGTAGGAGGGGCGCGGAATCAGGACTTCGTCGGCATCGTCCACGTACGTGTTGACAAGCAGTTGGATGGCTTCGTCCGTGCCGTTTGTCAGCGTGAGTTCTTCGACATCGACGCCGAAGTGCAGCGCCAGATCCGCCAGCGCGTTCTGATATTCCGGGTAGATGCTGAGGTCGGCGGCAGTGAGATACCGCTTAATGAAATCGATGACGTGCGGCGGAGCGCCGACCGTATTCTCGTTGAAATCGAGACGAAGCTTGTTGCGCCGACCGCCACTCGGAGGATGGTAGGGCGCCATGTCGAGGACGGCCTTCCGAGGCTGGGGCGACTTCTGCTCCGGCGGAGTTGTCATTGCTTCTTGCTTGATCGAATTAGTGGGCAGAACGAACCTCCACGGCGCGTGCATGCGCTTCCAAACCTTCCGCTCGCGCGAGTGTCGTGATGGTTGGCGCGAGTTCCCGTAAAGCCTGTGGGGATAGCTGTTGAATGGCGATTACCTTCACAAAATCGGCTGCCGAGAGACCGCCGCGTAAACGCGCAACTCCGTTTGTGGGCAGCACGTGGCTTGGGCCAGCCGCATAATCTCCCGCCGATTCGGGCGAGTTCTGACCTAGAAATACCGTGCCGGCGTTGGTAATTTTGGGGAGCAGCGATGGATCGTGCAAACTCAGGTGCTCGGGAGCGAACTGGTTGGCAAGAGCAACGGCGATAACCATGTCCGGCACCACTATGATGGCGCTGCTCTTATCTATGGATTGCCGGGCGACAGCGGCTGTTTGCAGCGTGGCCAACTGCAACTCGAGTTCGTCCGAAACCGCCCGGGCCAGCGCCTTGGACGTGGTAATCAATATTGCGCTGGCAACCACATCGTGTTCCGCTTGCGCCAGCATGTCCGCGGCGATGACTCTGGCATCGCCCTCGGCGGCCAAAATCATGATCTCGGTTGGGCCGGCGATGAAGTCGATCCCGACCTCGCCTGCCAGCAGCTTCTTGGCAGCGGCTACGTAAGCGTTCCCGGGTCCCACGATGCGGTCCACGGGCGCGATCGTTTCCGTGCCCAGCGCCATTGCGGCAATCGCCTGCGCGCCACCGATTCGATAGACCTCCGTAATGCCTAGCAGGTGCGCGCAGCCGAGGATTTCGACAGAAGGCTTGGGCGACACAATGCAGATCCGAGGCACGCCTGCGGTTTGCGCCAGCACGGCCGTCATTAGGAGCGTCGAGGGCAGCGGATACCGGCCCGAAGGAATATAACAGCCGACCGCGGCCAGGGGCCGAACGATCCAACCCAGTTTCCGTCCCGGAGAAAACTCGCGGAAATATTCGCGGGGCAACTGAGCTTGTGCGAACTCGCGGATGTTGCGTATTGCCGTTTCCGCGGCATTGCGTACTTGGCGGCTCAGGGCGGCGGCGGCCTCCGTCAGCGCTTCCGCTGAAACGGCAAAAGGCTCGTCGCCGAGGCTGTCCAATTCCCTGGCGTAGCGGCGCAGCGCGGCATCCCCCTCACCGCGCACGGCCTCGATTATGGGCCGCACAAGATGGTCGTACTCGCTGCTTTGTCGCGCCCGTTCCAGGCCCCAGTCGCTAGCGGCCGATTGATCGAGGATCGGAATCATCTACATCACTATTTTGTTCAACGGATACTCGACGATGCCTTGCGCGCCGGCTTCCTTCAGCCGGGGAATAATCGTCCGCACGGTCGATTCGTCGAGGATCGTGTTGACGGCCAGCCACTCCTGATCGCTCAACTGCGAGATTGTCGGATTCTTCAGCGCGGGAAGAACGGCCAACACGGTCGCGAGGTCTTGAGAGCGGACGTTCAGCATCAAGCCTACCTTCCCTAAGGCATTGATGGCACCCTCCAGAAGCATTCTGATATCTTCCAGCTTGCGCCGTTTCCACTCGTCTTTCCAGGATTCGCGATTGGCAATCAACTGGGTATTCGATTCGAGCACGGTCTCTAAGATACGCAGTTTGTTGGCGCGCAGCGATGAGCCGGTCTCGGTCACTTCGACAATCGCGTCGGCCAGTTCCGGCGGCTTTACTTCGGTCGCTCCCCAACTGAATTCCACCTTGGCCTGCACGCCGTTTTTGGCCAGGTAGCGCTTGGTGGTAGCGACAAGTTCCGTCGCGATGACCTTGCCTTGCAGATCCTGCACCGTGCGGAAAGACGAAGCCTCGGGCGCGGCCAGCACCCAGCGCACTTTGCCAAAACTTTGTTTCGCGTAGATCAGATCGGCAACCGTCTCGATCTGCGCTTCGCTTTCCTCCACCCAGTCGCGGCCCGTCAGTCCGGCATCGAGCACGCCGTCTTCGACATAGCGCGCCATCTCCTGCGCGC
>OCTA010002736.1_pt1 | contig 15870 bp, 19 predicted proteins | sample 1538991 | NCBI WGS metagenome assembly OCTA01 (sample SAMEA3539302, study PRJEB22396) | soil metagenome | biome: tundra; feature: field; material: soil | place: USA | collected 2010-05 | depth 0.15 m | reverse complement strand
GCGGCGCGGCTACTCCGGCGCAAACAGCGCGAGGGTGTTGCCGTCTGGATCCTTGAACCATGCAGATCTACCGATGCCGGCGGTGGTTGCGACATGGTCGACCGTCTTGAGCGCCGGGAAGTCGTAGTCCTCGAACACCACGCCTCTGGCCGCCAGTTCTGCCACGTCGCGCTCGACGTCGCTTGACCAGAACCGGACCTGCGTGTGATCGGCCTGATTAGGGCTGGGCCGTCCGTAAACGAGCACCGTCGTTCCATCGGCTCCCTCGAACAGCAAGTGGTTCGGGATCGTCTCCGGTGAGAGCGTCAAACCGACCTTCTGCTCATAGAACTCCTGGCTGCGGGCCAGGTCGGTGCTGCACAGCACCGCCGAGATCCTGTTCTTACTCAGCACTGCAACCCCCTCGTTGTCGATCGCCTCGGCGATGGTCATCACGTCCCTTGTTGGTGTATCCGCACCATTGCTAGAATTATTTATCTTGCAAGACAGATAATTACCAACGGATTCTCTCTTGTCAAGCCAACCCAACCAAGACACCCCGCCCGACCCGCGAGAGGCGTGGCATCGCCTGCTCCAAGTGTCGAGCCGTGTGCTGCGCGAACTCGACCACGCGCTCGATACCCAGGACCGGATCACGATCACCGAGTTCGACGTCCTCATCACGCTGGACAACGCGCCCGCTCACCAACTGCGGATGACCGATCTCGCCCGCGCGACGATGCTCTCCTCCGGCGGGATGACCCGACTCGTCGGCCGACTCGAGCACCGAGGGCTCCTGCGCCGGAACCCGGACCCCGACGACGCCCGCGCGTTCCGCGCAACACTCACGCCCGACGGCGAGCAGAAACTCGCGCAGGCGAGGATCACCCACGACGTCGTGCTCGCACGAATGATCGCCCCGCACGTCACCGCCGCAGATCTCCGGGCCCTTCAACGGACGCTCGGGAAAATCATCAACGGCTGCGATTCCTGACCCCCCAAACATCACACACCACCCCGGGCCTCTCGACGACCTCAAATCCGGGACGGCGGGGGATTCCTCGCGAAGCCACCCGCGCCCCTGCCCGGCGCTCATGAAAGACGCCCTAACCACGGAGTTCCGCGCTTTTCGGCCGGCACAGGGACGCGGCCGGCCAAATCGAGAAGGCTGGGTGTCTTGGCGATCACGGCCCGGGAGCGCTCAACGCGGAAGAGCAGCTCGTCGCCCTCGTGGAGCTCAAGGCGTCTAAGCGGGCCGCGAGACCGCTAAACGCGAGATAATCCGCGTGTGGCCTACGACGAGGATCTCGCCAACCGCATCCGCGAACTGGTCGCCACCGGGGACGACGTCACCGAGAAGCGGATGTTCGGCGGCCTGGCGTTCCTGATCGGCGGCCACATGTCCGTGAGCGTCAGTGGAAAGGGCGGCCTGTTGCTCCGCTGCGACCCGGCCGAGACCGAAACGCTCCTGGGCAAGCCGAACGCGGGTCCGTTCGAAATACGCGGGCGGGTGATGGAGGGATGGCTGCGGATAGACGCCGAGGGTGTGCGCACCAAGCGTCAGCTGGAGCGCTGGATCGCCCGAGGCGTGGGTTACGCGCGGTCGCTACCGCCCAAGCGCTGACTAGTGGCCGCCCCGCGGCAATACGCTCGCATTCGAGTGTACTTACCGGGGACGACCACTGAACCGAACGGCTGTCCCGCAGTTGACCCAACTCAGGACTGCAGGGGCGACTGATGGGGCAAGGCGGGGACTCCCGTGTCGAGTTTGACGCCGAGGTCGGAGTCGAGCAGTCCGATCAGCGTATGTCGGGCTGAGATGCCAGAACCGGGGGACGCCGCGCTGCTGAGCATCGGCTCACGCCGGCCATGGATCGTTAGCTGCACACCCAAGCAGCCGCTCGGGTCGATGATCGCCACCGCCAGCGGCGCCGTCGGGCTGCCGGCGTAGAACGCCAGCCGGATCCGGGAGCCCCAATCATTCGGACACGCCACGGTTCCGGGCTGCGCAGCGGGGAGCGCGTTGAGGAGCTTTACGACGCTGCGGATCCTCCGTGGGGAGGTGACCTGGAAGGGCGACTGAATGACCGTGGTGCCTCGATCGACGCTGACCTGCAGGCGGTGGGTGCCCGGCGGGATTCGTTCCGACGCGGCCCGCGGCGTGATCCACACGACCTCAGCGTCGGCGCGAAGCCCGGTGCGGCCGCCCGGCAGCGCCACCAACTCGACCACGAGCCGCCGCGTGCTCAGCACGCCGGTGATCGCTGGCCACGCGAACCCCACGACCGAGAAGACGGCCCCACGCTTTCCCGTGGTGCCCGAGCCGGTCAGAACCTGCTTGGAGCCCGCCGGGCGGTGCCCCTCGACATAGCTCAAGACCGTCTGCGCCGCGCTCGGGACGACCCACCAGGCGTGATCGTCGACGAGATTGGGAGTCGCTTGACTGGTCCCGGGCCGCGAGAGCGACGAGCCGTCGCCGGCCGGCTCACTGGCTGATCGCTGCGCGCCCGGCGGAAGCGAGAGGCGCATCAGCAGCGGCGCCGCGTCGCTCCGCGCGACGCGCCGGTTGGCCGCCGGCCCGCGCGGCTTGCCCAGCGCCGCGCCGGAGAGCAGCGCGCCTGTGCTGCCGGCAACCGCCACGACCGTCACGCTCGCTGCCACCATCGAGCGGCTTCGTCGGCTTCTCATCCGAGCTGCTCCTCTCTCAAAGGGTGGCCACGACCCTACTCGGCGGCGAAACTGCGAAGCTTTGCCAGGTGAAGCTGCGCACGGGACGATGGGCCGCCAGCTACGACGGCGAACTGGTCGTGTTCATGATCGGCATGCGGATCAACCGGCCGTGGAAACCAAGGCAATGGTGGCCGGTGTTCGTGGCGATGCCCCGCATGATCAAATGGCTCAAGCAGCACCCCCAGGCTGGGCTGTTGCATTACGAGCAGTCGCTCCGCAGCCCACTGAGTCCGATGCTGGTGCAGTACTGGCGCTCGTTCGAGGATCTCGAGCGCTTTGCCCGATCCCCTGACGCGCCGCATCTCGACGCCTGGAAGCGCTTCAACGCGACTGTGCGTGACAGCGGCGACGTCGGCATCTGGCACGAGACCTACCGGGTGTCGGCCGGCGCGAGTGAGTCGATCTTCGGCAACATGCCGCCGGGCGGTTTGGGCGTGGCCGGAGATCTGGCGCCGGTTGGTTCAACCGCCGCCACGGCAGCCACGCGCATCGGCGCGCAAACGGACGACCAAGCCCCCGTCGACCCCTACTAGTCCCTCCGGCAACTAACACCGAGCGCTGCGACCGGCAAGACCTGGCGTGAGCCCTTGCTCAGGTTCTGGGCCCGACGGCGGCCAGCGCCAGTTCCACGCACGCGCTGCGCACGTCGTCGACGCCCACCACAAACGCCTTGGCGGCGTCGGGTCCGCTTCGGCGCACCCCCACTCCGGAGCGGGCGAGATGCAGAACCCCGATCGCCTGGAGGTAGAGCTGGTTGGCACGGAGCTCCGGCTCGGCCACGTCCAGCTCGGCCAGCAGGTCGGCCAGCCGTCCGACGCAGGCCCCGGTCCCCCGGCCCAGGCGCAGCCAGATTGCTTCGGAGACCTGGGCGCGCAGCTCACCGGCAGGCTGGCGCAGCAGCGACAGCGCGCAGTCCAGGAAGGCAGGGTGCGCAATCCCGTAATCGGCAAACGCCCCAAAGCCGCGTCGGAGTCGGTCACGGGGGGCGCCGCCGTCCTCGTCGACGGCTTGCAGCAGCTCTGCGATCTCGTCCAGGTACGTCGTCGTGGTGAGCGCGAACAGCTCCTCCTTGGAGGCGAAGTGCCGGTAGATGAGGGCCTTGTTGATGCCGACTCGTCTGGCGATCCAGTCGATCCTGGCCTCCTGCATGCCGCGCTCGTCGAACAGTGCCCGGGCCGCGTCGATAATCTTGCGCTCGCGGGCTCGGCGGACGGCGGCGCGCGGTAGCTGAGTCGCGGACATGGTTGGAGTGTAACTCGTCGTGTAACCTCTGTTTACATGACCTCCACGCTAACTCATAGCTCACTCCGACTTCACGGCCGTGAGCTTGCCTACGTCACCGGTGGCGAAGGCCCCGCCGTGCTCCTGGTTCACGGGATCGGCGGGGATTGGCACACCTGGGCGCCGGTTCTCGAGGGTCTCGCCCGACGGCATCAGGTCGTCGCGGTCGACCTGCCCGGCCACGGAAGCTCGTCCAAGAGCGCCGGCGACTATTCGCTCGGCGCGTTGGCCAACGCGCTGCGCGACCTTGGAGGGGCGCTCGGCATCGAACGCGCGACCGTGGTCGGCCATTCGCTGGGCGGCGGCATCGCGATGCAGTTCTCCTACCAGTTCCCCGAGCGCTGCGAGCGCCTCGTGCTCGTCTCCAGCGGTGGCCTCGGCCCCGATGTCGGCCTGATTCTCCGGGCCGCCGCACTGCCCGGCAGCGACCTGTTCCTCTCGCTGACGGCGCCCCCGTTCCGATCGCTGGTCAATCTGGCGGCGAGCGCCGGCCGCGCGCTGCGCCTGCGTCCAACCGCGGCTGCCGAGTTCTACGCTCGCACGTACGCGGCGCTGAGCGATCGCGAGACCAGGGCGGCGTTCCTGGGCACTCTGCGCGGCGTCGTCGGGACGCGCGGGCAGCTGGTCGATGCGCGCGATCGCCTGTATCTGGCCGAGCATATGCCGACTTTGATCGTCTGGGGCGAACGCGATGCGATGCTGCCGGTCGCGCACGGGCGAGAAGCCCACGACGCGATGCCCGGCAGCCGGCTGGAGATCTTTGACGACGCCGGCCATCTGCCTCAACTCGACGACCCGGAGCGCTTCGTCGCCGTGGTCGAGGACTTCGTGGCGACGACGGAGTCGTCGACCTTCTCGGCTGAGCGCTGGACCGAGCTGCTGCGCTCCCACGGCGAGAGCGTCGAGGGTCTGAGCCTATCCGCCGAGTCAGGGCCCGCGAGATGAATGTGCGAGTGAGGCCGTCCCGGGTTATCGCCCAGGCCGAGCTCGCCGACTGATGCGGATCGGGTCTGCTACAGCTTTGCGATGACCAAGATCGCTGTTACCGGTGGAAGCGGCAAGGCGGGCCGCGTAGTCGTCCGGGACCTCGCCGAGCGGGGCCACGAGGTGCTCAACATCGACGCCGTGCCCTCGCCGGACTCCTATTCGCCTGAGGCGCCGATCCCGTTCCTGCGGGCCGACGTGACCGACTTCGGCCAGGCGCTGGAGGCGCTGAGCGGCGGTTACGGGATGCCCGGGATCGAAGCCGTGGTGCACCTGGCGGCGATTCCGTCGCCGGCCCACGCGACCGCCGACCAGGTGTTTCGCACCAACATGACCAGCACCCACGCCGTGTTCTCGGCCGCTGCCCGCCTCGGGCTGGCGCGGGTGGTGTGGGCTTCGAGCGAGACGACGCTGGGTTTGCCGTTCGAGCGTCCGCCCGACTACGCGCCGGTCGACGAGGGCCACATGTTCCCGGAGAGCAGCTACGCGCTGTCGAAGGTGCTCGGCGAGGAGATGGCCCGCCAGTTTCACCGCTGGAGCGCCATCCCGATCATCGGCCTGCGGTTCTCCAACATCATGGTGCGGGATGACTACGAGCGCTTTCCCTCGTTCTGGGACGATCCCCAGCTGCGCAAATGGAACCTGTGGGGCTACGTGGACGAGAGCCACGTCACCCAGAGCGTGCGGCTGGCGCTCGAGGCCGACATCCGCGGCGCCGACAGCTTCATCATCGCCGCTGCCGACACGGTGATGAAGCGCCCGAGCCGCGAGCTGATGGCCGAGGTGTTCCCCGGTGTCCCGGTCGCCGACCGCGTGCAGGGCACCGACACGCTGCTGGACATCACCAAGGCGCGCAGCGGCCTCGGGTACTCGCCGCAGTTCAGCTGGCGCGAGCTGTTCTGAGCGCCCAGACCCATCCCGCCGAGGGCGGCAAGATCATCCTGAAGTGTGCGCAAGATCATCCTCGCGGCCGGCGACATCCGCGATCCTCGCTCGGACGCTGCCCAGCGTTATTCATGAGGACCGAGGAGGGTGTGGAGATGAGGACCTGGACGACGCAGACACAGGTGCGGGGACTGCCCGACGAGGTCATGGCGTTGCTGACCGAACCTGACGCGATCGCGCGGTGGGCACCGATTCCGTTCGAGGTCGTCGACTTCGACGGCGATCGGCTGCAGGCGGGTGATCGGGTACGGGTGCGCGGCGGGCTCGGCGGGCTCGGCGGGCGCAGCCTGGAGTTCGACGTCGAGGTCGCCGAGGCCGCCGACGGTTGCCTGACCGTGACGGCGACCGGGCCGATCCGCATCGACGTCCGGTACGTCGCGCGGGCGCTGGCGCGGGGCAGCGAGCTGCGCGCCAGCGTCGCGGTCACGGGGGTCGGCCTGCTCGGCCGGCTCGTGGCCCGCGCCACCGACGCGCTGCTGGCGGCAGGGGCCCTGAACGCCGCTCTGGGTCGGATCTCACGTGAGCTCGAGCCCGCGCTGGCGGCCTGATCCGCGCCCCTAGCGCTGATTGAGACCGACTCAGACCACCAGTGCCACCGCTGCCTCGGGCGTGGCCACGTGGAACGAGAAGCTCTGCTCGATGTACAGCCGCACCGTCTCGGCGTCGTGGCTGTCGTACCCGATCGACAGGTCCTGCCCGGACTCGAAGGCAAAGTCGCCACCGCGGGTGCTCAGGACGACCGCGCCCCTGACCCCGGGCGCCCAGACGATCGGGCCGTCGAGGATCTTGCGCAGGTGGTCGAGCAGCGGGTAGCCGCCGTGCTCGGCGGTCTGCACCACCCGCTGGTACTGCTCGCCGCCGAGCGCCAGCGCGTACGGGCCGCTGATCCCGTTGTGCAGCAGCGTCTCCACGGCTCCGGCCACCGGCCGCGGATACCCGTCGGTGATCTCGCCCAGCGGCAGCGGCTCGTGCGGCGAGACCTCCGCGATGCCGGCGATCGACGCTACGCTCCAGCCATGGAACACGGCCACGTTCTCGGCCACGGCGATCTGGTGAGCGGCCACGTCGAGCGGGGCGAGGTCGGCGTCCTGCGCACCCCGGTCGTAGTCGCGCAACTCCGCGCGTGACAGCTCGAACGCAGCCCGGGCCTCCACCAGCGCCAGGACGCGGCGCTGGACGCCGCTGACCCCGCGGCAGGGAGCCGAGCCGACCGGCGTCGTGCGCCCCAGATTGGTCGCCGAGTGCTCCCAGCCATGCGGGCCGGAAAAGTCGACCAGCTTGCGCGCCGCCAGCGCCGGGGCGAGCCGCTCACGGGCCTCGTCGTCGAGCAGCTTCCAGGTGGCGTCGCTGATCGGGGCCAGCGAACGAAGCAGATGGTTCATCGCGACATCGCCTTCAGGCTTCCGATCCCCAGCGAGCCCGTGTCGTCGCGGGCAGCGCCGTCCGCTCCTGAATCGTCATCTTCGAAGGCCTCGGCCTCGGCCTCCTCGCCGTGCTCGACGATGTCGCCGGCCTGGAACAGCACGCCCTGGGCGATCTGACGCCAGGCGGGCGAACGGCGCAGCAGGAACTCCAGGTCCATGCTGAAGTGCTTGAACTCCTCGCCCTGGGCATCGCTCATCACCGCCAGCGCCTCGCGGTCGGTCTCGACGGCGATCCGCTGCTCGTACCAGCCGATCGCTTCGGCCTCCTCGGTCAGCGAGGCGCACAGCCGCGCGAACGTCCGCGTGGCAGGCCCCAGCTCCTCGGGTGGCTCGTGATATTGGTCAAAACCCATCTCGTCTCCTCTCGGCGTGCTCGATCAATTTAGGCCCACGGCGCGAGCCCTAGGCCGATAGCGCCGGCCGGCGATTCGTTGATGTCATCCTGACCCAAAGCCGTCTGAAGTCAAACCGCAGCTCCCACTCACGACCCAGGAGACAACCGTGACAGATGAAACCGTGATCTCTGCGAACGATGTTCGAGTCCTAGCCGACGGGACACGCATGCCGCTGCTGGGGCTGGGCGTATGGCAGGTGTCCCACGGCGCCGATTGCGAGCAGGCCGTCGGCTGGGCGCTGGAGCTCGGCTACCGCCACATCGACACCGCCCAGGCCTACGGCAACGAAGAGAGCGTCGGCCGCGCGCTGCGCGACAGCGGTGTGCCACGCGCCCAGGTGTTCCTGACGACCAAGTTCTATCCAGCCCGCAAGGACCCGGAGGCAGAGGTTCAGCGCAGCCTGGAGCGGCTGGGGGTCGAGAACGTCGACCTGTACATCGTGCACTGGCCGCAGGGGGGCCCGACCTGGGCCTGGCCGGGGATGGAGCGAGCCCGCCAGCGCGGCTTCGCCCGCTCGATCGGCGTCTCGAACTTCAGCGTGTCGGAGCTCGATCAGGTGATCGCGTCGGCCCATACGCCGCCCGTGGTCAACCAGGTGCAGTTCAGCCCGTTCGAATACCGCCGGGGTCTGCTGGCGGCCTGCCGGGAGCGCGATGTCGCGCTCGAGGCCTACAGCCCCCTGGGGACTGGCCGCCATCTGGACGACCCTGCCGTTACCGAGATCGCGCAGCGGCTCGAGCGCACGCCGGCGCAGGTCCTGATCCGCTGGTCCCTGCAGCGCGAAGCGGTGGTGATCCCCAAGTCCACCCACCGCGAGCGGATCGAGCAAAACGGCCAGGTGTTCGACTTCTCGCTCTCCGACAAGGATCTCCAGGCGCTCGACGGACTCGATCGGACCGACGGAACCGAGCAGGCGCGCGAGAGCAAGTGGTGGTGAGCCCTCATCAGCCTCGCTCATCGGTGCGCCGCTGGCCCGCCTCATCGATAATCTCGCGATGATGCAGATCGCGACAGCCCCGATCGCCGCCGCCGGCCTGATCGGCGGCTTCGGCGTGGCGGTGGCCACCGGCTCGCGGCCGCTCGGCGGGGTCGTACTGGCGGGCTGCGGGCTGACCTGCATCGCGATCTGGCTGCGGCGCGACGGCCGCCGCACGGCGGCCCAGCTCACGGCGGCCGGCCTGTTCGCGTTCGCCGCGTCGCACGGCCTGGGGCTGCTGATCGGCGCTTGGCCGTCCGTGCTGCTGGTCGCCGCCGCTATCGCCGCTCTCTGCTGGCGGGTCTCCGACGCGCGCCGGCCGGGATTGCGACGGGCCCAATTCTGAGGGGCCCAATTCTGATCGCGCCCTGGGCCGGAAAGTGAACCTGGCCGAAAAAGCGCACGCATAGTTCGCTTTTCCGGCCAGGTTCGAAATCACGGGCCGCCCAAGCGCGGCTGGGGCGTTCAAGCGCGCGTCCCGCTCAGCCCCCCGGGCCCAGCACCGCGACCACGTCGCGCGGGACGGGCTGGTCGGCCTCGCCGCCGATGTAACCCGGCAGACGAAACAGCTCGACCCCGCTCCCCTCGGGCCCGAACGCATCCGAGCCCCATCCGAACAGCTCGCTGTAGAAAGCCTTGCACCGCTCTGGGTCGTCGGTGTGCAGCGTGCTCATCGCCCAGGCCGACGGTTCGTTGACCAGCGCCGCGCCGTGCCGCTCGCCCGGCTCCCAGACGCACAGGGCCGCACCCGTCGGATCCGCCAGCACCGCGGTTCGGCCCGCCGGCGGCGCGTCGAAGGGCTGGGCCAGGATCGTCGCGCCGGCCTGACGCGCGCGCCGGGTGGTCTCGTCGGCGCTGGCGACCGACACCTGCGTGTTCCACGCCGGCGGTGGCGGGGGTGAACCGCCGGGCGCCTGACCGATCCCCGCCACGTCGCGGCCCCGGAGCTGGGCCACGTAGTACTCGCCGGGCGGATCGCCCGGGATCGCTCCGGGTCCGCTGAACTCCCAGCCGAACACTCCCGCGTAGAACCGCATCGCCGCCCCGGCGTCGTCGGAGATCGCATCGACCCAGCAGGGGACGCCGGGTTGATAGCTCTGACGGGCGCTCACCGCCGCGCTCCTGAGCCGGCGGCTGCCTCGGCGACGGAACCGTATTCGTCGTGGCGGCGCCACCACTGATACGGCCGGCTCTGGGGTCGCTCCGGGGGCGAGTCCTCCCAAGTCTCCTGGCGGCCCAGGGGGGTGAGATCGAGAAAGCTCCACACGCTGCCGAGTGCCTCGACCCCCCGCTGGGAGGTGAAGTAGCTGCGGTAGACCCGGTCGTCATCGTCGCGGATGAAGACGCTCAGGCCGAAGCTCTCCGAATCGCCGCGGGTCAGGCCGAAGTCGTCGTTGAACGAGCTGTTCTGCGATGAGAACCACGGGATCGCCCAGCCCATGCGCTCGCGGTAGGCCTCCAGGCGGGCCAGCGGCGCACGGGAGATCAGGACCAGCGACGTGTCACGGGCGTGGAAGTGGGCGAGCTCGCCGATCTGGTCGACGAACATCGAGTATCCGGGGCAGCCCGCCGACGGCCAGCCGTGCACGCCGGGGGCGAAGATGAAGTGGTAGACGATCAGCTGGCGCCGTCCCGCGAACAGGCCGGTCAGCTTCACCGCCCCCGGCGGGGCCCTCGAACTCGTACTCCTGGTCCACCCGAGCGACCGGCAGCCGTCGGCGCTGCGCGGCGAGCGCGTCGCGCTGGCGGGTGTGCTCCTTCTCCTGCGCCAGCAGGCGCTCGTGCGCTTGGCGCCATTCGGTTTCCGAGACGACCTGCGGGAAGCCCATCCGGCCCTCCTCGTTTGGTGACGAACGGGCTACCGTAGCAAATAGTTGGAAAACACAACTAAAACATCTTATTAAATGATTTATTTGGCTAGACTTCATGTCATGGCCCAGGGACGCACATACCGCGATTCGTGCGGGATCGCCCGCGCGCTCGATCTGATCGGGGAGCGCTGGGCGCTGCTGGTGGCGCGCGAGCTGCTGCTCGGACCCAAGCGATTCACCGATCTGCGCGAGGGTTTGCCCAACCTCAGTCCCGACGTGCTGGCCCAGCGCCTGCGCGGGCTCGAGCGCGACGGGATCGTCGCCCGGCGCAAGCTGCCACCGCCGGCCGCCTCCAAGATCTACGAGCTGACGGCCTGGGGCCACGAGCTCGAGCCGGTTCTGCTGGCGCTCGGTCGCTGGGGCAGCCAAGCGCCAATCGCCGCCGGCAGCGGCGGGCTCAGCGTCGACGCGCTGGCGGTCGCGCTCAAGACGATGTTCGATCCGGTCCCCGCCGGAGACACCGGCGCCCGCTACCAGCTGTGCCTCGACGATCAGCCGTTCGCGCTGCAGGTGACCGACGGGCGGCTGGAGGTCGCTCGGGGCCTGGCCACCGACCCCGACGCGACGATCGAAACCGATTCCGGCACGCTCGCGAGTTTGCTGTGGCACGGGCAGCGGCTAGAGGAAGCGCTGGAGGGTGGAACGGTCACGCTGGGCGGTCGCCGTGCGGCGGTCCGGCGCTTCCTGCGGTCCTTCGCACAAGAGCGCCACCCGGTGTCGTGAAATCCCTCGAATCACGACACAGAACTTCGCGATCGGCGGCGCGGCGGTCTAACCTGGAGCGATGTCCTACTCAACTGCCGAGGCCAGGGAGCAGCTACTGGAAGACGTGGCGCTGGCCACCGACCAGATCGCGCAGGCGCTGGCCTGCCTGGGCGAGGCCTACGAGCAGCTTGACGAACGCTCCGGAGAGCAGTTGGAGGAAGGGCTGTTCCGGCCCGTGCAGCTCGCCTACGGAAGAGCGCAGCGGACCCACACCGAGTTCGCCGGGCGATACGGATTTCCGTCCCAGTCGTTCCAGCCGGTCTCGCCGGGGGTGCAGTCGCAGTCGGTCAGCGAGCTGGTCGGCCACGCCGTGCAGGCCGCCGGTCAGGCCGACCAGACAATCGCCGTCCTGCAGGATTCGCTGAGGCCCGTGGACGTCGGCGACGCCGAGCTGCGGGCCGGCCTGTCGCAGGTCCGGGAGCAGCTCGCGGTCGTCCCGTTGCGCGCCCGGGAGCTGCTGCGGGTCCTCGGCCGCTAGCGGCGAACGGGCTATGGCGGCGTCTGGGCGGGCCCCGGAGCCCGATCCGGAGTCGCGGTCGGCCTCGGTGATCAGCACCTGATATCGGAGTGAGGGGCGAGAAACATCGCTGGCGACAGGATGCTGGTCAGGACGGCCGGCGCGCCGTCTATGACCCTGGGCGCGGGGCGTGGATCCGGGCAACTTCGCACTGGTGCGCGGCGAAGCAGCCGTTGGGAAGTCGACGATGATCATCGCGGCCAACTTCGCAATCGTCGTCTGGACGTGCACGAGTGAGAAGTTGCCCGGCTTGAAACCCAATGTCGACCGGAACTTCCCAGACGTTCACGAGCCCCGGAGGACTTCCAGCCCCCTCGCTCTTTTCATTGCGCCGTTTCCCGCTCGCTCCACCTGACGCTCGGGCCGCGATCTCGCCAGTCGCGGGCGCGGGCGCGCGCACCCGGCGTGACGGTGATGCGGGGAGCAGAGGGCGCCCGGCGTTGGGCGCCGGATGCGTCAGTCGTCGGCCGGTGGTCGCGCGACCGGGTGCGGCGCGCTTCTGTCTCCCCGGACCGTAGGGTTGGCGCGATGCGCGTGATCTCCGCAACCCTGCTGGCGCTGGCCGTCTTGGCCACGGCGTCGATCGCCCAGGCCAAGACCCGGGTCATCCCCGCGAAGTTCATCGCCCACGGCAGCGCTGAGCAGGTCTACGTCACCGGGGTCCGCGCTGGCAGTCTGCTCAAGCTGGTCAACAGCCGCGGGAGGGTCATCGCCTCGCGCCATGCGGACTCGCTCGGTGGGCTGGTGTTTCGCAATGTCACGCCCGGACGCGGTTATCGGGTCCTTCAGGGGAGCGGCCGCTCAGCGTCTCAGTCCAAGCCGCTGACCGTGCTCTCGGATCGATCGGCGCCCCCGAGCACCAAGATCTACAACCAGAAGATTGCCGCCCACGGCTACGGGTATCTGACCACGCGCGACGGCACCAAGCTGGCGATCTACGTGCACCTTCCTTCGGCCAGCAAGGGTCCCTACCCGACGCTGGTCGAGTACGCCGGTTACGGATATGCCGACCCCGCCGGACCTGACAGCGGGATCGCGACGATCGCCAACCTGCTCGGCTTCGCGGTGGTCGACGTCAACATGCGCGGCACCGGTTGCTCGGGGGGATCGTTTGACTATTTTGAGCCGCTGCAGGGCCTCGATGGCTACGACGTGATCGAGACGGTCGCCCACCAGCCTTGGGTGCTGCACCACAAGGTCGGCATGATGGGGATCTCCTACGGCGGTATCAGCCAGCTGTTCGTGGCCGAGACCGATCCGCCTGACCTGGCGGCGATCGCGCCGCTGTCGGTGCTCGACGACAGCGCCACGACGCTTTACCCAGGCGGCATCCTCAACACCGGCTTCGCGCTGAATTGGACCGAGCAGCGCGTGCACGACGCCGAGCCCGCATCGGCGACCGGGGGCCAGCCGTGGGCGCTGAAGCGGATCCAGGGCGGCGATCAGACCTGTAAGGCCAACCAGGTCCTCCACGGCGAAGCGGTCAACCAGGTCAGCAAGGTCTATGCCAACCAGTTCTACGTGCCCGCGGTCGCCGATCCGGTGGCGCCGGTTACGTTCGTGCACAAGATCAAGGCGCCCGTATACCTGGCCTGCCAGTGGACCGATGAGCAGACCGGCGGCCACTGCGCCGATCTGGCCCAGGACTTCACGGGCACCAGCCACAAGTGGTTCACGTTCACCAACGGTGTCCACGGTGACTCGCTTGATCCCGCTACCTTCACGCGCTGGTATGACTTCCTGGAGCTGTTCGTCGCCCGCCGGGCGCCACATCTAGCGGCCGCCGTCAAGGCCGAGGCGCCGTTGATCTACACCACCGCGCTGGGGGTTCCCAACGTCCAGCTTCCCCCCGATCCGATTCAGTCCCAGCCGACCTACGCCGCCGCTTTGCATGCGTTCGAGGCGCTGCCCCAGGTGCGGGTGATGTTCGACAACGGCGCCGGGGACCCGGCGGCCCCCGGGTCCCCGGTGCCGGCGTTCGAGCACTCGTTCTCCCGCTTCCCGATTCCCGGCACGCAGGCGACGTCCTGGTACCTGTCGGCCGGCGGAGGGCTGACGGCCAAGGTACCGAGCCAGGCCGCAGCCGATCAGTTCAAGTGGGACAAGCAGGCGCGCCCAGCGACCTCCTTCACCGGGGCCGACGACGGCAGTCCCGGCGGGCTATGGACGGAGACGCCGGCCTATCAGTGGGCGCAGAATCCGTCTGCGACCGCCGCGTCCTATGTGACCGCGCCGCTGAGCGCCAACACGGTGGTGATCGGCGGCGGAGCCGTGCAGCTGTGGATCCGCGCCTCGGTGCCCAGCGTCGACCTGCAGGTCACGGTGTCCGAGATCCGGCCCGACGGCAAGGAGACCTTCGTCCAGGACGGGTGGTTGCGCGCCAGCGAGCGCAAGCTCGATCCCGCCAAGAGCACGCTGCTGGAGCCGGTACCCTCGCTGACGCGGGCGGACGCCGCTCCACTGCCCGGGGGGCGATTCAGCGAGCTGACCGTGCCGCTCTACTACGAGGGTCACGCCTACCGCAAGGGGTCGCGGATCCGGATCACCGTGTCGGCGCCCGACGGCGATCAGCCCGTGTGGTCGTTCGCGCAGACGATCCCGGCCGGGAGCGCCACGGTGACGATCGGCCACGGTCCCAAGCTGCCCTCGCGGGTGATCCTCCCGGTCGTGCCGGGGGTCTCGGTGCCGACCGGCCTGCCCCCGTGCCCCGGCCTGCGCGGCGAGCCGTGTCGCGCCTACCAGCCGTACGTGAACGCGCCCGGTGGCCTGCGCGCCGGTTAGCCAGCGCCGGCAGCCCGCGCCGGTAGCCACCGCTGGCTGCCTCGGCGCCGGTCGAGACACACCAGGCCGCCGTTTGAGACACACCAGGCCGGCGGTTAGACGCCGCCGGACGGCGGGTAGCTCTCGCCCGTGACCGGATTGGATTCCAGCGGCGCGATCGCGCCGCCCGTTCTCGACGCCATCAGGCTGCGCATCAACGGCGTCGATCATCAGCTGACGATCGACACGCGCACCTCGCGGCCGGACCTGCTGCGCGAGCACGGGGCCAAGAAGGGATGTGACCACGGGCAGTGCGGCGCCTGCACGATCCTGATCGACGGCCGTCGCGCCAATGCGTGCCTGGCCCTGGCGGTGGCCCACGACGGCGCCGAGCCGACCACCGTCGAGGGGCTCGCCGACGGCGATTCGCTGACGGTGATGCAGCAGGCGTTCATCGAGCACGACGCGTTTCAGTGCGGCTACTGCACCCCGGGCCAGCTCGATCAGACGGCCGACCCGGCACAGCGTGAGGTGCGAGTCGACACCGCTGAGGACGTCGAGGCCGACGAGCCGCTGTCGCGTCACTCGTTCGGCGCCCAGTTCATCGAGGTGGCGCTCGACGGCGTGACCGGCGAGGTGCGCGTTCCCCGGGCACTGGGGGTGTTCGCCGCGGGGCGGATCATCAACGCCAAGACGGCGCAAGGTTCGACGTCGTGGGCCCTAAGACCATCTTCACGCGGACATCATCTCCAGCCGGTACCATCCCGCGGGTCGAAGGCACTGAGCCAAGCTGGGCCAAAAGTGACTGGCGTCATGGCCGAGCCTGACAGCAGGTAACGCGATCGAAGCTATCGCGCGCGCCGGCGGTCAGGGGCGACTTCAACAACCAGGAGGCACGATGGGACAAACTCCGTCCGCCACGCTTGCCGAGCCCGCTTCGCCCGATTCATCCACGCTTGACGATCCCCCCATATCCGACTCGCCTGTCTTCGCTAGCGGGGTCGTCGCGCCCGGGACGGTCACGCGGCCGGTCTCGATGCCGTTCATCGATCGGCTGGCCAGCGCGGTCGTGACCGGCGCGCCTCCGATCCTGGTCCTGATCGGAATGTTCTTCGGCTGGTCCAGCGGCCTGCTCGTGTGGCAGGACCTACTTGTGCTGGCGATCTTCTACGTCGTGATCGGGACCGGCGTCACGGTCGGCTTTCACCGGTTGCTGACGCACCGCAGCTTCAAGTGCAGCCGC
>OCTA010002735.1_pt1 | contig 15870 bp, 18 predicted proteins | sample 1538991 | NCBI WGS metagenome assembly OCTA01 (sample SAMEA3539302, study PRJEB22396) | soil metagenome | biome: tundra; feature: field; material: soil | place: USA | collected 2010-05 | depth 0.15 m | reverse complement strand
AGATGCCCTTGCCCGCGCTGCTCACCATTCAATCCGGCATCAACAAGCTGCGCTACGCCACCCTCATGGGCATCAAGAAATCCAAGAACAAGGAGATCCGCGGCGTTACCGCCTCCGGTTTGGGCGCCAGTTCCGCAGCCCCCTCCATACAACTGAGCCGCGTGTATCTGCCCGGCCGCTCCAAGCAGACCCAACTTTTCGACGGGCCGCCCAAAGAGGCCGCGGCGAAGCTGGTCGAGAAACTGAAATTCGAGGCGCGCGTCATATGAGCATTCTGGTGGTGATGGAACAACGCGCGGTCCAGGGCCCGCCGGCCTGGAGCCGCATGTCGTGGGAGACGCTGGCCGCCGGCCAGCAGCTCGCGCGCGAGCTGCAGCAGCCCGTCTCGGCCGCCGTGCTGGGACAAGGCATCGAAAGCCTCGCGTCGGAGCTCACTGACAAGAAGCTCGACCGTGTCTATGCCGTCGTAGACGACCTGCTCAAAGACTATACGCCGGATACTTACACGGCGGCCGTGCGCCAGTTAGTCGAGAAGACCCAGGCGAGTATCGTGATCTTCCCGCACACTTACCAGGTGCGTGATTTCCTTCCCAAGCTGGCCACGGCGCTCGGCTGCGTGGCTGTGAGTGACGTGGTCGCGCATCGCATCGAGGACGGCAAACTGGTCCTGGTGCGCCAGCTCTTTCAGGGCAAGCTCAACGTGGACGTGCGCTTCACCGGCGAACCGCCCTATTTCGCTTCGCTGCAGGCCGGCGCCTATCGCGCCGACCATATCGAAGCCGGATCGGCTGTCATGGAAAAGTTCGCGCCGCAGCTCACCCCCAGCCGCATCAAGCCGCTGGAGCTGTTCCGCGAAGCGCAGCGCGCCGTGGACCTGACCGCCGCCGAGATCATCGTCTCCGTCGGCCGCGGCATCAAGGAAGCCGACAACATCCCCATCGTCCAAAAACTGGCCGACGCCCTCGGCGCGGAGCTGGCGGCTTCGCGGCCCATCTGCGATTCCGGCTGGCTCCCCATGGAGCGCCAGGTCGGCAGCTCCGGCCAAACCGTCGCCCCCAAGATGTATCTGGCCGTCGGCATCTCCGGCGCCATCCAACATCTGGTCGGCATGAAGGGGTCCAAGATCATCGTGGCCATCAATAAGGATGCCAACGCGCCCATCTTTGAGGTGGCCGATTACGGGATTGTCGGCGACCTGTTCCAGGTGGTGCCGGCGCTGGTGGAGGAGATTAAGAAGGCGAAGGGCTGACGCGCGAGCCCTCTTCCACTCTTGTAAACAGGAGTGGATAGAATCCTCGGAAACAAGGATTTCCTCGATTGCCTGCCCTGCCGGCAGCGAATCCGGCACAAAGACGATCGGCGCGCAAGATCCCGGTTCCTATCCGCAAACTTCTATAAGCAGGCGGCTTTCCTGGTTGCCAACCTCCACCACCCTTCGGCTCAGAGTGCCGAGAGCATTCTGAGTATAGACAAGTTTCACTGAGCAGGCTTCGTTTTCCTCTTTGCTGTCCGAAGCTTCTTGATATTGGCCTCAACGGAGGCGGCCATATCTTCCACCGTATTGAAGGGGCCATAGACGCGGCCGTGCTTAATATCGTCGTCGGACTTGGCCAGCCGGGCGCCGATGCTGCGGCGCTGGGCCGGCGTGTATTCATCGTCAGCGGTAGGGAACTTGGAGCGGTCGATGCCGAGTTTGGGGGTGATGACGATCTTGCCGCGCTGGAAGGCGGCTTCCACCAGGTCGCCTTCGGAGATGCCGGCCAGGGATCGCAGCTTGATGGGCAGGGTCATCTGGCCTTTGCGGTGGATTTTCACGATCCGCGTCCGCACAAACATGTTGACCGCCGATGCTGTTATGGCTCGGGTTTGCATTAGCCGCCATGGCGACGGCACCGGTGCAGGCGCAGACGGCGACTGAAACCGTGCTGCACCATTTCGCAAGCCCGCCGCAGGGGGCGTATCCCGAGGCGGGCGTGGTCCGCGACCCGGCCGGCAACCTTGACGGGACTACTGTCAACGGCGGCGCAGCGGGCTGGGGCGTGGTATTCAAGCTGGATACCGCCGGCCGCCAGACCGTGCTGTACAACTTCACGGGCGGGGCCGACGGGGGAAACCCTTCCGGCGGTGTGATTGGCGACTCGGCGGGCAACTTCTACGGCACTACCCTCAACGGCGGCGCAGCGAGCTGGGGCGTGGTGTTCAAGCTGGATAAGTCCGGCCATGAGACGGTGCTGTACAGCTTCACGGGCGGGACCGATGGGTGGAACCCTTCCGGAGGTGTGATCCGCGACTCGGCGGGCAACCTCTACGGGACCACTCAGATCGGCGGCGCAGTGGGTTGGGGCGTGGTGTTCAAAGTGGATAAGTCCGGCCAGGAGACGGTGCTGTACAGCTTCACGAACGAGCCCGATGGGATCGGCCCTCCCGGAGGTCTGATCCGCGACTCGGCAGGGAACCTCTACGGGACTACTGGCACTAGCGGATCTGCACCAGGCGATCGCCGGTTTCGGGCATGCCGGCGGAGTCGATGGTCTGCGGCGCGCGCCAGAAATCCAGGTACGAAACCTGGTGCACGCAGGCAACCGTACAGCGCGGCGCGCAGGATTTTTCGGTCAGGAACTCGCGCCGGATGTCGGCTACGGTGTATTCGGCGAGCGGCTTGGCCGGATATCCGCGCTGCTGCGAACAGTAGTGCACCAAGCCGTCTTCGCAGATGTACAGATAGCGGGCGCCAGCCCGGCAGCGCCAGCGGTTCTCCCGGCCGTGCGCAATATTGTCCTGGAAATAGTTGAACTGCGCATAGCTGCTTTTCCCCATGGCGCGCATGGCCCCGTACACTTCGCGCTCCGTGGGGGAGAGCGGCTGCAACTGCCCGGTGCCATCGTGAATGATGCCCACGGTCGAAGTGAAACCCAGCTCCACGGCGCGCTTGCCGACCACCAGCGCATCCTGGGGATTGCGAATACCGCCGCCCACCACGGAATTGATATTCACGTGAAAATCGGCGTGTTCGGCCAGAAGCTGGAGTTTCTTGTCCAGCACCTTCAGGCTTTTCTTCGAGACGTCGTCGGGCGTGACGTTGTCGATGCTGATCTGGAGGTGGTCCAACCCGGCACGGTTCAATCGCTTGATGCGCTCGGCGGTGAGGAGATAGCCGTTGGTGATCATGCCCGCGATGGCGCGGTGGCGGCGGATGTGCGCAATGATCTGGTCCAGGTCGGGATGGAGCAGGGGTTCGCCGCCGCTGATCGTAATGATAGTGGTGCCCAGGCGGACGAGAAGGTCGATGCGCTGGCACACGGTTTCGAGCGGCACCGGCTTAGAGCGATCGTCGTATTCGTTGCAATAGGCGCAGGCCAGATTGCAGCGCCGCATGGGGATGATGTGGGCCAGGATGGGATGGTCCGTGGAGACCACACCCTTGAAGATCATGCGCAGCTCGCGGGCCCGCAGGTGAGCGGCCCGCCGCATTCTACGCAAGAATTTGACCCCGTTTGGCATTCGGAAATTCCTATTAAACCATACAAACGGGAGGAGTTCTGAGTTGCAGGGAGCGATTGGCCGCTTTTCCGGCTTCAATGGCGATTTCGGGGCGCCGAACTGACGCAACTCAAAGTGATGCGCGGCGCGGTAAGCGGCGTAGTCCCGGGCGATGCCGGGATTGGGGCCGCCGCTGAGAAGTATCCAGGCTTCGAGGAGGCCGTCGCGCTTCAGCGAGAGGACATTCGCCAGTTGAGGGTCGAGGTGAGGGGCCTTCTGGCGCTCAATGGCATTCACCCCGGCATCGAGGGCGGCGACCTCTTCCGCGAGGGCATGGCGGTACTGAGTTTCGTTCGGATACTTTTGGGCGAAGACTGCCTGCCGCCAGGCCGCGCGCGCGACGGAATAGCCGATCCCACCATTGTCTGCGGATTGTTGCCGAGCTGTGGCCGGTCGATCTTGGGCGCCGACAACTGGCAGTTGTTCCGGTTGGCCCAGTTCAGGAGCGCCGCCCAGGGCTTTTGGGTGGGCTCCACGATGACGGCTTCGATGAACTTGTCGCGCGCGGGATCGATGGCCACCGCTTTGCTGAACCATTCGGAGGCACACGCCATGTCCTTCGCGCGGAAGCATACGTCGCCCGCGAACAGAGCGGCGTGTTAGAGCTGGGGGTCCAGCTTGAGAGCCGCGGAGTAGCCGGCCAGTGCGCCGTTGTTATCGCCTTTGGAGAAAGCTTCCTCGCCCTCTTTCATCTTGGCGTTGGCTTCCGCATTGGAGGAAAACGGTTGTTGGGCGGCTCCGGGGATGTCGAGGGCAACGAAAAGATCGTTCAGCAGCGGCCACTTGCTGCCCAGTTGCCGCGCACGCACGGCTGCTTCGCGCGCGCGTTTGCGGAGTCGCGAAATACTCCGTTCGTATTCGTCCGCTGGCCTCGTAAGCCGTCACCGTACGAACCGCATCGTCGCGCATCGTGAAAACAACGATGAGCACGCGCGCCTGGTCGTAGTCGATGCCCATCTCATCGTTGGCGAACATCTGCTCGACCTCTTCGGGAGTCACGCGGTGGCTGGCGAATGAAAGGACGGTGACGATGCCGACCAAAGCAGATCGGCCAAACATGGTCGAGCGAAACCTGATCCAAGCCATGAGGGATGGGACGGCTCTCCGCGGCACGGCGCAGCGCCTGGCGCGGGAGGCGCGCGCTTCAAAAAACGTCACCATCCGCATGGCGGAAGCGGACTTGGATCTGGCGCGCAAGCAGGCGGAGGCGAAGGGATTGCCGCACCAGACCGACATCAAGTCCGTGTTGCATGAAGCGCTGGTGAAACGGCAGCGCCGGCAGACGAGTTAGACGGATAGCGCTGTCGACGCCCGGTCGCGGCGACTCATCCGTACCCCAGCAGGGTGTCGAGACGAGTCTGCAACAGCGTCAGATATCGCTTCACGGTAGGCAGCGGAACTCCAAACGCATTCACGACATCCACCTGTCGCGCCGCACCCATGTCGATCAGTTGACTGGTGATCAACCGGAAGCTCTGCAGATCGCCTTCCGCATGCTGAAATACGGGCAACGAGCCATAGGGGTACACCACCTGTTTATCCCGGCACTCCACGGCGATTTCATTGGTGATGCACTTGGCTCCCGCCGGAAAAATAGGCAGTTGTAATTGCGGCATGGATAGCCCATTCTGGCTCACTCGGAATGCTGGTGCAAGCGAAAAAGTGGCTCAAGCTCGTTCCTCCGACGACCCCGCGACATGGGGTAGACTTCAGGAGGTCAGAGTCTAGTCTCGACACGGCACGCACGAGTGCGCGCGCCACCTCATTCCAGCTTTTCGGCCATCTCCAGCAACTTCCGCACGGTGTTCCAATTGCGGCTGGTGCCGGAGGTCCGCAGCGTCTTCTCCACAAGAGGCAGCGACAGTTTCGGACGCCCCATGCCATTGGGGTAGTAGATGTACAGTTCGCGGCCGTGGATGCGCAATTCCTCGGGGGCGGCGTTGATGGCGAGGACCTGTTCCCGATCATCGGCGCTCGGATCGGCGGCCAGAAAGTGGATGGCGAGTTTACTGGGATCCATGGCGGGCCGCGCGGTGAACGGGTTTCGGACAATCACGCCTCTCAGGTCGGAAGGTGTGCGGAGGATGACATCGGAGCGGAAGCCGCAGGCACTCTCGATGGCGTCTTCGATCCGCTTGCGCAGGCGAACGAGGTCGCGTCCCGCGGTTCTGAAGAGGACATTGCCGGAGTTGATGTAGGTTTGCACGTCTTCGAATCCGATGGACTCGTAGAGCGCCCGCAACTCGTCCATCTTCACCTTGCGGTGGCCGCCAAGATTCACCCCGCGGAGCAGAGAGATCAGCACGGTCATATCAGGTCCAGCATAGCAGTCCGTGGCGGGAGTCACTGAGAGTCAAAGAAGGCAGGCGAAACCGCGCCCAGGGGTCTGCCCCACTGAAATGGCCAGTCTCCAGCAGCGGGCGCGACGCTGCTAAAATAGGCTTGATCCAATCCCCGGGAGGACAATCGAGTTGCCATCCGCCATCCTCGCCCTGGAAGACGGCAGCGTCTTCGAGGGCCGGAGTTTTGGTGCGTCCGCCGAGCGATCCGGCGAGGTCGTGTTCAATACCGCCATCACCGGCTACCAGGAAATATTCACCGATCCGTCCTATGCCGGGCAGATCGTCATCCTGACCAATCCGCAAATCGGGAATTACGGGACCAACGCCGCGGACAACGAATCCGCGCGCCCTTACATCGAGGGTCTGGTGGTGCGCGAGTTTTCCAGCATCACCAGCAACTGGCGCTCGGACGAGCAAGCCCGCGAGTTTTTGAGCAAGCACGGCATCCCGGTGGTTTCCGAACTGGATACGCGCGCGCTGGTGCGGCATCTGCGCACTCGCGGCGTGATGCGCGGCGTGCTTTCCGCCGTGGAAATGGACGGCGCCAGGCTGGTCGAAAAGGCCCGGCAGATCCCGACGATGGCTGGGCTGGATCTGGCGAGCTGCGTATCCACCGCCGAGCCTTACGCGTGGGACAAGCCGGTGGAGGCGTGCTCGCCTTCCGAACTGGTGCCGCCTCCGGCCGCGCCGCGCTTCCACGTAGTGGCCTACGACTTCGGCATCAAGCAGAACATCCTGCGCCGACTGGTGCAAGTGGGCTGCCGCGTCACGGTGGTCCCGGCGCTGACTTCGGCCGACGACGTCCTGGCGCTGAAGCCCGATGGCGTGTTTCTCTCCAACGGTCCGGGCGACCCCGAGCCGCTCCAAACGCAGGTGAGCAACGTGCGCAGTCTGATCGGCAAGACGCCCATCTTCGGCATCTGCCTGGGCCACCAGATCCTGGGCCTGGCCGTGGGCGGTCGCACTTACAAGTTGAAATTCGGCCATCGCGGCGCGAATCATCCGGTTATCAACAAAGTGACGAACAAGGTGGAGATCACCTCGCACAATCACGGTTTCGCCGTGGACCCGGATTCGCTGAACACGAACGAAGTCGAGATCACCCACATGAACCTCAACGACCAAACGCTGGAGGGCTTCCGCCATCGCAGCCATCCGGTGTTCTGCGTGCAATATCACCCGGAGGCCGCGCCGGGGCCGCACGATTCGCACTACCTGTTCGACGATTTCGTGAAACTGATGGCGGGTGAGCGCTAACCGATGCCCCGGCGAAACGATCTGCACCGCATCCTGATCATCGGCTCCGGCCCCATCGTCATCGGGCAGGCCTGCGAGTTCGATTACTCGGGGACGCAGGCGGCCAAAGCGCTGCGCAGCGACGGTTACGAAGTGGTGTTGGTGAATTCGAACCCCGCCACCATCATGACGGATCCGGACCTGGCGGACCGCACTTACATCGAGCCTCTCACGCGGCCCTATGTCGAAGAGATCATCCGCAAGGAGCGGCCCGACGCGCTGCTCTCCACGGTGGGCGGGCAGACCGGTCTGAATCTGTCCATGGAACTAGCCGAAGCGGGCGTGCTGGATCGCTACGCCGTGGAACTGATCGGCGCCAAGATCGATGCCATCAAGAAGGCCGAAGACCGCCTGCTGTTCAAAGACGCCATGCGCCAGATCGGCCTGGAGACGCCGTATTCGAAGCTGGTGAAAAGCGAGGCGGAGGCCCTGGCATTCGCCGAGCGCATCGGATACCCCTGCATCCTGCGGCCCAGCTTCACGCTGGGGGGCACCGGCGGCGGCATCGCCTACAATCGCGAGGACCTGACCGAAATCATCGAGCGCGGCCTGGCGCTTTCGCCGGTGCACGAGGTGCTGATCGAAGAGAGCGTGCTGGGCTGGAAGGAATTCGAGCTGGAGGTGATGCGCGACTTGGCCGACAACGTCATCATCGTCTGCTCCATCGAGAATTTCGATCCCATGGGCGTGCATACGGGCGATTCCATCACGGTGGCCCCGGCGCAGACCCTCACCGACCGCGAATACCAGATGATGCGCGATGGCGCGATTCGCTGCCTGCGCGAGATCGGCGTGGATACAGGCGGATCGAACGTGCAATTCGCCATCGATCCGCGGACCGGGCGCATGGTCATCATCGAGATGAACCCGCGCGTTTCGCGCAGCTCGGCGCTGGCGTCCAAAGCCACCGGATTTCCTATCGCGAAGATCGCCGCCAAGCTCGCGGTGGGTTACCGGCTGGACGAAATCCGCAACGACATCACGCGCAAGACGCCCGCCTGCTTCGAGCCGACTATCGATTATGTAGTCGTGAAGATTCCCAAGTGGCAGTTCGAAAAATTCCCCGGAGCCGATACCACGCTGGGCACGCAGATGAAGTCCGTGGGCGAGGTGATGGCCATCGGTCGGACCTTCAAACAGGCCCTGTGGAAAGGGCTGCGCAGCCTGGAAACCGGCAAGGCCTTCGGCTCGGAGAAGCTCGACAAAAGCTTGATCCCGCAGAAGCTGATCACGCCCACGCCGGACCGCCTGAACTACATCCGCTTCGCTTTCGAGAGCGGTTACACGGCCGAGGAGATTCACGAGATGACCGCCATCGACCCGTGGTTTCTGCGGCAGGTGGAAGACGTGATCCGACTGCAGGCTGAATTGCAGGGCGAGAGCCTGGATGGGGTTTCCAAGGAAATGCTGGTGCGCGCCAAGCGCTGCGGTATCTCCGACGCGCAGCTCGCCAAGACGTGGGGCGCGGCGGAACTGGCGGTCCGCGAGAAGCGCAAGGCGATGGGCGTGCGGGCGGTCTTCAATCGCGTGGACACCTGCGCGGCGGAATTCGAGAGCTTCACGCCGTACCTTTATTCGAGCTACGAAAGCGCCTGCGAGGCGGACCCCTCCGATCGCAAAAAGGTCATGATTCTGGGCAGCGGCCCGAACCGCATCGGACAGGGCATCGAGTTCGACTACTGCTGCTGCCACGCCTCGTTCGCCCTGCAGGAACTGGGCTGCGAGTCCATCATGGTGAACTGTAATCCGGAAACGGTCTCGACGGATTACGACACCAGCGACCGGCTGTACTTCGAACCGCTGACGCTGGAGCACGTGCTGAACATCTTCGACACCGAGCGGCCCGACGGCGTGATCGTGCAGTTTGGCGGGCAGACGCCGCTCACCCTGGCGCTGCCGCTGAAGCGGCAAGGCGTGCCGATCATCGGGACCGATCCGGAAAACATCGACCTGGCCGAGGATCGCAAGTTGTTCGGCAAGCTGCTCGAAGACCTGGGCATTCCCGCGCCGGAGAACGGCTCGGCCACCAGCGCGGAAGAAGCTTGCGCCATCGCCGCCCGTATCGGCTATCCCGTGCTGGTGCGGCCCAGCTATGTGCTGGGCGGGCGCGCCATGGTGATCGCGTATGACGAAGAAACCGTGCGCGAGTACATGCGGGAGGCGGTGAGCTTTTCGCAGGACCGCCCGGTGCTGATCGACCGGTTTCTGGAAGACGCCACGGAAGTGGACGTGGACGCGCTGGCGGATGGCGAAACGGTGTTGATCGCCGGCATCATGGAACATATCGAAGAGGCCGGCGTGCATTCGGGCGATAGCTCGTGCGTGTTGCCCGCGCAGTCCATACCGCGGCAACAACTGGACACCATCGAAGACTACACGGTGCGCCTGGCGAAAGCGCTGCACGTGATCGGGCTGATGAACGTGCAGTACGCCATTCAGAATGGCAAGGTGTACGTGCTGGAAGTGAACCCGCGGGCGTCGCGCACCGTGCCGTACGTGAGCAAGGCCACCGGCGTGCCGCTGCCGAAGATCGCGGTGGGGCTGATGCTGGGCAAGAAAATTCGAGACTTCACCGACGCGACCGGCGTGCTGCCGGTACCGCAAGTCTTCGTGAAGTCGCCGGTGTTCCCGTTCAATAAATTTCCAGGCGTGGACCCGGCGCTGGGGCCGGAGATGCGATCGACGGGCGAAGTGATGGGGGTGGGCGCGAACTTCGGCGAAGCGTTTGCCAAGGCGCAGATCGGCGCGGGCACGCCGCTGCCGGAGAAAGGCACCGTGTTCATCAGCGTAAACGAGCACCACAAGCCGGAAGCCGTGGCGGTGGCGCGCAAGTTCGCGGCGCTGGGGTTCCAGCTTGTGGCCACGCGCGGCACGGCGGCGGTGCTGCGCGCGGCCGGACTGGCCTGCAAGGTCGTGTTCAAGGTGAATGAGGGCCGCCCAAATGCAGTGGACTTGCTGAAGGCGGGCTCCATTCAACTGGCGGTCTACACCACGGCGGGCGCGCCGGCGTTTTTCGACGAGAAGGCCATCCGGCGCAGCGCGGTGACGCATCGGGTGCCGTGCATCACCACGATGAGCGGCGCGCGCGCGGCGGCCGAGGCCATGGCCGCGCGGAAGCGCGACCCCATCCGGGTGTGGAGCTTGCAGGAGATTCACGCGCGGGCGAAGACGGCAGTGTGAGGCGCGCGGCGAAGCGTGTTGCACGGTGTTGCGTTGTGCTGCGCCGAAGCGACCCTATGGCTGACGGACCCGCTATGGCGCGGGCGCCTTCGAATCTGACAAACAAAGCCCAACATGTTGATAGTGTTGGGGAAGCGCTACACGTGAAGTAGCGCCACGTCGCCCATACCGAGGCCCTTCGCCCGCTTCACCAGCTTCTCATCGAAGCTCACGAATCTGGCGCTTTCGCCTCGGCTGGCAAGGTGCAGCGCGTCGGGAAAATCCATACCGGATGACGTCCATTCCAGCGCTCTGGATACAGCTACGGGGTCCTCAACCCGCACTGTGGGGAGGCTCGTGAGCCCCAACAATGCGGTGGATAGCTGCTTACCGCGAAAACGATAGAGGCTGCGCAGGACCCACTCCGTCTCCAAAATCACGCTCTTGGATAGCCATATCTCTTCAGTTCTGAAGAGCGCAAGTGCGCGCGCCGCCTGCCGTGCGTCGTCCTCGGTAAGAAGCCGGACGACGACGTTAGTATCGACCGCGATCACGCCGCTCCTTCACCCCCATGGCAATCGCTTTCTCCATCTGCCGGAGAGTCTTGGCCCTGCCGGTATATCGCAAGCAACCGGCCACGTCCTCCAGACGCGAGGGCGGCGATGGTCTCAACGGACGCAACGTGACTCCTCCGGGCACCTCTTCAACTGCGAACTCCGTCCCGGGGTTCCACCCGTGCGCATCCCGAACCGTCTTGGGCAGGATCACCTGCCCTTTCGTCGACAACTTTGTGGTTTCCATGGCTATCACGTTCCTGGTAAGATCCTGGTAAGATTAGTATAGCAGCAGCTCGAGCCCACGGGCGTCCCCACGAGTGCTGCCCGGGACGGCTTCAAGGCGACCTTTCGCTCGCGATGGCAGGGCAGCGCATGGCGCTGCCCCTCTGAAAGGCCAGATGCCCGCGCGCTGCTTTTTAGCCCGCCTCCACACGGTGGAATTTGGCTTTCGTTTTGAGTCTTTGTTGAAAACAAAGGATCAAATTGGGTTCGTTTCGTAATCTGGTTTTGGGTTCGTCCGGGGGCCCCCTCCGGGCGCACCCGGTTCAGTTTTCGGATTTCAAAGAGCTAGGGGCGGAGGGGACCCGTTGCCAGACGTCCCGCAAGGGGTGTTTGGAGCGACGCTCTACCCGGTGTAAGCGTAGCACGGCGGCGACGGGAACGCCTTTGACGCGTTGCCTTCGGGCGTTTGTTTTCAGCGTGGACTGGGAAGTGCGAGATGTGTCACCGCCGGCGCGGCGCCGATGGCCGCATTTGTTTGTAGTCCTTGGCCTGTCCCAGCCGCAACCCCAGCCCCGCACAGGCGTTAAAATAGGCTGTCGCAGCGCCATTGCGGCGTCGGGATAGTGCAACATAACGGGCGTTATGTTGCATTCAATCGGGAATCCTGGTAGCTCGAAAAATGGAACACAAGTTCGACATGACCTATGGCGTCAGAAGGGACGCTCAAGGGCATCTGCTTCGAAGCGGTATTACGTCGTTCTTAGCAGAAACCAATCTGGGGCCGAGCCCGCAGCTCGACTTTCCGCAAACGATCACCGGCAAACTTGCGGCGATGCCTCAAAACGCCTCGCAGCTAACGCCGGACCAGCTTTTTCAGTTCGGGATGAAACCTGATGTGGAGGTTCTATTCGAAGGCAAGTGTTATAGTTTCAGCAAGCTGGAAAAAGACGGCACCTTCGAGCTTTCGATGGTCCAACCGTGAGCACAGGCAGGGAAGTTGCTACAACGCGAAGGGCTGGCGTCACGCTGCCCGCGTTGATCGCCGGGGCAGGGGACCAGGCCGCGCGGCGCTTCGTCGAGTTCTTCACCGTCAATATCCGAAACAAAAACACGCGGGCGGCATACGGGCGGGCTGCCCGCGATTTCCTGCGCTGGCGTGAAACACGGGGGGGCCTTGACGATTTGCGCAAGGTGGAACCTGTCCACGTCGCGGCCTATGTCGAGGCGCTGCAGGCGGCGCTGGCCGCTCCCACGGTCAAGCAGCATCTTGCCTGCATCCGAATGCTTTTCGACTGGCTGGTAACCGTCCAGGTGATGCCGTCGAATCCGCCGCATGCCGTGCGAGGGCCGCGCTATTCGGTGGGCAAGGGTTCAACGCCGGTGCTGTCCTCCGACGAAGCCCGCGAGCTGCTGCGCGGGATGGATATCTCAACGCCGATCGGGCTGCGCGATCGCGCGATCATCGCGGCCATGACCTACACCTTTGCGCGCGTGGGCGCGGTCGTGGCGCTCAAAGTCGAGGATTACTACCCGCAGAAAAAACGGTGGTGGTTGAAGCTCCGCGAGAAAAACGGCAAGCTCAACGAAATGCCCTGCCACCACAACCTTGAGGAATATCTCGACGCGTACATTGAGGCCGCGGGCATCGGCGCTGATCGCAAGGGGCCGCTGTTCCGGGCGGCAAGCCGCATAACAAAGGAGCTCGCGGACGGTCCGATGTCGCGGGTGGATGTCTGGCGCATGATCCGGCGCCGCGCTGCCGATGCCGGCATTGAGACGGCGATAGGGTGCCATACCTTCCGCGCCACGGGCATAACCGATTACCTGAAAAACGGCGGACGGATCGAAGTGGCGCAACGCATGGCCGGGCACTCAAATGCGAAAACGACAGGCCTCTATGACCGGCGCAACGACGACGTGAGCCTTGACGAAGTGGAGAGGATTGGTATCTGAGGGAAAACAATGAGCGATGGTTCCGGACTGTGGGCGCCCGAAACTCACTTTGATTTTCAAGGCGATACACTGCAAGACGTGACGACGGCCTATTCTGTATTTCTTGAAGTTTGCGCCGCAAGTCGGCACAAGGCATTTGTGGACAGGTTGGCGGCCGATCCAGACGCAGCGAGATCGGAAGCAGCAATGTTTTCGTGGCTATGGGCCAGAAAGCTGGCCCCGAGCATTAACGAAACTGCCACACAAGGAGGCATGGACTTTCTGTGCTCATCCGCTGACATTCCCTTCCTGGTAGAAGTGACGGGCCTCAGTAAAGCGGCGGTCGTCAACAAATCGGGATGGCCGGACACTCTCGACGAAATTGCTCAGACTTTTAGCATGATTACAGCCCAGCTCGCGGGCAAGGGACAGCATAAATCTCGACAGCTTTCGACGGGACAAGCTAGCATCCCATGCGTTCTCGCCATCTGCCTCGCGCATCCTGGCGCCTCGGCCCTGCTAAGCACAATGGCCGCAGAGTGGCTGATGGTATCCGATCCGAAAATCAAGGTGCCCATCGTCGCGCAGGGAACAGCACTCGGGCAGACCAGACTTGTAACTGACCTGAAACGGTCTGTTTTCTTCGGTCCCCGAGATGGCGTTATCGTTCCGATGCGCGAAAGCATATCTGCGATCCTACTTGTTGCCCTGTGGGACAGGCAGCTTGACGTCGTCGGGATGCTACATCCAAAACCAACAGTACCTCTAAACTACCGAGTTTTTGCACGAGTACCGTTCTTGCGCGTCGGGTGGCCCCTGATGAATCCGATAGAAATGGAGTGGGTGATCGGAGACCCAGGCCCGCTCATCGCGCATCACATCAAAGTTGCATTAGCTGACAACGAGCTGAAGGGGAAATAGCGAAGCATGTATTCTCGATAACGTCGCCTTTCATAATCGCGGCGCCTTCACGGGTTCAGCATACTACGCCACGTTTGGGAAAGGCTATTGGGGGGCGGGACTCCGATTTGGATTTTTGGCGCGCCGGCGAAATTCGGAAGTGTTGAAGAAATACTCCGTTCGGCCTTCCTCTCTACGAAAGCGGGTCACGGTGCCATCCGGCGTCTGACCAGTTCGTATGAGACGGGCGCCTGCCTCAAACGTTCCCGTAGAAGGACCATTTGGGTACACAGGAGCGTCAAAAGGCCACGCGACTATGTACAAGTTGTCGTCCACGTCCTCAGTGTACACCTCAATACGCGATGCGGGGCACTACCTTCGCTAGCGGCGCGTCAACCATTGAAACAAAGCTCTGTTTTTGGTGGGGTTAAGGGCACAAGAAACCACGTGCTGAGCATCCAGCCAACGAGTGGGGGATTGTGAAGTCGGACGGCCAAATTTGCGTTCGCAGAGCCGCTGAAAATCGTCAGTAGCGGCAATGGCCGCGAATTCGTTTTCCAGAACTTGAAACAAAACCTTTTCGAGACCAGGTTTCGTGAAGTAGAGATACGCGGACGTTCCAACCATGAGATCAGGGCCACTGCTGGTATCGAGATTGGCACAAAATCTGAAATCGCTCGCAAAACAAGTGATGTCACAGTTTTTCGCCCAGTAAACGGTTTCGGTGCCTTTGGCCTTGATCTGGAAGCGCGACAGGAATCCAAGCTTCTTGCATCGGGCCAAGTTTAGCTTCTGTGTGTCGAATCGTTCGCCGAGAGTGAAGCCGACACCATTGATATGGAGGTCTATGTCCACGTGAAGCGCCTCGACGCGATTGTAAATATATTTGCCGCGCCTAAACCATGCCCATCCGGTGGACGCCGGGACGCCACCGGGCGCGGACCTGCAAGCAAATCAGCGATTACCTCAAAGACCACCATACCCAGTGTTGCTTTCGAAATGGCGGCTGGTGACAAAACTGTTGGGTTTAGGCCTACAGCGGGTGGCGGCGTTAGAATTAGCGGCATGAGGTGGATTTTAACTCTCTTGCTGGCGTTCGCATCGTTCGTCAGTGCACAAACGAAACCGACGCAGGCGGAAATAGACCAATGGAAAAAAGAGCCCAACATCCTTGAATCGTCTGCGTGCAAGAAAATCACTTGGCTGCTGGAGGCTGAGCGGACTGCATCGGCAGAAGTGCTACCGAAATAGGGAATCCGTAACGTGATGGGGTGGTGGGGCAGAGGATATATTGAAGGCGCGGTTTTCGTGATGGGTGACGATGCCCTAAAGAAGGCGGACAAGTTTGGACTGAGCGTTGATGTCGTCGCTGCACACATCGCCGCGTATTGCTACGAGCACCCAACAGAAACGACGTTTGATGCTGTGCAACACTTGCTGGTGAAAGTGCTGAAGTAAGCAGTAAAGGGATGCCCGGTCGGTGCTCTGGGTGGCTCACCAGGTCAACACGTTGAGCGTGGTGTGGCCTATCAGGTCGGCCAGGCTGCGGCCTAGACGGTCGAGCTTCCACAGTATGAGGGTGTCGCCGTGTTCGAGCTTCTTCAAGCAACGGAGAAGGGCAGGGCGCTTCGTGGTGGCTCCTGATAAACCGTCGTCTTTGAAAACGGTTTTGCATCCGGCCTTCTTCAAGGCGGCGAGTTGCAGGGCAGGGGTCTGGTCGTCCGTCGAGACGCGGGCATAACCGTATTTCATGCCCTCCATTTTGCACTAGACATTTGCAACATGCCAAGCCCTTTATTTACGGGCCTTCCAGCAATGATGCAAAACTTACCCTTTGCGAAACACCCCCAGAGGCCCTCCGGCTCCAGTAATCCGGGACCGTCTAGCTTCTAGCGCGGTTGGGGCGAACACGCCCACGTCAC